>Ga0302169_10000150_pt1 | contig 22621 bp, 21 predicted proteins | sample I_Fen_N1_3_FD_193493 | JGI IMG/M metagenome (GOLD analysis project Ga0302169, IMG submission 193493) | Peat permafrost microbial communities from Stordalen Mire near Abisko, Sweden - I_Fen_N1_3 | ecosystem: Environmental > Terrestrial > Soil > Wetlands > Permafrost | place: Sweden: Abisko...
TGATGACTGCCACACCCGTTGCGCGCTGTGATGCAGAATCCCGTGCCGCCGCGCCAACGCCTTGCGGTCCGTGCTGTAACCGCCGCCAATCACCCCGACCACTGGAATATCCCGGCCCAGGCAATGGCGCATCACGCTTTCATCACGCGCCGCCACGCCTTCGTCCGTCAGTTTCAAGTAACCCAGGGCGTCGTCCTTGTGCACATCGACCCCGGCGTCATACAACACCAGGTCCGGTTGATAGAGCGGCAGCAAATAGTTGAGCGCATCGTCGACCACTTTCAGGTAGTCGGTGTCGCCCATGCCCTTGGGCAACGGGATGTCCCAGTCACTTTCGGCTTTGCGTGCAGGAAAATTCTTTTCACAGTGCAGGGAAACGGTCACCGCGTCCGGGGTGTTGTGCAGGATCCGCGCAGTCCCGTCGCCCTGATGCACGTCGCAATCGAAGATCAACACCCGATTCACCCGGCCACTTTCCAGCAGGTAATGGCTGATCACGGCCAGGTCATTGAAGATGCAGAAGCCCGCCGGGTAGTCGTAATGCGCGTGATGGGTGCCGCCGGCCAGGTGACAGGCCAAACCGTGTTGCAGCGCCTGCTCCGCCGCCAGCAACGACCCGCCGACCGCGCGCACCGTGCGCCGGGCCAGGGCTTCGCTCCAGGGCAGGCCGAGACGCCGCTGGTCTTCACGGGACAACTCGCCACTCATATAACGTTCGATATAGGCAGCGTCATGGGCGAGGGCGAGAATCTCCGGGGGGCAGAGCTCCGGGCGCAGCAGATCGGCGTCCCGGGTCAGGCCGCTGTCCACCAGGTGATCGCGCAACAGGCGAAACTTGTCCATGGGGAAGCGGTGGTCCGCCGGAAACTCGGGGCTGTAGTCTTCGTGATAAATCAGCGGCAGCGGCATGATGATTTCATGTAGGAATGAGAGAAGGATCCTACCAGCGATGTAGACTTGCGGCATGGAAACGGGGGAACGCAATGGAGCCAATACTGCAACTTGAAAGTGCGCGACTGCTGTTGCGGCAGTGGTGCGATGAGGATTTGCCGGAGTTTGCGGCGATGTGTGCCGATCCGCAGGTAATGCGTTATTTCCCGGCGCCGTTGAGCCGTCTGGAATGCGCCTCGCTGATCGGACGCATTCGCGGGCATTTTGCCGAGCACGGTTTTGGCCTGTGGGCACTGCAACGCAAGGACACCGGCCAGTTCATCGGGTTTACCGGGTTGGGCGTGGTGGGCTTCGACGCGCCATTCACCCCCGCGACCGAAATCGGCTGGCGCCTGGCCCGCGAGCATTGGGGCCTGGGGTACGCCAGTGAAGCCGCGTGGACCGCTCTGCGTTGCGGGTTTGACCGGTTGGGGCTGACCGAAGTCGTGTCCTTCACCACGCAAACCAACACGCCTTCCGAGAAAGTCATGCAGGCGATCGGCATGCACCATGATTCAGCCGATGACTTCGAGCATCCGAAGCTCGCCGCCGGCCATCCCCTGCGTCACCATGTGCTGTACCGCATCACCCGTGAACAATGGCTGCAAACCTTGCATGGATAAGCCGCCGCAGACGTTTACAATGGCCCCCATATTACTGGCCCGGGCCAGAAACTGAATCGACCGTCGCAGCCATGACTGCGCGGCAATGTTTTGCGTGAGGAGAGTCTGAATGAGCCAAGTGTTGGATGATCTGGTCGACCTGTTGACCCTGGAACCGATCGAAGAAAACCTGTTCCGTGGCCGCAGTCAGGACCTGGGTTTTCGCCAGTTGTTCGGCGGTCAGGTGCTCGGCCAGTCGCTGTCGGCGGCGAGTCAGACGGTAGAAGAAGCGCGCCACGTGCATTCGATGCACGGTTATTTCCTGCGTCCGGGCGATGCCGGGTTGCCAGTGGTGTATCAGGTCGACCGGGTACGTGATGGCGGCAGTTTCAGCACGCGCCGGGTAACGGCCATCCAGAAAGGCCATCCGATTTTCACCTGCAGCGCCTCGTTTCAGTACGACGAAAAAGGCTTTGAGCACCAGACCGAAATGCCGGTCGTGGTCGGCCCGGAAAACCTGCCGTCGGAGCTGGAGCTGACCCAACAGCGCGCGCACCTGATTCCGGAAAAAATGCGCGAAAAGCTGTTGTGCCCGAAGCCGATCGAATTTCGTCCTGTGACTGAGAAAGACCCTTACAACCCGCAGCCGTCTGACCCGATCAAGTACGTGTGGTTTCGTGCCGACGGTGCCCTGGCCGACTCGCCGGCGCTGCATAAATACCTGCTGGCCTATGCGTCGGACTTCGGTCTGTTGGTAACCTCAATGCAACCCCATGGCAAAACGGTCTGGCAGAAAGACATGCAGGTCGCGAGCCTCGATCACGCGCTGTGGTTCCATCAGGACCTGCGTGCCGATGACTGGTTGCTCTACGCGATGGACAGCCCGTGGGCCGGTAACTCTCGCGGCTTCAGCCGTGGCAGCGTGTTCAATCGTGCTGGGCAACTCGTGGCCTCGGTCACGCAGGAAGGCCTGATTCGTCATCGCAAGGATTGGGCATGAGCCTGGCCGAGGTGCGTCATTGGGTGTTCGACATGGACGGCACCCTGACGGTGGCTGTGCATGACTTCGCGGCGATTCGCGTGGCATTGGCGATCCCGGCCGAAGACGACATCCTCACGCACCTCGCCGCGTTGCCGGCCGATGAAGCGGCGGCTAAACATGCGTGGTTGCTGGAGCACGAACGCGATCTGGCGCTAGGGTCGAAACCGGCACCCGGTGCGGTAGAGCTGGTACGTGAGTTGGCCGGGCGCGGTTATCGCCTGGGCATTCTCACGCGCAATGCCCGGGAGCTGGCGCACTTGACGCTGGAGGCTATCGGCCTGGCCGACTGCTTCGCGGTGGAGGATGTGCTGGGGCGTGATGAAGCACCGCCTAAGCCGCATCCCGGTGGTTTGCTGAAATTGGCCGAAGCCTGGAACGTGCCGGCGAGCGAGATGGTGATGGTCGGTGATTACCGGTTTGATCTGGATTGCGGACGGGCGGCGGGAGCGCGGACGGTGTTGGTGAATTTGCCGGATAACCCGTGGCCGGAACTGACGGATTGGCATGCGGCGGATTGCGTGGCGTTGCGGGAAATGTTGTTGGCTTGAGGGACCCATCGCGAGCAAGCTCGCGAAGGCGTCCTGACAGACGACCATTCTCTTCCTTGGTGTACATATCCATTTCTGCGGTAACGGCCGCTGGCGGTTTCGCCCTTACGGCGAGGCACTTTTTTCAAACGCCAAAAAAGTACCCAAAAAGGCTCGCCCCGAGCGTCCGGCCCCTCGCTAAGGCTCGGCGTTCCTTCGTTCCGGTATCCATCCGGGGACACTGCCCTCCGGTCTGCTTCGCGACGACCTACATGCAGCGTGTTCGACTGCGTCGAACGGCGCTGCGCGCCACTCCCCGGATGCACACCTCCACTCAGCCTCCCGAGGGGGCGGGTGAATCAAGGTCAAAAGCTGCAGGCGAGCTAACGCTCGGCCTGTTGAGTGGTGAGAAGCCAGGGCTGTACGCCGATCTATTGTAGGAGCCTGGCTTGCCAGCGATGGCAGCCTGACAGCCGACCATTCTCCATCAGATGTACCCAGATCAAACTGTGGGAGCCTGGCTTGCCATCAATGGCGTCCTGACAGCCGACCAATCTCTATCAGATGTACCCAGATCAAACTGTGGGAGCCTGGCTTGCCAGCGATGGCGTCCTGATAGACGACCAATCTCCATCAGATGTACCCAGATCAAACTGTGGGAGCTGGCTTGCCTGCGATGGCGTCCTGACAGCCGACCAATCTCTATCGGATGTACTCAGATTAAACTGTGCGAGCCTGTTCGCGATGGCGCCAGTTCAGGCACCAAAAAACTCATTGCCCAAACAAAACCTTCTGCCCCTCCGGCGACGTCAACATCCCATCCCCGTTATGCCCAACCCCCGGCACTTCCACCAACCGCTGGTTCACCCCACGCGGATTACGGCGCAGCAAATAATCAAAGTAAAAATGCCCGCGAGCCAGCCGATTGGTGCCCTGGGCTTCAGCCTCGCACCCCTTGTCCAGCGCCGCTTGCTGCGGGTCGGTGTCTTGCTGCCCAAGCAGATACGTCACGTCACGCTTGACGTAATTGCCTTCAATCTGTGGCGCCGTTTGCCCACTGGCATAGAGGGGTAAATCAGTCAGGCCATATTTCCAGCGGTTGAAACCGGGGCATTTCGCGTGATCGAACGCCACAGGCCGGCGCTCGTCGAAATACGCATACGAGGAAGGGTTGGCGACCACATAACGGACTTTCACACCGGCAGCGGTCAGCGTGGGTTGATCGTGAGCCAGCAAGGCATAGCGCTGAACCACTTGAGCCCCCCCGGAGTGACCGGCGATGACGATTTGTTTCACGTCCGGAAACTGCTGGCGGTCGCTGACCCTCGCGATGATCTGATCCAGCGCCCCAAAAGAACTCAGTGCAAACGGGGCTGTGGATAACCCGCCGGCCATCCAGTCGTTGCCCTGCCAGCGCAGAACGGAATCCGCCACGGGATGCAGGGCGACATCGGTTTCATTGAGAAACTGTGGGGCGATGACCAGCGTGGTCTGGCTTTGCCCTGCCAGTTCAGCCGCCTGCTCTGCGCTCTGGCGGTAGGTTTCAGCATTGCGTAAACGGCCGTGGATGATGATCAGCACACGTTCGATGTTCGCCGGCGCGGCGCCGAGGCTCACCGCCATCTCGCCTTCTTTGAGCAACAGCCGGCCGGGGCTCAGTTGTTTGACCGCATGCTCGGCGGCTTGGGTGCTTGCGCAGGTAAACAGGACAGCTAACAGCCACTTATTCATTTACAGGTTTTTCGCCGCGAAGGTGTCGCACTGGCCCACCTGGCCTTGTGCAAATCCGGTTTTAAACCAGCGCACCCTTTGCGCTGACGTGCCATGGGTAAACGAGTCTGGTACCACGCGGCCCTGACCTTGCTGTTGCAAGCGGTCGTCGCCGATGGCGTTGGCGGCGTTCAGGGCTTCTTCGATGTCGCCCGGTTCCAGCCAGTTCAGACGCTTTTGCGCATTGTTGGCCCAGACTCCGGCCAGGCAATCGGCCTGAAGTTCCTGACGCACGAGTAAACCGCCGTCGCCTTCCATCTGCCGGCCTTGGGCGCGGGCAGTCTGAATTTTCGCCGATACGCCAAGCAAGGTCTGAACGTGGTGTCCGACTTCGTGAGCGATCACGTAGGCTTGCGCGAAGTCTCCGGCGGCGGAGAAACGTTGCGACATTTCCTGGAAGAACGCCATGTCCAGATAGACCTTCTGGTCGGCCGGGCAATAGAACGGACCGGTCGCCGAGGTCGCCAGACCGCAGGCGGAATTGACGCGATTGCTGAACAGCACCAGGGTCGGGTTCTTATATTGCTTGCCGGCCTGCTGGAAAATCTGGCCCCAGGTGTCTTCGGTATCGCCGAGGATCGAGCGCACGAATTCGGCGCCTTCGTCATTGGCCGGTGGCGCCTTGCGCGTTTGGGTGGTGGCTGGCGCCGACTGCTCGCTCATTTGGCCGGTGAGTTGTCCGAGGATCTGCATCGGGTCCTGGCCGGTGATCCAGCCAATCCCGACAATCAGGATGATCGCGGTCAGGCTCAGGCCCTTGCCGCCACCAAAGCGCATCCCGCCGCCACCGCCGCCGACATCATCACCACGGGCGTCCACCACGTTGTCGCTGCGTCGGCCTTTTTTCCATAGCATGTGGGAATCCTCTGATTGTCCGTGGGGATGAGTGTTGCTGGTGTGGGGAAGCTGCGCCAGTCCGATCGTCCGGGTTTCGACGCGATTCCCGGCAGTCTTGGGGATTCGCCAGCAGTATTCCAGACTTGTATGAACGTGGACTCCCCATCGAATTCCGTCGGGCAACCAGTTTTTATCGAATGAACCTGTCGATCGTCGAGTTCCAGATTTCGCATTAGCGGGTTCGTCTTCTAGAATCAGGCAAATTGTGTGTGGAACCTCCCATGGCCGGCAGTCAGATCGAACGTGTTTTCAACGTGCTGGAAAGCCTTGCCAGTGACCCGCGCGGTGTGCCGATGCAAGCGCTGGCGGAACAATTGGACATCCCGAAAAGCGCGACTCATCGCTTGCTCGCCGAGCTGATTCGGCTGGGGTATGTGCGGCAGAATCCGGACAACCTGCGTTATCACCTGACCACCAAACTGGTGGCGATGGGGTTTCGTTATCTCTCGGGCAGCGGCGCCGATATTGTACAGCCGGTGCTGGATCGCCTCGCGCAGGAGACCGGTGAACTGGTGCGCCTGGGCGTCATTGAGGGCGAGCGGCAGGTCTGGATCGCCAAGTCGCAAGGTGCCCGGTCCGGCCTGCGTTACGACCCGGACATGGGGCGCGATGCGCCGCTGTTCTATACCGCGTCGGGCCACGCGTGGCTGGCGTGCATGAGCGATGCCGAGGCGTTGTCGCTGGTAGAACGCCAGGGCGGTGAGCGACCCAAGGACCTGGGGCCGAATGCGCCGCGTTCCAACATTGAATTGCTGGAGCGTTTGCGTCTGGCGCGCGAGCAAGGTTATGCCTGGGTTGAAGAGAGTTCGGCGGTGGGCACCTCGGCGATTGCTGCCGTGGTGCGGCACCCGAGCGAGGGGCGGGTAATGGGGGTGCTGAGCATCGCCGGGCCCAGTGCGCGCATGCCTGGCGCGCGGTTGCATGAGTTGGCGCCGTTGTTGTTGAGGTATACCGAAGAGTTGTCGGCGGCGAGCCTTGCTTCGGAGTTGTTCAGTTAATTCGAACACCCCCCATCCATTGTGGGAGCGAGCTTGCTCGCGATGACGGATTCACATTCAACATTTCAGCTATTTGAAAGTCCGCTATCGCGAGCAAGCTCGCTCCCACAATGGATTTTTGTTTATTTGGAAAGGGTGCGGTGTTCGAACACTTTCCGCCTATGCTTGTATAGGAATCTGGAACCAGGTTCTAAATTATTGGAATTCGCCAGGCACAAGGGAACCCCATGACCGTCAGCACTCCGCTCTCCGGCGTAAACCAGCCCTTCAAAGGGATTTTGCTGATCGTCGTCGCCACCTTCCTCTTCTCCAGCCACGACGCCTTGTCCAAATATCTCTCCGGTTTCTACCCGATCGTCATGGTCGTTTGGGCGCGCTATGTGGTTCACACCTTGTTGATGGCCGGGATTTTTCTGCCGCAATCCGGGCTGCGTGTCCTGCGGACTAAACGGCCTGTGCTGCAGTTGATGAGGGCGTTATGCCTGTTGGGCACCAGTCTGTTTTTCACCACTGGTTTGCAATACATCCCGCTGGCCGAAGCTACGGCGGTCAACTTTCTTGCGCCGGTGCTGGTCACCGCGCTATCGGTGCCGTTGTTGAAGGAACACGTCACCCGTGGCCAATGGATCGCGGTGATTTGCGGATTTGCCGGCGTGTTGATCATCGTCCACCCCGGCGGTGATTTGTTCACGCCCGCGGTGCTGCTGCCGCTCTGTTCGGCGCTGTTTTTCTGCTTCTATCAATTGCTCACCCGCAAGCTCAGCAACATCGACAGCCCGACCACCAGCAACTTCTTCGCCGGCCTGTGCAACACCCTGGTGATGAGCGCGCTGGTGCCGTTCTTCTGGCAAGTGCCGAGCCTTGGACATGGACTGATGATGGTGGCGCTGGGGGCGTGCGGGATGACGGCTCACTTGTTTCTGACCCAGGCGTTTCGCTACGCCGCGCCGGCGTTGCTGGCGCCGTTCGGCTATTGCCAGATTGTGTTTGCCGGTCTGCTGGGCTGGCTGCTGTTTGCCCACACGCCGACCCTGACCACCGTGGTCGGGATCGCGGTGATTTGCTGCAGCGGGTTGGCGGCGGCGTGGCAACAGAGTCGTCGGTAGGACAAACAAAAAGGCAGGCCTGGAATCAGGCCTGCCGGGGGTAGGACACTTACTCGGTGACGGTAGGAATCTTGCGCGGTGCCATGAAGTACATCCAGGTCAGGGCAATGAAGTACATCGCCGGAATCAGGGTGAACAGCACGGTGTAGTTATTGTTGGTGACGGTCAGGATGTGGCCGACCAACTGCGTCATGAACATCCCGCCAATGGCCGCGCACATGCCGCCGAAGCCGAACACCGTGCTCATCATGTGTTTAGGCGTGTAGTCCATCACCAGGCTCCAGATGTTCGCGGTCCAGGCCTGGTGCGCGCCTATGGCCAGGGAAATGGCGAACACCGCGACCCACAGACTGCTCGACCCGGCCGCCATGATCACGCCGATGATGCAGCAGGCAAACAGGAACATGGACATCAGTCGTGCCTTGATCGGGTTGATGCCGCGACCGATCAAGAATGAGGAGAGGATCCCGCCACCGACGCTACCGAAGTCGGCGGTCAGGTAGATGATGATCAACGGAATCCCCATCTGGGTCACGTTGATCCCCAGGTTGTATTGCTGGTTGAGGAACGGCGGCAGCCAGTACAGGTAGAACCAGAATACCGGCGCGGTCATTGAGTAGGCGAGGGCGAAGGCCCAGGTGCCACGCATGCGCAGGATTTTCGAGAACGGCACGCGGGCTTGTTCCGGTTCGACTTCGTTCTGGATGTAGTCCAGTTCCGATTGTTTGACGCTCGGATGATCTTCCGGGTTGAAGTATTTCAAACCCCAGAACAGCAACCAGATCCCGCCCAGTGCCGACATGCACAGGAACGCGGCCTGCCAACCCCATACGTGCAGGATCAGCGGCAGCAACATCGGGGTGAACATTGCACCGACGTTGGTCCCGGCGTTGAAGATGCCGGTGGCCACGGCGCGTTCGCCGGCCGGGAACCACAGCCGCGTGGTCTTCACACAGGCCGGGTAGTTGGCGGCTTCGGTCAAGCCAAGGATTAATCGGCAGACCATGAAGCCCACCGCCGAAGTGGCCAGGCCGTGAGCACCGGTAGCAATGCTCCAGAGCAGCACCGCACAGAAGAACACGCGCTTGACGCCGACCCGGTCGATCAACCGGCCTTGCAACACGAAACCGATGGCGTAGCCGACTTGGAACCAGAAGTTGATGTTGGCGTAGTCCATCGCCGTCCAGCTCATCTCCTTGGCGAGGATAGGCTGCATGACGCCGAGGGCGGCGCGGTCGATGTAGTTCAGGGTTGTCGCGAAAAACACCAGCGCCAGCATGCCCCAACGGGTTTTGCCGACGGCCATGGCACCGCGGATCTTGTCGCCGATGCCGCTGCTGGCAGGCGTCATGGAGGCGTGCTCCACGGGAGAACTTTGAGAAGGAGTCATGTAGTCCACCGATTATTTTTATGTGGTGTTCTGGGTCTTTGGTAACCGAGCCCGACGGTGCGTGACCGGTCTCAATGTGGAGTCGATGTTGCGCAGTGGACAAAAAATCGTCAATTCACCAACGGCCATTGTGTTCGATAATCGAACACAAAACTAACCGGGTAGTACACTTTAAATTGCTGTGCGAGTTCGTCCAGCCAATAATTCCCCTCAAGAAAAAACGCAGTCCTGTAGGAGCGCGGCTTGCTGGCGATGGCCGCCGCGAGATTGCCATCGCCGGCAAGCCATGCTCCTAGATAAAGCGTGCAGCGCCCTGACAAGACTGTCTCCACCACCGGGAGTCGAAACATGCAGCGTTCCATAGCCACCGTGTCCTTGAGCGGTACCCTGCCGGAAAAACTCGAAGCCATTGCCGCCGCCGGTTTTGACGGGGTGGAGATTTTCGAGAACGACCTTCTCTACTACGACGGCAGCCGACGGGAAATCAAACAGATGTGCGCCGATCTCGGGATCGCGATCACGCTGTTTCAACCTTTCCGGGATTTCGAGGGCTGCCGCCGTGACCGCCTGCCACGCAATCTGGAACGCGCCGAGCGCAAGTTCGACTTGATGCAGGAGCTCGGCACCGACCTGGTGCTGGTGTGCAGCAATGCATCTGCCGATTCCATCGGTGATGAACACATCCTCGTCGACGACCTGCGCCTGTTGGCCGAACATGCCGGCGCGCGCGGTCTGCGAATTGGTTATGAAGCGCTGGCCTGGGGCCGGCATGTGAACACTTATCAACAGGTGTGGAACATCGTCCGCCAGGCTGATCACCCAAGTCTCGGCGTCTTGCTCGATAGCTTTCACACGCTGTCGCTGAAGGGAGATCCGAGCGCTATCGCTGAAATTCCAGGCGACAAGATCTTCTTTGTGCAAATGGCCGACGCACCGATTCTGGCCATGGATGTTCTGGAGTGGAGCAGGCATTTCCGCTACTTCCCCGGCCAGGGCGAATTTGATCTGCCGGGTTTCCTCGCACCGATCATCAAAAGTGGCTACACCGGCCCGCTGTCGCTGGAAATCTTCAACGACGGTTTCCGCGCTGCGCCGCCACGGGCCAACGCCGCCGACGGTTTACGCTCGTTGCTGTATCTGGAAGAAAAAACCCGTCAGCGTCTGGCGCAGGAAGCTCAACCGGCACCCAACCTCGACATCCTGTTCGAGACACCCACTGCCAGCGAATACAACGGCATCGAGTTTCTCGAATTTGCCGTGGATGAAAGCCTCGGCGCCAAGCTCTCCCATTGGCTGGAGCGGCTGGGTTTCGTCAAGGCCGGGCAGCATCGCTCCAAGAGCGTGAGCCTGCTGCGTCAGGGCGATATCAACCTGATCCTCAACTCCGAACCGTATTCGTTTGCCCACAGCTTTTTCGAAGCGCATGGCCCTTCGCTGTGCGCCACCGCCGTGCGGGTCAAGGACAGCAGCAGCGCGCTGGCCCGGGCCGTGGCTTACAAAGGCCAGCCGTATCGCGGGCTGGTCGGCCCCAATGAACTGGAATTGGCGGCAGTGCGCGCGCCGGACGGTAGCCTGATTTATCTGGTGGATCAGGAAGCCGACGTCTACGGCACCGACTTCAATCTGAACCCAGCGGCGGTGGTCGGTGGCGGCCTCAAGCGTATCGACCACATGGCCATGGCATTGCCCGCCGACAGCCTCGACAGTTGGGTGCTGTTCTACAAGAGCCTGCTGGATTTCGAAGCCGACGACGAAGTGGTCCTGCCCGACCCGTATGGCCTGGTAAAAAGCCGTGCGCTGCGCAGCCGCGACAGTTCGATTCGCTTGCCGTTGAACATTTCCGAGAACCGCAACACCGCGATCTCACACGCGCTGTCGAGTTATCGCGGTTCCGGTGTGCACCACATCGCGTTCGATTGCGATGACATCTTTGCGCAAGTCAGCCGTGCGAAAGAGGCGGGCGTGCCGTTGCTGGACATCCCGCTCAATTATTACGATGACCTCGCCGCGCGGTTCGACTTCGATGACGAGTTCCTCAGCGAGCTGGCGTATTTCAACGTGCTGTACGACCGCGATGCCCAGGGTGGCGAGCTGTTTCATGTGTACACCGAGCCGTTCGAAGGGCGGTTCTTCTTTGAAATCATTCAGCGCAAGAACGGCTATGCCGGTTACGGCGCGGCCAACGTCGCGGTGCGACTGGCAGCGATGGCCAAATCCCGCAGCGGTGCCATTCGTCAGGCCAAGTTGTAGGAAAATCGTAAATGCCGGGACAAACCGCTGCCACGCGGCTTCCTTCACTGTGCGCAGCGGCCCATAACCGCCAGCCTGTGCAGTGATGGCCGTGAGCCCGCAATGACAATGACTTCAGAACGCTCAGCAGTGCCCGCCGAACCGATCGTCGAGCCCCGCAAGAGCCGCAAAAACAACCCGGAAAAGACCCGCGAGAACATCCTTCAAGAGGCGATTGTCGAGTTCGTCCAACAGGGGCTTTCCGGTGCTCGCGTCGATGCAATCGCCGAGCGTATCCACACCTCCAAACGCATGATCTATTACTACTTCGGCAGTAAGGAACAGCTCTACGTCGAGGTGCTGGAAAAACTCTACGGCGACATTCGCAGCACTGAAAACCGCTTGCACCTGACCGAACTGGCGCCGGTGGAAGCGATTCGGCGTCTGGTGGAATTCACTTTCGATCACCATGATCACAACGTCGATTTCGTGCGCATCGTCAGCATCGAGAACATTCACAATGCCGAATACGTGAAGCGCTCCGATGCGATCAAGGCCATGAACAATACGATCCTCGATGCACTGGGCGAGATTCTGCGTCGCGGTGCCGAGGAGGGGCTGTTCCGCGCAGGGCTTGTGCCGCTGGATGTGCATCTGCTGATCAGTTCGTTCTGCTTCTATCGGGTGTCGAACCGTCATACGTTCGGTGAGATTTTTCAGATCGACTTGCCGGATGAAGCCATCAAGCAGCGTCATCGGGCGATGATTTGCGAGTCGGTGTTGCGATACTTGCAAGCCTGAATCAGGTGAGGGGGCTGTCCCTTCACTGCAGCCCCTCACCGCATCCAATCAGTCGTTCATGCTCTGAAAGTGCGCGAGCATTCGCTGCACATCCGGCACCACGCCGCTGAACAATTCAAACGCCTTCACCGCCTGAAACACCGCCATGTTGCCGCCATCCAATGTGCGGCAACCGAGCGCGCGGGCGTTGCGTAGCAGTTCGGTTTCCAGCGGGAAATAAACGATTTCCGCCACCCACAATGCTGCGTGAAGCAGCTCGACCGGTACCGGCATGCCCGGCAGTTTTTTCATGCCCATGGGTGTCGTGTTCACCAACCCGTCCGCTTGGGCCATTGTGCTCGGCAGGTCATGCCCGGCCACTGCGCGGCCCGCCCCGAAGTGTTGATTGAGATTGTCCGCCAGTGCCTGCGCGCGGCGTGGCTCCACGTCAAAAATGCTCAGCCGTTGTGCGCCTTCGCTCAACAACGCGTGGGCCACTGCCGCGCCTGCGCCACCGGCACCCATTTGTACGACGCGCTCACGGGCAGCGTCCTTCAAGCCACGGCGAAACCCTTCGGCAAAACCCAGGCAATCGGTGTTATGGCCGATGCGTTTGCCGTCCTTCAACACCACCGTGTTCACGGCGCCGATGCCGCGGGCTTCCGGCGACAGTTCGTCGAGCAGCGGGATGATCGCTTGCTTGCACGGAAAGGTGATGTTCAGTCCGGTGAAGTTCATCCGCTCGGCAGCCATCAGCAAGTCGGGCAGGGCGTTGCTGTCGAGCTTCAGCTGATCGAGGTCGATCAAGCGATAGAGGTAGCGCATGCCCTGCGCTTCGCCTTCGTGCTCGTGCAGTGCCGGTGTGCGGGAGGCTTGAATTCCGGCGCCGATCAGCCCGGCCAATACGCTGTTGTGCTGAGTCATCGTGCTCATCCCTTCAATTTCAGACTGAAATGTTCCAGCGCCAGGCGATAGCCATGGCTGCCGAAACCGGCCATCACCGCAGTGGCGATGGCCGAGACAAACGAGTGATGCCGGAAAGGTTCGCGAGCATGGACGTTCGACAGGTGGACTTCGATCACGGGCAATTCGCTGGCGACGAGGGCGTCGCGAATCGCCACTGAGGTGTGGGTCCAAGCAGCAGGGTTGATCACAATCCCGGCGCAACGACCGCGAGCGGCGTGAATCCAGTCGAGCAATTCACCTTCGTGGTTGGTCTGGCGAAACTCCACGGCCAAGCCGAATTCTTCAGCGGCACGTGCGCACAGCGCTGAGATGTCTGCCAGGGTTTCGTGGCCGTAAGTCGCCGGTTCACGGGTGCCGAGCAGGTTCAGGTTCGGGCCGTTGAGCACCAGAACGATAGGGGGCATCGAGGGTCTCTCCACTTATTATTTTTGGAATCGGCTGTAGGTTTCAGCCTGTGGAGATAAATTGTACTAGCTGGTTAGTTCGGTCAATTGAAGTGACGTCTCGACGCGGATTTGTGTGCGGTGATCGAACAGTTGCGCGGTTTATCGCGGCAGATGCTCCACCAGGAAATCGATAAAGGCGCGCAACCTCAGGGGCACATGACGGCTTTGCGGATACAGCAACGTGAACGGTCGCGAGCGGCCGCTGTAAGGCTTCAATACTTCCACCAGCGAGCCATTGGCCAGTTCGTTTTCGACGATAAACCGGTACGTCTGAAACAGTCCCGCGCCGTGTTTGGCCAGGGTCACGCCACCCAGCACATCGTCAGAACAACTGAGACTGCCCTCGGCGAGAATCTCCCGCGGTGTGCCGTTTTCATTGAATAGCCAGGCGATCCGCCGGCCGCTGCTGGGCAGTTCGTACTGGATGCATTCGTGCTGCGCCAAGTCGTCGAGTGTTTGTGGAGTGCCTGCGCGCTTGAGGTAGTCGGGGCTGGCAATCATCACCAGCGCGGCGTCTTCCAGATGTCGGGCGATCAGGCCGGAGTCCGGAATGGCCCGTACGCGTATCGCCATGTCATAACCTTCGCCGACGAAATCGATGTTGCGATTGCTGATGTGCGACTCGACCTTTACGTCGGGAAAGCGCGCCCGAAACGCCGGCAGCAACGGCAAGATCCGGTGGTGTGCATAAGTCGTGGGAATGCTGATGCGCAAGGTGCCGGACGGTTGCTGCTGCTGGCCCATGACCTCGCGCTGAGCCTCGACCAGTTGCGCCAGTGCCTGACGACATTCTTCGTAGTAACGACGACCACTGTCGGTCAACTTCACGCTGCGGGTGGTGCGCGCAAACAGCCGCACGCCCAAGCGTTCTTCCATGCGCGATACCGAACGGCTGACGGCGGCCGGTGTCACGCCCGCCACCAGTGCAGCGGCCGTAAAGCTGCCGGCCTCCGCGGCGAGGCAAAACAGTTCGATGCTGCCCAGCTGAAGATCATCGAAGACACGCTGCATGATTGATTACACCGGGGATCAAATGAGGGGTTGAATCGCGTCACTGTAGATGAAATTACCGTGGCAGTGCTTTACTGGCGCGGCGTCTTTTTTGATAACCGGACAGGAGCAGCATCATGCCTTTCGTCAGCGTGCGTATTACCCGTGACGGTGTTACCCGAGAGCAGAAAGCCCAGGTCATCGCTGAAATCACCGAGACGTTGCAGCGCGTCCTCGGCAAGCCTCCAGAGCTGACCCACATCGTGATCGAGGAAGTGGACAAGGATAACTGGGGGCATGCGGGCCTGACCGTTACCGAGCACCAGAAGTCCGCAGATTGATGGATTACAGATTAAGACAGCCGCCCTCGTGGCGGCTTTTTCGTGGGCACAGTGAAAGGATTGCTTACTATTTTGGCGTCGTCATCGGCGAGTCAAAAAACGTTCAAGCGCTACGCTGAAAACCGGGTCGATCATCTAACGGATCAACCGCCAATTATCGGGTTCTTCAAGGAATGGAGAATCTGGCACTCCATAACCTAACGGATGGGTTAGCATGAACGTATGTCGCTACAAGGGCTTTTCGTTGGTCATCATGTTGCGTGATGAACATTGCCCGCCGCATGTCCACGTCGATGCACAGGCGTGGAGCGCACGTTTCAAATTCAGTTTCTGGCACAACGGCGTGGAGCTCTGGGATGTCGTTCCTCATTCACAGCGCCCACCTTCAGCGTTGCTGGAGGAATTGCGTCTGGCGTTACGGCATCCGGCGCATTTACGGCGAGCGCGTAGCCTCTGGTGGAGCAAATTGCGCACCGCCTGCCTCGATAATCAGTTGTGGGATTGGGAGGGCGATGAAGTGGTCGTGATGAAACGAATCGCCAGCACGACTTACCTGATTGTCTCGGCCAGTTACGAGCCCGAAGAGAACAAAACGCTGCTGTCCCTGGCAGGGGCTGCGGAAGGAGTGGAAATCGAATTATGAAAACAATACAGGCGAGCATTCAGGCGGATCGCCCCGTCACCGAAGAAACGCTGGAACAGGCCATTGCGCGAGGCGAGTTGAGCCGTCGCAGCGGTTTGAATGCGAGAGCCGTGACCTGGACCGGACATAGCCTGGTCATCAGCTTCGAAGACGGCAGCGGCGTGCTCCTGCCGGCGAAGAATTACCCGGAGTTCGATGGCTTTGACGATGAGGACTTCGCGGGCTTGAAGGTAGGCTTTGCGGGAACCGCGCTCTGCCATGAGGGCAGTGATTTACAGGTGTCCATCGCAGGACTGATTTCAGCGAGCAAGCCGCTGATGGACATGGCGTCTTCAGTCATTGCCTCGCGCAATGGTCGCCAAAGCAGTGTCGCCAAGGCCGAGGCTGCGCGGGCCAATGGCAAAAAGGGCGGTCGTCCGCGCAAGATCGACACGACGCTTTGATTCACCCACAAAAAAGCCGTCGGCATGACGGCTGATTTGTAAGGGCAACTGCAATTAGCGACGGGTCAACAACACCCCGGATTCCATGTGATGCGTCCACGGGAACTGGTCAAACATCGCGCACTGAGTGATGCGATGCGTGTCGTGCAACTGGGCGATGTTCGCCGCCAGTGTTTCCGGGTTGCAGGAAATGTAGAGGATGTTGTCGAAGCGGCGGGTCAGCTCACAAGTATCCGGGTCCATGCCGGCGCGGGGCGGATCGACGAACACGCTACCGAACTCGTAGCTCTTGAGGTCGATGCCCTGCAGACGACGGAACGGGCGGACTTCGTTCAGCGCTTCGGTCAGCTCTTCGGCGGACAGACGCACCAGGGTGACATTATCCACCGCGTTTTCGCTGAGGTTGCTCAGCGCTGCGTTGACCGAGGTCTTGCTGATTTCGGTGGCCAGCACTTTGCGTACGCGGGTCGCGAGCGGCAGGGTGAAGTTGCCGTTGCCGCAGTACAGCTCGAGCAAATCGTCCGGGCGATCACCCAAAGCGTCGTAAGCCCAGTTGAGCATCTTCTGGTTCACGGTGCCGTTGGGCTGGGTGAATGCGCCTTCCGGCTGGCGATAGCTGAAGGTGCGACCGCCGACTTCGAGTTGCTCGACCACGTAATCGTGACCGATCACTTCGCGTTTGCCTTTTGAGCGACCGATGATGCTGACGTTCAGGTCGGCGGCCAGTTTCGTGGCCGCAGTATGCCAGTGCTCGTCCAGCGGGCGGTGATAGCACAGGGTGATCATCGCATCGCCGGCCAGGGTGGTCAGGAACTCCACCTGGAACAGCTTGTGGCTCAGGGCGGCACTGGCTTTCCAGGCTGCCTTGAGCTGTGGCATCAGTTCATTGATGCGCAGGCTGGCAATCGGAAACTCTTCGATCAGGATCGGCGTGCGTTTGTCTTCCTGGGAAAACATTGCGTAGTGCCGTTCACCACCTTCACGCCACAGGCGGAATTCGGCGCGCAGGCGGAAGTTCTTCCGCGCAGAGTCGAACACCGCCGGTTCTGGCGCATCGAACGGGGCCAGCAGGTCACGCAGGCGCGTGACCTTTTCTTCGAGCTGAACGGCGTAGGCCTGGGAATCAAAAGTCATGCGTTGAACCAACCCAACTTGATCACGAACAGAATCGACAGAATCACCAGCGCCGGGTTCAGCTCACGGCCGCGACCGGACATCAGCTTGATGGCTGTCCAGGAGATGAAGCCGAAGGCGATGCCGTTAGCGATGGAGTAGGTGAATGGCATCGCCAGCGCAGTGACCACGACCGGTGCGGCAACGGTGATGTCGTCCCAGTCTATTTCGGCCAGGCCGGATGTCATCAACACGGCGACGAACAGCAGCGCCGGTGCGGTAGCGAATGCCGGAATGCTGGACGCCAATGGCGAGAAGAACAGCGCCAGCAGGAACAGAATCGCGACCACCACAGCGGTCAAACCGGTACGGCCACCGGCACTGACGCCGGCTGCGGATTCGATGTAACTGGTGGTGGTCGAGGTGCCCAGCAGCGAACCGGCCATGGCCGCGGTGCTGTCGGCGATCAGGGCGCGACCCATTTTCGGCATGTGGCCGTCCTTGCCCATCAGGCCGGCGCGCTTGGCGACGCCGATCAGGGTGCCGGAGTTGTCGAACAAGTCGACAAACAAGAAGGCGAAAATCACGCTGACCAGACCGATGTCGAGTGCGCCTTTGATGTCCAGTTGCATGAAGGTCGGGGCCAGCGACGGTGGCATCGACATCACGCCGCCGAACGGGGTGAAGCCCATCACGATGGAAATGATGGTCACCACCAGAATGCCGATCAGCACGGCGCCGCGTACGGCCAGGGCTTCAAGGGCAACGATCAGGGCAAAACCCAGGGTCGCGAGGATCGGTGCCGGTTGTTTCAGGTCACCGAGGCCGACCATGGTCGCCGGGTTGCTGACCACGATACCGGCGTTGTGCAGGGCGATCAGCGCCAGGAACAGGCCGATCCCGGCGGCAATCGCCGAACGCAGGGGCAGCGGGATGCTGTTGATGATCCATTCGCGGATGCGGAAGATCGACAGCATGAAAAACAGCACCGCCGAAATAAACACCGCACCCAGCGCCACTTGCCAGGTATGGCCCATGTGCAGGACCACGGTGTAGGTGAAGAACGCGTTCAAGCCCATGCCCGGCGCGAGTGCGATCGGGTAGTTGGCGATCAGGCCCATCACCGTCGAGCCGATGGCGGCGGCCAGGCAGGTCGCGACGAACACCGCGCCTTTGTCCATGCCGGTCTCGCCGAGGATGCTCGGGTTGACGAACAGAATGTAGGCCATGGCCAGGAAGGTCGTGACGCCCGCAAGAATCTCGGTGCGCACATTGGTGTTGTGTGCCTTGAGTTGAAACAGCCTTTCCAGCATGTCTGCTCCCCGTGGCGCGCAGTGCGCCGTGAATGTATCGACCTCAACAGCAAAGCACAGACCGCCCAAGGCGCCCGGGAATTTTCTGTGGGTCGGAAAAAGCCGCGCATCATACCAGCCGCGTGGGGGAATGGCTGCGATCGTCGGCGATGTTTTGCCATTAAGCGAACTGCGCCATACTGCGCGCCTGTTTTGGGGGGAGTCGTCATGGTTTGCAACAAGCGCAACGTTGTTTGGTCGTTGGGTCTGTTTTTCGCCTGCCTGGCCAGTGTGCCCGCAGTGATGGCGGCTTCGGCGCCGCCGTTGACCAGCGTTCAGGTGCTCAAGGTTCAGTCGGCGACGTGCGGGATTGAAAACATCTCCGCCGGGCAAGAAAAGACCCAGTGCGATCACGGCGGGGCGAACATCAAGGTCTATGTGCTGGAGATGGGCTACGGACGCGCACCTCGTGCGGCGCTCGATGGTTTCAGCGTCGCCGGGATGCAGCAGGCCAACGTCTGCGCCTACGACAACGGCAACCCGACGCAATGCACCAGCACGCAGACGCGGATTGTCGGCAAGCTCTACGTCTTTGACCTGGGCGACAAGCAGGAAGGGACGTTCACCTTCAGCAACACCTCGATCAACGCGCCGGGCAACACGCTATCGACGCAGCTTTACATCAAGTAACGACCGGGCGCGAACCGGGGTCAATAAAGCTGACTACGCTTTAAGGACCATCCTGTGGATTGTGCCCATGACCTTTAGAGCCCTGATTACCCTCGCCGAGGGCATCGATGACCTGCAATGCGTGACCCTGATCGACGTGCTGCGCCGCGCTCAAGTCGAAGTGGTGGTGGCCAGCATCGAGGGCCGGCGCATGCTTACTTGCGCCCGTGGCACTCGCTTGACCGCCGACGCGATGCTGGTGGACTTGCTGGCTCAGCCGTTCGACCTGATTGCCTTGCCCGGCGGTGCCGTTGGCGCACAACACCTGGCGGGCCATCAACCGCTCGAACAACTGATCAAGGACCAGGCTGCCGCCGGACGCCTGTTCGCCGCCATCGCCGAAGCCCCGGCCCTGGCGCTGCAAGCCTTCGGTGTGTTGCGCCAGCGCCGCATGACTTGCTTGCCGGCCGTCAGCAACCAATTGTCGGGTTGCAACTTCATCGATCAACCGGTGGTGGTCGATGGCAACTGCATCACCGCGCAAGGTTCGGGAGCTGCCCTGCCGTTTGCGCTGGCGCTGGTGGAACAGCTTTGCGGCAAGGCCGCAAGGGCAACGGTGGCGAAGGAGTTGATGGTTTGACGCCGATCAGGCGTGAGCGGTAATGGGCTCGATAGCCGGTTGTTCACGATGCTCGGCTTGCCAGAGGTCGTAGTCAGTTTGAACTCCTAGCCACATTCTGGCTTTACCGATACCCGCCCGCTCAAGACGTACCGCCAGGTCTGGGCTGATCGGAGCGTGACCATGCAGCACGCGAGAAAGGTGTGGGCGCGCGAATCCCAGATGGCGAGCCAGTTCGGTGACGCTGATGCCTAAATCGGGCAACACATCCATCAACAGCGTTTCACCGGGGTGTGGCGGGTTGTGCATGGGCATGATCCTGCCTCCTGTCAGTGATAGTCCAGATAGTCCAGATAGTCGACCAGTTCGATATCCGAGCCAATAAAACGAAAAATAACCCGCCAGTTCCCTGAAACGCTGAGAGCCCAATACTCGGTCAGTTCTCCCTTTAGCCGATGTAACCGCCATCCCGGAAGATCGAGGTCGCCGGGTACCACCGCGCGGTCCATGAACTGCAGCATTCGAGACAGACGTTTCGCATGGTCTGCGCGAATCCCACGAGTCGAACCTGTTTCATAGAAGCCTTTAAGGCCTTTGTGCTGAAAGGATTTGATCATGGGGGGGGGAGTGTAAGGCGATACATTACACTCGATGCGGTATCTATGTATCGCACTTGGTCGGCCGGCATGTGCTTGGTGCGCAACGACGCCGCGGTTCAATTCCCAAAGGCGTTGCATAAATCGGCATCGTCGGCAGCGGTGAACGTCATTTACCACGCTGCTGGCAAACGGATACGGGGATTTCCCAAGCGGTTCTAGACCTTCGCTTCTTCCACCGCGACGTGCATACGATCGCGGTTGGCCAGGGTCGGGAACAATTTGATCCAGGTCCCGGTCACCACCAGCGTGCCGATGCCGCCCATGACCACGGCCGGCACGGTGCCGAACCAATGGGCGGTCAGGCCGGATTCGAATTCACCGAGCTGGTTTGAAGCGCCGATGAACAATCCGTTCACGGCGCTGACCCGGCCGCGCATTTCGTCGGGGGTTTCCAGTTGCACGAAGGACGCGCGGATCACCATGCTGATCATGTCCGCCGCGCCCAGCACCACCAGCACCGCGAGGGAGAACCAGAACGAGGTGGACAGGCCGAAGGCGATGGTCGCGACACCGAAGATGCCCACCGCCGTGAACATCACCCGTCCGACTTTGCGTTCCACGGCAAATCGCGCCAGGAACAACGACATCAACAGCGCGCCCACCGCTGGCGCCGAACGCAGCAGGCCCAAACCCCACGGGCCGGTCAGCAAAATATCCTTGGCAAACACTGGCAGCAGCGCGGTGGCGCCGCCCAGCAGTACGGCGAACAGGTCGAGGGAAATCGCCCCGAGAATATCCGGGCGGCTGCGAATGAAGCGGATGCCGGCCAGCAACGAATCCATCGTCGCTTTGCCTTTGTTCAACGGCGTTTGCCGGGCGGGGAGGTTGAGCATCAACGAGCAGGCGATGATGTACAGCACCACCGTCGGGCCATAGACCCAGACACTGCCGAAGGCGTACAGCAAACCGCCCATCGCCGGGGCGACGATGGTGGCGGACTGCTGCGCCGATTGCGCGGCGGCCACGGCCCGGGGGAAGAGTGCGCTGGGCACGATGCTGGGCAGCAGGGCCTGGGTGGTCGGCATCTCGAAGGAGCGGGCGGCACCGAGCAGGAACGCGAGGATGAAGATCATTTCCCGGGTGACGTGATCGGTGGCGCTGCCAATCGCCAGGGCCAGGGCAATCAGGGCCTGCAACGACTGGCAGATCGCCGCGACCTTGCGCCGGTCATAGCGGTCCGCGACATGCCCGGTGTGCAGCATGAACAGCACGCGCGGGGCGAACTCGACCAGCCCCACCAAACCCAGGTCCAGCACATTGCCGGTCAGTTGGTACAGGTTCCAGCCGATGGCCACGGTGAGCATCTGAAAACCGCTCGCGGTGAACACCCGGGCCAGCCAGAACGCAATGAAAGGGCGGTGATGACGTAACAGCAGGGGCGTTTGGCTGGGCATCTGACGGCAGGTCTTGAGCGAGGGGAGGGCCGAGGTTATCACCAAGCTGTAACAAAAAGTGACGCTGACAAAAAATTTAGGTAGCTAGACACCTATCCAAAAAAATAGCACCGATCTCCTGTGGTGAGGGGGCTTGCCCCCGTTGGGCTGCGCAGCGGCCCTAAATCCTGGCACCTCGTTCCTGCTGACAAACCGCATCAGCCGATTTTGCGACTGCTTCGCAGCCGAACGGGGGCAAGCCCCCTCGCCACAGTAAGTGCGTTCAGCACCGGGAATGTGTTTCAGCGCGTGAGCAACGCGCTGAGGCAACCTGTCACGCGGCAATAGACCACACCGTCCCGCTTCAAAAATCGGACTACTCTTTCAACGTTGCTTGATCCAGATCAATACCCATCCAGGAATCGATCCGGCGGCCAAACGGCCAGACTCCCTACGTTGTGATGTTTTTAAAAAAAGAACGAATTGAAATTCGCCACACTCCATATCCGTGGGGGCAGAGTGGGTGCAGGGTCACAAGCCCCGCAGCCGGTATTACCTGACAGAGGAAGACTTATGTTCGGTTTGGAGGCACTTGATCTCGCCCGGATGCAGTTCGCGTTCACCATCTCGTTCCACATCCTGTTCCCGGCCATCACCATTGGCCTGGCGAGTTACCTGGCGGTGCTCGAAGGGCTGTGGCTGAAAACCCACAACGACACCTACCGCGATCTGTACCACTTCTGGTCGAAGATCTTTGCCGTGAACTTCGGCATGGGCGTGGTCTCCGGACTGGTCA
>Ga0302169_10000152_pt1 | contig 22551 bp, 17 predicted proteins | sample I_Fen_N1_3_FD_193493 | JGI IMG/M metagenome (GOLD analysis project Ga0302169, IMG submission 193493) | Peat permafrost microbial communities from Stordalen Mire near Abisko, Sweden - I_Fen_N1_3 | ecosystem: Environmental > Terrestrial > Soil > Wetlands > Permafrost | place: Sweden: Abisko...
CGGCGCGACCTGGGTTTCCCTGCACCACGGCGGCGGCGTCGGCATGGGCTTCTCCCAGCACTCGGGCATGGTGATTGTCTGCGACGGTACGGACGAAGCGGCCGAGCGTATTGCTCGCGTGCTGCACAACGATCCGGCGACCGGCGTTATGCGTCACGCCGATGCGGGTTACCAGATCGCGATCGACTGCGCCAAGGAACAAGGGCTGAACCTGCCGATGATTACCGGCAAGTAATGCTTGCCCTGTAGGAGCCGAGCTTGCTCGCGATGAACGATGACCCGGTGTGTCAGGTACACCGCCATCGCGAGCAAGCTCGGCTCCTACAGGGACTGAGTGAATTCCAATAACAATCCACAGAGGTTGAACCATGGCTGTCAACGATCGTGCAAGCAACAAACCGTTGATCGAGAAGCGCTCGATCGACTACATCCCGGAAGCGGAAAGACACGGTCGTCTATTTAGCCAGTTCACCCTGTGGATGGGTGCCAACCTGCAAATTACCGCGATTGTCACCGGGGCCCTGGCCGTGGTGTTGGGCGGTGACGTGTTCTGGTCGTTGATCGGTCTGTTGATCGGTCAACTGCTCGGCGGCGGCGTCATGGCGTTACATGCGGCGCAAGGGCCCAAGCTGGGTCTGCCGCAGATGATTTCCAGCCGTGTGCAGTTCGGCGTATATGGCGCGGCCATCCCGATCGTGCTGGTGTGCTTGATGTACCTCGGCTTCACCGCAACGGGAACCGTGTTATCCGGTCAGGCGCTGGGCCAGTTGTTTGGTGTCAGCGACAGCATCGGCATCCTGATTTTCGCCAGTGTCATCGTGCTGGTCACGGTGCTTGGTTATCGGGTGATCCATTGGATCGGCCGTGTGGCCAGTGTCATTGGCGTGATTGCCTTTGTTTATCTGTTCAGCCGTCTGATGAGCCAGGTTGATGTGGGCGCACTGTTGCAAATCCGCCACTTCAGCTGGAGCAGTTTCCTGCTCGCGGTATCGCTCGCGGCGTCCTGGCAGATCGCCTTCGGCCCTTACGTGGCTGACTACTCGCGCTACCTGCCGAGCAAGATTTCCTCGGTGAAAACCTTCTTTGCCGCAGGCGCAGGTTCGGTCATTGGTGCGCAGGTAGCGATGGTCCTCGGCGTGTTCGCTGCCGCCTCGGCCAACGGCCAATTCGCTGGCCATGAAGTCGCCTACATCGTTGGTCTGGGCGGTACCGGTGCCACCGCTGCGCTGCTGTATTTCAGCATCGCATTTGGCAAGGTCACGATCTCCACGCTGAACTCCTACGGCAGCTTCATGTGCATTGCGACCATCATCAGCGGCTTCCGTGGTGACCTAAAAGTATCGCGCTTGCAGCGCCTGGTCTTCGTGCTGGTGATTGTTGGTGCTGCGACCCTGATGGCGTTGCTCGGTCAACACTCGTTCCTCGGTGCGTTCAAGTCCTTCATCCTGTTCCTGCTGGCGTTCTTCACGCCATGGAGCGCGATCAACCTGGTGGACTACTACTGCATCACCCGCGAGCGCTATGACGTGCCGGCACTGGCCGATCCGAACGGTCGCTACGGCCGTTGGAACGCCCTCGGTATCAGCGTTTATGTCTTCGGTGTGCTGGTGCAGTTGCCGTTCATCTCCACCAAGTTCTATACCGGTCCGCTGGTGGCGGCCCTGGGTGATGTGGATATTTCCTGGATCATCGGTCTGATGATTCCCGCCGCCCTGTATTACGTGTGTGCGAAAAAATGGCACGGCAGCGTGCCTGATCAACTGATTCTGCCGGTCGAGCAGGACAGCGTTGTACAACCTAAAACAAACGGGACCGGTCGCGTTGCGACGCAGGCCTGATTGGACGTGGACAGGGCTGGATGCCTCTTGACTGCCGTAAGCCAATTCATGATTAGGAGCGTCACAACAATGAAATCGAACAAGACCCTGCTGACCACATTGCTTTCCATGGGCCTGCTGGCCAGTGCCGGCGCCACCCAGGCAGCCGGTTGGTGCGAGTCGGGCAAACCGGTGAAATTCGCCGGCCTGAACTGGGAAAGCGCGATGCTGCTGACCGACGTGATGCAAGTCGTGTTGGAGAAGGGCTACGACTGCAAGACCGACAGCCTGCCGGGCAACTCCATCACCATGGAAAACGCCTTGAGCAGCAACGACATTCAAGTGTTTGCCGAAGAGTGGGTCGGCCGCAGCGAAGTCTGGAATAAGGCTGAGAAGGCCGGCAAAGTCGTCGGTGTCGGCGCACCTGTGGTGGGCGCAATCGAAGGCTGGTACGTGCCGCGTTACGTCATCGAAGGCGATGCCAAGCGCAAGCTGGAAGCCAAGGCACCCGACCTGAAAAACATTGCCGATCTGGGCAAATACTCGGCGATTTTCAAGGACGCCGAAGAGCCATCCAAGGGCCGTTTCTACAACTGCCCGGCCGGCTGGACTTGCGAGCTGGATAACAGCGAAATGCTGAAGAGCTACGGCCTGGAAAGCACCTACACCAACTTCCGCCCAGGCACCGGCCCGGCGCTGGATGCGGCCGTGCTGTCGAGCTACAAGCGTGGCGAGCCGATCCTGTTCTACTACTGGTCGCCAACCCCGCTGATGGGCCAGATCGACGCGGTGAAACTCGAAGAGAAACCCGGCGTGAACAAGACCGTGGATATCAAGGTCGGCCTGTCCAAGACTTTCCACGAACAAGCCCCGGAACTGGTGGCCGTGCTGGAAAAGGTCAACGTGCCAATCGACATCCTCAACCAGAACCTTGGGCGCATGACCAAAGAGCGGATCGAGTCGCCAAAACTGGCCAAGATCTTCTTGAAGGAACATCCTGAAGTCTGGCACGCATGGGTGAGCGAAGACGCAGCCAAGAAAATCGACGCGGCCTTGTAGGTTGAGCCTCTCCGACTGCCGGTAGCGGCAGTCGGACGCTTGATCGCAACCCCTTGATTGAGAGTCTCCTATGTTTCCCGAAAGCTTTACCTTTTCCATCGCCGACTGGGTCAACGGTTGGGTCGATTCGCTGGTCACCAACTACGGCGACGTGTTCCGGCAGATCTCTGACACGCTGCTGTGGGCCATCGTCAACCTTGAAGGCCTGCTGCGTGCCGCGCCCTGGTGGTTGATGCTCGCCATCGTCGCGGGCATTGCCTGGCACGCCACGCGCAAAGTCGTGACCACGGCCGTGATTGTCGGCTTGTTGTTCCTGGTGGGTGCGGTCGGCCTCTGGGACAAGCTGATGCAAACCCTGGCGCTGATGATGGTCGCGACGATCATTTCGGTGCTGATCGGCATTCCGCTGGGCATTCTCTCGGCGCGCAGCAATCGCCTGCGTTCGATCTTGATGCCGCTGCTGGACATCATGCAGACCATGCCGAGTTTCGTGTACCTGATCCCGGTGCTGATGCTGTTCGGCCTGGGCAAGGTTCCAGCGATTTTCGCCACTGTGATCTACGCCGCACCCCCACTGATTCGCTTGACCGATCTGGGCATTCGCCAGGTTGACGGTGAAGTGATGGAAGCAATCAACGCCTTCGGTGCGAACCGCTGGCAGCAACTGTTTGGCGTGCAACTGCCCCTGGCCCTGCCGAGCATCATGGCCGGGATCAACCAGACGACGATGATGGCGCTGTCGATGGTCGTGATTGCCTCGATGATCGGTGCCCGTGGCTTGGGCGAAGACGTACTGGTGGGGATTCAGACCCTCAACGTTGGACGTGGCCTGGAAGCCGGTCTGGCGATCGTGATTCTGGCTGTGGTGATCGACCGCATTACTCAGGCGTACGGTCGGGCACGGCATGAGGTGAGCAAATGAACAACGCGACCGTAAGCAAGATCGAAGTCAAAAACGTCTTCAAGATTTTCGGCAACCGCTCCAAGGATGCGCTGGCGATGATTGGCCAGGGCAAGACCAAAGACCAGGTGCTGTCCGAAACCGGCTGCGTGGTCGGCGTCAACGATCTGTCCCTGAGCATCGGCACCGGCGAGATCTTCGTGATCATGGGCCTGTCGGGTTCCGGCAAATCGACCCTGGTGCGCCACTTCAATCGCCTGATCGACCCGACCAGCGGCGCGATCCTTGTGGACGGTGTGGACATCCTGCAATACGACATGGAGGCCCTGCGCGAATTTCGCCGGCACAAGATCAGCATGGTGTTCCAGAGCTTCGGCCTGCTGCCGCACAAGACCGTGGTGGACAACGTCGCCTACGGCCTGAAGGTGCGCGGCGAGAGCAAGCAAATGTGTTCCGAGCGCGCGCTGCACTGGATCAACACCGTGGGCCTCAAGGGCTACGAAAACAAATACCCGCATCAGCTTTCGGGTGGCATGCGTCAGCGTGTGGGCCTGGCCCGCGCCTTGGCCGCAGACACCGACATCATCCTGATGGACGAAGCGTTCAGTGCCCTCGACCCGTTGATCCGCGCGGAGATGCAGGACCAGTTGCTGGAACTGCAAAAGACCCTGCACAAGACCATCGTCTTCATCACCCACGACCTCGACGAGGCCGTGCGTATTGGCAACCGCATTGCGATCCTCAAGGACGGCCGCCTGATTCAGGTCGGTACGCCGCGAGAGATCCTGCATTCGCCGGCGGATGAGTATGTCGACCGATTTGTGCAGCGTCGGGCGGCGGTGGTTTAAAGCGGATAAGTGGCAAGTGGTGAGATCCATTGTGGCGAGGGGGCTTGCCCCCGTTGGGCTGCGGAGCAGCCCCCAAAAAAATTGCGACCGCTGCGCGCTCGAACGGGGGCAAGCCCCCTCGCCACAGGGTTTCACTGATCAACTGAATTTTGTATGAGGCTCCAGATGTCCCAGGCTGAAAAAATCGTTATCACGCAAGCGAAGGTACGTTGGCAGGATGTGGTCGCCGTCGCCCGTCATGGCGCGCAGCTTGAGCTGTCGACGCAGATCTGGGCACGCATTGAAAACGCCCAGGGCATCGTCCAGCGCATCGTTACCAGCGGCGAACGTGCCTATGGCATCAACACCGGTCTGGGCGCGTTATGCAACGTCTCCCTGCAGGATGAACAACTGAGCCAGCTGTCGCGCAACACCTTGCTCAGCCACGCCTGTGGCGTTGGCGCGCCGCTGACTGACGAACAGACTCGCTCGATCATGTGCGCGGCTGTCATCAACTACAGCCACGGCAAATCCGGCTTGCACCGCCAGGTGGTTGAAGCCCTGCTGGCGCTGCTCAACCGTGGTATCACCCCGCAAGTGCCGTCCCAGGGTTCCGTCGGCTACCTGACGCACATGGCGCACATCGGCATTGCGCTGCTGGGTGTCGGCAATGTCAGCTATCGCGGGCAAGTCGTTTCCGCTCAGCAAGCCCTGGCCGAAGAAGGCCTGCAGCCGGTCAAGCTCGGCGCCAAGGACGGTTTGTGTCTGGTTAACGGCACACCGTGCATGACCGGCCTAAGCTGCCTGGCGATTGCCGACGCCGCGCATTTGCTGCAGTGGGCCGACGTGATTGGCGCCATGAGTTTCGAAGCCCAGCGCGGTCAGATCGATGCGTTCGACGCCGAGATCATCGCGCTCAAACCGCACCCGGGCATGCAGCAAGTCGGCATCAACTTGCGCGCCGTGCTCGATGGCAGTGAAGTGATCGCCAGCAGCAAAGGCATTCGCACCCAGGACGCCTTGAGCATTCGCTCGATCCCGCAGGTCCACGGCGCTGCCCGTGACCAACTGGTTCACGCGACTCAACAGATCGAAAACGAACTCAACGGCGCCACTGACAACCCGTTGGTGCTGGGCACGCCGGACAACTACCGCGTCGTTTCCCAGGCCAACCCGCACGGCCAGTCCGTAGCGATGGCGGCGGACCTGCTGGCCATCGCCATGGCTGAAATCGGCTCCATTGCCGAGCGTCGCCTCGATCGCCTGATCAACCCGCACGTCAGCGGTCTGCCGGCGTTTCTGGTGGCCAACCCGGGCGTCAACTCCGGGATGATGATCGTCCAGTACGTCGCCGCTTCCCTGTGCGCGGAAAACCGCCAATTGGCGCAACCGGCCGTGCTCGACAACTACGTCACGTCCGGTCTGCAGGAAGATCACTTGAGCCTGGGCACCAACGCCGCGCTGAAGCTGCATCGCGCATTGGAAAACTGCACACAGATCCTCGCCATCGAGTACTTGCTGGCGGCTCAGGCGTTTGAATTCTTGAAAGAACAACGCTTCGGCGCGGGCACCGACGCGGCGTGGCGTCTGCTGCGTGAGCGAGTTCCGGCTTATGATCAGGACCGCTGGCTGGCGCCGGACATCGCTGCGGCTGCGGCTGTGTTGAAAGAACAGAATTTGCTGCACAAGGCTGTACCGAACCTGAACTGATTCCCAATAAAACCAGCGTGCCAAGGCGCGGCTCCCCAAAAGGCAGACGCGACGGACAACGGACATCTCCGGAGCGTCTGGTGAGTTAATAACAAACTCTCAAAAGGAGCACAAAATGACTGCGCTAAACCTGATTCCCGGCCAACTGAGCCTCGCCCAACTGCGTGACGTCTATCAGCAGCCGGTGAAACTGACCCTAGACTCCAGCGCCTCGGCCCAGATCGAAGCCAGCGTCGCCTGCGTGGAACAGATCCTCGCCGAGAACCGCACCGCTTACGGCATCAACACCGGTTTCGGCCTGCTGGCCTCGACCCGCATCGCCAGCGAAGACCTGGAAAACCTCCAGCGCTCGCTGGTGCTGTCCCACGCCGCCGGTGTCGGCGAGCCGATCAGCGATGCGCTGGTGCGTCTGGTCATGGTGCTCAAGGTCAACAGCCTGAGCCGTGGTTTTTCCGGGATTCGTCGCGTGGTCATCGACGCGCTGATCGCCCTGATCAACGCCGAGGTTTACCCGCACATTCCATTGAAAGGTTCGGTCGGTGCTTCCGGCGATTTGGCGCCTCTGGCCCATATGTCGCTGGTGCTACTGGGCGAAGGCAAGGCTCGCTATAAAGGCGAGTGGATGGAAGCGACCGAAGCGCTGAAAATCGCCGGTCTGACTCCGTTGACCCTGGCCGCCAAAGAAGGTCTGGCGCTGCTCAACGGCACTCAGGTGTCGACTGCTTACGCCTTGCGCGGCCTGTTCGAAGGCGAAGACCTGTTCGCTGGCGCAGTGGCGCTGGGTGCGCTGACCGTTGAAGCGGTATTGGGCTCGCGCTCGCCGTTCGACGCACGCATCCATGCCGCTCGTGGCCAGAAAGGTCAGATCGACGCTGCTGCCGCTTACCGTGATCTGCTGGGCGAGCGCAGCGAAGTGTCCGACTCGCACGAAAACTGCGAAAAGGTCCAGGACCCGTACTCGCTGCGCTGCCAGCCACAAGTCATGGGCGCCTGCCTGACCCAGTTCCGTCAGGCCGCCGAAGTGCTGGCCGTCGAAGCCAACGCCGTGTCCGATAACCCGCTGGTGTTCGCCGCTGAAGGCGACGTGATTTCGGGCGGTAACTTCCACGCTGAACCGGTGGCTATGGCCGCTGACAACATGGCGCTGGCCATCGCGGAAATCGGCTCCCTGAGCGAACGCCGCATCTCGCTGATGATGGACAAGCACATGTCGCAACTGCCGCCATTTCTGGTGGCCAATGGCGGCGTGAACTCCGGTTTCATGATCGCTCAGGTGACCGCAGCGGCACTGGCCAGCGAGAACAAGGCCTTGGCACATCCGCATTCGGTGGACAGCCTGCCGACCTCGGCCAACCAGGAAGACCACGTGTCCATGGCCCCGGCGGCGGGCAAGCGTCTGTGGGAAATGGCCGAAAACACCCGCGGTGTGCTGGCGGTGGAATGGCTGGCGGCGGCTCAGGGCCTGGACTTGCGCAATGGTCTGAAGACCTCGACAAAACTGGAAAAGGCCCGCGCCATCTTGCGTAAAGAAGTGCCGTTCTATGAGAAGGACCGCTTCTTTGCCCCGGACATCAATGCCGCGACGGAGCTGTTGGCGACGCGATGCCTGAATGAGCTGTTGTCGGTGAAATTGCTGCCTAGCCTGTAAAGGCCCCATCGCGGGCAAGCCCGCTCCCACAGTGGATCGCGTAAACCCTGTGGGAGCGAGCTTGCTCCGGGCGGCGATCCGACGATTTGATTTTGAATTTGATGGAGACTCGGGATGAAAACTCTCTGGCAACACTGCCACGTCGCAACCATGGCGCAAGGCGTCTACTCGATCATCGAGGATGCGGCCATCGTGACGTCCGGTGCGCACATTGAGTGGATTGGCCCACGCACTGAACTGCCGGCGGGTGAATACCCGGCCGTCAACGATTTGAAAGGGGCCTGGGTAACGCCGGGCCTGATCGACTGCCACACTCACACGGTGTTTGGCGGTAACCGCAGCGGTGAATTCGAACAGCGTCTGCAAGGCGTCAGCTACGCGCAAATCGCCGCGGCCGGTGGCGGCATCGCCAGCACCGTGCGCGCCACCCGCGCGGCGACTGAAGACGAACTGTTCGCCAGCGCCGCCAAGCGTCTGAAAAGCCTGATGCGCGACGGCGTGACCACGGTCGAAATGAAATCCGGCTACGGCCTCGACCTGGCCAGCGAGCGCAAAATCCTTCGCGTGATCCGCCGCCTCGGCGCCGAACTGCCGGTGAGCGTGCGCAGCACCTGCCTGGCCGCCCACGCCTTGCCGCCGGAATATGCCGATCGCGCCGACGACTACATCGATCACATCTGCGCCGAAATGCTCCCGGCCCTGGCGGCGGAAGGGTTGGTGGATGCCGTGGACGCCTTCTGCGAATACCTGGCGTTCTCGCCGGCGCAGGTCGAGCGTGTGTTCATCACCGCACAGGAACTCGGTTTGCCGGTGAAGCTGCACGCCGAACAACTGTCCTCGCTGCACGGCTCGAGCCTGGCGGCGCGTTACCACGCACTGTCGGCCGATCACCTGGAGTTCATGACCGAGGACGATGCCATCGCCATGGCCAAGTCCGGCACCGTCGCGGTGCTGCTGCCGGGCGCGTTCTACTTCTTGCGGGAAACCCAGTTGCCGCCAATGGACGCCCTGCGCAAGCACGGGGTGAAAATCGCCATCGCCAGCGACCTCAACCCCGGCACCTCGCCGGCGCTGTCGTTGCGTTTGATGCTGAACATGGCCTGTACCTGTTTCCGTATGACCCCGGAAGAAGCCCTGGCCGGTGCAACGATTCATGCCGCCACCGCACTGGGCATGGCCGACACCCACGGTTCGCTGGAAGCCGGCAAGGTTGCGGATTTTGTCGCCTGGCAAATCGATCGTCCGGCCGACCTGTCGTACTGGCTGGGCGGTGACCTGGAAAAACGCGTCGTGCGTCACGGCGTCGAGACAAGCGTTTAGGAGAGCAGTAGTGGATAAGGTTCTGAACTTCAAACAAGGCCGCGTGCCGCTGCTGATCAGCATGCCCCACGCCGGCGTGCGCCTGACCCCGGCGGTCGAAGCCGGGTTGATCCCCGACGCCCGCAGCCTGCCGGACACCGACTGGCACATTCCGCAGCTTTACGAGTTTGCTGCCGAGTTGGGCGCGAGCACATTGGCGGCCGAGTATTCGCGATTCGTGATCGACCTGAACCGGCCATCCGACGACAAGCCTTTGTATGTCGGCGCGACCACCGGTCTGTACCCGGCGACGCTGTTCGATGGCATTCCATTGTTCCGCGAAGGGCTGGAGCCTTCTAAAGAAGAACGCGCGACCTGGCTGGAGCAGATCTGGACGCCGTATCACACGACCTTGCAGAACGAACTGGCGCGACTGAAAGCCGAGTTCGGGTACGCGCTGTTGTTCGACGCGCACTCGATCCGCTCGATCATCCCGCACCTGTTCGACGGCAAACTGCCGGACTTCAACCTCGGCACCTTCAATGGCGCCAGTTGCGATCCACAGTTGGCCACTCAACTGGAAGCGATCTGCGCGCGCCACGGCGACTACAGCCATGTGCTGAACGGCCGTTTCAAGGGCGGCCACATCACCCGGCATTACGGTAACCCGGCCGAGAACATCCACGCCGTGCAGCTGGAACTGGGCCAGTGCACGTACATGGAAGAGTTCGAGCCGTTCCGCTATCGCCCGGACCTGGCGGAGCCGACCCAAGTGGTGCTCAAGGAATTGCTGCAAGGATTGTTGGCTTGGGGGGAACAGCGTTATTGATGTGATTGGATGGTCGTGCAGGCAGTCGCACGATCATTGTTTCCTCTGCGAATTCAGGAAGAGGACTACAGAAGTTGTCGCTTTATGCAGGCGCTTTCCGAACTGAAGATAATTATTGTTTGAGCGAGGGCTAAAACCTCTTTCTTGCATTCATTGTTTTCGGAAGGTGCGTTGATGAAGTTAAAAATGATCGCGATGGCATTGTTCAGCTTGTTGGCGTGGGACGTTCAGGCGCTGGAAATTGATCATTGTCCGTTACCGCAAAATATAAAGAATATAAAAGGGATCTACACGGCACCCACTGTCAGCCATAAGGGTCGATGGGTTGGCACCACATCGCTGCAGAGTGCGACCGATAGCTTTCCAGTCGATGCAGTAATGAGCTTTCAAGGGGCCGTGTTCCATACGACAGAGCAAAACGGCGTCACCAAGGGCGTTTTAAGTAGGTGCATGTATTCAAACAGGAGTGGAGAAAGCCTGGACTTGCATTATCGTCCAGAGGCTCGGCCCGATCTGGCCGTCCGATTGCTGGATGTAAGTAATTGGAAACTTCAGCCAGAGTCTTCTACCGGGTTGAAAACTTACATTTGTAAAAGCAAGACGCAGGGCGGGTGCGTGTTTGCTGTTATTGAATGACGTAATTGAGCATGAGAAGGGTGGGCGACTGAACGTCGCCACCGTGCAAATCTCGGTCGCTACAGTTCGCTTTTCCCCTTTCGACGCTGCGTAATGTTCTGAGCACGGTGCACGAAGACACCGGCCCTCACAATAATCTGCCGCACGAGACTCTCCCGATGAAAAGACTGTTCACCCGCTGTCTCTCAATTCTCTGCGGCACGGCTCTCCTGAGCACCAGCGTCCTGGCCAGTGACGATGCATCCTGCAAGGCTGTGCGCATGGGCGTGGTCAACTGGACCGACGTTATCGCCACCAGCGGCATGGCCGATGTATTGCTCAATGGCCTCGGCTACGAAAGCAAGCAAACCAGCGCCGTGCAGCAAATCATCTTCGCCGGCATCCGCGACAAGCGCCTCGATATCTTCCTGGGCTATTGGAAGCCGGCGATGGACAAAAACATCGCGCCGTTCGTGGCCGCCAATCAGGTGAAGGTCATGGACAAGCCGAGCCTGGCCGATGCTCAGGCAACGCTTGCGGTGCCTGATTACGTGGCCGCCGCTGGATTGAAAACCTTCGCTGATATCGCAAAATTCAAGGACCAGCTCGGTGGCAAGATTTATGGCATCGAGCCGGGCAGCGGCGCCAACACCACGATCAAAACCATGATCGAGACCAATCACTTTGGCTTGAAGGATTTCAAACTGATCGAATCCGGTGAGGCCGGCATGCTTGCCGCCGTGCAACGGGCGGTGAATCGCAAGGAGTTCGTGGTGTTTGTCGGCTGGACCCCGCACCCGATGAACATCAATATGAAAATTGCGTATCTGACCGGCAGTGAAGACGTGTACGGGCCAAACGAAGGCGCGGCCACCGTTTCCACCGTTACCGCGCCGGATTACGCCCAGCGTTGCCCGAATGTAAACCGTCTGCTGGAAAACCTGACGTTTACTGCGTCCCAGGAAAGCCAGTTGATGGTGCCGATCATGGAGCGCAAGACGCCTCAGGACGTGGCCAGGCAATGGTTGCGGGATCACCCTGAAGATTTGCAGCGCTGGTTGGCGGGCGTGTCCAGTTTTGATGGCAAGGATGGCGTCGCAACCGTCCAGGCCAGCCTGAAAAACTGACCCGCCGGTAATGACGAGTGCACCCCTGTGGTGAGGGGGCTTGTCGGATCGCCGCACCGTCCCGTTCGGCGGCGAAGCCGTCGTCAATCCGGCTGACAGGGTGTGCCTGATGCAACTGGGTTGAATGGCTATGGGGTTGCTTCGCAACCCAGCGGGGGCAAGCCCCCTCGCCACAAAGGCCCTGTTCACGACATTCTGACGGACTGACACTGGCTCATGACTTCCTACCCGCTTTCCGAACAGATGACGGCCTTCGTCGAGAAGACCGTCAGCTTTAACAGCACCGACACCAGCCTCGCCGGTTTGCGCCTGGCCTACAGCGAGATGTGCCGGGCGTTTACCCCGCCACGTCCCGAAGGGCTCTATGTCGTCGATTTCGCTTTGGCCGGTGTGGCCGTCAGGTCTTATCAGCCACACGCCTCGCCATCGACGGATGCGTGCCCGTGCATTGTGTACCTGCACGGCGGCGGATGGGTGGTGGGGGATCTGGATTCCCATGACTTCATCTGCGCCGAGCTCGCCTCTGCACTCGGTGTGTTGGTGATCGCCGTTGATTACCGTCTGGCGCCGGAACATCCGTTTCCGGCGGGGTTCGATGATTGCCTCAAGGTCTGGCGTGCGTTGCGCACCGGGCCGTTCCGGCTTGATCCTGAACGGACGCTGGTGATGGGCGACAGTGCCGGCGGCAATCTGGCCGCGGCATTGTGCCTCGCGTTGCGCGATGCCCACGAACCACTGCCCGCAGCGCAAGTCCTGATCTATCCGGGTTTGGGTGGCGATCAGCAATCGCCATCACGCAGCGAATGCCTCGATGCACCGTTGCTTAGCAGCAGCGATGTCGATTGCTATCACGCCTTGTACTTGCGTGGCAGCCGACAGCCGGGCGCTTATGCCATGCCATTGCTCGCCGGGCATTTCGGTGGACTGCCGCCGGCATTAGTTGCCGTTGCGCAATTCGACCCGCTGCGCGATGACGGTGTGCTCTACGCCGAGCTACTGGAAGCCGTCGGCGTTGACACCACGTTGTACTACGGCGAAGGGCTGGTTCACGGCTGTTTGCGCGCTCGCGGCCAGGCTGCCGAGGTCGACGCACTCTATGAAACGCTGCTCGGGTTTTTGGCTGACAGACTCTGACGCAGCAAGGGGCATGCTCATTGACGTAATTCGGGTTTATGATGCCGGACGGCAGAATAATAGAAGTCCCCCCAGGGATGACCTCGACCCCTTACGGAGCGCGCAATGCAGACTTTGTACCCGCAGATCAAACCCCACGCCCGGCACGATCTGGCCGTCGATGACACCCATACGCTCTACGTCGACGAAAGCGGTTCTCCGGAAGGTTTGCCGGTGGTGTTCATCCACGGCGGCCCCGGCGCCGGGTGTGATGCCCAGAGCCGTCGGTATTTCGATCCGAACCTGTATCGCATTGTCACCTTTGACCAGCGTGGTTGCGGTCGCTCCACGCCACACGCCAGCCTCGAAAACAACACCACCTGGGATCTGGTCGCCGACCTTGAGCGAATTCGCAAGCATCTGGGCATCGACAAATGGGTGCTGTTTGGCGGCTCCTGGGGTTCGACCCTGGCGCTGGCCTATGCGCAAACCCACCCGGAGCGTGTCCACGGCCTGATCCTGCGCGGGATCTTTCTCTGCCGTGCGCAGGAAATCGAGTGGTTCTACCAGGCCGGCGCCAGCCGTCTGTTCCCCGATTACTGGCAGGACTACATCGCGCCGATCCCGCTGGACGAGCGCGGCGACTTGCTCAGCGCTTTCCACAAGCGCCTGATCGGCAACGACCAGATTGCCCAGATGCATGCGGCCAAGGCCTGGTCCACGTGGGAAGGCCGGACCGCGACGTTGCGTCCGAACCCGCTGGTGGTCGATCGCTTCTCGGAACCTCAGCGCGCGTTGTCGATTGCCCGCATCGAATGTCACTACTTCACCAACAACGCCTTCCTTGAGCCCAACCAGCTCATCCGTGACATGGGCAAGATTGCGCATTTGCCCGGTGTAATTATCCACGGCCGCTACGATGTGATTTGCCCGCTGGATAACGCCTGCGAATTGCACCAGAACTGGCCGAACAGTGAATTGCAGATCATCCGTGACGCCGGCCATGCCGCCGCCGAACCGGGTATCACCGATGCGCTGGTACGGGCCGCCGGCCAGATGGCGCGCCGCTTGCTCGACCTGCCGCCCGAAGAAGCATGAAGGGGCTGTTGCAACGCGTACGGGGTGCGCGAGTCGAGGTCGCGGGGGAAGTGGTGGGGGCGATCGACCAAGGGTTGCTGGTACTGGTCGCCGTCGAGCCCGGGGATACTCGGGCCAGCGCCGACAAACTTCTGAATAAGCTGCTTAACTATCGGGTATTCAGCGACGCCGAGGGCAAGATGAATCTGTCCCTGGCGGATATCGGTGGCGGGTTGCTGCTGGTCTCACAGTTCACCCTGGCTGCTGACACTAAAAGTGGGCTGCGTCCGAGTTTTTCGACCGCGGCCCCTCCCGCGTTGGGTGAGGAGCTTTTCGACTATCTATTAGGCAAAGCGAAACAGGTGCATGGCACTGTGGCATCAGGTAGATTCGGCGCGGATATGCAGGTGCACCTGGTCAATGATGGCCCGGTAACCTTCCTGTTACAGACGTGAAAGCCCTTGAAACAACTTTTTAAAGGCTTTTCGACTGTAAACAGGCGTTTTTCGCGAGAAATACTTTGTTGCGCCTGATGCGTTGTAACGCGGCCTACTAGATAATCGCGCGCTACGGGGATCGGCGTTCGTTGGTCCATTTTGACTTAGGTAGAGACTTGTCCTGGACCGTTTGGGGAATCATTTAGCCCCATCGGAGTCGGAACAATGCTCGCCAACTTGGCAAGAGTGGTTTGCAAGGTCGGTTTTTTCATGCCGTTGACCGTGCAATCCCTTCAACTGGCCGTTGGTTTTTTGATCTGTTTTCGGCGAGGGTTGCTCGTGATTGTTAGTCCCTGTAATGCACCAAAATTGACTGCCAAACGGTTCCGAAGCGCTCTGGTAGCGGGCTCTGCACTGCTCTGCCTATTCAGCGCCGGCCAGCTTTGGGCATTCAATCTGGAGGATGTGTCGGTCAAGGCAAAAGAGCTGGCCGCACAAAAATACGAAGCTCCGCGCAGTAACCTGCCGAATGAATTCCGCGATATGAAATTCGCGGACTATCAGAAAATTCGCTTCCTGACCGAAAAAGCCGAATGGGCCGATCAGAAGACCCCATTCAAGCTGTCGTTCTATCACCAGGGTATGCATTTCGATACACCGGTGAAAATCAACGAAATCACGGCTAACTCCGTCGAAGAAATCAAATACGACCCAAGTCGTTTCGATTTTGGCGACGTGAAGTTCGACCCCAAGGCCACCGAACAACTGGGTTATGCCGGTTTTCGGGTGCTGTACCCGATCAACAAGGCTGACAAGCAAGACGAAATCATGACCATGCTCGGCGCCAGCTACTTCCGCGTTGTCGGCAAGGGCCACGTCTATGGTTTGTCTGCTCGTGGCATGGCGATTGATACCGCGTTGCCATCCGGCGAAGAATTCCCGCGTTTCACCGAGTTCTGGATTCAACAGCCAAAGCCGGGTGACAAGCATCTGGTGATTTTCGCCCTGCTGGATTCGCCACGTGCGACCGGCGCCTATCGCCTGACCCTGCGTCCGGGCAGCGACACCATTGTCGACGTCAAGGCGCAGATGTTCCTGCGCGACAAGGTCGGCAAACTGGGTATCGCTCCATTGACCAGCATGTACCTGTTCGGCGCCAACCAGCCTTCGAAAGTACTGAACTACCGTCGTGAGCTGCACGATTCCAGCGGCCTGGCGATCCACGCCGGCAACGGCGAGTGGATCTGGCGCCCATTGAACAACCCGAAACACCTGTCGGTCAGCAACTTCTCGGTCGAGAACCCGCGTGGTTTTGGCTTGCTGCAACGTGGCCGCGACTTCAGCCACTACGAAGACCTCGACGACCGCTACGACAAGCGCCCAAGTGCCTGGATCGAGCCGAAGGGTGACTGGGGCAAGGGTACCGTGGATCTGGTCGAGATTCCGACTGCCGATGAAACCAACGATAATATCGTCGCTTTCTGGAACCCGGAAAAACTGCCAGAGCCTGGTCAGCCGCTCGATGTTGCCTATCGCATGCACTGGACCATGGACGAATCCTCGATTCACGCGCCTGACAGTGCCTGGGTTAAACAGACCCTGCGCTCCACCGGTGACGTCAAGCAGTCCAACCTGATCCGTCAGCCGGACGGCAGCGTTGCTTATCTGGTGGACTTCGAAGGCCCGTCCCTGGCGGCATTGCCACCGGATGCGGACGTTCGCAGCCAGGTCAGCGTGGGCGACAACGCCGAACTGGTCGAGAACAGCGTGCGTTACAACCCTGAAACCAAGGGCTGGCGCCTGACGCTGCGCATGAAGATCAAGGACGCGGGCAAAGCCACCGAAATGCGTGCGGCCCTGGTACAGAACATCGTGCCGGCAGACCTGGCCAAGACGTCGATTCCTGCCTCGAATTCGTCTGTCGCCAAAGCCGACAAGGTTGCCGCCAAGCAACAGGAAAAAGCCGACAAGGAAGCCAAGCAGGCAGAGGCCAAGCAGGCCGATGCCAAGCCGGTTGCAGATGCCAAGGACAAGGCTAATAAAGACGCCAAGCAGCCAGTGGCTGCCGACGCGGCCCCAGCCACACCGGAATCGGCACCGACTGAAGAAGTCCTGACCGAGACCTGGAGCTACCAGTTGCCTGCCGATGAGTAATTCTCAAGTACAGCCAGAGACGCTTGCCGAGTATCTGGCGCATCTACCGATGACCGACGAGCAGCGCGCGGAACTCGCGGGCTGCCAGTCCTTCAGCGAATTGCACCAGCGTTTGTCGTCGCAGACGTTCGACGCTCCGACCGAGGCTGCCCAAGCCTCGGTGGGCCGTCGCTTGACCCTGAACACTGCGCAAGAACTGGAAGACGCGGAAATGCTGGCGGTCGACGCCAGTGGTCGGGTTTGCCTCAAGGCGACCCCGCCGATCCGTCGGACCAAAGTCGTGCCGGAGCCGTGGCGCACCAACATTCTGGTGCGTGGCTGGCGTCGTCTGACCGGTCGCACCAATCCGCCGGCACCGCCGAAAGATGAACGCGTGTTGCCGGCGGCTCGCTGGCGCACCGTGGGTTCGATCCGTCGCTACATTCTGCTGGTATTGATGCTCGGTCAGACCATCGTCGCCGGCTGGTACATGAAAGGCATCATGCCGTACCAGGGCTGGTCGTTTGTCGACCTCAACGAAGTGCTGCATCAACCGCTGCTGCAAACCGCCACGCAAGTGCTGCCGTACGCATTGCAAACCAGCATCCTGATTTTGTTCGGGATTCTGTTCTGCTGGGTGTCGGCCGGTTTCTGGACCGCGCTGATGGGCTTCCTTGAGTTGCTCACCGGACACGATAAATACCGCATCTCCGGTAAAAGTGCCGGTAATGAGCCGATTCCGAAGGACGCGCGCACCGCACTGGTGATGCCGATCTGTAACGAAGATGTGCCGCGTGTGTTTGCCGGCCTGCGGGCGACGTTTGAATCGGTAGCGGCCACGGGTGACCTGGATCGCTTCGACTTTTTCGTCCTCAGCGACAGTAACGACGCCGACATTTGCGTTGCCGAGCAGCAAGCCTGGCTGGACGTCTGCCGCGAAGCCGGTGGCTTCGGCAAGATCTTCTACCGCCGCCGCCGCCGTCGCGTGAAACGTAAAAGCGGCAACCTCGACGACTTCTGCCGTCGCTGGGGCGGCGACTACAAGTACATGGTCGTGCTCGACGCGGACTCCGTGATGAGCGGCGAATGCCTGACCAGTCTGGTGCGCCTGATGGAAGCCACACCGGACGCCGGGATCATCCAGACCGCGCCGCGTGCGTCGGGCATGGACACCCTGTATGCGCGCATGCAGCAGTTTGCGACGCGTGTGTACGGTCCGCTGTTTACCGCTGGTCTGCACTTCTGGCAGTTGGGCGAATCCCACTACTGGGGCCACAACGCGATCATCCGCATGAAGCCGTTTATCGAGCACTGCGCCCTGGCGCCATTGCCGGGTAAAGGCGCTTTCGCCGGTGCCATTTTGTCCCACGACTTCGTTGAAGCAGCGCTGATGCGCCGTGCCGGCTGGGGCGTGTGGATCGCCTACGATTTGCCGGGCAGCTACGAAGAGCTGCCACCGAACCTGCTGGACGAACTCAAGCGTGACCGTCGCTGGTGCCACGGTAACCTGATGAACTTCCGCCTGTTCCTGGTCAAAGGCATGCACCCGGTTCACCGGGCGGTGTTTCTGACCGGCGTGATGTCGTACCTGTCGGCGCCGCTGTGGTTCTTCTTCCTTGTGCTGTCGACGGCGCTGCTGGCGGTCAACACGCTGATGGAGCCGCAGTACTTCATGGAGCCGCGACAGCTGTATCCGCTATGGCCGCAATGGCATCCCGACAAGGCCGTCGCGCTGTTCTCCACGACTGTCGTGCTGTTGTTCCTGCCGAAACTGTTGAGCATCATCCTGATCTGGGCCAAGGGCGCGAAAGAGTTCGGTGGCAAGTTCAAGGTGACGCTGTCGATGCTGCTGGAGATGCTGTTCTCCATGTTGCTGGCGCCGGTGCGGATGATTTTCCACACCCGTTTTGTCCTCGCCGCATTCCTCGGCTGGGCCGCGACCTGGAACTCGCCGCAACGTGACGACGACTCGACGCCATGGAGCGAAGCGGTCAAGCGCCACGGGCCGCAAACCTTGCTGGGCTTCTTCTGGGCCTTGCTGGTGATCTGGCTGAACCCGAGCTTCCTGTGGTGGCTGGTGCCGATCGTGGGTTCGTTGATGTTGTCGATCCCGGTGTCGGTGATCTCCAGCCGTGTCGGTCTGGGCTTGAAGTCCCGTGACGAGAGCCTGTTCCTGATTCCTGAGGAATACAATCCGCCACAGGCGCTGCTGGCCACCGACCAGTACACCCACGAAAACCGTTATCACGCACTGAACGACGGCTTCGTCCGGTCGGTGGTCGACCCGCAGCAGAACGCCCTGGCGTGCTCGTTGGCGACGTCGCGTCACGGTCAGGCCGAGCCGATCGAGTGGCTGCGGGTAGAGCGGGTTCGTCACGCGCTGAAAGTCGGTCCTGAAGGCCTGAACAACAATGAGCGTGTGCAATTGCTGAGTGACCCGGTGGCATTGGGTCGTCTGCATGAGCAGATCTGGAGCGAAGGCCACCCCGAATGGCTGCAAGCCTGGCGTCAATCGGTGAAAGCCGATCCCCACGCGCCGCTGCTTCCGCTCAAGCCTCTGAGCGTACAGCCTCAGTTGGCGTAATAAAAAACCCCGCGAAAGCGGGGTTTTTTTTGACTGATCGTTTGCAAGCCCTTGTGCAAACTGGCGCTTTGCGCGGGAAGTGGCGGATCGGATGCGTTTTTCGATCACGGCAAATTTCTGGAAAATGCTTCACCGGCGGAGTTCTTTGATGCACCGAAGGATTCATAAGCGCAGGCGTTTTTGCGTCAGGGTCTATAACTGCGGCGAACTTCCGGCCGCCATCGCGAGCAGGCTCACTCCTACAGTGGTCGGTGGAGCACACAAAATTTGTGTCTGACACCTGCCCCCCTGTAGGAGTGAGCCTGCTCGCGATAGCATCACCTCGGTCCTATGTGAACCGTGGCAATCGAAGATCACCTCAAACCTTGAACCTGCCCACCAGCATCTGCAGATGTGTCCCCAGCCGCGCCAGCTCGATGCTGGACGCCGCCGTTTCTTCACTGGCTGCCGAGGTCTGCTCGGACACGTCGCGCACATTGAGCACGCTACGGTTGATCTCTTCGGCCACCGCCGTTTGCTGTTCGGCAGCGGCGGCGATCTGCTGGTTCATCGACTGAATCGCCGACACGGTGCGGGTGATACTTTCCAGTGAGCCACCGGCACGGCGGGTCAATTCGACGCTGCTGTCGGTCAGGATTCGGCTGTTGTCCATGATCGTGGCGACTTGCTGGGTGCCGTTTTGCAAACCGACGATCAACTCTTCGATTTCTTCGGTGGACTTCTGGGTCCGTTGCGCCAGGCTGCGAACTTCATCGGCCACCACCGCAAAACCCCGTCCGGCCTCACCGGCACGGGCGGCTTCGATGGCGGCGTTGAGGGCCAGCAGGTTGGTTTGCTGGGCCACGGATTTGATCACGTCGAGCACGCTGCCAATCTTGTCGCTTTCGCGTTTGAGGTCGCCCATCGCGGCAGTGGAGTTGCCGACTTCGAGGGCCAGGCGCTCGATCTGGGCGATGGCTTCACCGACCACTTTGTCACCTTCGCGGGCTTGCTGATCCGCAGCGACGGCGGCTTCGGAGGCTTCTTCGGCATTGCGCGCGACTTCCTGCACAGTCGCGGTCATTTCGTTCATCGCGGTCGCTACCTGATCGGTCTCGATCTTCTGGCTGTTGACCCCGGCACTGGTTTGCTCGGTGACCGCCGATAACTCTTCGGCGGCGCTGGCAATTTGCGTGACGCCGTCGCTGATGCCGCTGATCAGTTCACGCAAGCCCAGGGTCATGCTCTGCATGGCGCGCTGAAGCTGACCGAGTTCGTCGCGACGCTTGGACGTCAGGTTGTGAGTCAGGTCGCCGGCCGCCACGCGTTCAGCCACTTTCAGGGTCTGGTTCAGCGGTATGACGATCTGGCGAGTGATCGCCCAGGCCGCGACCATGCCAAAGGCCAGGGCCAGGGCGGTGGCCATCAGCAGCATGTTCTTGGCGTGTGCCGCATCGGTGTCGCGGACGATGGTTTGCGACACGGTGAGTTTTTTGCTGACGTCGAGCAGGATCTCGCCTTGCTCGGCCATGCGCACGAGTGCGGCGGCGCTGGCCACCTGGGAGTCGCGGTACTGACTGACAGCGGCGCGGTAAGCCTTGAGCGAGTCGCTGGCCTGTTGCAGGTTGGCGGTGTGCTCTTCTGGCAGTTTGGACGTCAGGCTTTCGATGTTTTTCAGGGCGTTGTCGATGGCGTCCAGCGCGGGCTGTTCGGCTTCGGGTTTGGCGCTGTAGGTGTAGCCGCGAACCTGGAAGCGCGCTTGCTGAATCAATTTACTCAAATCGATCACGCTGTTGAACTGGGCGACGCTGTCACCTTGCAGCAGGGTTTTTTCGATTTCGGCGACGCGGGCGACGGCATTGTCGGCCGTGGCCCCGAGTTTGCTGCGGGCGTCTTCGCGGTTGGCACCGGCCTGGATCATCGCACTGAACGCTTGTTTGTACTGGCTGACGGCGGCCAGTTGCTGGTCAACCATCGCCGCGTCGGCCGGTTGTTCAATCAGTTTGCGCGCGGTTTGCAGACCGGACTCGAGTTGCGCAAGTTTGTCGTTGACCGCCGTCGGGCCTTGTTCGCCGCGGCGCATTTCGTAGTCGAGACGGGCCAGGCGCAGGTCTTTGGTCAGGTCGTTGAGGCTGGCGATGAACCCGAGCTTGTCGCCACGGCTCGTCACGTCGCTCAGGCCAGTCCAGCCGGTGAAGGTGATCAACAGGGTAAGCAACAGCACCAGACCGAAACCGATTCCCAGTTTGCGATTGACGCTGATGTTCCCCAGATTCTCGGCTAGCCATTGGTACATGCTGCAACTCCCTGGACCACTGATTGGTTTTGTGGGAACTGTATCGGCCGGCGCAAGAGAATCTGTAGGCGTGACGCAATCTTCAGGCGAGTAAAGCACTTGTGGCGAGGGGGCTTGCCCCCGTTCGGCTGCGAAGCAGTCGCAAAACAGGCGAATTAGCTTTTGCAGGAAAAAAATTTGTGGCCGCTTCGCGCCCAAACGGGGGCAAGCCCCCTCGCCACAGGGACCTAGTTAGAACAGGCGGGCGAGCAGCGCGGTGACGGCGGTTTCGACGCGCAGGATGCGCTCGCCGAGCTGTACCGGTTGCAGGCCGGACTTGCCCAGTAGGTCGATCTCGTAAGGAATCCAGCCACCTTCAGGGCCGATGGCCAGGGTCACCGGTTCGACCAGGCCGCGGGGGCAGGGCGGGTAATTGCCGGGATGGCCGACCAGACCAAGGGTGCCTTCGGTGATCGCCGGCAGACGGTCCTCAACGAAGGGCTTGAAGCGTTTCTCGATAACGATTTCCGGCAGCACGCTGTCCCGGGCCTGTTCGAGGCCGAGAATCAATTGCTCGCGAATCGCCTCGGGTTCCAGAAACGGGGTTTGCCAGAAGCTCTTCTCGACGCGATAGCTGTTCACCAGCACCACGCGCGGCACACCCATGGCGGCCACGGTCTGAAACACCCTACGGAGCATTTTCGGGCGTGGCAGGGCCAACACCAGGGTCAACGGCAGCTTGCTCGGAGGTGGTTGGTCGAGGGTGACGCGCAGTTCGGCTTCAGCAGCGTCCAGGCGCAGCACCTCGGCCGCGCCCATCAACCCGCCGATCCTGCCGACGCGCAGGCTGTCACCGACTTCGCAGCGGTGAACTTCCTGCATGTGCGTCAACCGGCGATCGCGCAGGATCACCCGGTCGGCCGCAATGAAATCGGCTTCTTCGAGCAGCAGCAGGTTCACGGTTGGGTCGCTGGCGGCTGGTCGTTGTGATCGTCGACCGGTTGGTCGTCCGGATGCTCGCCACGTTTGCTGATCAGGCTGCCAAACAGGATGCCGATCTCGAACAGCAACCACATCGGTACCGCCAGCAGCGTCTGCGAGAAGATGTCCGGCGGTGTCAG
>Ga0302169_10000153_pt1 | contig 22483 bp, 14 predicted proteins | sample I_Fen_N1_3_FD_193493 | JGI IMG/M metagenome (GOLD analysis project Ga0302169, IMG submission 193493) | Peat permafrost microbial communities from Stordalen Mire near Abisko, Sweden - I_Fen_N1_3 | ecosystem: Environmental > Terrestrial > Soil > Wetlands > Permafrost | place: Sweden: Abisko...
CGCGAGGGGGAAGCCATTGCCTGGCACCTGCGCGAAGCCATCGGTGGTGACGACAGCCGCTACAAGCGCGTGGTGTTCAACGAAATCACCAAGAAGGCGATTCAGGAAGCCTTCTCCAAGCCGGGCGAGCTGGACATCGACCGTGTAAATGCCCAACAGGCGCGTCGTTTCCTCGACCGCGTGGTGGGTTACATGGTTTCGCCGCTGCTGTGGGCCAAGATCGCCCGAGGCCTGTCTGCCGGTCGCGTGCAGTCGGTTGCGGTAAAACTGGTGGTTGAGCGCGAACGCGAAATCCGTGCGTTCAACCCTGAAGAATACTGGGAAGTCCACGCTGACCTCGGCACCGCCAAGGGCGCAACTGTGCGTTTTGACGTGGCTCGCGAGAAAGGCGAGGCCTTCAAGCCGCTTAATGAAGCCCAGGCCATGGCCGCGCTGGAAAAGCTCAAGGCTTCCAGCTACAGCATCGTCAAGCGCGAAGACAAACCGACCAGCAGCAAGCCGTCGGCCCCGTTCATCACGTCCACGTTGCAACAGGCTGCGAGTAACCGCCTGGGTTTCGGCGTGAAGAAAACCATGATGATGGCCCAGCGTCTGTACGAAGCCGGCTACATCACTTACATGCGTACCGACTCCACCAACCTCTCGGCCGATGCCGTGACGATGGCGCGCACTTATATTGAAGGCGAGTTCGGCAAGAAATACCTGCCGGAAACCCCGAACGTCTACAGCAGCAAGGAAGGCGCACAAGAGGCTCACGAAGCGATTCGTCCCTCCGACGCCAACACCGAGCCAAGCAAGCTGTCGGGCATGGAGCGTGATGCAGAGCGGCTCTACGAGCTGATCTGGCGCCAGTTCCTGGCTTGCCAGATGCTGCCGGCGCAATACCTGTCGACCACCGTCACCGTGGGTGCTGGCGATTTCGAACTGCGTGCCAAGGGCCGCATCCTCAAGTTCGACGGTTACACTCGCGTGATGCCGCAAATTGCCAAGCCAGGCGACGACGATGTGCTGCCGGACATGGCTCAGGGCGACGCGATGAAGCTGATCAAGCTTGATCCGACCCAGCACTTCACCAAGCCGCCTGCGCGTTACTCGGAAGCGAGCCTGGTCAAAGAAATGGAAAAACGCGGCATCGGTCGTCCTTCGACCTACGCGGCGATCATTTCGACCATCCAGGACCGCGGCTACGTTGCGCTGCACAACCGTCGTTTCTATTCGGAAAAGATGGGTGACATCGTCACCGAGCGTCTGTCCGAGAGCTTCTCCAACCTGATGGACTACGGCTTCACCGCCGGCATGGAAGAGAACCTCGATGACGTGGCCCAGGGCGAGCGCGACTGGAAAAACGTGCTGGACGAGTTCTACGGTGACTTCAAGAAAAAACTCGAAGTAGCTGAAAGCGCCGAAAATGGCATGCGCGCCAACCAGCCGGTCATGACCGACATTCCGTGCCTGACCTGCGGCCGTCCAATGCAGATTCGTACGGCTTCGACCGGCGTGTTCCTCGGCTGCTCGGGCTACAGCCTGCCGCCGAAAGAGCGCTGCAAGGCCACCGTCAACCTGGTGCCGGGTGATGAAATCGCCGCGGACGACGAGGGTGAGTCGGAGTCGTTGGTGCTGCGTGGCAAACATCGCTGCCCGATCTGCAGCACGGCGATGGACGCTTACCTGCTCGACGAGAAGCGCAAGTTGCATATCTGCGGTAACAACCCGGATTGCTCGGGCTACGAAATCGAAGAGGGCACCTATCGCATCAAAGGCTATGAAGGTCCGAGCCTGGAATGTGACAAGTGTGGCAGCGAGATGCAGCTCAAGACCGGCCGTTTCGGCAAGTTCTTCGGCTGCACCAACGCGACGTGCAAGAACACCCGCAAGCTGCTGAAGAGCGGTGACGCGGCGCCGCCGAAGATGGACCCGGTGAAGATGCCTGAGCTGAAATGCGAAAAGGTCAACGACACCTATATCCTGCGCGACGGTGCTTCCGGCCTGTTCCTGGCGGCCAGCCAATTCCCGAAAAACCGCGAGACTCGTGCTCCGCTGGTCATGGAAATTGTGCCGCACAAGGATGAGATCGATCCGAAGTATCACTTCCTTTGCGAAGCACCGAAGAAAGATCCGGACGGCCTCCCTTCCGTGATTCGTTACAGTCGCAAGACCAAAGAGCAGTACGTGCAGACAGAAGTCGACGGTAAACCGACTGGCTGGAAGGCGTTCTACGACGGCGGCAAATGGACGGTTGAAGACAAGCGTCCGGCAGCCAAGGCTTAAATAGAGCTGTACACAAATAGAGCTGTACACAAAAGGCCGCATGACAACCCGAGGGTTTTCATGCGGCCTTTTTGTTTTATGCTTGCGGTCGCCTCGGGTGATCCACGACACTGTCTGACCTGTGTGAAGCAATTATTTCGTTGTGGAGGCTGCCGTCATGGCCCACGAACTTTATACCCGTACCAATCAGAAGATTTATTTCGCCGGCCTGTCGCTGGAAGCGCTCGCCAAGGCCGAAGAGGGGCGGGCAATGAACTCGCTGGCGCTGATCCAGGCGGGGCGCGAATCGGCGTTATTTCACCTGTACGGTGCCTTGTTGGGGCTGTGTCATGAAATCGCCGGGTTCTATCGCTTGCCACAGGCCAATGCGCCTCGGGCTGAGTTGCTGCTGACTCGCGAAGTTCTGGAAGCTATCGCCATTCCTGAAATGGCGGAGATGGTCGAGCTCGCGCAAAACCCTGAGACCTGGTTGGCCAAGTTGCTGGCGGCCCATGCGGCTTTGTTTCAACCGCCCCGCGCGCCGCGCAAGCCTAAAGGCGACGTGACCCAGCCGCTGATCCTGGCCGTTAACCTGGATGCAGAAGAGGCGCCTGAAGAGTTGAGTCGGGAGGAACTGGAAAGCTGGCGTCAGAACCTGAAAGGTCTGGCGATCCGGTTTCGCGAAGGATTGAACGAGTGCTGAAGGATTAAGCGCAAAGACGGATGCCCCGACAGGGTGTCCGCTCAGGGATGAGTGCAAAAAGATATTTCATTGCCATGACATCTGGTCAACTTGCTGAGCGAAGCCTGACCGATGCCTATATAATCCCCGCCTTTCGTGGAGAACAGACCTTTATGCCAACGTCCTTTCTAGAAATTGTCGAGTTACCAGACGGCCGTATCGAGCTGCGCAGGGCCGAGGACGAGGGTTCTCTGGTTACTTTGGATTTCTCCGAGGATGCCAAAGCGTTTCTGCAAGGTCAGTACGTGGAAGTCGCCAAGGCGATGTTGAGCGTCGGCGTTCAGATGGCAGGGCGCTTGGTTGAAGGCGAATTCGACAAGGATCAGGGGACTCGCATCCTTCATTGATCCCGCTCGTCGTTTTTTACGAGTATCGCCACCGGTCGGCTTCTCTATCCTTGGAGAAGCCTCGCGCAGATCAAGGCGCGCATTGTTTGCCAGTTAAGTTGCTCAATTAACCCAATCGAATATTCAGGCTCTGTGCGTCCCCAATCCGGGCGGCGCTGATCAACTGTTGCCGTGATGATGTGTTCAATGGGTTGAGCCAGCTGACCACTGTATGGCTACGGCCCAGGCGCAAGGCTTCGCAGGTCAATTGCTGGGCGCTCTGGGTACCGCGAGGTTGCAGCAGCAGAATGCGTTCGCGATTCAGGCCGGCATCCCGCAACCAGGTCTGGGTCAGGCTCGCTGGCGGGGCAATCAGTGTCAGCCAGCGTGCGTCCTGGTCCTGACTCAATTCCCTGAGAATCGGTGCCAGAAGGTTCAGGCAGTTCCCCGCTGCACCACGTAGCGACAGCTCACTGAAGACTTCGGGCTCGGCGCTCCAGGGCGACTCGACCACGTCTTTCAGGATCGGCGCCAGGGGTTGCGCCATGAATGCCTCGAACAGTGGCAGTTGGGCTTGCTGTGATGTGTGTGGGAACTGCATAAAGCCTCCTTTAGCGGCGAATCACGCCGACACTCAAGCCTTCAATCACCAGTTCCTGATCTTTCAGGTTCACTTCGATAGGGGCAAATTCAGGGTTTTCGGCGATCAACCAGACCTTGCTGCCATCACGCTTGAAGCGCTTGACCGTCACTTCGTCGCCGATTCGAGCGACCACGATCTGCCCGTTACGGGCTTCACGCGTGGTGTGTACGGCCAGCAGGTCGCCGTCGAAAATACCGACGTCCTTCATGCTCATGCCATGAACGCGCAGTAAATAGTCGGCGCGCGGATGGAAGAAAGCAGGGTTGATGTTGCAGGACTCTTCGATGTGCTGCTGAGCCAGAATGGGAGCGCCGGCAGCCACTCGACCAATGATTGGCAGGGTGGACTCGTCAGCCTTGGCTTCGAAGCCTGGAATGCGAATGCCGCGGGAAGCGCCCGGGGTCATCTCGATGGCGCCTTTGCGGGCCAGCGCCTTAAGGTGTTCTTCCGCTGCGTTGGGTGACTTGAAACCCAGTTCCTGAGCGATTTCCGCGCGGGTCGGCGGGTAGCCGTTGTCTTCGAGGCAGCGTTTGATGAAGGCCAGAATCTCTGCTTGGCGTGGCGTCAGCTTTAGCATTTTGGTCGCTCTGTCTTTTTATACAGTGACTGGGATTATATACAGTGAAAGCGTCTTGGCAATGCCCCTTTTTTTATCGACCGCCGGACGGTCAATCGACCCGCTGATTGAAGCTTCGTCGTTGTATGGTTAAATAGCTGACCGACCATTCCCAAAACGAACGGCCAAGCTTGACAAGACACAGGCTGAAACGTATGTTTCAAACAAGTGTTTGTCAGGCGGAGTAGCCATGGCCCAGTCGGAAACCGTTGAACGCATTCTTGATGCTGCCGAGCAGTTGTTCGCGGAAAAAGGTTTTGCTGAAACCTCATTGCGTCTGATTACCAGCAAGGCCGGTGTCAATCTGGCGGCGGTGAACTATCACTTCGGCTCCAAGAAGGCGCTGATCCAGGCAGTCTTTTCGCGCTTCCTCGGGCCGTTCTGCCTGAGTCTTGATAAAGAGCTGGAGCGGCGCCAGTCCAAGCCTGAAAACAAGCCGACCCTCGAAGAGCTGCTGGAAATCCTCGTCGAGCAAGCCCTGGTGGTGCAGCCACGCAGCGGCAACGATCTCTCTATCTTTATGCGTCTGTTGGGCCTGGCATTCAGTCAGAGCCAAGGCCACTTGCGTCGTTACCTGGAAGACATGTACGGCAAGGTGTTCCGCCGCTACATGATGCTGGTCAACGAAGCCGCACCGCGCATTCCACCGATCGAACTGTTCTGGCGCGTGCACTTCATGCTCGGCGCTGCGGCGTTCAGCATGTCGGGGATCAAGGCCCTTCGTGCGATTGCCGAGACCGATTTCGGCGTCAACACCTCCATTGAACAAGTGATGCGCCTGATGGTGCCGTTCCTGGCTGCGGGCATGCGTGCAGAAACCGGCGTTACGGACACGGCCATGGCCACCGCACAACTGCGTCCACGCAGCAAGTCGGCCCCGGCAGCCGCCAAGGTTTAACCGCGCACGGGTGGGCGCGGCAGCTGACATCCGCTAAGCTAGCCGCCCATGCCGACTCTCGTTCTGAACCCGTTCCCCATGTGTATCGCCGACCTGCCGGGCATCGCCCAAGGTGGCGAATGCGTGCGGGCCGGGTTTCTCGTTATCAAGGAATCTCTATGACTGCTGGCCTGCAAGGCTCGTTGATGGTGGACGTCGCCGGTACCTGGCTGACGGCCGAAGATCGCCAATTGTTGCGCCAGCCCGAAGTGGGTGGCCTGATCATTTTTGCCCGCAACATCGAAACCCCGCGCCAAGTGCGCGAGTTGAGCGCCGCGATTCGCGCCATTCGTCCCGATCTGCTGCTGGCGGTGGACCAAGAGGGCGGCCGCGTCCAGCGTTTGCGCCAAGGCTTCGTGCGCCTGCCGGCCATGCGTGCCATCGCCGACAACCCGAACGCCGAGTACCTGGCTGAGCAGTGTGGCTGGATCATGGCCACCGAAGTGCTGGCCGTCGGTCTCGACCTGAGCTTTGCCCCCGTACTGGATCTGGATTACCAGCGCAGCGCCGTTGTCGGCACTCGTTCGTTCGAAGGTGATCCCGAGCGCGCCGCGCTGCTGGCCGGCGCATTTATCCGCGGCATGAACAGCGCCGGCATGGCGGCCACCGGCAAGCATTTTCCTGGCCATGGCTGGGCTGAAGCTGATTCCCACGTCGCCATTCCGAATGACGAGCGCAGCCTCGACGAGATCCGCGCCAACGATCTGGTGCCGTTCGCCAAACTGAGCAAGCAACTGGCCGCGGTCATGCCGGCTCACGTGATTTACCCACAAGTCGACTCCCAGCCTGCCGGCTTCTCCCGTCGCTGGTTGCAGGACATCCTGCGCGGCGAGTTGCAATTCGATGGCGTAATCTTCAGTGACGACCTGTCGATGGCCGGCGCCCATGTGGTGGGCGATGCCGCCAGTCGTATCGAAGCCGCGTTGACCGCTGGCTGCGACATGGGCCTGGTGTGCAACGACCGCGCCGCTGCGGAATTGGCGCTGAGCGCTGCCCAGCGTCTGAAGGTCAAGCCGTCCGAGCGAATTGCGCGGATGCGCGGCCAGTCCTACGCCAATACTGAATACCGCCAGAACCCGCGCTGGCTGGCGGCTGTCGGTGCGCTCAAAGACGCTCAACTGATTGAATAAGGACTTTACGTTATGACGGTTTACGCGATTATCGGTGGCACCGGCCTGACTCAACTCGAAGGCCTGAGTATTCGTCAGTCATTGGCGGTGGACACGCCTTACGGTCCGCCTTCGGCCGAGGTTCATATCGGCGAATACGCTGGCAAGGAAGTGTTGTTCCTCGCGCGTCATGGACATCCGCACCGTTTGCCACCGCATCAGGTGAACTACCGCGCCAACCTTTGGGCGTTGAAGCAGGCTGGCGCCGAAGCGATCCTCGCGGTCAACGCCGTTGGGGGTATTCATGCGGCGATGGGCACCGGGCATTTTTGCGTGCCGCATCAGCTGATCGACTATACCAGTGGCCGTGAACACACCTATTTCGCCGATGACCTGGAGCACGTGACCCATATCGACTTCAGTTATCCCTACAGCGAGCCACTGCGTCAGCAGTTGATCGCGGCGCTGGCGGCTGAAGGCGTGGGTTACAGCAGTCATGGCGTGTATGCGTGCACCCAGGGCCCTCGACTGGAAACCGTTGCTGAAATTGCGCGGCTGGAACGTGATGGCTGCGACATCGTCGGCATGACGGGTATGCCGGAAGCAGCATTGGCGCGTGAGCTGGAACTGGATTACGCGTGCCTGGCGCTGGTGGTGAATCCTGCGGCGGGCAAGTCGACGGCGGTGATCACCATGGCCGAGATCGAGCAGGCGTTGCATGACGGGATGGGGAAGGTGAAGTCGACGCTGGCGCGGGTGTTAAGCCGTTGAACAGTGAGCCATCGTCATTAATCCATATTCAAGCGTATTGAATGTATGTCGACAATCATTGAGCAACTTCAAGAGCTGCCGTGGGCGGACGCATTCAGCCATCGCGCTCTGGATAAGGCGCGCAGATACGCCCATGAGCATCGGGTAAAAATCCTCGAAGTTGATAATGTGCTGGTTCGTGCGAGTTGCAAGGGTTCCGAAGGCAACATTTACGAACAGCTCATCGAGCTTGTCGAAGATTTTAAGGGTGATTTTGAGCTGGACTGCACCTGCTCCTGCCCCGTGGTGGTCGATTGCAAACACTGCGCGACCGTTATTTATCATCTGCAAGAACTTCCTGTCGTAGCGACTGACAGTTCTGCTCCCATTCATTTGAATCGTGAACTGGAGCGCTGGCTCGACGGCATTCCTTCTGCAAACAACCCTCTCGATGAGTCGGTGCAGGGAGCAGGCACACGCCTGTTTTACAAACTCAGGGCAACGCCCACTGCCGGGAAATGGACGCTGGAGATTTCCAAAGCCCGTCAACTCAAGGACGGTCGTTTGCAAGACATCAAGTCGGTGTATTCGCTGTCGGACACGCTGATACGTCAACCCGGTTACCTGACTGAACTGGATCTGCGGATCGCCAGATTGCTGGTCGCCGTTCACTCCCACCACGCCTACTACGCCGGCTATCCGTTGGAAGGCAGCAGCGGTGCCGAACTCCTCGAGATGCTGTTGCGAACTTCGCGTCTTTTCCTCGATCTCGAACAGCCTCAAGCCCTCACGTCAGGAATGAATAGGGCAGGCCAGTTTTCCTGGGCCGAACAAGCCAACGGCAGTTTTCGCCCTCAGTGGGGTAGCGACAACGCCCCAGTGGAGACCATCCTGGCCTTGGAGCCCTTGTACTATCTGGATCGAGAACGCCTGCAAGTCGGGCCACTGCTCAGCGAGTTGGATGAAAAACTGGCGTGTCACTTGACGTTGGCCCCGGATATTCCGGCACGACAGGCGATGCAGTTCAGCCATCGGATGAGTTCAGCGACAAAAGTCCCTCCGCCGCACACGCTGACGGAGCGGGTGATCGATGACATTTTGCCCCAGGCCCACCTGACACTCGTCAGCGGCAAGCGTTACACGAACTGGAAGTACGAGCCGGAGCACCGTGCGGCGCTGGCCTTCACCTACAACGGGCATCCGGCGGTGGACAGAAACCCGGAGGTGTTGGTCCTCTCGGGTACTGAAACCCAGCGAATCCAGCGCAAACCTGCCGTCGAAAAAGCTATGCGCCAGTTATTGCAAAAACTCGGCTTTAAAAAGGCCACGCGCAAAAGTAGTGTCGATCGCCCGGGCGAGATGTTCGCTCTGCCGGATGATTCGGCCTGGCTCGCCTTCGTTCGGGACGGAATCGGGTCGTTGCGCGAGGCAAACTGGCACGTCGATATCAGCGATGGCTTTCACTTCAACGTGCAGCCCGTAGACGAGTGGTATGCCGAAGTCGAGGAAGACTCAGGCCATCAGTGGTTCGATCTGCAACTGGGTATCGTCGTCAACGGTACGCGCCACAGTCTTTTGCCGATCCTGTTGCATTTGCTGCGTACCCAGCCACAACTGATGGACCCTGCAAGCCTGGCCCAGCGCGACGATGACGAGCAATTGTTGATCGAGCTTGGCGCCGGGCGTTTCGGCGCCAAGACCAATGCCAAGGTCGCGCTGCCCTACGGTCGAATCAAGCCTTTGATGGCGACCCTTGGTGAGTTGTACCTGGGCGATCATCCGGGCGATTCATTGCGTTTGAGTGCGCCGGATGCCGCGCGACTGAATGCGCTGGAAGGCATTCCGCTGGTCTGGCAGGGCGGTGAGCGTTTGCGCGGTTTTGCGCAGCGATTACGTGAGTCGACGCATGTTCAGGTCGCGGCGCCCGAGGGCCTGAACGCAACGCTACGGCCCTATCAGCTTGAAGGCCTGAACTGGATGCAAACCCTGCGCGAGTTGGAGGTCGGTGGCATTCTCGGCGACGACATGGGGCTGGGGAAAACCCTGCAAACCCTGGCGCATCTGCTTACAGAAAAACAGGCCGGACGTCTTGATCGTCCGGCACTGGCGGTGATGCCCACCAGTCTGATCCCCAACTGGTTAGACGAAGCGGCGCGCTTCACGCCGCAGCTCAAGGTGTTGGCGCTGCATGGCACCGCACGGCAAAAAGACTTTGTCCGCCTGGCCGAATACGACTTGGTGTTGACCACTTACGCGTTGCTGCCACGGGACTTGGAGGTGTTGCAGGCTCAAGTCTGGAGTGTGCTGATTCTCGATGAGGCACAGAACATCAAGAACCCGCTCAGCAAAGCCGCTCAAGCTGCCCGTGATCTGCAGGCCGGTCAGCGATTGTGTCTGTCTGGTACACCGCTGGAAAACCACCTCGGCGAACTGTGGTCCCAGTTCCACTTCCTGCTGCCGGGTTGGCTGGGCGACAGCAAAACTTTTAATCGCGACTACCGCACGCCGATCGAGAAACATGGCAACGTTCAGCGGATGCAACACCTGACGGCCCGGATAAAACCCTTTCTGCTTCGTCGCAAGAAAGACCAGGTAGCAACCGAATTACCGCCAAAAACCGAGATTGTGCATTGGGTTGATCTCAGCGATGGGCAACGGGATGTGTATGAAACCGTGCGCGTGGCGATGGATAAAAAGGTGCGTGATGAAATTGCTCGTAGCGGCGTTGGGCGCAGTCAAATCATCATCCTCGACGCACTGCTCAAGCTGCGTCAGGTGTGCTGTGATCTGCGTTTGATCAAGACGCCACTCACCGCGAAGGCCCTGCGTTCAGGTAGCGGAAAACTGGTCAGCCTGATGGAAATGCTGGAAGAACTGCTCAGCGAAGGACGCAAGATTTTGCTGTTTTCGCAGTTCACTTCGATGCTCGCCCTGATCGAGGAAGAGTTGCAGCAGCGCGGTCTCGGTTATTCGTTGTTGACCGGTGATACGACGGATCGACGTACGCCGGTCAAGGATTTCCAGAGCGGTAAAGTGCCGCTGTTTTTGATCAGCCTGAAGGCGGGTGGTACAGGTCTGAACCTGACGGCGGCTGATACGGTGATCCATTTCGATCCCTGGTGGAACCCGGCGGTGGAAAACCAGGCGACCGATCGCGCCTACCGGATCGGGCAAAACAAACCGGTGTTTGTTTACAAGCTGATTGCCCGCGGCACGGTGGAAGAAAAAATACAGGCACTGCAGAAGGAGAAAGCCGCGTTGGCAGGGGCGGTGCTTGAAGGCGGAGCGACCGGTGGCTGGAAACTTGAGCAGGACGATATAGAGGCACTGTTTGCGCCGCTGCCTAATCTCAAGTCCTGATTGCGGTTTTACTCAGTTAGGGCCCCATCGCGAGCAGGCTCACTCCTACATTTGGATGTGTGGTGTTCCCACTATGATGGGTAAACACAGATCCAAATGTAGGAGTGAGCCTGCTCGCGATGGCAATGGAACTGGCAACGCAAACCTCAGCGCTTTTCGAGCTTGTCCGGCAACGGCGCAAACAACGCTTCAATATCATCACTCTGCAACTTCCAGTCCCCGGTCTTGCGTCCATCCAGCACGCCAGCCGCCAGGTCGGATTTTTCTTTCTGCAGATGCTGAATCTTCTCTTCCACCGTACCCCGGGCAATCATCTTGTAGACGAACACCGGTTTCTCCTGGCCAATGCGATACGCCCGGTCAGTCGCCTGATTCTCCGTCGCCGGGTTCCACCACGGATCGTAGTGAATCACCGTGTCCGCTTCGGTCAGGTTCAAGCCGACACCGCCAGCCTTCAAACTGATCAGAAAAATCTGACGCTTGCCGCTCTGAAAGTCCTTCACCGGCGCACGTCGGTCGCGGGTTTGTCCCGTCAGTAGCGCATATTCGACGCCACGCTTCTTCAGTTCGACTTCGATCAGCGCCAGCATTGACGTGAACTGCGAGAACAACAAAATCCGTCGACCTTCCTCAAACAATTCATCAAGCATTTCCATCAGGCTGTCGAGCTTGCCTGATGTGCTGCCACGCGTTGGCAGGACGGCATCGTTGACCAGACGCAAATCACAGCACACCTGACGCAGTTTCAGCAGCGCCTCAAGAATGATGATCTGACTGCGCGCCACGCCTTTACGGGTGATCTCGTCGCGAACTTTCTTGTCCATGGCCAGGCGCATGGTTTCATACACATCGCGCTGGGCTTCGTTAAGTTCGACCCAGTGAATGATCTCGGTCTTCGGCGGTAATTCCGTCGCGACCTGTTCCTTGGTCCTGCGCAAAAGGAATGGTTTGATCCGACCATTGAGGTGCTGAAGCCTGACTTCACTGGCGCGCTTTTCAATCGGCACCCGATAATCGCGGTTGAAGCTTTTCACATCGCCCAGCCAGCCAGGCAGCAAAAAGTGAAACAGCGACCACAGCTCACCGAGGTGGTTTTCCAGCGGCGTACCGCTCAGGCACAAACGCTGGCGCGCGTTCAGCTCGCGGGCCGCTTGGGCGGCCTTGCTGTTGGGGTTTTTGATGTACTGCGCTTCATCCAGTACCAGCACGTGCAATGGCTGCGCGGCCAGGCGTTCGACGTCCTTGGGCAGCAGCGCATACGTGGTCAGGATCAGGTCGTAGTCGGCCAACTGGTCGAAATGCTTTTTGCGACTGGCGCCGTACAGCGCCAGCACTTTGAGTTGCGGCGTGAAGTGCGCTGCTTCGTCGAGCCAGTTCGGAATCAGGCTGGTGGGCATCACTACCATGCACGGCCGGTCGAGGCGCCCAGCCGCTTTTTCTGTGAGCACATGCGCGAGGGTCTGTAGGGTTTTGCCCAGACCCATGTCGTCCGCGAGAATCCCGCCGACTTCCAGTTGCCGCAACGACTGCATCCAGCTCAGGCCTTCCAGCTGATACGGGCGCAGCGTTGCGTTCAAGCCCTCAGGCGCCGTCGCCGTGTAGTCCTTGATGTCGCGCAGGCGCTGGGCAAAGGTACGGATCTGTTCGCCGCCTTCCCAGAGTAGCGGCAAGTCTTCCAGCGGATTCAAACGCGTTGCGTCAGCCTTGCTCAGGCGCAGCGTGGTTTCGCCGGGCTCTTGCAGATAGAACTCGCCGAGCGTCGCCAATACCGGTTTCAAGCGGCCGAAGGGCAGGGCGACTTGCAGCGGACCGTATTCGGAGTTCGGCCGATTGGGGATATTCACCAGAATCAGCTCGTCGTCGCGACGTCGTGCAAGGCGTTCCGGGTTGAGGATTTCAGTGTGCGAGCGCATCAGGTTCAACAGGATCGGCAGCAAACTCAGCCGCTCACCGTTGACGATGATCCCCAACTCCAAATCAAACCAGTCGCGTTCCGGTGCTTGCTCGACGGTGGCGTACCAGTCGTCCACGGCGGTCAGGTCGAAACCGAAATCCTCATCGATCTGCAACTCCCAGCCCTGAGTGCGCAGCTTCGGCAATTCGTTGAGGGTGAACGTCAGCCAGGCGCTGTCGTTGACCATCTCGTAGAGCTCGCCGGCGCTTTCCGGCAAGGCCTTGCTTTGCCGGGTGGCGATTTTGAAGCCGAGGATTCGCAACTGTTCCCTGTAGGTTTGTTCCACCTCCGGGTGACGTTTTATCCGCAGTGTCTGGGTTTCCTGGCGGATCAGGATGTCGGTGTTCTTCTGCCCGGCAACGTATTCATCCAGATAGCTGAACGACAGTGCGGCGCGATGTTGAATGTAACGCTGCATTTTGCCGTTGCGCGGTTCGAAAGCACTGAATTCGACACTCGCCAGCCACAGGCGAGGTACCGGTTGCACGTTATCCACAAGCACTTGTGGTGGCGCTTTCGGTCCGCGGTTTTCCAGTACGGCTTGCAGTTTTTCCAGCAGTTCGGCGTCTTGGGCTGCTGCAGGGTAGGCCAGTGTTTCCTGGACTTTGAGCAACACCGCCGCGCAATGTTTGCAGTTGCTGTGAACCGGGCAAGTGCAGGTGGCATCGACCATCAACAAGGTGGCTTTGGCTGACTCGCGCAGGCGAATGGTCTGACGGTACACATTGCCGCCAGAGCCTTCGCACGCCGCAGTGATCGTGGCGTCACCGACTTCGACGATCCGCACGCGGTTCTCCAGCGCATAGCGACGGCCGCGCTCCAGGCTCTGTTCTTTGAATCGACTGACCCAGGAGGGTGCCAGGGGTTTGCTCAGGGTCGAAGGCATAGGGACTTCAATCAGTCCGGAATTTCATCGGGGACTGGCCGAGGCGCAGGGGCGGTGAGCGAGGTGATCTTGATCAACAGGCCGAGGTGACCGTTGTCGAGGAAGTTCAGCTGGCCGTTCTTGGTATGGCTTTCTTGCTTGAGGCGTTCGCTGGCGGTGACCATGCCATTGCCGTCGATCTGGTTGACCCAGAAGTCGGCGTCGACGTCGGTGAAGCGTCCCAGTTTCAGGTTCAACGTGCCCTCGATCGGGAACTGGCCATATTGTTCCTTGCCATCGCTGATCGCCACTTTGCTGGCTTGTTCACCTAGGTTTTGTTGCCAGGCTTTGTGCAGCAACACGGTGTAGTCAGCGCTGGTGGTGAGTTTTTCCACTTCGCCATTCAGGCTCGGCGTGCGCAGGCTGTCCTTGTTGATGGGCTGCGCGCCGGCGGCCCAGTCTTCCGGTGCGGCGCGGCTGACGATGGCGGGTACGGCGTTTTGTCGGACCAGAATCATTTCAATCTGATACATATCATCGGCAAACGCCGTGGGTGCGACCAGCGTCAATAGCAGGGTCAGTGAGCGAAACAGGCGCATGCGGCGTCCTTCAAGCAGTTTTCGGGATAAGGAGCTCAAGCAGCGCCTCTACAGTATTAAAGCGTTCTTCCGAGCGCTCCATCGGCACCATGAATTTAAACATCGTGGCGCCTTCGAATTTGTAGCGTTTTGGCTGGCCCTGAATCAGTTTGATCAGCGTCAGCGGATCGACCGGTGTCTGCGCCGCGAACTCGATTCGGCCACCTTGCGGGCCTCCGTCGACTTTCTTGATGCCCAGCAATTCGGCCTGCAACTTCAGCGCAGTGATACGCATCAGGTTCTTGGTCGGTTCTGGCAACAGGCCGAAACGGTCGATCATCTCGACTTGCAGGTCCTTGAGGCCTTCTTCGTCGGTGGCCGAAGCGATGCGTTTGTAGAGAATCAATCGGGCGTGAACGTCCGGCAGATAAGCTTCGGGAATCAATGCCGGTACGCGCAGATTGACTTCCGGGCCACCGCCCAGCGGCTGATCGAGGTTCGGCTGCTCGCCCTTGCGGATCGACTTCACCGCGCGTTCGAGCATTTCCATGTACAGCGTAAAGCCAACCGCCTGGATCTGCCCGCTCTGACCATCGCCCAACAGCTCGCCGGCGCCACGGATTTCCAGGTCGTTGGTCGCCAGCACGAAGCCTGCGCCAAGGTCCTGGGTGTTGGCGATCGCCTCCAGACGCTTTTCCGCATCCGGGGTGATCTGCTGGCGCGGCGGCGTCAGCAGGTAAGCGTAAGCCTGGTGGTGACTGCGCCCGACGCGGCCGCGCAATTGGTGCAGCTGCGCCAAGCCGAACTTGTCGGCACGCTCGATGATGATGGTGTTGGCACTCGGCACGTCGATGCCGGTCTCGATGATGGTCGAGGCAATCAGCACGTTGAAGCGCTTGTGGTAGAAGTCGCTCATCACCTGTTCGAGTTCGCGCTCGCGCATCTGCCCGTGGCCGATGCCGATTCGTGCTTCCGGCACCAGCTCGGCGAGGTCGGCGGCGCATTTCTCGATGGTCTTCACGTCGTTGTGCAGGTAGTAAACCTGGCCGCCACGCAGCAATTCACGGAGCAGGGCCTCTTTGACCGTGCTCTTGTTCTGCTCCATAACGAAGGTCCGCACCGACAGGCGACGCGCGGGTGGCGTGGCGATGATCGACAGGTCGCGCATGCCCGACACGGCCATGTTGAGCGTGCGCGGAATCGGCGTGGCGGTCAGGGTCAGAATGTCGACTTCACTGCGCAGGGCCTTGAGCTGCTCTTTCTGACGCACACCAAAGCGGTGTTCTTCGTCGATGATGACCAGCCCGAGGTTTTTGATCTTCACGTCATCTTGCAGCAGCTTGTGCGTGCCGATCACGATGTCGATCTTGCCTTCGGCGAGGTCCGCGACGGCGGCGTTCACTTCCTTGGTCGACTTGAAGCGGCTCATCACTTCCACGGTCACCGGCCAATCGGCGAAGCGGTCGCGGAAGCTGTTGTAATGCTGTTGGGCGAGCAGGGTGGTCGGTACCAGAATCGCCACCTGACGACCGCCGTGCACCGCGATGAAAGCGGCGCGCATGGCCACTTCGGTCTTGCCGAAACCCACGTCGCCGCAGACCAGGCGGTCCATCGGCTTCGGTGCGAGCATGTCGGCGCGCACGGCATCGATCGTGGTTTGCTGGTCCGGGGTTTCTTCGAACGGGAAGCCAGCACTGAACGTTGCGTAATCGGCTTTTGGATCTTCGAAGGCATAACCTTCGCGAGCGGCGCGACGGGCATAAATGTCCAGCAACTCGGCGGCAACATCGCGTACCTGTTCGGCCGCTTTGCGCTTGGCTTTCTGCCAGGTTTCCGAGCCGAGACGGTGCAGCGGGGCCAAGGCATCATCGCTGCCGGTGTAGCGAGCAATCAGGTGCAGGTTGGCCACGGGCACGTACAGCTTGGCGCCTTCGGCATATTGCAGCGTGAGGAATTCGGCGGCCTGATCGTCGATTTCCAGCGTGGCCAGCCCGAGGTAGCGGCCGACGCCGTGATCGATATGCACCACCGGCGCGCCTTCGCGCAGCTCCGTGAGGTTCTTGATGACCGCATCGTTATTGGCGTCGGCGCGTTTTTCGCGGCGACGGCGCTGCATCACGCGCTGACCGAACAACGGACTTTCGGCCACCAGTGCCAGGGCCGGATTGTCGAGCACCAGGCCTTCGTCGAGCGGGGCGATGGTGATTGCCAAACGCTCTTTGCTCGCGACGAAGTCCGGCCAGCTGTCGACGGTTTTCGGCCGTAGCTTCAGGCGTTCGAGCAATTCCAGCAGCACTTCACGGCGGCCCGCCGATTCGGCGGTGAACAGCACGCGCCCGGGGAATTCGTCGAGGAAACCCGCCAGCGCCGCCAACGGCTGAGTGGCTTTGGCTTCGATCGCCAGGTTCGGCAGTTCGCGCGCCGGGAATCGCTCGCGGCCGACGCCGGTTTCCACGTCCTGTTGACTGGCCACCACACGCGGCCAGTTTTTCAGGCGGGCAAAACAATCCTCCACCGGCAGGAACAACTCGGCCGGTGGTAATAAAGGACGGGACGGATCGACGCGGCGCTCTTCATAGCGGTTGCGCACGTCGTTCCAAAAATTCTCTGCCGCTTGCTCGATGCCAGGAAGGGAGAACACTTGCGTGTCCTGCGGCAGGTAATCGAACAGGGTGGAGGTTTCGTCAAAGAACAGCGGCAGGTAGTACTCGATACCGGCCGGTGTAATCCCGCTGCTCAGGTCCTGGAAGATCGGGCAGCGGCGGAAGTCGACATCAAAGCGCTCGCGGAAGCGTGCCTTGAAGCGCGTGACCGCATCCTTTTGCAGCGGAAATTCACGCGCAGGCAGCAGACGGACGGTGTCGACTTTATCGATGGAGCGCTGGTTTTCCGGATCGAACGTGCGCAGCGTTTCGATTTCGTCATCGAACAGGTCGATGCGAAACGGCAGTTTGCTGCCCATCGGGAACAGGTCAATCAGCGAGCCGCGCACCGTGAACTCGCCATGCTCGTACACCGTGTCGACGTAGCGATAGCCGCTGGCTTCAAGCCGGGTGCGCATTTGTTCGACGTCGAGCTTCTGGCCAACGTCCAGCACCAGACTGCTGCCGAGCAGGAACCTGGTCGGCGCCAGGCGATGCAGGGCCGTGGTGATCGGCACCACCAGCACGCCATGGCTCAGTTCCGGCAACCGGTAAAGGGCGGCGATGCGCTGAGAAATAATGTCCTGGTGCGGCGAAAACAGATCGTAGGGCAGGGTTTCCCAGTCCGGGAAATGCAGTACGGGCAAATCCGGGGCGAAGAAGCTCAGCTCCTGCTCTAGCCGTTCGGCACTTTGGCTGTCGGCGGTCAGCAGCAGGGTAAAGCGCTTGGCAGCGCTGGCAGCCTCGGCGATGGCCAGGCTGAGGGCGGCACCGGGCAGGTTGCCCCAGTGCTGTTTACCTGCCGCGGCAGGGAGAAGCGGTAGACGCAGAACGGGCACGGAAGGTTGAGCTCCAAGCGTTGCGACAAAGTCGGTAATTGTAGCGGTCCCGGGTGCCGCCTGTCAGTTGCAGACTGTGTCTATTACGCAGGTTTGGCGAAATGTAGTGGTAAAGACAATATCTGCCGCTTTTTTACTGATATTTGCTGATTATGTAGTGGCAAAACCAACCAGTGTTACGGAGGGTTACGGACAAGGTGGCGTTGTCTCCAAAAAATTGACTGCGCTGGAAGCCCCGGTTTTATTGGGCTTCGGCTCGGCGTGATTTTTTTGAACAGGAAAATGTTACGGATCCCACGACAAGCGCGCATTGCTACGGGAGGGAGTCGGCGGCATAATGTAGCCCCTTTTTTCTGCCCCTACATGTGGAAGGTTCCCGTGACTCAGAAGCCCGACCAGTGTCTTGGTGAATGGATCGACCGTGAAGCACTCGCAGAAGCGATGATTCCGCTTATCGGTCAGCTCTACCGCAATAACAACGTGGTGAGCTCGATCTATGGCCGCAGCCTGATCAACCGTTCAGTCATTGCGATTCTCAAAGCTCACCGCTTTGCCCGTCATCGTCAGTCCGATGACAGCGAATTGTCCGTCCACGAAACATTCCCGCTGCTGAAGGCGATGAGCGAGCTCAAGCTCGGCGCCGCTTCGGTAGACCTGGGCAAGCTTGCGGTCAAGTTCAAGGCCGAAGGCAAAGGTCGCACTGCCGAGCAGTTCGTCCGTGAAGAACTGGCTGACGTCGTTGGTCAGCAGAACGTTGCCGCGCGCAAAGGTACTGACGTTGTCCTGTACGGCTTCGGTCGTATCGGTCGTCTGCTGGCGCGTATCCTGATCGAGAAAACCGGTGGTGGCGACGGCCTGCGTCTGCGCGCCATCGTTGTCCGCAAGGGCGCCGAGAACGATCTGGTCAAGCGTGCAAGCCTGCTGCGTCGTGACTCGGTTCATGGTCCGTTCGACGGCACCATCACCATTGATGAAGCCAATAGCACCATTACCGCCAACGGCAACCTGATCCAGGTTATCTACGCGAAGAACCCGACTGAAGTGGATTACACCCAGTACGGCATCAAAGACGCGCTGCTGGTGGACAACACCGGTGTATGGCGTGACGCCGAGGGCCTGGGTCAACACCTGGCGTGCCCGGGTATCGACCGCGTTGTTCTGACCGCGCCGGGTAAAGGCAAGCTGAAGAACATCGTTCACGGCATCAACCACGGTGAAATCACCGCTGACGACAAGATCGTTTCCGCCGCTTCCTGCACCACCAACGCCATCGTGCCGGTGCTGAAAGCTGTTAACGACAAGTTCGGCATCGTGAATGGTCACGTTGAAACGGTTCACTCGTACACCAACGACCAGAACCTGATCGACAACTTCCACAAGGGCGATCGCCGTGGCCGTAGCGCCGCGCTGAACATGGTTATCACCGAGACCGGTGCTGCCACTGCTGCTGCCAAGGCACTGCCTGAGCTGGCCGGCAAGCTGACCGGTAACGCGATCCGCGTTCCAACGCCAAACGTGTCGATGGCCATTCTCAACCTGAACCTTGAGAAAGCCGCCACCCGCGAAGAGATGAACGAGTACCTGCGCTACATGGCGCTGCACTCCGATCTGCATAAGCAAATCGACTACGTCAACTCGCAGGAAGTGGTGTCCACCGACTTCGTTGGCTCGCGCCACGCAGGCGTTGTGGACGCTGAAGCAACCATCACCCAAGACAACCGCGTTGTTCTGTACGTTTGGTACGACAACGAATTCGGTTACAGCTGCCAGGTGGTACGCGTGATGGAAGACATGGCCGGTGTAAACCCGCCTGCGTTCCCGCGCTAAGCGTTAGCTACACATGAAAACGCCCCGACCTATGTCGGGGCGTTTTTGTTTGTGTAGTTTGTCAGGCGCCGCCGCTAGCGACTGCTGCCTGCGCCGTCCGCAGTTCATGCTTGTTACCCCGGAACAACACAAGCGTCGCGATCAACCCCAGCACCGCCGCGCCACTGAGCCAGATCCCCGGCGCAGCCTTGTTGTCCAGCACATGGATCAGATACGTACACGCCGCCGGCGTAAACCCGCCAAACGTCGCAGTCGCCAGGCTGTAGGCCAAAGAGAACCCCGTCGTACGAACCTCAACCGGCATGATCTCGGTCAGCGCCACGACCATGGCGCCGTTGTACGAGCCATACAGGAACGACAGCCACAACTCGACAATCAGCAAATGGCTGAAGCTCGGGTTCGCCACCAGCCACGACAGGGCCGGGTAAGCGGTGAGGATTGCCAGAATCGTCGCCGCCAGCAGTAGGGGTTTGCGCCCGATCTTGTCGGACACGGAGCCCATCACCGGTAGCCAGAAGAAGTTCGACAGGCCGATACACACCGTCACCAACAACGCATCCAGGTCGGACAAATGCAGTTCGGCTTTGCCGAAAGTCGGGGTATAGGCGGTGATCAGGTAGAACGACACGGTGGTCATCACCACCAGCGCCATGCCAGCGATAACAATGCCGAAGTTCTGACTGATCGAGCGGATGATGTCCCGCAGGGTAGGGCGGTGTTTACGCGCCTGGAACTCCGGCGTTTCTTCCAGCGAGCGTCGAATCACGAAAATCACCGGCACGATCATGCAGCCGATCAGGAACGGCACGCGCCAGCCCCAGTCACCCATTTGTTCCGGGCTGAGCCAGTGGTTCAAGCCGACGCCCAGCAGGCCAGCGAACACCACCGCGGCTTGTTGGCTGGCGGACTGCCAACTGACGAAAAAGCCCTTGCGACCCGGCGTCGAAATCTCGGCGAGATACACCGACACGCCGCCCAATTCCACACCGGCCGAGAAGCCTTGCAGCAGTCGACCGAACAAAACGATCAGCGGCGCCGCGACACCCAGCGTGGCGTAACCCGGCACGCAGGCAATCAGCACCGTGCCGGCGGCCATCAAGGCCAAGGTGATGATCAAACCTTTGCGACGACCATGACGGTCGATATAGGCACCGAGGAAAATCGCCCCCAGGGGACGCATCAGGAAGCCGGCACCGAAAGTGGCCAGGGACAACATCAGGGAAGCGAAAGCGCTGTCGGCAGGGAAGAAGGTTTTGGCGATGGCCGTGGCGTAAAAGCCGTAGACCATAAAGTCGAACATTTCGAGAAAGTTGCCGCTGACAACGCGAAAAATCGCCTTGCCTTTGCCCGTATTCGAGGACATTTGAACGTACTCACTGTTGGCTGTCTTATTGGAAATCCCTGATTTAGACACGTCCTCGCCGTTGCTTGGAGGGCAGGCTCCTATGTCAAACGGTTTTGTAGCGATATGTGTATGAAGATCGTTAGGCAACAACTAGTTAGGTTGCTGCTTAAACGATATAGCCATTACGCGGCAGGGATTGCGCACTGAAGCGAATTACAACGCGAAGCGACGCATGTTTAATGTAGGAGTGAGCCTGCTCGCGATAGCGGTCGTTCAGTTGGCATCGATGCCGACTGACACACCGCTATCGCGAGCAGGCTCACTCCTACAGTTTCTACCGCATAATGGCTGGCTTCAGCGGTGTGTCAGTAGGAGCTTCAATTGTTGAAATGGCAGCAGTGCAGCCTTTTGAGCCTGATCATCATGATGTCAGGCTGCGGCAACAGCGACTCCATGGAAACCTTCGGCGGCCCCACCATGGGCAGCACCTATTCAATCAAATACGTTCGCCGCGAAGGTCTGCCCACCCCAAAAGACGTCCAGGCTGAAGTCGAAAAAATACTCTCTGAAGTCGATCAACAAATGTCGACCTATCGCAGCGACTCCGACATCGAACGCTTCAACGATCTCCCGGCCAATCGCTGTCAGAAAATGCCCGCGCAGATCCTCAAATTGATCCGCGTCGGTGAACAACTGTCGGAGCAAAGCGAAGGTTCCTACGACCTGACCGTGGAGCCGCTGCTGAACCTGTGGGGATTTGGCCCGCAGGCCCGCGAGGAAACAGTCCCGAACGCTCAGGCACTGGCCGAAGTACGGCAACGCGTCGGTTATCAGCACCTGCGCATCGACCGCGACCAGTTGTGCAAGGACGCCGCTGTCGAAGTCGATTTCAACAGCATCGCCGCCGGTTATGCCGTCGACACTATTGCCGTAAGGCTCGAAGCCATGGGGATCCATGATTACCTCGCCGAAGCTACGGGCGAGCTCAAGGCTGCTGGAAAGAAACTCGACGGTTCGCCTTGGCTAATTGCTCTCGAAGAACCCCGGGATGATCAGCAGGTGGCGCAAAAAGTGATCGCAGTGGATGGCTATGGCGTTTCCACCTCCGGCGACTATCGCAACTATTTTCAGCAGGACGGAAGGCGTTATTCCCACACCTTCGATGCCCGCACCGGTGTGCCGGTCCTACACACCCTGGCGTCAGTCACGGTGATTCATCCTTCAGCGTTGATGGCCGATGGACTATCGACGTTGTTGCTGATTCTCGGCCCTGAACGGGGTTGGGACTATGCCCAGGCACATGACATTGGTGCATTCTTTGTGATTCGTGCCGATACAGGTTTCGTCACACGAACCAATCAGGCTTTTGAACGCCTCAGTGGCGGCAAAACCGAGTGATGGCAATGATTCAAGCGGTGAAGACTGGCGTTGTAGTGCAGGCAAAACTAGCCTACGACGCGACCAAGGGTTAATGTGCGCGGCGTTGACGCTTCTATAGACTGTGTCCGGGTTCTGCACTGGCCCCAAATTGTTCCTTCACGCCGCAGATCGGCGTGATTTAGCCGCAGGGTGCCGATGGCGCCGCGGCCTGTTCTGAGGAGTACGCATGGCTGTCTACAACTACGACGTGGTGGTGCTGGGTTCCGGCCCGGCGGGAGAAGGCGCGGCAATGAACGCCGCCAAAGCAGGGCGCAAGGTGGCGA
>Ga0302169_10000155_pt1 | contig 22415 bp, 23 predicted proteins | sample I_Fen_N1_3_FD_193493 | JGI IMG/M metagenome (GOLD analysis project Ga0302169, IMG submission 193493) | Peat permafrost microbial communities from Stordalen Mire near Abisko, Sweden - I_Fen_N1_3 | ecosystem: Environmental > Terrestrial > Soil > Wetlands > Permafrost | place: Sweden: Abisko...
AGTCCGCCAAGTTCATTCAAGGCGTGTGCAACAAGAACAACGAACTGCTGATCCTGGTCGAACTCGACAAGATGATGAGCGAAGAAGAATGGTCGGAACTGGAGAGTATCTGATTGATTCTTGAGGTTGCGGTCATTGTCCTGTTCCTGTTTTGGGCAGGCACGCTGGCAATGTTTCTGGCGTACATTCGCGGTCAGCGGCTGATTGCCGCGCAACAGGCCCAGAGTGATGCGCTGCGCGATCAGCGCATCAAGGAGCTGGCCAAGCGCGTTGACAATTACCAGAACGGTAGCGTGCGCATGGGTGAAGACTTGCACGAATTGCGCGCGATCGTCGCGCCTTTGCCGGACAAGCTGGCCCAGCTGGAGCAGCGCGACCCTTCCAGCCTGTCGTTCGCCCAGGCGGCACGATTGGTCGGCATGGGCGCAAGCGTCGACGAACTGACCCAGTCCTGCGGCTTGACCCAGGCTGAGGCGGAATTGATGAGCAAGCTGCACAAGAACTGACACCTGTAGGAGCGAGCCTGCTCGCGATGGACGTTAACGATAACGCAGGCCTCCTGAAGAAACGTGGCGCTCATTCGTTCATCGCGAGCAGGCTCGCTCCTACAGAGGTTTCAGCCCGGTCACAAAATCGGTGTCCACCGAACATCAAATGTAGGAGCGAGCCTGCTCGCGATGGGCGTTAACGATGACGCGTACTTTCTGAATCAACGCGTTGCACTTGAGTACATCGCCGTTGTCGACGATGCTTGATTGAGTGAATTTCAATGCCAGGGAGGCATATGTACGACATTTTGCGTGGTACACCGCTGTGGGTTTATGCGGTCTTTTTTATCCTGACTTATTACGGTGTTCGCGCCTGTTTCAAAAGTCATGAATCGAAGAGGTCGTTGCAGTTCACGCCGACGATATTTGTCGCCATTTCCCTGCTTTCGTTGAATTTCTCTCAAGGCGCTGCAATCCCGCTCTCGGTATATGCGTTGGGAATGCTGGCAGGCCGGGTTCTCGCTTTGCGCTTTTATTCGTACCAAGGCGTAGCACGCGATGGAGAACGTCTAGTACTGAATGGCACCGCCAGGGTGCTACTTGTGTATTGGGGGTTCTTTGCCTGGCGTTACTACAGCGGATATCAGGAGGCCATGTACCCGGAACTCGTTGATGGCGTGTCGGCGGTAGTAACGTCCGCACTGGCCTCAGGCATCATCAACGGTCTGATCGTTGGCCGCAGCCTCAGGCTTTTGCGTTTTTTCAAGGCCGATACCGTAGCGAGGGTGTCGCTGTAGGAGCGAGCCTGCTCGCGATGGGCGTTAACGATGACGCGTACTTTCTGAATCAACGGGTCGAGCTTGAGTCCATCGCGAGCAGGCTCGCCTACAGTGGTTTTGGTCGTGCCCGCTGCCTCTGTGGTCGTGAACTTGCTCGCGATGGCCTCAGAAATCATCCCCGCGTTCAGTGACATCCTTCTCGACCATGGGCGCGTCCGGGATGTGCCCCGCCGGGAACTTGCCTTTCAGGTTCCACGCGAACGCAATGATCTGCGCAATCGTGAGGTACAACTCCTGCGGGATACTGTCCCCCAGCTCCATGCGCGCCAACAGCTTCACCAGCTCGGCGTTTTCATAGATCGGCACTTCGTAGTCGCGGGCGATCCGCAGGATTTCTTCTGCCAGTGCTTCGTCGCCCTTGGCCGTGAGGGTCGGTGCGTGGGTGCCGTCGTATTGGAGGGCGATAGCCTGGCGTGGGGCGTTGGGGTTATTCATGCGTTTTCATCGACCCAGCGTTGTTCGAGGCGGGTTTGGGTGCCCTGAGGCGGTGTGCCAAGGTGGCAATCAAGATCGCCGACGTTCAGGCCTGAGGCCAGCAAGCGTTCGCGCAATGCCGACAGATTGCTTTCGATCAGGCTGGCGGTATACGGGCGCTCGGCCCACAGCTGGCTCGACAGGCTGCCTTTGATCAGTTGTGCCTGAACATGCAGCGGCCCCAAGGGCTCCATGTCGAATGCCAGCTCGACGCGCCACAGTGGCTGCCTGGGTTCGCGTTCGTCGCGACGTTCCGGTTGCGGTTGTTTCTCAGGGGCCTCTTCACGCGCAAATTTGACCTGCAGCGGCACGATGTCCTGCAGGTTGCGCATCGGGATTTCCAGTTGCCAGGTACTCATCAGGCGTCCGTCGGCGGTCACGCCGGTCTGTTCCAGGCTCGACAGTTGATGGCTCTGCAGGCGTGAAACCGCAGCGGCGGCCAGGCGCAGCAGATGTTCGAGGTCATCTTCACCCTCGGCACTTTGCAACAGGCGCTCGGGCAACGGGAAACTGGTGGGCGAGGGTTTGGCGCTGACCTGGCCGAGCATGCCCAGGGCGTTGCGCACGAAATTCGGCATGGCCTGGGCCAGCGTATTCGCGGCGATGATCGCGCTGAGGTTGGTGTTGGCCTGAAGTCCCGGCGTCAATTGCGCGATCAGCTTCAGCAGGTCGGCTTTCAAGTCGGGCGCCAGCGTCGGGTCCTGCCCGGTCAGCAGCTTGGTCTCGAGGAACGCGCCGCTGTTGAGCAGTGCCTGGGCCAGGCCTTTGGCCGTGCTCAGTTGCTGAACATCGGGCAGGCCAGCGAGCAGCCGCGAAGCGGCCGAGCGCAGGTCGACGGAGGTCTGATCCGAATCCGGCAGGTCTTGCAGGAGTTTGAGCAAACCGTCCAGCGAGCCCTGGCGACTTTGCTGGTCGACCAGTTGCCGGGTCACGGCCAGTTGTTCCTGACGGCTGCTCAATGGCACGAACTTGAGCGTCTGGGTGTCCTGTACCTGCGCACTGAGCAAGGTGCCGATGCGCAACGGCTGCGAGCTGTCGATGCTCAGGGTGCTGCCACTCAGGGCCGTATTGAGCAGGCTGACCATCGAGCGAAACACCGTTGCCTGGCCCGGTACCTGGGGCAACACCTGGGAGGTCAGCACTTTGGCTTGCAGCAGGGTACCGACCGGCAGTTGCGCGGTATCGATGCGGGTGAGGGTGGCGACGCTTGCGGCAATGGCCTGTTGTACGGTCACTGCCAGATTGCTCGCCGAGGGCTGAGTGACCATGATGCTGGTGCCTTGGGCCAACGGTTGGTTGCTGGTGGCCTGGACCGTGGTCTGACGGCCGCTGTCGAGGGTGACCTTGAGCAACAATTGAAACGTCTGGTCTGCCTGCTTGAGCGACAGTACTTCGGCCGTGGCGGTCTGACCGGCGGCGATCAGTCCCTCCATCGGCGTCAGCAGCTTGATCAGCTCGCCACTGAGCGCCAGCGGACGCGTGGCCAGCGGTGCGGTCTGCGGTAGCGGGAGGATGTTCATGTCGCCTGTCATACGCGGTCACAACCTAGGGAAAATGCGCTCTTTAGAGTAGGAGATGGCATGTATAATGCCGCCCTGTTGTATACAGGGTGGCCGAAACATTGCAATTATTTGACCCAGCTCTCTAGTTCGGGCTGCCAATACCTTTATTCTGCCTCTCTTTAACGGCCGTGCCAGAGCCGACTTGAACCGTATAAGGCCCGTGATCCCTTGACCAGTCCTGTCCTGCAAACCGTTGCCCTTGCCTGTGAGCGAGACCTTCGGCTGCTCTTCGAAAATCTCGATTTGAGACTGGCCAGTGGCGAAATGGTACAAATCAGTGGCCCCAATGGCAGTGGTAAAACCAGCCTGCTGCGCCTGCTTTCGGGCCTGATGCAGCCGACCGACGGTCAAGTGCTGCTCAATGGCCAGCCGCTGCACGAACAACGCACGGAGCTGGCGCGCAACCTGCTGTGGATCGGCCATGCCGCCGGCATCAAGGATCTGCTGACGCCGCAAGAGAACCTGAGCTGGCTCTGCGCCCTGCATCAGCCAGCGTCCCACGATGCCATCTGGCAGGCCCTGGCAGCTGTCGGACTGCGCGGTTTCGAGGATGTTCCCTGCCACACCCTGTCCGCTGGCCAGCAGCGTCGCGTTGCCCTGGCCCGCTTGTACCTGGATTGCCCACCGCTGTGGATACTCGACGAACCGTTCACCGCCCTCGACAAACAAGGCGTGGCGCAACTCGAAGAGCACCTGGCCAGCCACTGCGAACGCGGTGGCATGGTGGTCTTGACCACTCACCATACGCTGAGCCGGATGCCGGTCGGTTATCGCGACATTGATTTGGGGAAATGGGCCGTATGAGTGTTTTCGGCCTGTTGGTCGCCCGTGAGGCCCGTCTGCTGTTTCGCCGTCCGGCGGAATTGGCCAATCCGCTGGTATTCTTCGCCATTGTCGTTTCGTTGTTCCCGCTGGCGGTCGGACCTGAGTCTCAATTGTTGCAAACCTTGTCTCCGGGACTGGTCTGGGTCGCAGCCCTTTTATCGGTTCTGCTCTCGCTGGACGGGCTTTTCCGCAGTGATTTCGAAGACGGATCACTGGAACAGTGGGTCCTTTCGCCGCACCCCCTGGCTCTTCTGGTTTTGGCCAAGGTGCTGGCACACTGGGCCTTTTCCGGCCTGGCACTGGTTTTGCTCGCACCCTTGCTGGCGTTGATGCTCGGTTTGCCTGCCGCCTGTCTGCCGGTGTTGCTGCTTTCCTTATTGCTGGGTACACCGGTGCTGAGCCTGCTCGGTGCGGTGGGCGCGGCCCTGACGGTGGGTTTGAAGCGCGGTGGCCTGTTGCTGGCGTTGCTGATTCTGCCGTTGTACATCCCGGTGCTGATTCTTGGCAGTGGCGCCTTGCAGGCGGCACTGCAAGGCATGCCGGCGACCGGTTATCTGCTGTGGCTTGGTAGCCTGACCGCCCTGGCGATAACCCTGACACCCTTTGCAATAGCTGCTGGCCTGAAGATCAGCGTCGGCGAATAATGAGGTCTGGTTAAAAAGTAACCAGTAAAGACCCTTTGGCTGGCTCGTGATAACGAGCAGCAACCGTGATGGAAACAGTATGAACTGGACGTGGTTTCATAAGCTCGGCTCGCCCAAGTGGTTCTACGGCATCAGCGGCAAATGGCTGCCGTGGCTGAGTGTCGCGGCGTTGCTGCTGATCGGCGTTGGCGTGGTCTGGGGCCTGGCCTTCGCGCCACCCGACTACCAGCAGGGCAACAGTTTTCGGATCATCTACATTCACGTTCCGGCCGCCATGCTGGCGCAGTCCATTTATGTGATGCTGGCCGTGTGCGGTATCGTCGGGCTGGTCTGGAAGATGAAGCTGGCCGATGTCGCCTTGCAATGCGCAGCCCCCATCGGTGCCTGGATGACCGCCGTGGCGCTGGTCACCGGCGCGATCTGGGGCAAACCGACCTGGGGCTCGTGGTGGGTCTGGGATGCCCGACTTACGTCCATGCTGATTCTGCTGTTCCTGTACTTCGGTCTCATTGCGCTAGGCAATGCGATCAGCAATCGTGAGAGCGCGGCCAAGGCCTGCGCGGTGCTGGCGATTGTCGGTGTGATCAACATTCCGATCATCAAGTACTCGGTGCAGTGGTGGAACACCCTGCACCAGGGCGCGACCTTCACCCTCACCGAAAAACCGGCGATGCCCGCAGAAATGTGGCTGCCATTGTTGCTGACGGCGCTGGGTTTCTACTGTTTCTTCGGCGCAGTGTTGTTGCTGCGCATGCGTCTTGAAGTGCTCAAGCGCGAAGCGCGGGCCAGTTGGGTAAAAGCCGAAGTCGAAAACAGCCTGGAGGTCGCTCGATGAGTTTTGCTTCATTCGGCGACTTCATCGCCATGGGTCATCATGGCCTGTATGTCTGGTCAGCCTACGGCATTTGCCTGGCGGTGCTGGCCATCAACGTGGCGGCGCCGATCCTGGCCCGCAAGCGGTATCTGCAACAAGAGGCGCGTCGTCTGCGCCGGGAGAACGGCAAGTGAATCCCCTGCGTAAAAAGCGTCTTATCATCATTCTCGCGATCCTGGTCGGCGTCGGCGCTGCGGTCGGCCTGGCCCTGAGCGCCCTGCAGCAGAACATCAATCTGTTCTACACCCCGACCCAGATCGCCAACGGCGAAGCGCCGCATGACACGCGCATCCGCGCCGGCGGCATGGTCGAGAAGGGTTCGCTGCAACGTTCCAGCGATTCCCTGGACGTGAAGTTCATCGTCACCGACTTCAACAAGTCAGTCACCATCACCTATCGCGGCATCCTCCCGGACCTGTTCCGTGAGGGGCAGGGCATCGTCGCCCTGGGCAAGCTCAACGCCGACGGGGTGGTCGTGGCCGATGAAGTGCTGGCCAAGCACGATGAGAAATACATGCCACCGGAAGTGACCAAGGCCCTCAAGGACAGTGGTCAAACCGCCCCAACACCTGCAAAGGAGGGTTGATCCATGACTTCCGCAATCTTCATCCCGGAACTGGGTCACCTGGCCATGATCCTGGCGCTGTGCTTCGCGCTGGTTCAGGCGGTGGTGCCGTTGCTCGGTGCCTGGCGCGGCGACCGCTTGTGGATGAGCCTGGCCCAGCCCGCCGCCTGGGGCCAGTTCGCCTTTCTGGTGTTCGCTTTCGGTTGCCTGACCTACGCGTTCATGACTGACGACTTCTCCGTCGCCTATGTGGCCAGCAACTCCAACAGCGCCTTGCCCTGGTACTACAAATTCAGCGCTGTGTGGGGCGCGCACGAAGGTTCGTTGCTGTTGTGGGCATTGATCCTCGGCGGCTGGACCTTCGCGGTGTCGGTGTTCTCCCGGCAGTTGCCGCAAGTGATGCTGGCGCGGGTACTGGCGGTAATGGGCATGATCAGCACGGGTTTCCTGCTGTTCCTGATCCTCACCTCCAACCCGTTCTCGCGGATCCTGCCGCAGATTCCGGCGGACGGTCGCGACCTTAACCCGTTGCTGCAGGACATCGGCCTGATCGTTCACCCGCCGATGCTGTACATGGGCTATGTCGGCTTCTCCGTGGCCTTTGCATTCGCCATTGCCGCACTGCTGGGCGGTCGTCTCGATGCCGCGTGGGCTCGCTGGTCGCGCCCCTGGACCATCGTTGCCTGGGCGTTCCTCGGCATCGGCATCACCCTCGGCTCGTGGTGGGCCTACTACGAACTCGGTTGGGGCGGCTGGTGGTTCTGGGACCCGGTGGAAAACGCTTCCTTCATGCCGTGGCTGGTGGGCACCGCGCTGATTCACTCGTTGGCGGTCACGGAGAAACGTGGCGTGTTCAAGAGCTGGACCGTGTTGCTGGCCATTGCCGCGTTCTCCCTGAGCCTGCTGGGCACCTTCCTCGTGCGTTCCGGCGTGCTGACCTCGGTGCACGCCTTTGCCTCCGACCCTGAGCGCGGCGTGTTCATCCTGATCTTCCTGTTGTTTGTGGTCGGTGGCTCGCTGACCCTGTTCGCCCTGCGCGCTCCGGTGGTCAAGAGCCAGGTCGGCTTCAACCTCTGGTCCCGGGAAACCCTGCTGCTGGGCAACAACCTGGTGCTGGTGGTGGCGGCCTCGATGATCCTGTTGGGCACCTTGTACCCGCTGATTCTGGATGCAATGACCGGCGCCAAGCTGTCGGTCGGCCCGCCGTACTTCAACGCGCTGTTCATTCCGTTGATGGCGTTGCTGATGGTGGTGATGGCGGTCGGCGTGATCGTGCGCTGGAAAGACACCCCGGTGAAATGGCTGGTGGGCATGCTCACCCCGGTATTGCTCGGCAGCGCTGCACTGGCCGTGGTGGCCGGCGTCGCCTACGGCGATTTCAACTGGGCGGTATTGGCGACCTTCATGCTCGCGGCCTGGGTGTTGCTGGCCGGTGGGCGTGACATCTTCGACAAGACTCGCCACAAAGGCCTGATCAAAGGCCTGCCGACCCTGACCCGCAGTTATTGGGGCATGCAGCTGGCGCACCTGGGCATCGCGGTCTGCGCCCTCGGCGTGGTGCTGTCGAGCCAGAACAGTGCCGAGCGCGACCTGCGCCTGGCGCCCGGTGAATCGATGGATCTGGCCGGTTATCACTTCATCTTCGAAGGCGCCAAGCACTTCGAAGGTCCGAACTTCACATCTGACAAAGGCACCATCCGGGTGATCAAGGGCGGTCAGGAAGTCAGCGTGCTGCACCCGGAAAAACGCCTCTACACCGTGCAGAACTCGGTAATGACCGAAGCCGGGATTGACGCCGGATTCACCCGTGACCTCTATGTCGCACTGGGCGAGCCGCTGGGCGATGGCGCCTGGGCCGTGCGCGTGCACGTCAAGCCGTTTGTGCGCTGGATCTGGTTTGGCGGGTTGCTCACCGGTCTGGGCGGGTTGCTGGCGGCGCTGGATCGGCGCTATCGGGTCAAGGTCAAAAGCCGCGTGCGTGAAGCACTGGGCATGTCGGGAGCCACTGCATGAGACGTTGGTTGATGCTGTTGCCACTGGTGATTTTTCTGCTGGTCGCTGTTTTCCTGTATCGCGGTCTGTACCTGGACCCGGCCGAGTTGCCATCGGCCATGATCAACAAGCCGTTCCCGGAGTTCTCCCTGCCAGCGGTGCAGGGCGACAAGACCCTGACCCGCGCCGACATCCTGGGTAAGCCGGCGCTGGTCAACGTGTGGGGCACCTGGTGCATTTCCTGCCGGGTCGAGCACCCGGTGCTCAACAAACTCGCCGAGAAGGGCGTGGTGATCTACGGCATCAACTACAAGGACGTCAATGCCGACGCCTTGAAGTGGCTGAACGAATTCCACAACCCCTACCAGCTCGACATCCGTGATGACCAAGGCACCCTGGGCTTGAACCTCGGCGTCTACGGCGCTCCGGAAACCTTCTTCATCGACGCCAGGGGCATCATCCGCGACAAGTTCGTCGGCGTGATCGACGAGCAGGTCTGGCGGGAAAAACTCGCGGCCAAGTATCAGGCGCTGGTCGATGAGGCCAAGCCATGAAGCGCTGGATCGCCGCGGTCATTTTGGGTTTGAGCCTGGTCGGTGTGGCGCAGGCGGCCATCGACACCTATGAGTTCGCCAAGGAAGGCGATCGCGAGCGTTTTCGCGAGTTGACCAAGGAGTTGCGTTGCCCCAAGTGCCAGAATCAGGACATTGCCGACTCCAACGCGCCCATTGCTGCCGACCTGCGCAAAGAAATTTTCCGCATGCTCGGCGAGGGCAAGGACAACCAGCAGATCATCGACTTCATGGTTGATCGCTACGGTGACTTCGTCCGCTACAAACCCGCCCTCAACGCGAGGACGGCATTGCTCTGGTTCGGCCCGGCCGGTCTGCTACTGGGCGGTTTCGTGATCATCGCGCTGATCGTCCGCCGTCGTCGCCTGCAACGCGCTGACACCCCGGGCTCGCTTTCTGCCGAGGAGCGCGAGCGCCTCGACCACCTGTTGGATAAAAACCAAGAATGATTGATTTCTGGCTCGCTGCAGGTCTGCTGCTTCTGGTGGCCCTGAGTTTTCTGCTGATCCCTGTTCTGCGTAGTCGTCGCGCCCAGCTCGAAGAGGATCGTACTGCCCTGAACGTGGCGCTGTATCAAGAGCGCGTGGCTGAGTTGCAGACTCAGCAGGAAGAGGGCGTGCTCGATGCGGCGCAAATGGACGCCGGTCGCGCCGAAGCTGCTCGTGAGTTGCTCGCCGACACCGAAGGCGTCGCCGCGCCACGGGTATCGCGCCTCGGCAAACCGGCGCCGCTGCTGGCGGCGGTCCTGGTGCCGGTGCTGGGCCTGGGCTTGTACCTGCATTTCGGCGCCAGCGACAAGGTCGAGCTGACCCGGGAGTTCTCCCAGCCACCGCAGTCGATGGAAGAGATGACCCGGCGTCTGGAGCGTGCGGTCGCGGCGCAGCCGGAATCCGCTGAAGCCCTGTATTTCCTCGGTCGTACCTACATGACCCAGGACCGTCCTGGCGATGCCGCGAAGATTTTCGAGCGCACGGTGAACCTGGCCGGTCGTCAGCCGGAACTGCTCGGTCAATGGGCCCAGGCCCAGTACTTCGCCGATGGCAAGCAGTGGTCGGACAAGGTTCAGGCGCTGACTGACGAAGCGCTGAAGGCTGATCCGAAAGAAGTCACCAGCCTCGGGCTGCTGGGCATCGCGGCTTTCGAAGGCCAGCGTTATCAGCAAGCCATCGATTACTGGAATCGCTTGATGGAGCAATTGCCGCCGGACGACAAATCCCGAGTCGCGCTGCAGGGCGGTATTACCCGTGCCACCGAGAAACTGCTGGCCAGCGGTGGCAAGGTGGCCGAGGCGCCTGCGGCCAAGCCGGCTGCGCGGCTCAAGGTCCATGTGGACCTGGCGGCCGGGCTGAAGGACAAGGTCCAGCCGGGCGACAGCGTCTTCATCTTCGCTCGCGCCACCTCCGGCCCGCCCGCGCCTTTGGCGGCCAAGCGCCTGACCGTGGCCGACTTGCCGGCGACCGTCGAACTGGGCGATGCCGATGCGATGATGCCGCAGTTGAAACTGTCGAACTTTCCTGAAGTCCAACTGGTTGCGCGTATCTCCCGTGCCGGTCAACCGACGGCAGGGGAGTGGGTCGGTCGCAGCCAACCCTTGGCCAGCAGCACCACCGCGCCGCAGACACTGACCATTGACAGCCCGGACAAATAACAGGAAACACCACCATGACCGCCATCGCTCGTATCACCTTGCTCAGCGTTGTTTTGGGGCTGAGCGCTTGTGCGGTCCAACGGCCACCTGAGCATCAGGCCCCGTCACCGATCCCGTCGTCGCAGCCGGGCACCAAGCCGGCGCCTTCGACCGCGCCGGGCAAACCAACGACACCGGGCAAACCCGCCAAGCCGTTGCCGCGTACCTCGGCCAGCTTCGCGCCGCCGCCGGGCGGCAACAGTCATTGGGACCCGAAGCTGGGTGTCTATGTACTCGACGATCAACCGAATACGTTCTACCGCCAGCGCACCTACTACCGCTGGGACAATGGCTGGAGCCGCTCGATCAGTCCGAAGGGGCCGTGGGACGAAACGGATATCCACGGTGTACCGGGCGGTTTGGGACGGCAATTCGGGCAGTAATGCAAAGGCGACCTTCGGGGTCGCCTTTTTTATCCGGCCTGCTTGCGACGACACAGCGTCAGCCGATTTCAACGCCGGATGGATGGTGCACCGAACCCCGTGCGCGGCGGTTCGCACTGGAGTAATGTGGCGGCCTTCGACGCGACGGCTGGGGTTGAATGTTCGTGGCGAGAATGCACAGGTTCTGCGTGCAGCCCTGGTATCCGGGCGGGCGGGCGTGGGTACAACAAGTCTGGCGACATGCAAGAAGGTGGTTTGATGGCGGGCAGGTTGATCTATCTCATCGGACCTTCCGGCTCTGGCAAGGACAGCCTGCTGGAGGCCGCGCGAGCACGGCTGGCCGAACGTGGCTGCAGAATCGTACGGCGGGTCATCACTCGCTCGGCGGAGGCGGTGGGGGAGGCGGCGCTGAGTGTCAGCATGCAACAGTTTGCCGAAATGGAGGCCCGGGGCGACTTTGCCCTGAGCTGGCGCGCTAACGGCCTGGCCTATGGCATTGCGCGGGACATCGACGACTGGCTGGCGGCAGGGGACGACGTGCTGGTCAATGGCTCTCGTGGGCACCTGCAGAACGCTCGCGAGCGCTATCCCGACTTGGTCGTGCTGTTGCTGACCGTGGATCAAGCCGTGTTGCGCCAGCGCCTGCTGGCGCGCGGGCGTGAATCGGTGCTCGAGATCGATCAGCGACTGGCGCGCAATGCCCGTTTCAATGAGCGCTTGCTGGCCGATAGCGAGCCCTCAGTGCATCTGCTCGACAATTCCGGGCCGCTGGATAACACGGTAAAACGCCTGCTGGCCTGCCTCGACAAACCAGGCGCATGGGCCTGATGATGCTGGCGCATGTCGGGTCAATTCAGCGCTTTTTTGCCAGCAGCCCTGAACGTACTCCACAAACGCCCGAGCCTTCAGGTTGACGTTTAGATCATCGAGCATCAGGTCGATGTTCAGTTGCCGGTCCTGTTCAATTGAATAGGTCGGCGAGTCCGCTTGCCCGCGGTTTATGCGGTGGCCAGGGAAGGTTGTTTTGACACAGTCAGAAACCGCTGCAATGCCAACAGCGGGAACGCACTGCCAACCACCACTATCCACAACCAGCCACCCTGTTCGTACACCAGGCTGGCCACCGACGAACCGAACGCACCACCGATGAAGATGCTGGTCATGTACAGCGCATTGAGCCGGCTGCGGCTTTTGGCGTCCAGAGCATAGACCGCGCGTTGGCCGAGGACCATGTTCATCTGCACGCAGAAATCGAGTACCACACCGGTCACGGCCAGACCGATAACGCTGTAGGCCGGATGGATGAAGGCCGGCAGGAAGCTCAGGCTGGCGAACAGCAGGGCCAGCAAGGACGCGACGCGAGTGTGGCCGGCATCGGCCAGACGACCGGCGATGGGGGCGGCGATGGCCCCGATCGCCCCGACCAGCGCGAAGATCGCGATCTGGCTTTGCGACAGGCCATGGTTGCGCGCCAGTTCCAGTGGCACCGCGGTCCAGAACAGGCTGAACGTGGCAAACATGCAGCCCTGATAGAACGCGCGCTGACGCAGCACTGGCTGATTACGCAGCAGCGTCCACAGCGAGCCCAGCAGTTGTCCGTAGGACGCGCTGTGATCAGGCTTGCGCTTGGGAATGGTCAGGGCCAATACGACGCTGATTGCTGCCATCAACACCGCGGCAATCACGAACATCGCACGCCAGCCGAAGTGGTCCGCAATCACACTGGAGACCGGCCGTGCCAACAAGATCCCCAGCAACAAACCGCCCATGATCCCGCCAACCACGCGCCCACGGGATTCCTCCGGGGCCAGGTGTGCGGCGAGGGGGATCAGGATCTGCACTGACACCGAACTGAAGCCCACCAGCAATGAGATCAGCAGGAACACGTTCGGCTGATCGGTAAACGCCGCGCCCAGCAGGCTGGCAATGGCCACCAGCGTGGTGATGATCATCAACCGCCGATTTTCCAGCAGATCACCCAGCGGAACCAGAAAGAACAGCCCCAGCGCGTAGCCAATCTGCGTCAATGAAACAATCAGGCTGGCCATGGTGCTGGTCAGGCCGATGTCCGGCGCGATCAGGCCAATGATCGGCTGGGCATAGTAGATGTTGGCCACGATCGCGCCACAGCAAAAGGCAAATAGCAGGACCATGCCGCGGGTCATCGTCGCGGTGCCTTGGAGCACTGGGTTCGCTGGAGTCATGAGGTGTCTCGTGAACAATTGAGGAATGTGTGCAGGCTAAGCGGCAGGGTGGAAGGGCGGAAGCGATTTTGGAGTGATAGTAATCATGCCCTTGCGCAATGATTGAGGAGCACCGGGCTGCCTTACTGAGGCTGATGATACATTTACTTACATGTACTGCCATAGCGAACATGACCACGCAGTACTTGTGTCGGCGGACATCTCTGTGGGAGCGAGCCTGCTCGCGATGGCGTCTGCAGATTCGACATTGATGTGACAGGGAGATTGTCATCGCGAGCAGGATCGCTCCCACAGTGGAATGGTGGTGTGCGCAGCATTTGTGTACGGCAGATATCACTGTGGGAGCCGGGCTTGCCCGCGATGGCGTCTGCACATTCGATATCGATGTGGCAGGGAGATTGCCATCGCGGGCAAGTCGAATCGTCGCACCGCCGCTCCCACAGGGTATTGGTGGTGGACGCAGCATTTGCGTACGGCGCAGATCACTGTGGGAGCCGGGCTTGCCCGCGATGGCAGTCTGACAAACACCGCATGATGTCGGATCTAGGAAGCAGGCTACGTCGCCTTGCGCCTTTGCCTACAACTACGTCAGAATCCGCCGGCTTGTGCGGTTTGGACACGTCCGGTAGCTTGATTTCCGTCACTGCTCATCAGTGATCGGGTCTGCAAGCCCGCCAGAATACCAGTCGCATAGCGTTGCCATAAGGATGCTTGTTTGTGTCCGCTTTAATGGCAGCTCAGCGCGGGAGACCTTCGGGTCTGCCGGGTACCTGGTTCCCGGTCTTGCAGACCCGCGTTAGCTGCCACCCATCATCTGCAAGTGATATTTGGCAGCTCCTTTGGATAACCAGGAGCTTCACCATGTTCAAACCCACGCCCAACTCCCCGCAGCCAGACCAAGAGCACACTGAATCTGACGATTCAGCCCAACAAAACTACCTCAACTTCAGCACCCTTAAACACGCTGAAACCCCCTACAAACCCGAAAACATGTTCATGATCGCCCCTGACATCGCCACCGAAACCTTGCTGGCCCACGCCTGTGAATCCCTGGCATCGGCGAATGTGATGGCCAATGACCTGGCAGGCTTTATCACTGGCCCGTATCGCAACGCCCTGTTGGGAATAGCGCAGATCATCATGCTGGCCGAGTTGGCGGTAAACCGTGCGCTGGATAACATAGAACCTCAGGAGTAGCGACGAATCAACGGTCGCTGGTTATTGAGTTTCCCGGTGTTGCAGCGGCCATACTCCGGGTAGAACTCGCCATTGGGTTGGTTTAGTTTTCCCGATTCGTTTCAACGAACAGGGAGTTTCCATGCTGAAAACAACTATCAATCCATCGACCGTTTTTGATTCTCTTCAATACGGATTCAGCCAGGCCGTGGAAGTCACTGGTGGGCGGCGGGTGCTGCTGTCTGGTCAGGTGGGGGGCGATGAGTTCGAGCGCACGGTTGCGCCCGGGCTGTACGAGCAGACGGTCAAAGCTTTCCAGAATATCGAGAGCATTTTGAATGAGGCCGGTGGGAATCTGGCGCATGTGGTCATGATGCGGATTTACGTCGCGGAGTCTGCCAGGGATGAGCAGGACCAGATAACCCGCGTCCTGCTGGAACGGTTTGCGGATAAGCCGCCTGCGTCTTCGTGGGTCATTGTCAGTGGGCTTTCTTTGCCGGAGTGGTTGATCGAGATTGAGGTGGAGGCGGTTTTGCCTTGATGGTCGCAGAGCTCTGAGAAGACCGTGTCATCGTTCATCGCGGGCAAGCCTTGCTCCCACAGGCCTTGCTCCAACAGACCTTCCCCCTGCAGTTTGGGGGAAGCTCCAGTTAAAGTGCACACCCACAAAAAAAGGCGACCTCTACGGTCGCCTTTTCATTACCCCTCAGCGATCACTTGCCGCAGTAGAACTGGTCAAAAAACCGGCCATGATTGAAGTGTGTCTCCTTCACGTTGCGCCAGTCGCCGAAGGTCTTCTCTACCGAAAGGAAGTCCACTTTCGGAAAACGATCGGTGTACTTGGACGGTACTGCCGATGTAACTCTGAGTAAAGTCACAAAGTTTCATAAACAGCTAATATGTAGTTACAGAAATAAGGAAGGATAATTTCTGGAATACAACATAATCCGTGCTCTCTTCTGCGTTAAGCAAAAGTTGCATTTGTCTTATGTGGAATAGGAACGGTCCGAATTATTTCCTCATTCGGTTATTACTAAAAATTTAAAGTAAATAAAATGCCAATTAGTACCAGTAATGCTTCGCTCTCCCTTTCTAGCCTTGACAAGGGTGAGTGCGTGATGGTCGCTGATTTTACGAATAAATCAGTGAAGGGAAGAGATGTAGTGTTGATTAACCCAATTTTTAATGGGGGCGGCGATCATGTCATGGCTAATAAAATAGCCAATATTGCGTTGGATGAAGGATGTCGTGTGACGATATCTGCAGTGGATATCAATAACTTCTATCAAGTAAACACCCGCAACCTTTCTTTACGTGATGCTGAACCTCATGAGATGGGAGCGCTAAATAATCCTGTATTTGTTGTTGCGCCAGTTGGGATTTTGTCGATAGAAAAACTGAACAGGCATATTGATCTGTTGTGTGAGCAAAATCAGTTTTCCAAAAAGGATATAGTGCTTATTGAAGAGATGGATTTATTACCATCGCCTAGACAAGAACTTGCTGTTTATGAAGCTGAATTGAGAGGGAGTGGGTTTAAGAATGTTAGCGTGAATCGTTTGGGATTTGGAGAGGGCTCGATAGGTTATCTGCCTACCGATAGTAATACAATAGACGTCATTAAACAGCGATTTGAAGGGGAATTGCTTAAGCTAATGGATGGGTACAATATGTCGCTAGCTAAAGATAGTAATTATCATTTGGCATATATTAGCTCTAATTTATTTGTTACGGGCTCAGAAGTGTTCATCGCTAATACGCTCGTCGAAACCATGGGAAGTGAGGCTGATTCAAACTTTATTATGGTTCTACGCCAACTCAGTGATTACTCTGTTCCGGTCTTGACTGCTGGATTAAAGTATATTCTTCAAAAGAAAACAGGTGAATGTGATATATCTGCCTTGTTTTCAGAGGCGACAGTGTTTTTTTACAACTCGCATAGCGGTGAACTCGATCGTTCTATCAAAATAGTGGGGGAGGGGCGTAAAAATGTAAATATAGTTGTTACTGGCTCTCTTCCAAATAACATTTTTGAGGATTTCATGTGCTTGGCACAATCAGGTATGGCGAGCGGGGATCAATCACTTAGTGAGTTTTTGTCCATGACTGGCAAGATGCCATACTACGATATGCAACCCTGGAAGTATCCATTGGTACAGGCAATAGAAAAAAGGGGCGGCGAAGAGTTAAAAGATGTTATTTCTCAAAAAGTCGTGGGGATGATGCCCTTTAATGGAGAAAAACGGTATCAATTCATCCCGAGTCTGACTCAGCCCCATCCCTCTCCTGATTTTTTCCACAAGCAGAATGAGTTGGACCAAAGTCTGTCATCCAATACAGCGACAGAAGCGATAAAGGAGCTGTTCAAATTGGCAGGTAAGAACTCTGAATAGGGGCGCGATTTTTTCGGTTGATCCGAAAGCGTCCCAGAAGCCGGAAATCTAAGTTTTCTGGCATAACGCTGCTCCGGTCTGCGGCTGCTTCGGACTGAAACAGGGATAGATTTCTCGACTGGTACCGCATTATCGATTTTCTTGTAGGACCAAGCTTGGTCCCAACAGGGTTGCGCTCAACCGCAGAACCCACAAAAAAGGCGACCTCAGGTCGCCTTTTTCATTACCCCTCAGCGATCACTGGCCGCCGTAGATCTGGTCAAAAACCCCACCATCATTGAAGTGAGTTTTCTGCACGGTGCGCCAGTCACCGAAGGTTTTCTCTACCGAAAGAAAATCCACTTTCGGAAAGCGATCGGTGTACTTGGCAAGCACAGCCGGGTCACGCGGGCGCAGGTAGTTCGCCGCCGCGATTTCCTGGCCTTGCGGGGACCACAGGTACTTCAGGTATTCCTCGGCGGCTGCGCGGGTGCCTTTTTTCTCGACGACTTTGTCGACGACGCTCACCGGCGGTTCGGCTTCGGCGGAGACGCTTGGGTAGATCACTTCAAACTGATCGCGGCCGAACTCGCGGGCGATCATTTCCGCTTCGTTTTCGAAGGTCACCAGCACATCGCCGATCTGGTTGGTCATGAAGGTCGTGGTGGCTGCACGGCCGCCGGTGTCGAGCACTGGCGCTTGCTTGAACAGCTTGCCGACGAAGGCCTTGGCCTTGTTTTCATCACCGCCGTTTTTCAGCACATAACCCCAGGCCGAAAGGTAGGTGTAGCGGCCGTTGCCCGAGGTTTTCGGGTTAGGCACGATCACTTGCACACCATCGTTGAGCAGGTCCGGCCAATCCTTCAGCGCTTTCGGGTTGCCCTTGCGGACGATGAACACGGTGGCCGAGGTAAACGGCGCACTGTTATTCGGCAGGCGCGTCACCCAGTTGTCGGGGACCAGTTTGCCGTTGTCCGCCAGGGCATTGATGTCGGTGGCCATGTTCATGGTGATGACATCAGCCGGCAGACCGTCGATGACCGAACGCGCCTGTTTGCTGGAGCCGCCAAAGGACATCTGCAGGGTGATGTTTTCGTTGTGCTCGGCTTGCCAGTGCTTCTGGAACGCAGTGTTGTAGTCCTTGTAGAAATCGCGCATCACGTCGTAGGAAACGTTGAGCAGGGTCGGTGCGGCCTGAGCCATGCCGGTCAGTGCCAGGCCAGCGGCGAGAAGTGAGGCGCCAAAGAGTTTTTTCACTGCGCATTCCTTGTTTGGTAGGAGCTGCCGAAGGCTGCGATCTTTTGATCCTGATTTGAGGAAGATCAAAAGATCGCAGCCTTCGGCAGCTCCTACGGGGTCATTTTTTTAGATCCAGTAGGTGTCGGCATTTTACGCCAGCGACTATAACGGGACCTGCATAGTCCTTTAAAGATTAAAAGGCTCTGTGCTTATTCCAGTTTTTTGAACAATGCATTGCCACAGCGAGAGCAGAACGCGGCGGCGTGTTCGTGGCTGTTTTTCCGACACACCGGGCAATCGTGGTGAAGGTTTTCACCACGCATGGCGTTGGCCAGTTCCGCGGTGAAAATCCCGGTCGGGACAGCGATGATCGAGTAACCGGTGATCATCACCAGCGAGGAAATCACCTGCCCCAGCGGGGTCTTCGGCACGATGTCGCCAAAGCCCACGGTGGTCAGGGTCACGATCGCCCAATAGATGCCCTTGGGAATGCTGGTAAAGCCGTGTTCCGGGCCTTCGATCACATACATCAACGTGCCGAACACCGTCACCAGCGTGCAGACGCTGACCAGGAACACCACGATTTTCTGCTTGCTGCCACGCAAGGCAGACATCAGGTAGTTGGCTTGTTTCAGGTAAGGGCTGAGCTTGAGCACGCGGAAAATCCGCAGCATCCGAATGATCCGGATGATCAGCAGGTACTGCGCATCGGCGTAATACAGCGCGAGGATGCCGGGCACGATGGCCAGCAGATCCACCAGGCCATAAAAACTGAAGGCGTAGCGCAGCGGCTTGGGCGAACAGTACAGGCGCAGGCCATATTCGATGGCGAAGATGACCGTGAACCCCCATTCGATATACGCCAGCACATCGGCGTAGTTCTGGTGTACGGCATCGATGCTGTCGAGCATCACGACCACCAGGCTGGCGAGGATGATCAACAGCAAAATGCCGTCGAAACGCCGACCGGCCCTGGTGTCGGTCTGGAAAACCATGACGTAGAGTTGTTCACGCCAATGTTTAGTGCTGCTGTCCATGGATAACGCCTGACTCGAGAATCAGCGCAGCCTAGGTCGATTCTCCCCGGGAGCGCAAGACGCATTGGCATCCTTGGCTTTGCCGAGCACCTGGGCAACCGAACGGACCAGCCAGCAGGCGAGGATGAACGGCGCGGTCAGCGTGGGCAGACCGATCGTGGCAAACATCGGCGTCAGCAGCAGCGCTAATGCAATGCCGGCCAATGGCAGCCACGGCTGCTGGCGCTGCGAGCTGAGGGCGAGGACGACGAGCACCGCGTTATAGCCACCGAGGCCAAGCAGGGCGGTGTAGAAGTCCTGGTGCAGCAGGCTCCAGCCCATGCCCGCGAGAGATGCCAGCAAGGCCCAGCAGAACGCGCGACGGTCAGCAATCAGCAAGCCGGCGGCAATCATCGCACCGGCCAGCGGATGACCAAGGAACATCACCTGACCGAAGCTCTTGAGGGGGGCTGCGAGCATGTTCAGCGTGTTGATTTCGATCAAGTGCGCCTTGGTCGAGGGCGTGGCGAAGCACAGCAGCAACCAGCTCAGTCCCACGAAGGGAGCGGTATAGGCGGGCAGGCATTGGCTTAACCGGGCGCGCTTGAGCCACTGTTGCGTAAGCATCGCGCTCAACCCGCCGCAGGCGATGATCACCAGCGGCAACATGGCCGACCAGGGGAAGTACAGGCTCAGCAACAACCCGAGCAGAACGCCGTTGTAACTGAACAGCCCGGCCTGGCGATCGGCCTTGGCATAGCCACGACGTTGCGCGGTGAGCAAGCCGGCGACGCCGCCAAGTAGCGCGCCGCCGAGCAGGGCGGGTGCGGTAAACACAATCGCAAGCAGGCACAGCAGACCGAACAGCGGATGACGCTGGAGGAATATCTGGCTGAAGCCGTTAAGCATGGCCGTCGCCCAGTCGGGGCAATGGGTGTTGAAGTGGTTGGCAGGCATGATGATGTCTGTGGGCAGTAGGAAAAACCAGGGTCTTGCACAAACTCTGTGGCGAGGGCGCTCGCTCCCGCGGGCTGCAAAACAGCTCCGAAATCGCTGAATGCGGGTTCTCTGTGGAACCCGTCATATCAAAGCGACGACTGCTAGGCAGCCGAGCGGGAGCGAGCGCCCTCGCCACAGGGGTAGATCATTAAATCAATGTTTCTACGCGCAAAGAGTTAGTCGATCCCGGCTGCCCAAACGGCACACCCGCCGTGATCAATAACGTGTCGCCACGCTGCGCCATGCCCTGGGCCTGGGCGATCTCCAGCGCCGTCGAGCAGACCTCGTCGACCTGGCGCAGCCGATCGTTGACCACCGAGTGCACGCCCCACGCCACGGTCAGGCGGCGCGCGGCCTGCAGGTTCGGTGTCAGGTTGAGGATCGGCACCGTCGGCCGTTCCCGCGCCGCACGCAGGCTGGAGGTGCCTGACTCGCTGTAATTGACCAATACTGCGACCGGCAGCACATTGCTGATACGACGGATCGCGCAACTGATCGCATCGGAAACGGTCGCTTCGGCTTTCGGTCGGTTGACGTCCAGCTGGGTCTGGTAGTCCGGGCCGTTTTCCACCTGACGGATGATCTTGCTCATCATCTGCACGGCTTCCAGCGGGTATTCGCCAGAGGCGGTTTCCGCCGACAGCATCACCGCATCCGCACCTTCGGCCACGGCGTTGGCCACGTCTGTGACTTCGGCGCGGGTCGGGGCCGGCGAGAAGCGCATCGACTCGAGCATCTGCGTGGCCACCACCACCGGTTTACCGAGTTGGCGACAGGTGCTGATGATGTTTTTCTGAATCTGCGGCACGCTTTCGGCCGGCACTTCCACGCCGAGGTCACCCCGGGCAACCATGATCGCATCGCTCAATTCGGCGATTTCCCGCAGCTGGGTGACCGCCGATGGTTTCTCGATCTTGGCCATCAAGAACGCTTTGTCGCCGATCAGGGCACGGGCTTCACGGATGTCCTGCGGACGTTGCACGAACGACAGTGCCACCCAATCCACACCGAGTTCGAGACCGAAGCTCAGGTCGCGGCGATCCTTGGCGGTCAACGGACTGAGATCGAGCACCGCTTGCGGCACGTTCACACCTTTGCGATCCGACAGTTCGCCGCCATTGAGCACGGTGGTGTCGATGGCGTCGGCGTATTTGGTGACCACCCGCAGGCGCAACTTGCCGTCGTCCAGCAGCAGGTCCATGCCCGGCTCCAGCGCGGCGATGATTTCCGGATGCGGCAGGTTGACCCGGCGTTCATCGCCCGGCGTGGTGTCGAGGTCCAGGCGCAGGGCCTGGCCACGCACCAGCAAGACCTTGCCTTCGGCGAACTTGCCGACCCGCAGTTTCGGGCCTTGCAGGTCCATCAGGATGCCCAGCGGGTAATTCAGCTGGCGCTCGACTTCACGGATCCACTGATAGCGCTGGGCGTGGTCGGCGTGGTCGCCGTGGCTGAAGTTCAGGCGGAAGATATTGACCCCGGCCTGTACCAGCTCGCGGATGTCGTTGATTCCGTCGGTGGCGGGGCCGAGGGTGGCGAGTATCTTGACCTTTTTATCAGGCGTCATGGGTTTGGGTTCTCGAGAATCAGAATGGCACGGAAGTCATTGACATTGGTGCGGGTCGGCTCGGTGACGATCAGTGCGTCCAGCGCCTCGAAGTAGCCGTAACCATTGTTGTTGTCCAAATCGTCGCTGGCGCTCAAGCCGAGGGCGGCGGCACGCTCGTAACTGTCCGGGGTCATGATCGCGCCGGCGTTGTCTTCGGAGCCGTCGATGCCATCGGTGTCACCGGCCAGCGCGTAGACGCCTGGCAGGCCCTTGAGGCTGTCGGTCAGGCTGAGCAGGAATTCGGCGTTGCGTCCGCCCCGGCCATTGCCGCGCACGGTCACGGTGGTTTCGCCGCCCGAGAGGATCACGCACGGCGCCGGCAATGGCTGCCCATGCAGGACCACCTGGCGAGCGATGCCGGCGTGGACTTTGGCCACCTCGCGGGACTCGCCTTCCAGGTCGCCGAGGATCAGCGGGCTGAAACCGGCCTGGCGGCATTTCACTGCGGCAGCCTCCAGCGATTGTTGGGGGCGCGCAATCAACTGGAAATGGCTGCGGGCCAGGCTTGGGTCGCCGGGTTTGACTGTCTCCGATTCCGGGCTTTGCAGCCAGGTGCGCACGGACGCCGGAACTTCGATGTCGTAGCGCTTGAGAATCGCCAGCGCCTCGGCCGAAGTACTCGGGTCGGCCACGGTGGGGCCGGAGGCGATGACCGTGGCGAGGTCGCCCGGAACGTCGGAAATCGCATAGGTATACACAGTGGCGGGCCAGCAAGCCTTGCCCAGGCGACCGCCCTTGATCGCCGAGAGGTGCTTGCGCACGCAGTTCATCTCGCCGATGGTCGCGCCGGATTTGAGCAGGGCCTTGTTGATCGACTGCTTGTCGGCCAGGGTAATGCCGGCGGCGGGCAGGGCGAGCAAGGCCGAACCTCCGCCCGAGAGCAGGAAGATCACGCGGT
>Ga0302169_10000157_pt1 | contig 22312 bp, 20 predicted proteins | sample I_Fen_N1_3_FD_193493 | JGI IMG/M metagenome (GOLD analysis project Ga0302169, IMG submission 193493) | Peat permafrost microbial communities from Stordalen Mire near Abisko, Sweden - I_Fen_N1_3 | ecosystem: Environmental > Terrestrial > Soil > Wetlands > Permafrost | place: Sweden: Abisko...
TCATTGGCTGGACTCCCGCTATGTACTCGCGGGAGGGCTCATCCTGTTAACCCTTGCTTGTATCGGTGCGTCATTCATCACCGGTGAGTGGATAAGGGAAGATTTCTACGCGCTGCAGGTGTTGCATGCCATCGGCCAGCCCATGGTCGTCGTGCCTTTATTGAAGAATGCCACTGGAGTCATTGCGCCGATGGAAGGACCATTCGCGTCGGCAATGGTCAACGCTTCGCGGGGGATGGCCGCGGTGGTGGCGGGTTCTGCCGTAGAAAACTTCGTTACCCAGCGCGAGCATTTCCATTCCAACGTTTTGCTCGACGCCCTCGGCTCCCGCTGGCACACCCTCTCGCCGCTCGTGACCCAGGGGTCTATTGCCGAACTCGCCGAACGTGTGAGAGCGCAAGCCTTGGTCCTTAGCTTCAGCGATGCCTTCCTGGCGCTGCTGCTGATCATCGCCGTCCTGTTTTTAATTTTGTTGACTCTCCCTAAACGCGCCTATCCACCGCAACCTCCGGTACAGCCATGAAACATAGAACCGCTTTTTCCCTCATCGCCGCCGCAGTGCTTCTGTGTGCTGTTTACGGCTTGTATCGCATGTCTAGCAGTGGAACGGTCCAGACTACCGATGATGCATACGTCCGAGCGGACTCGGTGTTCGTGTCGCCGAGGGTTTCAGGCCAAGTAGCCAAAGTATTGGTTGAAGACGATCAATCCGTTAGTGCTGGTCAGCCATTGGTTGAACTCGATGATCGTGATTTTGTGGTAGCCAGGGCTTCTGCTGCAGCGGGTGTCCAGGGCGCTGAGGCTGAGGTGGAAAATCTATCGGCAGGCATTGAGCGCCAGGCAGCAGTGATCGATCAGGCTGCCGCCACCACCCGCTCTACAGCTGCGTTGGTCAAATTCGCTGAGTTCAATGCTCGGCGCTATTTGAATCTTTCAAATTCAGGCGCGGGCACCCAGCAAGAGCGACAAAAGGCCGAAGCCGATCTGCACAGGCTTCAAGCGGCACGGGACCGCGATGAAGCTTCCCGAGTCGCCGCCCTGAAAACATTGGACGTTCTGAAGGCCCAGCTTGAAGTGGCCAAGGCGACGTTGGCCAAAGATCAAGCGGCTCTACACCAAGCGGATCTGAACCTTTCGTACACCAGGATATCGGCACCGCAGGATGGCATGGTCGGGCAACGCTCGGTGCGTGTGGGTGCATACGTCTCCCAGGGACATCCACTCCTGGCAGTCGTGCCGCTGGACGAGGCTTATGTGATTGCGAGTTTCCGAGAAACTCAATTGGCGCACATGCGCCAGAACCAAAAGGCTGAGATACACGTTGATAGCGTCGCTGGACACAACTTCCAGGGGCGCATTTTCAGCGTGGCGCCAGCCAGCGGTGTTTCTTTTTCAGAAGTTGCGCCAGACAACGCGACTGGTAATTTCACAAAGGTCACTCAACGTATCCCTGTAAAAATCGTATTTGATGCCAATCAACCGGACCTTGATCGCTTGCGAGTAGGCATGTCTGTGGTGGTTAGTATCGATACCGAAAGGGAGCAGTGATATGAAGCACGCATTGTTGTCCCTGGCCCTGATCGGTGTTGGCGCATGTTCCGTGGGGCCCGACTTTAAAAAGCCTCAGCCCCAACTGCCTGAAAGCTGGTCCATGATGCCCGGGGCCGAAACGTCGGTTGGAGGGTCAGTAGATAGCCAATGGTGGCAAAAGCTTGGCGATGAGCAGTTAACGTCCCTGGTGGAGCGCGCGGCGAAGTCAAACCTGGACGTGCGCACGGCGAGCAGTCGCCTTGACCAGAGCCGCGTGCTCCGCCAAGTGACGGGCAGTCAGCAATATCCGGGCGTTAGCACGGGTGGGAGCTACCAACGCGATCGAAGCAGCCAAACGGGTCTCCTGGATGCATCAAACCTCAATGGGAAAGCGCCTTACGAAGTCTGGACTGCGACCCTGGATGCCAGTTGGGAAGTCGACCTCTGGGGCCATGTGCGCAGGAATGTCGAAGCCGCTGACGCGGATATTCAGCTGACAGCAGCACAACGCGACGGGGTGCTTTTGAGTATCGCGGCGGAAACGGCCACGGACTATATACGGCTGCGTGGAGTGCAAGCGCGGCTCGCCGTTGCGCGCCAGAACCTCGAGATCGCGCAGCAAAGCGCCAAGCTGACTCAACTGCGATTCGACAACGGCGTGACCACTAACCTGGATACCGCTAACTCCGCAGCGCAAGTAGCAACGATTGAAGCGACATTACCCGTCTTGCAGGCCCAGCAGGACGGACTGATCAACGCGCTGAGCTATTTACTGGGTGAGCCGCCAAGGGCGTTGACTAAAGAATTGCAAGACGTGAAGGCGATTCCGCATCCAGCTCCGGACGTCCCCCTGGGGTTGCCATCCGAGCTGGCTCAACGCCGCCCAGATATTCAACAAAGCGAAGCCGCGCTACACCGGGCAACTGCGGCGATTGGTATCGCCGAGGCGGACTTTTATCCACGAGTCAGTCTGGGAGCCAGTTTTGGTTTTCAAGCTTTGAATGGATCGGACCTTGGCGCATGGAACTCACGCCAATGGTCATATGGTCCAAGTTTATACCTTCCGATATTTCAGGGGGGGCGTTTGACCGGGACTTTAGAGTTGCGCAAGCGTCAAGAACAGGAGGCTGCCCTGAGTTATCAACGCGTAGTCTTGGGTGCCTGGCATGAAATTGACAACGCAATGACTGACTACGCGGCTGAAAAACAGCATCACGCCGCTTTGGAACAAGCTGTCCAGCACAACACGGACGCACTCAGTACTGCGCGTGACCGCTACAACCAGGGTGCCACTGACTTCATTAACGTGCTTGGCGTACAAAGTGCGTTGCTCGCCACGCAAACTCAACTTGTGGACAGTACTACCGAAGCAGCGATAGATCGTGTGCGTTTGTATCGCGCACTGGGTGGTGGATGGCCTACACCGTAATTCTCGAACCACTCTGGCTCAATACATGCGTTGGCCTCGCGCGCATGAGCGTTAGATTCTCAATCATTGATGCTGGCAGCATCCGAGGACCGATTTTTGCGCACCGGGTGCCGATGGCATGATGGTCGAGAGTTGGCGGACTACCTGAAACAGTATTGCTTGATCGCATCATTTGAATCGCCGTATACGGATCTGTACGTACGGTCAGAGGACGGCGGCTGTGAAGCCGCCGCCTACTCGATCTACTGTCACATCGCTTTTTCAGCCAGGGGAAAACCAGAGGGCTGCAACGCTAAGCCTCCCAGCCGGCCCCACTCACTGCCGCCTGTGCCAGTGGGTGCAGCTCTGCTCCTTGATGCGACGTCTGCCAGGCCAGCAACTCCTTGCGCATCCCCGGCGTCCAGAACATCTGCAGGTGATTGCGTATGCCGAGCACGGCCTTTTGTTCGTCCGGTTCGCTGGCGAAGTACTGGGCGATCTGGTTGACCATCTTGATCAGGTTTTCAGTGCTCATCGGCGTACCTCGGCTGTTGTGCCGGCGCTGCGTGCATGGCGGCGTTCGTCGAGCAGGCGTTGTTGTTCGTCACTGAAGGCCTGGTAGCGTTTTTGCCACTCGGAAGGATGGTAGACGCGGCTGACTTCCACGGCGGTCACCTTGTACTCCGGGCAATTGGTGGCCCAGTCGGAGTTGTCGGTGGTGATGACGTTGGCCCCCGATTCAGGGAAGTGGAAGGTGGTGTACACCACGCCCGGGGCGACCCGTTCGGTGACCCGCGCACGCAGTACCGTCTGTCCGGCGCGGCTGCCGATGCCGACCCAGTCGCCTTCGTTGATGCCACGGCTCTCGGCGTCGCTTGGGTGGATTTCCAGGCGGTCTTCGGCGTGCCAGGCAACGTTGTCGGTGCGCCGGGTCTGGGCGCCGACGTTGTACTGGCTGAGGATGCGCCCGGTGGTCAGCAGAAGAGGATAACGACTGTTGACCTTTTCCTCGGTGGGCACGTATCCGGTGAGCATGAAACGCCCCTTGCCGCGTACGAATTCGTTGATGTGCATGGTCGGCGTGCCGTCCGGCGCCTCGGCGTTGCACGGCCATTGCAGGCTGCCGTGGCGATCCAGTTCGGCGTAACTGACGTTGGTGAAGGTCGGCGTCAGGCTAGCGATTTCATCCATGATTTGCGATGGATGCTTGTAGTTCATCGGGTAGCCCAGGGCGTTTGCCAGGGCCACAGTGCCTTCCCAGTCGGCCTTGCCGCCCAGGGGCTCCATGACCTTGCGTACGCGCGAGATGCGTCGCTCGGCGTTGGTGAAGGTACCGTCTTTTTCCAGGAACGAGCTGCCCGGCAGGAACACGTGGGCGAACTTGGCAGTTTCGTTGAGGAAAATGTCCTGCACCACCACGCATTCCATGGCCGACAGCGCCGCGGTGACGTGCTGGGTGTTCGGATCGCTCTGGGCGATGTCTTCGCCCTGGCAATACAGGCCCTTGAAGCTGCCGGCCAAGGCCGACTCGAACATATTGGGGATGCGCAGGCCCGGGTCGGGTTGCAGGGTGACGTTCCAGGCCTGTTCAAACTCTGCCCGCACCACCTCGTTGGAGATGTGACGGTAGCCGGGCAGCTCATGGGGGAAGGAGCCCATGTCGCAGGAGCCCTGAACGTTGTTCTGACCGCGCAGCGGGTTAACGCCCACGCCTTCGCGGCCAATGTTGCCGGTGGCCATGGCCAGGTTGGCGATGCCCATGACCGCGGTACTGCCCTGGCTGTGCTCGGTGACACCCAGGCCGTAGTAGATCGCCGCGTTGCCGCCGGTGGCATACAGTCGGGCGGCGGCACGGATGTCGGCAGCTTCTACGCCGCAGATGGGGCCCAGGGTTTCCGGCGAGTTTTCTGCGCGGCTGACGAACTCGCTCCAGCGGGCGAAATCGCTGCCCTCGCAGCGGGCGTCGATAAAGGCCTGGTTGAGCAGGCCTTCGGTGACGATGACGTGGGCCAGGGCGTTGAGCATGGCGACGTTGGTGCCCGGGCGTAGCGCCAGGTGCAGTTCGGCGCGGGCATGCGCCGAGTCCACCAGGTCAATGCGACGTGGATCGATGACGATCAGCCGTGCGCCTTCGCGCAGGCGGCGTTTAAGCTGGGAAGCGAACACCGGGTGGGCGTCGCTGGGGTTGGCGCCCATCACCAGGATCACGTCGGCCTGCATCACCGAGTCGAAACTCTGGGTGCCGGCGGATTCGCCAAGGGTCTGTTTCAAGCCATAGCCGGTCGGCGAGTGGCAAACCCGCGCGCAGGTGTCGACGTTGTTGTTGCCGAAGGCCGCGCGCACCAGTTTTTGCACCAGATAGGTTTCTTCGTTGGTGCAGCGGCTGGAGGTGATGCCACCAATGGAGTCTCGGCCATATTTTTGCTGCAACCGACGAAATTCGCTGGCCGCATAGGTCACCGCTTCATCCCAGCTGACTTCCTGCCAAGGGTCGTTGATGTGCTGGCGGATCATCGGTTTGGTGATGCGATCCGGGTGGGTGGCATAGCCCCAGGCAAATCGCCCTTTGACGCAGGAGTGTCCGTGGTTGGCCTGGCCATTCTTGTCGGGAACCATGCGTACCAGTTGCTCGCCTTTCATTTCGGCGCGGAACGAACAGCCGACGCCGCAATAGGCACAGGTGGTAATCACACTGCGTTCGGGCTGACCCAGTTCGACCACGCTTTTTTCCATCAGGGTCGCGGTGGGGCAGGCCTGTACACAGGCGCCGCAGGACACGCATTCCGAATCGAGGAAATTCTCGCCACCGGCGGCCGCGACCCGCGATTCGAAACCGCGCCCGGTGATGGTCAGGGCAAAGGTGCCCTGGGTTTCTTCGCAGGCGCGCACGCAGCGGTTGCAGACGATGCACTTGCTCGGGTCATAGTCGAAGTAGGGGTTTGAGGTGTCTTTCTGGTCGGCCAGATGGTTGTCGCCTTCATAGCCATAACGCACCTCACGCAGGCCGACCTGACCGGCGACGGTTTGCAGCTCGCAGTTGCCGTTGGCCGAACAGGTCAGGCAGTCCAGCGGGTGATCGGAGATGTACAGTTCCATGACGTTGCGGCGCAGGGTGGCGAGCTTCGGCGTCTGGGTGTGCACGGTCATGCCTTCGCTGACCGGCGTGGTGCAGGACGCCGGGTAGCCGCGCATGCCATCAATCTCCACCAGGCACATGCGGCAGGAGCCGAAGGCTTCCAGGCTGTCGGTGGCGCACAATTTGGGAATGGTGGTGCCCATCAGCGCGGCGGCGCGCATCACTGAAGTGCCTTCGGGCACGCTGATGCTGCGGCCGTCGATGTTCAGGGAGACTTGCACCTGGCTGTCGCGGGCCGGCGTTCCCAGGTCGATATCGGTTTTCGGGTCGAAGAGAGTGATCATTGGTCGGCCTCCGAGGGGTGCAGACCGAAGTCGGCGGGGAAGTACTTGAGGGCGCTGACCACCGGAAAGGGGGCCATGCCGCCCAAGGCGCACAGCGAACCGTATTGCATCGTGTCGCACAGGTCCTTGAGGATAATCACCTGCTCATCGCGACCGCTTTGGTCCGGCGCGGCCAGCAGGCGGTCAATCACCTCCACGCCGCGGGTCGAGCCGATCCGGCACGGGGTGCATTTGCCGCAGGATTCCTCGGCGCAGAATTGCAGGGCGAAGCGCGCCATGTGGGCCATGTCCAGGCTGTCGTCAGCCACCACTACGCCACCGTGACCCAGCATCGCGCCGATGCCGGCGAAAGCTTCGTAATCCAGCGGCGTGTCGAATTGCGATGGCGGCACCCAGGCGCCGAGCGGGCCGCCGACCTGTGCGGCTTTCAGCGGCCGGCCACTGGCGGTACCGCCGCCGTAGTCTTGCACCAGTTCCCGCAGGGTCAGGCCAAAGGCGCGCTCCACCAGGCCGCCGTGACGAATGTTGCCCGCCAACTGGAAGGGCATGGTGCCCAGTGAGCGGCCCATGCCGTAATCGCGATAGAACTGGGCGCCCTTGGCCAGGATCAGCGGCACCGAGGCCAGGGTCAGCACGTTATGCACCAGGGTCGGCTGGCCGAACAGTCCCTTCAATGCGGGGATCGGCGGCTTGGCGCGTACGACCCCGCGCTTGCCTTCGAGAGAGTCGAGCAGCGCGGTTTCCTCACCGCAGATATAAGCGCCGGCACCCACGCGCACTTCCATGTCGAAGGCCTGGCCGCTGCCGCCGACATTGTTGCCCAGGTAGCCGTTCGACCGGGCAATCTCCAGTGCGTTGCGCAGGGTGGTCACGGCATCCGGATATTCCGAGCGCACATAGATGTAGCCGTAGCTGGCGCCGACCGTGATACCGGCAATCGCCATGCCTTCGATCAGCAGGAAGGGGTCGCCTTCCATCAGCATGCGGTCGGCAAAGGTGCCGGAGTCGCCTTCATCGGCGTTGCACACAATGTACTTTTGCGCAGCTTCGGTCGCGCGCACCGTGCGCCACTTGATCCCCGCCGGGAAAGCGGCGCCGCCACGGCCACGCAGGCCTGAGTCGAACACCTCAGTCGCAGTCTGTTCACCACCGATGGCGACGGCTCTTTTCAGACCCTCGAACCCACCATGCTCCAGGTACTCATCGAGGTACAGCGGCTGGGTGATGCCGGCACGGGCGAACAACAGGCGCTGTTGAGTCTTCAGGTACGGCAACTCTTCCACCAGACCCAAGGCCAGTGGATGAGAGGACGGCTCGCCCTGGAGCGCTTCGAGCACAGACGGCACATCGGCAGCGGTCAGCGGGCCGAAGCCGATACGGCCTTGCGGCGTGTCCACTTCCAGCAGTGGTTCGAGCCAGTACAGGCCACGCGAGCTGGTGCGTTTCACCTCCAGAGGCACAACGCGTCCCCGCGCATGGGTATTAAGGGCTACCACAACTTCTTCGGCACCCACGGCACGAGCCAGCGAATCACCGGGCAGATAGAAAGCTGGCATCACGCGTCCTCCCGGCAAGCATCGAGCAGGGCATCCAGACGCTCGGCGCTCAGTCGCGCATGCACCCGGCCATCCAGCTCCAGGGCTGGCGAGCAGGCGCAGGCGCCGAGGCAATAGACCGGGCGCAGACTGATGCTGCCATCGGCGCTGCTGCCGTGGTCGTCCAGTTGCAGGCGTTCGCGCAACTGCGCGGCAAGTTGCTCGGCACCACGACTCTTGCAGGACTCGGCCCGACACAAACGCAGGATGTGCCGAGCTGGCGGCGTGGTGCGAAAGTCATGGTAGAAGCTGATGACCCCGCGAATCTCGGCCTGGCTCTGGTTGAGGGCGTGGGCAATCTCGGGGATGGCGACATCGGGGATGTAGCCGATGCCCTCCTGAATTTCATGAAGGATGGGCAACAGTGCGCCGGGGGAGCCTTTGTGGCGCTCCAGCAGGCTGTTGACCATAGGCAGGTGCAACATCTCATCAGGCATACAGCATTCCTCACGGTCACGGACAAACCAGGCGGTTGTCGGTCGTCCGAAAGTGTCGGCTGCGGCGTTCACGCCACGTCACGGTATCGTGGCATTTTCAGGCCGTTGGCCAGGGCACCCTGAGCGGGCATCTTTTGGGGCCCGGGGCGGTGTTTGCCGCGCCTCTTGAAGGGCATTAAGGCAGCTTGCCACGCTGCCTTTGATTCATCAGCACCAAAGCGACGTGTTCGGTTCTTTCCACGACCACCCGTTAAGTCTAGAAGACCGCAGCCCATGCGTCCTGAAACGCTCTTGCTCAAGGACTGATGGTCAGCAAGCTTGATCAGGCATGAGATTGGCCCGGCCTGTTGCGCAATGACCGCCCTGACCTAAGCTTTGGGCAAGGCGAACAACTTTTGCGCAGCGTCACCCGGAACGATCGCCGCGATACGCAATCATTAGAGCGTGGATATCAAAAGGAGATGCGCATGCTCATCAGGTCACTGACCCTGGCTACCCTGCTGGCAGTCGCCGGCCCGTTGTTCGCCGCCGATGGCGACTCGCCGCTGGACATGGACAAGGGCAGGTCCCGGCCACTGATCGTCATTGCTCCCAGCACGGTCGACCCGACGTGGGTCAGCCTGAAAAAGGCGCTGGACGAGCCGGACAACAAAAAGGGCTTCACCGAGCGAAACCTGGTGCTGTACACGGTGCTCAATCTGATGGGCCAGCGCGATGGCAAAGACCTGGGCCCGCAAGACACGGCGGCATTGATCCGTTCGCTCAAGTTGGGGGCGGGGGCCAAGACCAAGGTGATTCTGGTCGGCAAGGATGGCGAAAAAAAGCTTGAACAGCCGGGGCCGATCGAGCTCAAAGAGGTGTTCGCCGCTGTCGATCAGTTGCCGGCGGCCGAGAAGGAAGCGCCACCACCAACGATAGCGCCCGCTGCCGAACCCGAGCCGACCGTCAAGGGAGCCAAAGGCGCAAAATCCGGCAAACCGGCCAAGCCCGCCAAGCCACCGGAAATGCCGGATGATTGAGCGACTTCATTAAAACCTGTGGCGAGGTAGCGAGCGCCTCGCCGCAAGTCAGCCAGGCTGAACTCTAGTTCACGGCGCTCAGGATCTGGTGCGCGATCTTGACCCGCTGCGCAATCGGGTAGTTCTTGTTGGCCAGTAACACGATGCCAATGTCCTTCGACGGCACAAACAAGGCATAGGCACCGAAGCCACCGGTCGACCCGGTTTTGTTCAGCAGCAGGTTTTGCGGTTGCGGTTGTGGCGGGTTGAGCCACTGGACCTGGTGCGCCTCCATGGCCATCTGCGACGAGTTGCCCGCCAGCAATTGATCAAGGGTGACCGGGTATTGATAGAGCTCCCATCCCAACCCCTGGGTCATGTCGCCGACGCGGTAGTAACCGGTATGGGTCAGGGCGATTGCCTGTTGCAACGGCTTTTCCAGCGAGGTGGGTTGCAGGTTCGCTTGCACAAACCCGATCAGGTCCGAGGCGCTGGTTTTCACCCCGTAAGCCTCGGAGTCCAACGCCCCCGGCCCCACGCGCACCGGTTTGTCGTCCTTGTCGTAGCCCTGGGCATAAAGGCTCATCCGGTCCTGCGGCACCTTGAGGTAGGTGTGCTTGAGGCCGAGTTTGGGCAGCAGTGTGCTTTGCATCAGGTCATCAAATGGCTGACCCATGCTTTGGGCCGCAAGGTAGCCGAACATCCCAATACTGGGGTTGGAGTACAGCCGATGGGTTCCGGCAGCGTAGGTCGGTTGCCATTGCTTGAAATAGCCGAGCATCTTGTCCGCGGTATCGAACTCGGCGGGAAATTGCAGGGGCAGACCGCCCGCAGTGTAGGTGCCCAGTTGCAGCACGCTGACGTGATCGAACGCACTGCCTTGCAAGGCCGGCAATACCTGGCTGGCCTTGTCGGACAATGACAAGTTGCCACTGGCCTGGGCGTAGGCGGCGAGGGTGGCGGTGAAGGTTTTGCTCAGGGAGCCGATCTCGAACAAGGTGTCTTGCGTGACCGCCTTGCCGGTTTCCTTCGAGGCAACGCCGTAGTTAAAGTAATGCGGCTTGCCATTGAAGGTGACCGCGACCGCCATGCCCTGAATGTTCTGTTGCTGCATGACCGGCAGCACCGCAGCTTTTACCACGGCTTCGAGCTGCTCGTCGGTCTGACTCCCGGCAGCGCAGTAACTTGCGCCAAGGAAAAGTCCGAAAGCGCTGTAGGATAAGACCTTGCTGAATTTAAAGTTGTGCATGATTGAGCCGCTGTCCATGATGTTTGATGGTTTAACCCGCTACGCGACGAGCGGTTTTTTGAATCAGGCCGCCGATGAGCGTGGCAAATCTATTCACTGCGACGCCAATCGACAAACGAAGATATTTCGTATGAGCCATTAGAAAATTTTGGGGTAGCCATGATCCGTCCGCAATTACCGCTCAATGCCCTGCGCGCTTTCGAGGCCTCCGCACGTCACTTGAGTTTTACACGGGCGGCGGTGGAGTTGTGTGTCACCCAGGCGGCCGTCAGTCATCAGGTCAAAAGCCTTGAAGCCCAGCTTAGCGTGACCCTGTTCAAACGCTTGCCCCGCGGCTTGATGCTGACCAGTGAAGGGGAGACGTTGTTGCCGGTTTTGCGCCAATCCTTCGACCGCATCGCCGAAACCCTGGAGCGTTTTGAAGGTGGGCGTTTTCGCGAAGTGCTGACCGTGGGCGCAGTGGGGACGTTTGCGGTCGGGTGGCTGTTGCCACGATTGGCTGACTTCCAGGCGAAACATCCGTTCATAGATCTGCGCCTGTCGACCAACAACAATCGGGTGGACGTGGCGGCGGAAGGGCTGGATTACGCGATTCGGTTTGGTGCGGGGGCCTGGCACGGTATCGAAGCGACACGGTTGATCGAGGCGCCGCTGTCGGTATTGTGCGTGCCCGAGATTGCCCGGCAACTGCAAACGCCAGACGATCTGTTGCAGCAAACGTTGTTGCGTTCCTATCGCACGGACGAGTGGCCCGAATGGTTTCAGGCCACCGGCCTGCCGGCCCATGTTGCCGCGCCGCGCAGTATCGTCTTCGATTCGTCGCTGGCGATGATGGAGGCGGCTGTGCAAGGCGCGGGCGTGGCATTGGCGCCGCCGTTGATGTTCGCCCGACAACTGGCGGCGGGAGAGATCGAGCAACCGTTTGCCATCGGCATCACTACTGGCAGCTACTGGCTGACGCGCTTGCAGTCGCGGGCCGAGACCTCGGCGATGGCGGCGTTCAAGGGGTGGTTGCTGCAAACGGCCCAACCGAACTAACCAACAGCGCGTACTCCTGTGGGAGCCTGCTCGCGAAAACGCTGTGTCAGGCAACATGAATGTTGAACGTGACGGCCTCTTCGCGAGCAAGCCCGCTCCCACAGGATCTCAGTGTTACTGGCGGATCAGCGGACCAGGCACGGCCGCTTGTTATCGAATGTCCACCCCGGAATCAAAAACTGCATCGCCACGCTGTCATCCCGAGCGCCCAGGCCCATGCCTTTGTAGAGTTCATGGGCCTGGGCCAGTTGGTCCATATCGAGCTCGACACCCAGTCCCGGTTTCTGCGGCACTTGCACGCAGCCCTCGACTATTTGCAGTGGGGTTTTGGTCAGGCGCTGGCCGTCCTGCCAGATCCAGTGGGTGTCGATGGCAGTGATTTCACCCGGCGCGGCTGCCGCGACATGGGTGAACATCGCCAAGGAAATATCAAAGTGGTTGTTGGAGTGCGAACCCCAGGTCAGGCCCCATTCGTGGCACATCTGTGCGACGCGAACCGAGCCTTGCAGGGTCCAGAAGTGCGGGTCGGCCAGTGGGATGTCGACCGATTGCAACTGAATCGCGTGACCCATTTCCCGCCAATCGGTGGCAATCATGTTGGTCGCGGTTTTCAAGCCCGTGGCACGTCGGAACTCGGCCATGACTTCGCGTCCCGAGTAACCGTTTTCCGCGCCGCAGGGGTCTTCGGCGTAAGCCAGTACCCTGTGCTGGTCGCGGCACAAGCGAATGGCTTCTTTGAGAGACCAGGCACCATTCGGATCGAGGGTGATGCGTGCATCGGGGAAACGTTCGGCCAGGGCAGTCACCGCTTCGATTTCGGCATCGCCGCCGAGCACGCCGCCCTTGAGCTTGAAGTCCTTGAAGCCATACCGCGCGTGGGCCGCCTCGGCCAGGCGCACCACGGCGTCGGTGGTCATGACTTTTTCGTGACGCACCCGGAACCAGTCATTGTCGGCATCCGGCTCGCTACGGTAGGCGAGGCCGGTTTGATTGCGGTCGCCGACATAAAACAGATAGCCGAGCATTTTCACTTCATCACGCTGCTGGCCTTCGCCGAGCAGGGCGGCAACTGGTACGTCCAAATGCTGGCCGAGCAGATCGAGCAGCGCCGCCTCCAGTCCCGTGACGGCATGGATGGTGATGCGCAGGTCGAAGGTCTGCAGGCCGCGACCGCCGGCATCGCGGTCGGCGAAGGTCTGGCGCACTTGATTGAGAATCTTCTGGTAGGTGCCGATCGGGCTGCCAACCACCAGGCTGCGGGCGTCTTCGAGGGTCTGGCGAATGCGCTCGCCACCCGGTACTTCGCCGACGCCGGTGTGGCCGGCATTGTCCTTGAGGATCACGATGTTGCGGGTAAAAAACGGGCCGTGGGCGCCGCTCAGGTTGAGCAGCATGCCATCGTGCCCGGCGACCGGAACAACCTGCATGCTGGTGATGATCGGGGCTTTGGCGGTTTCTTGCGGGGTCATGTTCTTATCCTTTTAAACGGTGTTCTTGAATAAGTATTCAGGCGTGGCGGGGTGCGGGTTTGGCCGGTGTGGTGATTGAAGCGGCCTTGGGTGTATTGCGCGCGGCGAAGACGATGATCGCGGCGATGATCGAGGTCGCTGCCAGGCCATACAGGCCGCCCTGAATGGAGCCGGTGCGTTCTTCCAGCAGGCCGAAAGTGGTTGGCGCAACGAAGCCGCCAAGGTTGCCCACCGAATTGATCAGCGCGATGACGCCAGCGGCGATGCGCGCATCCAGATAAGCCTGGGGAATCGGCCAGAACAGCGATGACGCCGATTTGAAACCCAGAGCGGCAAAGCAGATCGCGACGAAAGCGAAGACCGGCCCGCCGGTGGTGGACATGAACATCCCGGCGGCGGCGATCAACAGCGCGGCTGCGACCCACGCTTGCTGGTGTTTCCATCTGGCCGACAGCGAGGCAAAGGCGTACATGCCGACAATCGACAGCAGCCACGGAATCGAGTTGAACATACCGACCTGGAAGTCGCTCAAGTCGCCCATCTTTTTGATGATGCTCGGCAGCCAGAAGGTCGCGGCGTAGATGGTCAGTTGGATGAAGAAGTAGATCACGCAGAACAGGATGATCTGGCGGTCCTTGAGCAGTTTGCCCAAGGACGGTTTGATGGGCGTCGCGGCTTCGCGGGCCAACTGTTCGTCATCGATGGCCTGGACCAATGCGTCTTGCTCGTCGCGGGTCAGCCATTTGGCGTCGTGGGGCCTGGAATCAAGCCAGAACCAGACAAACACGCACAGCCCGACCGAAAACATCCCTTCAATGAAGTACATCCATTGCCAGCCGTGCATCCCGAAGCCGTTGATTTGCAGGAGCAACCCGGACAGTGGACCGCTAATCAGCGACGCAACCGCCGAGCCGCTGAGGAAAACGGCGATGGCCTTGCCGCGCTCCACACCGGGCAACCAGCGAGTGAAGTAGTAGATCACGCCAGGGAAGAATCCGGCTTCGGCCACACCCAGCAGAAACCGCAGGACGTAGAAGTGGGTTTCGTTCTGGATAAACGCCATGCCTGCAGCGACCAGGCCCCAGGTCAGCATGATGCGGGTCAGCCAGATTCGAGCGCCGACTTTCTGCAGCAGGATGTTGGAGGGCACTTCGAATAGTGCGTAGCCGATGAAGAACAAGCCGGCGCCGAGACCATAGGCGGCAGCGCCAATACCCAGGTCGTGTTCCATGTGGGCACGGACGAAACCGATGTTCACGCGGTCAATGTAGTTGACGATGAACATGATCACGAACAGTGGCAAGACGTGGCGTTTGACTTTCGAGATGGCGGACTTCAGGACCGAATCGGCGCCATTGTCCATTGCTGAAATGGATGTATTCACTGCATTTTCTCCCACTCGTTATTTTTATGCGGGGTATGGCTGGGGTGCTGCGATGTTGATAGACATCATACAACTGCATTTTTTTATCCTGCAATAGGCTTGGCTGAATAAAATGGCGCGTTATTGGCGACTATTATTCCTTTTGCTGTGATTTCTGAGCGCTCTATCAAGCTCGAATTAGCTTGTTGTTGAGTGTTGTCATACAAGCTGAGCGATGTTTTCTTGAATTTTCAGGCGGGGGCAGTGCTACGATTGCGCGAGTTCCGCTATTGGATGATCGCCATGCAAGAAGATCCCGACGCACCTGCCCGCAAGCGCAGCCACAACCTGGCCCATGACCTGGTCGCCAAGCTGACCCAGAGCATCCTGCTCGGGCAGATGCTGCCCGGCGCGAAGCTGCCGTCGGAGAACACGATTGTCCAGGAGCACGGTGTCAGTCGTACCGTGGTGCGCGAGGCGATTTCGAAGCTGCAGGCATCCGGGCTGGTGGAAACCCGCCACGGTATCGGCACCTTTGTGCTCGAGCGTGCGCCGGAACAGGGCCTGCGACTGAATGTCGATACTGCGCTAGGGGTGCGTAGCATTCTGGAGTTGCGCATGGGCCTGGAAACCCAGGCCGCCGCACTGGCCGCCATTCGCCGCAGCGATAGAAATTTGGCGCAAATGCGCGAGGCGCTCGACGACTATCAACGCCTGTTGGCCAACAACGACAGCTGCGTCGAAACCGATCGACGCTTTCATCTATTGATTGCCGAAGCCACGGGCAATCTGTGCTTCACCGAGATCATGCAGCACCTGGGCAGCGCCATGATTCCGCGAACGCGGGTCAATGCCGCTGAGCGCGGGGCGGTGGACCTGAGCAAGCTCGCAGAGCTGGCCAATCTCGAGCATGAGGCGATTCTCAACGCCATCAAGCGCCAGGACCCGGACGCCGCGCGGGCAGCGATGTGGTTGCATTTGACCAACAGTCGCGACCGCTTTTCTGCCAGTTGATATCGGCTGGGTGTGCGCTCAGTGATATCGAGTCATCGTCCATCGCGGGCAAGCCAGCTCCTGCAGTGGGCTCGGTCATTCAGGGGTTACTGACATCGCGCATCAACAACCCGAAACTCAAATCCACCGCATCCGGAATCGGCAAATACACGGTATGCCCATCCCCCGGCGCAACCTCGATCGGTTCGCCCCGGCTGTTTTGCAGCTGATGCAGATCGAAGTGGTAGTTGCCCTTGGGCGTCATCAATTCCATATGATCGCCCAGGCCAAACCGATTCTTCACCTTCACTTGCGCCAGGCGGTCATGCCGCTCGCCGGTCAACTCTCCGACAAACTGCTGACGCTCCGACACCGAGCTGCCGTTCTGGTAGTTCTGGTATTCGTCATGCACATGCCGTCGCAGAAAACCTTCGGTGTAGCCGCGCTGGGCGAGGGATTCGAGGTCGGTCATCAGGCGGCGGTCAAACTCGCGGCCGGCCACCGCGTCGTCGATGGCCCGGCGGTAGACCTGCGTGGTCCGTGCGCAATAGAAGTGCGATTTGGTCCGGCCTTCGATTTTCAATGAGTGCACACCCATCTGCGTCAGGCGCTCGACATGCTGAACGGCACGCAGGTCCTTGGCATTCATGATGTAGGTGCCGTGCTCGTCTTCGAAGGCCGGCAGCAGTTCGTCGGGGCGATTGGCTTCCTGAAGCAGGAACACTTGCTCGGTGGGTGCGCCAAGGCCCAGGGTCGGTTCCGGCGAGTACTGCTGGACGATCTCGCCATGCTGGTTTTGCGTGGCCGGTTGTGCTGAATACTTCCAGCGGCAGGCGTTGGTGCAACTGCCCTGATTGGCGTCTCGCCTGTTCATGTAGCCCGACAGCAGGCAGCGGCCGGAATAGGCCATGCACAGCGCGCCGTGTACGAACACTTCCAGCTCCATGGCCGGAACCTGTTGGCGGATCTCGGCGATTTCTTCCAGGGACAGTTCCCGCGACAGGATGATTCGGCTCAGGCCCTGCTGCTGCCAGAACTCGACACTGGCCCAGTTCACCGTATTGGCCTGCACCGAGAGGTGAATCGGCATCTGCGGGAAGTGCCGGCGCACCAGCATGATCAGGCCAGGGTCGGACATGATCAGCGCGTCCGGCGCCATGGCGATGACGGGCGCCAGGTCCTTGAGGAACGTCTTGAGCTTGGCGTTGTGCGGCGCGATGTTCACCACCACGTAGAAGCGCTTGCCCTGGGCCTGCGCTTCGCGAATGCCGAGGGCCAGGTTGGCGTGATCGAATTCGTTATTGCGCACTCGCAGGCTGTAGCGCGGCTGCCCGGCGTACACCGCATCGGCGCCGTAGGCGAAGGCATAACGCATGTTTTTCAGGGTGCCGGCGGGGGCGAGCAGTTCCGGAGCAATGAGAGTCATGGTGAGGTCGATCGCAAAAGCCGCCGAGGGTAAACGTCTTGCCCCGAGGGTTTATTGATCTGCATCTATGCTTGATGAAAAAAACGATGGCACTCGCGCGAGCCATGGCGGCCTAAGCATCAGGGCGCAACATTGCGTTGCGGCGCGCTGACATGGATCGGACATGAACAAAGAGACATTGCAAGACAAATCGCTGACGGTTCTGCTGGGGTTGGTGAGCATCGCCTTCATCTGGATTCTGTTGCCGTTCTACGGCGCGGTGTTCTGGGCAGTGATCCTCGGGATCCTGTTTGCACCCCTGCAGCGTCGGCTGCAATTGAAGTTCGGCTGGCAGCGCAACATCACGTCGCTGCTGACCCTGAGCATCTGCCTGGTGATCGCGATCCTGCCGGTGATCATCCTCAGCATCCTGCTGGTTCAAGAAGGTGCGGCGCTATACAAGAGCATCGAAAGCGGCGAGTTGGACATTGCAGGCTATGTGACGCACATCAAACACAGCTTGCCGCCGTACTTTCAGCACTTGCTTGATCGGTTCGGGGTCGGTGAGCTGAACGGCCTGCGGGAGAAAATCATCAAGAGTGCGGTGACGGGCAATGAGTTTGTCGCCACGCAGGTCTTCAGTTTCGGCCAGGGCACTTTCGATTTTGTGGTGAGCTTTTTCATCATGCTCTACCTGCTGTTCTTTTTTCTGCGCGATGGTGCTGAGCTGGCACGCAAGGTTCGCTCCGCCGTACCGCTGCAGGAACAGCAGAAACGTCGTTTGCAACTCAAGTTCAATCGCGTGGTGCGGGCCACCGTGAAAGGCAACCTGCTGGTGGCGATCACGCAAGGCGCTTTGGGTGGCTTGATTTTCTGGTTCCTGGACATCTCGAGCGCGTTGCTCTGGGCGGTGCTGATGGCGTTTCTGTCCCTGCTGCCAGCGGTGGGGGCGGGTATCGTCTGGGCACCGGTGGCGGTGTTTTTCCTGTTGACCGGGGCGATCTGGCAGGGCGTGGTACTGGGGTTGTTCGGGGTTTTTGTGATCGGCCTGGTGGACAACGTACTGCGACCGATCCTGGTGGGCAAGGATACCAAGATGCCGGACTACCTGATCCTGATCTCGACCCTGGGCGGCCTGGCGATTTTTGGTCTCAACGGCTTCGTGATCGGCCCGTTGATTGCCGCATTGTTCATGTCGAGCTGGGCGATCTTCATCGAAACCAAGCCGCGGGTTCAGCTGCCTTAGGCGCGCAGGTTACCCGTCTGGCCAGTGCCGATGCGCTGCGAAAGCGCCTGGGCGGCCGGCAGCGATGTCAAAGGACCGCTGATCTGTTCGCCGTCCTGTACCAGATACCAGCAGGCGAGCAGTCCCAGCTCTCTGAGCGGTGCGGGAACGGCGCTGCCGATAACCGACATAATCTGAACCTGAGACATCATCAGTACCTCCTTCAATCTATGGAGATACCTTACGGGGCGCGCGCTTTTACGGATAATCACCGTTTTCGATAGTGGTCATTGATGGCATTGAGTCCATCTGACCGTTAGCCGCTCAGTCGACCACTTGATCGAGCATATGCACTACCTCCTGCTCGTTGAGCAGGCCCTTGCGCACCAGGTTTTGCGTCAGCAGCGAAAGGAACTTGGCGCTGCGGTGGCCTTCCAGGTGCTTGAGTTCGGTCAGGGCGTTGTACACCTTGCTGGAAGTGCACAGGCCGACAATGCGGTGCGGGTTTTGCGTGGGCATGGGGTCGTCCTTGTTGTTATCAAGCTGTTGTAGGCGGACAGGCTCAAGCTTGCGGGCCTGACATGACATAAATATGACGGTTGTCCGCAAAGGGACCGCTGAGTCAATCTTGTCAGCTTGAATAACCGATGCTGTCCCGATAGCGACACCGACGAGATTTATCCTGACCTGCGCCGACAAACGGCGATGAAAAAGCCCCGTGGATCAGGCGGGGCTTGAAGAGGCCGTTACCAGCGTCCATAACCGTGAGGATGGCCATAGTAGCCGCGGGGTGGTCCGTAATAGACCGGTGCCGGACCGTAGTAGATCGGCTGTTGTACGTACACCGGCGCCGGTTGGTAATAGACCGGCGGTGGCGCTGCATAAACCGGTGCGGGCTGGGCGTAGACCGGTTGGGCATAAACAGGTTGTGGCGCGACATACACTGGCCGGTTGGCGTTGATCAGGGCCGAGCCGACGATGGCCGTACCGACGATCGCTCCAAATACCGCCGCGTCATTACCACCACCATGGGCTTGCGCCTGTCCTGCGACAGCGAGTGCGCCGATCAGCAAGGCTACTGTGGGGATTTTACGGATCATGATAGTTCCTCGGTTCTTCGACCCGGCGCTTGTGTCTGCAATAGACCCAAGGATTGTCGCGGGGATACATCTAAGACAGCGTTTTTTTGAAAATCAGCACAGTCGCCAGGTAAATTTTGTGTAAGGTCTGTACCGGCTTGCTTACGGTCGCCTGCCGGAGCGTGCAGGGCCGGCAATATGATCGATCAGAACAGCGTGGACTGGCTAATCCCGTCCATCTGAAAGTGCAAAGCAAGGAGATACACATGCAGATGAATCCGGACAGAAATACCCAGCTATGCATGTCCCTTTCCGGGCGTCCCGGCAACTTCGGCCTGCGATTTCATAACCATCTATATGAACAGTTGGGGCTGAACTTCTATTACAAGGCTTTCAGCAGTCAGGACCTGCCGGGTGCTGTCGGCGGTATTCGCGCCCTGGGGATTCGGGGATGCGGCGTGTCGATGCCGTTCAAGGAAGCCTGCATTGCCCTGGTCGATGAACTGGACGTTTCTGCCGCCGCCATTCAATCGATCAACACCATCGTCAACACCGACGGTCACCTCAAGGCCTATAACACCGACTACATCGCCATCGCCCAATTGCTGGAAACCCACCTCGTGCCCAAGGACAGCACATTTGCCCTGCGTGGCAGCGGCGGGATGGCCAAGGCCGTGGCCAGTGCCTTGCGCGATGGCGGTTATAAAAATGGCCTGATCCTGGCGCGCAACGAACGTGCCGGTCGTGCCCTTGCCGAATCCCTGGATTATCCATGGCAAGTGGAGCTGGGCTCGAGGCGCCCGCAAATGCTGATCAACGTCACCCCGATCGGCATGAGCGGCGGTCCGGAGGCCGAACAGCTGGCATTCGAGGCTGACGCGATTTCCAGTGCGGACATCATCTTCGATGTGGTGGCGATTCCCTCGGAAACACCATTGATCGTGCGTGCTCGAGCCGAAGGCAAGCACGTCATTACCGGGCTTGAGGTGATCGCGATCCAGGCGCTGGAGCAATTCGTGCTTTATACCGGTGTGCGGCCGACGGCCGAGCAGTTCCATAAAGCGGTGGCGTTTGCCCGTAGCTAGGCCAGGAGGTTGCTTGCATTGCGCGCGTTCTGGTTATGCTTACTCGAGGCGCGCCAAACGTTCTTCCAGGGCCGCAATCCGCGCCTCGAGCTCTTCGATCCGCTCAACCGATACGACGCCAGCGCCTCCACGTTCGACCGGGTTCTGCCGCGCCGCAAGGATTGCGTCGATATCGGCCGGATCACCCAGGGCGTGCATATAGCGGTCCTCACGCTGGCCTGCCTGGCGCGCAATCAGTAGCGCCAGGCCTCGGGCAATCAAGCGCTCGAGCTGATGCACCACTTGCTCGGCATCTTCAAAATCATGCATGCGGCCGCTGCGGGTCAGCAGTTCATTGACCGTCTGTGGGCCACGCAAGAACAGCAGACCGGCTAGAATGACCTGCGCCGGCACCAGTTCCAGCGCTTTGTCGAGCTTGTGCTCCCAGCGATCCGCACGACTGCCCATCACCAGTTTGGTGAAGCCGCGGCCTTCAAGGGCGCGCAGGCTCTGGCCGACCTGGCCCTGGGTCAGGTTCATCACCGGTTCACGGCTGGTTTTCTGGTTGCAGGCGATCACCAGCGCATTGAGGGTAAGCGGATAGGTTTCCGGGCTGGTGGCCTGTTTTTCGATCAAAGAGCCCAGAATGCGGATTTCCGTGCTGTTGAGTCGCGGCTCTTCATGGATCGTCTCTTGCTCAGTGATCATGGTTCTGCGTCCTTACCTGGTTCAGGTTTTCACTTGCGTGAATGCACTTTAAATTGGTGTGCGGCAATGGCAACAGAATTCGTGCATTATCTGGGCCGTGGCAATAGAGGGTTTAACGAAATTTTAACGAAATTTTTACAATTGGGCGGGCACCCTATGCGGGGCCACGGACCGCATGTCCTTGAAGCGGGGATTTGCGCGTTTCTTGCATCGACAACGTCACCGGCCTTAAGTAATAGAAGATGGAGCAAGGCATGAAGTTGATGTTGGTATCAACCAGACAAAATGTGCTCGATAGCGCGCAGGCAGCATGACTATTCTGATTACCGGCGCTGCCGGATTCATTGGGTTTCACACGGCCCGGCGTCTATGCCTGGACGGCCATGAAGTGGTTGGCATAGACAACCTCAATGACTATTACGACGTCACGCTCAAGCGCGCGCGCCTCAAAGAACTGGAGTCCTTGCCGGGCTTTCGTTTCGAGAGAATGGACATTGTCGATAAACCGGCCATGATGGCGTTGTTTCGCGATAACCCCTTTACCGAAGTGGTGCATCTGGCCGCTCAGGCGGGCGTGCGCTATTCGCTGGACAATCCTGACGTCTACGCGCAATCGAACCTGGTGGGTTTCCTCAATGTGCTGGAAGCCTGCCGCCACCATCGCCCTGCGCATTTGATCTACGCGTCCAGCAGTTCGGTGTACGGCAGTAACAGCAAAATGCCGTTCAGTGTCGAGGATGCTGTCGATCATCCCATTTCATTGTATGCCGCGACCAAGCGCGCCAATGAGCTGCTGGCCGAGAGTTATTGCCACCTGTACGGCCTGAAGGCCAGCGGGCTGCGCTTCTTTACGGTTTACGGACCGTGGGGGCGGCCGGACATGGCGCTGTTCAAGTTTACCGAAGCGATGCTCAAGGGCCTGCCGATCGATATCTATAACCAGGGCCAGATGGCGCGTGACTTCACGTACATCGACGATATCGTCGAGAGCATCATCCGGCTGCGCACACGACCACCGGTATCGAGCGGGGCGGGCGAAGGCGTCAACCGGTTGTTCAATATCGGTCGCGGCAAGCCAGTGGCGCTGCTGGAGTTCGTCGACTGCCTGGAAGCGGCGCTGGGTATGCAAGCGCAACGTAACTATCTACCGCTGCAGGCCGGCGATGTAGTCAAGACCTGGGCCGATGTATCGGCACTGGTAGAATGGGTCGATTTCAGTCCGCAGGTGCCGGTTGGCACCGGCGTCGGGGAGTTTGTGAAGTGGTATCGCCAGTTCTATCAGTTATGAACCATTCTCCCTTGAAAATAAAAGAGCAAGGCAAAAGAGCGCC
>Ga0302169_10000158_pt1 | contig 22309 bp, 23 predicted proteins | sample I_Fen_N1_3_FD_193493 | JGI IMG/M metagenome (GOLD analysis project Ga0302169, IMG submission 193493) | Peat permafrost microbial communities from Stordalen Mire near Abisko, Sweden - I_Fen_N1_3 | ecosystem: Environmental > Terrestrial > Soil > Wetlands > Permafrost | place: Sweden: Abisko...
ATGGGTCGCTTGGAATCGTGACCTGGGCAGTAGCCTACAAGTTAGCTACATCCCGTTCGACGTCTTCTTACTCTCCTGCAACCAGCCCCAGTACTCTTTCATGAGAAGGAGACTGTCATTAATTTTTAGCGTCAAAGGAATAAGAAATGTCCACACGTCAGAGCGGTACCGTCAAGTGGTTTAACGACGAGAAAGGTTTTGGTTTTATCACTCCTGAAAGCGGTCCGGATCTGTTCGTGCATTTCCGCGCCATCCAGGGCAACGGCTTCAAGAGCCTGAAAGAAGGCCAGAAAGTGACTTTCGTTGCTGTGCAAGGCCAGAAAGGCATGCAGGCTGACGAAGTACAAGCAGAAGCCTAATCTTCTGTTACGAAAAAGCCCCTGATGCTGACATCAGGGGCTTTTTTGTGCGCGTAAATCCGTAAAATGGCTTCTTTTTCCGCCCAGAGGCTGCCATGTCGAAACACCTGCTCAATCCCCAGGGCGACTTTCCCGCCGCCACCCTGGGTCGTCGCCTGGCAGCGATGTTCTATGACTTCCTGTTGTGTACCGCCCTGCTGATCGTCACCAGCGGCGTTTACAAGATGATCCAAATGGCGATCCTCGGTGAAGAGAAAATGCGAACCCTGACTGAAGCAGGTGCGCTGGACGGCGATCCATTGCTCTCGACGGTGTTGCTGTTTGTGCTGTTCGGCTTCTTCGCCAAGTTCTGGACCTGGTCGGGCCAGACCCTCGGCATGCAGGTGTGGTGCATCCGCGTGCAGAATGCCGATGGCTCGTCCATCAGCCTGTGGCAGGCGTTGTTGCGCTTTGTGGTGTCGATTGCTTCTTGGCTGTGCGTGGGACTGGGGTTTATCTGGCCATTATTTGATAAGCAGAAACGCAGCTGGCATGACATGTACTCCAATACCCAGCTCGTGCGGATTCCAAAGAAAACCAAGTAATTCAGCCCTACAAAAATCAATGTGGGAGCGGGCTTTGTGGCGAGGGGGCTTGCCCCCGTTGGGTCGCGAAGCGGCCCTGGAATTTCTACGACTGCTTCGCAGCCGAACGGGGCGATGCGGCGTTCCGACAAGCCCCCTCGCCACAGGGCTCGCTCCCACAGGTTATTTGTGACTAGCCGATAGAACTCAGGCGTTGCCGGCCAGCTTCATCCGTGCAGCTTGAGTAAAGTCGAGCATGCGCTTCAACGGCCGAATCGCCTGCGGAATCAGCGCTGGATCCACAAAGATCTCGTTCGCCCCCTCTTTCAAGCTCTTCAGCGTGCGCTCAAGGGTGTTCATCGCCATCCACGGGCAGTGCGCGCAACTGCGGCAGGCTGCGCCGTTACCGGCCGTTGGCGCTTCGATGAAGACCTTGTCCGGGCACAGCTGCTGCATCTTGTAGAAGATGCCGCGATCGGTGGCGACGATCAGGGTCTTGTTCGGCAACCGCTGGGCCGCTGCGATCAACTGACTGGTGGAACCGACGGCATCTGCCAGTTCGATCACCGAGGTCGGCGATTCCGGGTGTACCAGAATGGCGGCATCCGGGTACAGCGCTTTCATGTCTTCCAGCTGCTTGGACTTGAACTCTTCGTGAACGATGCAGGCACCGTCCCACAGCAGCATGTCCGCACCGGTCTGGCGCTGAATGTAAGTGCCCAGGTGTTTGTCCGGGCCCCAGATGATGGTCTCGCCGTTATCCATCAGGCTTTCGACGATTTCCAGCGCGCAACTGGAGGTCACCACCCAGTCCGCCCGCGCCTTGACCGCCGCCGAAGTGTTGGCATACACCACCACCGTGCGTTCCGGGTGCTGATCGCAAAACGCCGAAAACTCGTCCACCGGGCAACCCAGGTCCAGCGAGCAGGTCGCTTCCAGAGTCGGCATCAGAATGCGTTTTTCAGGATTGAGTATTTTCGCGGTTTCGCCCATGAACTTCACACCGGCGACCAGCACGGTCTTGGCCGGGTGAGCACTGCCAAAGCGCGCCATCTCCAATGAGTCGGAGACGCAACCACCGGTTTCTTCGGCCAGGGCCTGAATCACCGGATCACAGTAGAAGTGGGCAACCAGCACCGCGTCCTGAGCCTTGAGCTCGGCGGCGATGGCGGCACGGTAATAAGCCTCTTCCTCGGCGGTCAGCGGCTTGGGCTGCTTGGCGTCGAGGTGAGCTTGAACCAGAAGGCGTTCGGAAATCTGCGTCATGTTCTCAAGACCTGCAGGCGCTTTCGCGCGAAAGTCGAGTATACACCCGGCTCCGGACCCGTCAGGGTACCGCCGGGAGAGTGAGTATTCATCAGGCACGGACAGCGTTGAAGATGCGCAAGGCTACAGAATATCCCGCGGATGCAAAAGATGATTCTGACTTGAGTCACGCGGTTCAGCCCAGAGCCTGGGCGAGCTCAAATCGCGGGCAAAAAAAAATCCGGAAATCCTCACTTGCGTGGGCCTTCCAGACTTTTAAAACTGCTACAAAAATGGTGGGTCGTGTGGGATTCGAACCTACGACCAATTGGTTAAAAGACAATTGGACTATAGGATCGCTGGAAGCCCCGTGGAATAAGGCTTTCTACTAAAGGTACATGGCTTCGCAGCCTCTAATGAACCCACATTAGAGGCTCCAAATCATGAAAATCACTGCGGTCGTATCGACCAAAGGCGGCGTAGGCAAAACCACTGTTGAAGCCAATCTCGGTGCTTTATGCGCTGATGCTGGACTCCGAACCCTTCTGATAGATCTGGACCCAGCCCAGCCTTCACTTTCTTCGTACTACCAGCTCGTGGAGGAAGCTCAGGGCGGTATCTACGACCTGCTCGCGTTCAACATCACCGATTCTGCTCGCATTATTTCTAGCACCGCGATCCCGAATCTGTCTCTGGTTATCTCGAACGACATCAACAACCAGCTGAACAGCTTGCTCTTGCAGGCGCCCGACGGACGGTTGCGTCTGGCCAACCTGATGCCGGCGTTCCAGGATCACTTCGATCTGGTGCTGATCGACACCCAAGGTGCTCGCTCGGCCATGCTGGAAATGGTTGTCCTGGCATCGGACCTGGTCATATCCCCCCTCCTCCCGAACATGCTCGCCGCCCGTGAGTTCAGCCGCGGCACAATGCAAATGCTGGATGGCCTTCGCGCCTATGGGCGTCTCGGCATGAAAATCCCTCCTGTACACATAGTCATCAACAACCTCGACCTTACTGCAGATGCGCAAATGATCGAGCAATCGGTGCGCGACATATTCCAGGACAACGATGAAATCAGCGTTCTGGATTGCACCATTCCGGCAGCTGTGGTGTTTCGTAACGCTGCGTCACTGGGCATACCGGCTCATCGGCTGGAATACCGACAGCCCTCGAATCGCAAATCCCCCGCTGCCCTTGCCATCATCCGCCAGTTGGCGATCGAGCTCTTCCCTGAATGGCGTGACCGCTTCGAAGCCATGACTGAGGAACACGTGGCCAAGCTTGTGAAGGAGGGTCGTTGATATGGCCAAGTCTTCCCTCACAGTTGCCCACGGCATTACGCCCGAAGTAATGCAAAAACTGAATCAGTCCTACAGCTCAAAGGATCTACGCGCCGTTCAAACCAAGCTCACAAGCACAGCGCGCGAGGTCCGCAAACTTGGCGACGGACGCTGGAAAATGGGCACCGGTTTGTTAGGGCGTCTGAGTGAATACTTGACCCCAGAGCAGCATCAGCTCCTGCGGGATGCAGCAGATCTCATCGACTCGGTAAATACTCATGTCGAACACGCGAAAGAAAAGCGCGTTCGATCGGAAAAAGAGGCTAAACGTCGCCAGGAAGCACGTCTTGCTCGGGCTAAACAGCTTGTAGCCAGGGCTTACCCCCTCCCCGCCGAGTCCAATGAGCAGCAGCTGGACGTTATCAAAACTGTGCTCATCCTCAATCGCGCAAGGCAACACCACGTCGCGCGTAACGCAATCGAATTCAATCTCTACGTCAGAAATGAGCTCAAGGAACCAGCTCGTCTATATGGGCGGACACCCTCGCAATACCGCATAAACAACCTGACCTCGATCCGGTATGACGTCATCGACGAGATAACAAGCCACCTTGCCTATGACGACGGATCAACTGTGGAGGATCGACTCCAAGCCTTTCAGGAAAAAGTTGCTGATGCCATCGCCCAGATTGCATTGACCTCGGATGAACGCGAGACCCTACGTCTTTGGTCGGAAACACTCTCCCCTGCGAAGCAACAGGAGGGTGATCAATGATGGACAAGCAGAAAGTCCTGAGCAAAGTCGCCAAGCTGATGGCATTGGCCAACTCCCAAGGTGCCTCGCCAAACGAAGTTGAGACTGCGCTCCGTCAGGCCCGAAACCTGATGAAGCAGTACAACCTCGAATCCATTGAGGTGACAGCGCATACCGTTGATGAAGTGAGCGTGACGACCAACACCCGCCGCGCGCCTCAAAACTGGCTGCATTCGCTGGCATCAACTTGCGCGACCGCCTTCGATTGCACCCACCTGGCCTACTTCAACATTGCAGGCGGTTGGTCGTTCAAATTCTTGGGCAAAGGCATATCACCTGAACTCGCGGCCTACGCCTATTCGACGCTGCATCACCAATTGGTTGCCGCGCGCCGGGAACATGTTGCTCAGCAGAAGCGTTGCAAGCTGAAGACCAAGCGGCGCCGTGGTCAGTTATTTGCCGAAGGTTGGCTGAACGCCATTTCATACAAGGTGGCTCAATTTGCCGGAAGCATGGCCGAGTCCACTCAAGGTGACATCAAGGCTTACATCGAAGTACACCATCCCAATCTGAAGAAGTTCACCATCGAACCACTGGAGGCCAAAGGTCACGACACCGGCTCGATGATCGCCGGTTGGGACCAGGGCAAGAAGGCCAATCTTCATCGCGGCGTAGATCAACAACGGCAACCGTTGTTGGGACTCGGAGGCGGCCAATGAGCCTTCTCGACCTATCACCGCCCCACTCCCTCGAGGCAGAGCAAGGTGTTCTTGGCGGGCTGTTGCTCGACAACAACACCTGGGACCTGATCGCCGATCAATTGGTGGAGGAGGATTTCTTCCGGCAAGAGCACCGCGTTCTTTTCAAAACCATAGACACGCTTGCCAGTAAAGCGATCCCTTTCGACATCGTTACGGTCCATGACGCCCTGTCAGAGCCAGCAGCTGCAGGCGGCTTGAGCTATTTGGCGGAATTGGCAAAAAACACACCCTCAGTCGCCAACATCGAACACTACGCCCAGATCGTTCGGAATCGCTCACACCTCCGAAGACTGATGTCTGTTGGGTTTCAGTGCTCACGTGAGGCCGCTGATCAGCAGGCGGTCGCCAGTGACGTGCAAGAGTCGATCGAGCAGCAGCTCTTCGCCCTTGGCCAGGACAAATCCGCCGCTGAGTTCATCAATCTCAACCAGCAGCTGACGAAGGTCATCGAAGAGATTGATAAACACTTCAATAGCAACGTGACATTGACCGGGCTCCCATCAGGGCTGGATGACCTGGATGAAATGACCACTGGCTGGCAACCCGCCGATCTGATCATCCTCGCAGCGCGACCTTCCATGGGAAAGACCTCGCTTGCCCTCAATTTTGTTGACGCTGCCCTGCAGAAGGAAAAAGCAAAGACCGTTCAGGTGTACAGCCTTGAGATGCCTGCAAAAGCGCTGATCTATCGCCTTCTCGCAGTATTGGGGCACCTGGATCTGCGCAACCTGCTGACGGGTGCTCTTGAAGATGCAGACTGGCCAAAGCTGACTTCTGCTGTAAGCCGTATGAACGGCTATGGCGATCGCCTTGTCATTGACGACGAATCGGGCCTCACACCTACTGCCTTGCGGGCAAAAGCTCGACGAGCCGCGCGTAAATACGGGCATCCCGCTCTGATCATGGTCGATTATCTGCAGCTCATGAACTGTCCTGGGCAGGAAAACCGAGCCAACGAAATCAGCGTCATTTCCCGAGCATTGAAAGCGCTGGCCAAAGAGATGGACTGCCCAGTCATCGCGCTCTCTCAACTCAACCGCTCCCTCGAGCAGCGTCAAAACAAGCGACCTGTTAACGCAGATCTGCGGGATAGCGGTGCCATTGAACAAGATGCGGACGTGATCATGTTCGTCTACCGCGACGAGGTCTACAACCCGCAAAGCGAGTTCAAAGGCATTGCCGAACTCATTCTCGGCAAGCAGCGAAATGGTCCGACAGGCTCTGTTCGAACCGCATTTATCCCGAGTCAAACTCGCTTTGCGAACCTCAGTGCCAGCACGTGGCAAGGAGCCTCTGCATGAACACTCAGTCAACGAATCAAATTACCCATTGGTGCAGCAACTGCAACTCGCACTTTCCATTGCAGCAGGTCCGTCACTGCATCCCGGTTTCTACATCACCAGACGGTGAGGAGGAAGTGCTGCAGTGCCCTACGTGCGGCAGCTACCACATCGAGGAACTGCAGGAGGTGGCCCATGCGCAGTAACGCCGCACTCTTTCCTCTGGTACCGGCAAGTAGCCCCTTTGTAAGCTCAACTGTTGCCCACGCACACAGCTTGGGCGTTAACGCCGTCGAACTGGATGCGCTCGCCCAGGTCATCAGTCGCCTTGCTCGTGACCACAGCACAGTAGTCGCCGCCAGCATGAAACCTGACCTGCAGGAGTTCGAGAACCTCGGTTACATCGTCCTCGCCCCCACTACGTCCGGAACGCTTTCAGTGGAGCTCCTGTGCGCTGCTGCCCTGCTCTCCAATTATTTCTGGGCAATCTGGGTTCCTCGGCACTTGAACACCTGTTCTCTCAAGGTTGCCGTGATGGCACACCTTGAGCCGAATAAAGACGTCCAGCACTGCACGGTCGTATTTCGCATTCCCGGGCCGCGCGAGGCTACCGGTGAATTCCTGACTGACTTGGGCGCGATGTTTCCTGATCACCAGCCGGAGATCATCGCTATCCAGGTTGGAAACGTACTCGGAGAACGGGAGCACAGCGAATGAGCAGCCCTATTCGCATCGCTCGGCAAAACCTTCGTCTTTTGGTGGCCTTTGCCACCGCCAATGGCTGGAGTGTCTCTCGCACTCAGGGTGGGCATATCAAGTTCACGAAACAGGGATTAACCCCGATTTTCACATCCTCGACCGCCAGTGATCACCGCTCAGAACTCAATGCCAGAGCTCAACTGCGTCGTGCCGATCGCCTCCAATCTCAACCGTCACAGGAGGCACGCTGATGCCTATTCGTAATTGCATCGTTCACTTGATCGACAAAAAACCAGATGGCATGCCGGCAGTGCTTCATGCCCGCGACTCGGAACTCGCAGAGAGCGAGGCCATCGAGAACATGCTCGCGGACCTCAACGAAAGCTACAACGCCAAACAGGGTAAGGCCTGGGGCTTCTTCCATGCTGAGTCCGGCGCGCACCCGCTCAGCGGCTGGTTGAAGGAATACCTCGATAGCAGCAACGACTTTACGGCGTTCAGCCGAGTGGCGGTGGAGCACCTGCAAAAGCTGATGGAGGAGTCGAATCTCTCGGTCGGTGGCCACGTGCTGTTCGCGCACTACCAGCAAGGCATGACCGATTACTTGGCCATTGCCTTGCTGCACCACAGTGAAGGTGTTGCTGTAACCGATGAGCTCGACGTGACGCCGTCGCGGCATTTGGACCTTAGTCAATTACACCTGGCGGCGCGGATCAACATCTCGGAGTGGCAGAGCAACAAGCAATCCAGACAGTACATCTCCTTCATCAAAGGCAAAGGCGGCAGAAAGGCATTGGAGTATTTCCGCGACTTCATCGGATGTCAGGAGGGCATCGACGGCCCGGGCGAAACCCGCACCTTGCTCAAGGCGTTCAGTGACTTCGTCGAAAGTGAAGACCTACCGGACGAGTCTGCCCGGGAGAAAACCAGAACACTCGTGGACTACGCCAGCAGCCAGACAAAGCTCGGTGAGCCCATGGGTCTGGAAGAACTCTCAGAGCTACTGGATGAAGACCATCCCCAAGCGTTCGTCGAGCATCTTCGTGCCAATGATTACGGTTTGTCGAAGGAGATCCCCGTGGACAAACGGACCCTCGACAAATTTCGCCGGTTCACCGGAAAGGCCGAAGGCCTGTCCATCAGCTTCGAAGCGCATTTGCTCGGTTCCATGATCGAGTACGACGAGGAACAGGCGACGTTGGTAATCCGCCAGGTCCCGACGCAGCTCCTCGACCAGCTGAAGCGCCGCTGAAAAGAATCCGAACCGATCAAGAATTGGAGACCGCCATGAGCAACCAACCACAACGTCAAAACGAAGAAAAATTCGTAGTCCGTCTTCCTGACGGCATGAGAAGCCGTATTGCAGATAAGGCGCGTGAGAACACCCGATCAATGAATTCGGAAATCGTCCATCGCCTGGAGCGTACTGCAGAGCTCGAATCCTCTCTTGAGCGTGCGCACCGAATCATCGACCAATTGCTCGCTGGCTCAACTTCAGCCAGCAATGCTGGAGCAGAAGCATGAAGCCTTCACTCGCTACCATGAAGGAGCAGCTTCTGAAACCGTCATTCGATCAGAAGGCGCCCGTAGCACAGCGCATGAGCGATCCTATCGTCGACACTCCGATAGTCTTGACGCTGGATGAAACGCTCCCGTGGGATACCAACCCAAGGACCACGCGCAACCCAAAGTACGATGAACTCAAGGAGTCGATTCGGCAGCGCGGCCTGGATACTCCTCCACCGGTCACCAGACGACCCGGTGAGGACAAGTTTCGAATCAGGAACGGCGGCAACACCCGCTTGGCCATCCTTAACGAGCTGTACAGAGAAACCGGGGATGACAAGTTTTTCAGGTTTCACTCTCTGTTCCGACCATGGGATGCAGTGCGGGGAGAGATCATCTCCCTGACAGGCCACTTGGCCGAGAACGATCTTCAGGGGCAACTTCTCTTTATCGAACGCGCCATAGGTGTCGATAAAGCACGAGCGCTCTACGAAGAAGAGGCTGGAGAAACAGTTTCATTACGTGAGCTCTCGCGACGCCTCAAGGCCGACGGATACCCGGTATCCCCTTCTCATTTGAGCCGGATGCAGGACACCATCCGTTACCTCCTTCCAGCAGTCCCAGGCCTTCTTTACTCGGGGCTCGGTGTTGATCGCATCTCTAAAGTGTTAGCCCTGCGAAAAACCACCCTTCAGTGCTGGGAAAGCAACTATCAAGAAGAAGGCCAGTCATTGGACTTCGATCTGATCTTTCAGGACGTGTTGGCTCAATTTGAAGGCGAGGCAAACGAATTTCTGCTGCAGCGTTTCCAGGATGAACTGATTCATCAGATTAAAGAGCCTTTGGGCCTCGGCTACGAAGCCGTTCTCCTGGAGATCACCCAAAACCAGGATCAGCTCCGCAGATCGATCCCCATTCTCGAAATGCCGCAAGAAGTGCTTGGAGCTTCTGATACCGATGGAGCTTTCCAGCGCCCGTCTCCATCAGAAATTACCGTTACCCATGACGCACAGCCAGCACTTCCCTCTCCTGCCAACGAACAGAAGCCAAAACAACCGCCGCAAAAGCCGTCAACGGAGACTGTTCCGCCGAAGCAATTCAACGCTGAAGAAAAGCAAGCTCGACTGGATGGACATATTGCCAGTCCAGTGACGACCTCTCCCAGGGTCTTGCACGTCAAACAGCAGCTCGCTGCCATGGAAGGAGAACAACTCCCAGACTTCGAAGCCAACGCTCTGGTGGCGATCCCTGTTCAAGCCGGTGGCCTTCATCCGATTTCCGACCTTTGGTACATAGAGCGAGAGATCGACACCACCGACGGGCTTCGCCTGCACATAGCTCAACTCGCGCGCGAAGTTGCTGCCTCAGTCAACGCGCCAGGTGAGATCTTCGAGGTCAATGGAGGGATTGGTTTCAGCTATCGACACCCGGAGGGTGAGGTTGAGGTCAATGCTACAGCGCAACACACCCTGACCCTGCTCCAGTCTTTGAGCGGTTCTATTGCCATCGCTTTAAACATGATTCAACAGCAAACCGATCTACCTAAAGACGCACTTGCAGACTTTGAGTTTGCTGCAGGGCTAGGTCAACTGCTGCTGGGACAGCCCACGACCAAAGACTTGCGTCCAAATGATTCAGGCAGGTTGAGCGACGGAGCCCTTGTAAAGCTCTTCCGCATCATTCGCCTGTCCAGACGGCTGATCGACCTGGAAATCATGTCCATCAGTGAAACAACGCCACCGGCTGAAAGCTGATGTCGAGTGATCGCAGGGAGGAGCCGCAATGTCCAAGACACCTATAAACGAGGCCATTCTTTCTCAGGTGCTGCATAACGTCCGCAACGGCCAGCTGAGACGCTGCATTGAAATGGGATTGGAGCCAGAAATCCTGGCCCAGCTCCAGCAGCCGTCTGCATTGAGCTTGTTGCTCAATACACCAGTGTCATGGTGCAGCGTCACGATTGACGGGGAGATGGTGAAAAAGATCCTTACCGGGGCACAACGCTCCGATGAGGAAGTCCGCATGATTGAGCGCGCTCTGCGTCTGGGAGCGACCACCCACATGCTGCAACAGTTCTTCGGCCTGTCCCCTCAGGACGTCGCCCTTCAACGCCTGATGATGGGTGTTACCGCACGCCGTGGCCGTTGGCGTGAGTTCAGCGAAGAGACCGATGCCGACCTCTGGTACAGATGGACGCATTTGATGAAAGAGCATCAAGTCGACCTGGCAGAAAGCATCGCGATGCTGGATATCGCCATGTTGGTTGCCGAAGAAATGAAGTCCCCTCACGGCGGAGATGCTGACGAAGCTGCTGAAAACCTCAGTTTGGCCATTATCTGGAACCGTATTCAGACTTGGATCAAAGAAGGACTCTACCCGCCTTCTCATGGAAGCAATTGGAACCCACGCAAGCTCCAGTTGGTAGTGGCTCAAAATCAACGGCAGCAGAATGTCGTGGCTTCGGTGGAAGGTGATCCCGAACTATGAAGTTGTCACGGTTTCCATTGTCGACACTTTTGGACTCGGCATCGGGTCATCTTGAGGCCCATTTGCTTCACAAAAAGGAGTCAGCACCGACTGAGGTAGCTGGCTCCTCTCCCTATTCTGGAATCATTTTCAGTGGGAACCCTCATGAGACCGTCCCCCGACGTCTTTTGCTCGATGACCGGCTGACGCCTCTTGAGAGAAATACCTGGCAGGTATTCAGACTCCTCATCAACGATGACGGTGTGACGGCATTTCCTACTTATGACCAGCTGAGACCCTATCTTGGAATGCAGCCCGGTAAACCGGCATCCAGGGAAACCATTTCAAAAGCCTTGGTGACCCTTCGGCTCACGCGCTGGCTTAGTTTGGGTCGACGTGTTCGCAATGACCTTAGTGGCCAGGTTCAAGGCAACGTCTATTTGCTCCACGACGAACCCGTATCGCCGGCAGAGGCCGTTGAGTTCGATAAGGGCTACCTGCAGCTGCTTGGTCAGTCCATGCAACATCAGAACAAAGCGCTCCGTGAAGTGGCGGAAATTGCCTGGAATGAGTTCGCCAGGGATCCAGACGTTGGTAATCGCCTGCCCAGTCGAGTGGATGTCATTGAGGAACGGCTGAATGCACAGCCATGGGTGAAGGACGTTCAAGCAGCACCAGAGTTGAAAGCCACTGAGTTCGGAGTCCGAACTCAGCAAAATCCTCCTCAGTTCCCACTGAGTTCGGATTCCGAACTCAGTGGGAAATCGCTCCACAAACCCCGATTTGAGCTCAGTTCGGAATCCGAACCCAGCCTGAAACCGCAGAGTTCACACCCAGTTCGGAATCCGAACTCATATAGTACGTATACAGATACACACAAAGATGTTTGTAAAAGCTCTGTACATGTACCGCCTGCCCAGGACGATATCGCAGCTGATTTGCTTCAGGCCCTCCACCGGCTGCCACCTGATCAGAAAAGGAACGCGGTAGAGGCCATGCAAAAAGTCCCGACCGACTTGAAACCTGCCCTGATCAAGCAGTGGGTGCATCGATACGAAAACGGATCACTGAGAAACCCTCTGGGTTACCTGTTGACCCTTGTTGCCAGTGCTGTTCGTGGGGAGTTCAACAGCAACTGGAATCCTGATGACAAATCAGCCTCGGGCGAGGCTCTGCCAATCACGGCAAATCCAATTGTGAGCAAAGGATCAGATGCGTCGAAGAACTCAAATCAACTCACTCAAAAATCAGTGCCAACGCCCGCCAGGAACCCGGAAACCATGGCGGCGGCCAAACAAGAAATCAGCGCGATGATGAGTCAACTCAGATTTGGCAAGCCAAATGCTCAATGACCGGCTCGATGCCAACGAAGTGAATCACTTACCCTCAGCGCTCGGTGAAAAGACTCGCCATCTGTTGCGGGCCGCAACACTGAATCCTTTTTCGCATTCCAACCCAGACAAGGGCTCGACTGTTGCGGCCCGCAACACCCTACTCTGACATGATGTTGGCATATACCTAATTGACGACCATAGTTAAGCGTCTTCTTTTCCAGCACCGGGTTTCCATGGATCAAATCACACCATACGTTATCGTGTCACCGCTCACCGACGATCAGGTGAAAACCATTAACGTGAATCAGGTTCTCGCGAGCCACGAGCCCTTTCAGAATTCGCGCAGCCCTTCACTGTGTCCTCACCTTGAATCGGGTAAACATGACGCTATTGCGGGTGTTGTCGGATTGCTGATCGCTACTAAGGCGATAATCGTTTGTCCGTGTTGTGATTACGTCCAGAAATCAGTTCCCTCAAGCCTGCTGGATACGCTTCCGGCCACCAGTGGGCCTTTGGACGATTCTGATTATCCAAACCTTCTGGCGTTTATGCGTGACGCAGATGAGCAATTGCAGGCGTTGCTTGATGGTGATCGTTACTACATGGGGCTCAATGTGCTGCGGCCCAATGTGGGTCAGTACCTGAAAGATCTCAGCGCACGGTTTCGCCCCAAGGGGCCGACGCTTGAATCAGTGCCGCTGGCACTGATGCTCACCCTCCACAACCAAGCCCCACCAAGCAGTGCTACTCGTCGCATCATTATCGGATTTATCAAGGCTGAAAACGTCCTGAAACCCCGCCAGCACTGGATGGGCGGCTTGTACCTCAATGCTGAGGGGGACCTTTGTTTTGACGAAGCGCTATACGAAAAAACGGTGTGGAGAGGCAAGCAGGAGACCTATTTTGAGAGCATCGAAAAAGGCTATGAACAGCTCCAGAGTGGCTTGAAGTTTTTGCACCACTTTCAAAAGCGTGAGGACGACAGCAGCTCGCCACCCAGCGACATTCAGCCTTTGCTACCAATCAGAGACGTGCAGGACCAGGTGGCCCACCTCAAACGTATTCAGCCCAAAGTTGAAGCGCTGGTGGAGGCAATGGAAGGCCGTACGTTTGCGCAGCTTGCGGCCAATATTAGACCAGAGCCATCTGTGGCTATCGGTACACAAATCGATCAGGCGGCGCTACCAAGTGACTAGAGCCACCTACCAGTTGAGTCCCTAGGCATAAAAACTGAGGGTGCTGACTGACCACTTTTAAGGTGTTGCGGGCCGCAACAGTCAAAGTGGGTGTTGAAGCCTCGATCAGGTATCAGCCAAGTGATTCGGCCCGAATTACTTGGCCGTGGTATCGAGGTGACACGAATCAACCGAGCGCTTCCCCTGCACTGGTAGCGCCGTTGACCTGGGCACTCCTAGCTCCCGCCTCCACGGCTTTTTCTGCAACAAAATCCCTTCCGTCGGACTATGCATTTATTGCTGCTGACACAGCAGCCGGATTGCAGCATGGGCACGTCTCTCCTCTCCCCAAGGAAAAACTGCACCATGGCTGACAACTACCGGCTCAACATTGGCTCCTTGCGGAGTGATGTGAACCTGACCCTCCATACTCACCACGCGGCTCGCATCTGGATGGGACGACCAAAGACCGACGACAAGGTCGGCATCATTGGCTTGTCCGGCTTCTGTTCCATCGTCAATCGGATGTCTCGCGGGGCTCAGCAGGATGACCCCTACTCTGACTGGTGGATGATCAACCTAGAAGAAAAAATCAGCGAATCCAAAAACGCGCTGAAGACCATCGAAGATCGGCTGGATACCGCGATGGCCTCTCTACCCCCCGCCATCACCATCAGCAACAACCTCTCGATCCAACCGGTCAGCCTTCCTCTCTATATATCCAACCCGCTCGGTTTCCAAGCGGTCTACCTGCTGACCAACTATGACGAGATAGTCCGGCGCATCTTGCTGGCCCAGCACGTCGGCCTCATCGGTCGCCGCGACATGGAAATGTGGATTGACGAAGGCGCCGCTGTATTACGCAGGCTGTTTGGCCTGGCCCAGCTCTACAAGTATTCCGGTGCTGCCCGCGATGACTTCGCAGCCAACAATGCCAAGGCTGAAGCAGCCCGCAAAATGTACGAGCGATATGGCGAAATTCCCCAGGACATTCTGGAAGGCACTCGCCGCTCCAACTTTGCCCCGCCGATCACTCGTGGCCAGCCACAAGTCGAAGAACAAGAACACTTCGATGATGGCGTCGAGGATTGATGACCATGGGGCAAGCCAACGCCAACCAGGGAGTGCTGCAACAGGCTGCCTTCCGGCCACTGCAACAGGATGCCTTTCAGGGATTGCAACAGGGAGCCTCACTAAAAGGCCTTTTAAAGCCTTTTAAAGGTAAGGGGGAACTGACCCAGTTTGCGGATCAATGCCGAGCCTTGGAGGTGGGTTTAAAAGCGCTTGCCCAGGGAGTGCTGGACCAGGCAAAGCGACATCCATTCCCGTTGCTGCCCGTGCGTATGGCTGAACAGAATACTCAGGCCGGCACGATGTTCCTGCGATGGCAGCAAGTTTCGAATCGGCGGATGGGCGTCGGTGTCTGGGCCGACATGGTCCGCTCCTCCAGAACACCGGAGTCGATGCTGCAGGATCTCTATGAGATGGAACTGCAGCGCATCACCCTCAACATGCAGATGAGCCTGATGCATTCGATGGCCAAGCAGGCCGCCGAGTGCGCAGAAAAGATGGGCCAGGCAGAGGCCACTTATCACGCTCGACTGCAGCAGTTCACCAATCCAACGAAACACCAATAACCACGGAGAGCGCTCATGAGTACGCCCGTACACGGCTGGGAAGGCAACATCGGCTCCAATCCGGAATTCAAGGAATTCCCCAACGGCAACAAAGAGCCGCGGCGTCTTCTGCGGATCAATGTTTACTTCGACAACTCGATCCCGAAGGAAGGTGGTGGCTACGAAGACCGTGGCGGCTTCTGGGCGAACGTTGAGTGGTGGCACAAAGACGCCGAGCACTATTCTGCACTGTTCCAGAAAGGCATGCGTGTATCTGTCGCAGGTCGTGCTGTCATGGATCGCTGGGAAAACGACGAGGGTCAATTCGAAGCGCTCAAGATCCAGGCGAGCCGGATTGCAATCCTCCCCCATCGCGTCACCATGGTGAATCTGGCGCCATCACAAGGTCAGTCTGCACAACAGAACCGGCCTCAAAAGCAAACGCAAGCTCAACCGCAGCCAGTTCCTGGGCCGGACGATTACCCCGACCCAGACACTCAGTTCTGACAGGGTGGGGTCTTAAATTTCGCGCCACTCGTGTAGCTGCCGGTGTTGGGGAAGCAGAATATCGTCTTTCCCAACATCATTCAGAAGTCACTTTGGTTAGATGATGAATTTAAGGATCCAGCGGGTTACATTCATTCGCACGTGCGCATAGACCGCACGGTGTAGAAATCAGTCGGTTAGGCGAAAAATCGCGCCACTCGACAAAATTTTGGTGATTGGCATCCACTACATCGGCAAACCAAAGCCATGAATCGCAACTTCCATCTGAAGCACGAAAAAAAAATCGCCAGAACGTGACACCGCAGTTTGACTGACTTGCTCTTCGGGAGACTCAGCCTGTGAAAAATTCAACTGATTCCTCAAAGCCGTTGGATAGGCGTCATCTGAATAATCCACACCGGGCGGTGGAGGCTGCTGGTGCCGCAGCCGCCCAGAAAGGGCTACGGGTGTGTAACTGCCCCTACCGTCATCCCGCGATGAAAGCGTCATGGCTGAAAGGGTTTGCCCAGGAACAACAGCTGACGCTTGGCCTCTAGCAGCTCGAATATCCCTTCCTCCGGACCGACCATTTCCTATTGAAGCCCCGCCCCTGCTGCCGCGACAGTCAGATTCTGGCAAATCGATAGGGGGTTCCGCATGAAGCTGATGATCATAGAATCACCGGGCAAGCTGAAGAAGCTGCGGCCGATGATGAAGAAACTACGTCCTAACGAAGACTGGCAGGTGATTGCCAGCGGTGGTCACATCCGCGACCTCCCCGTCAGTGGTCAGGACGATTCGATGATCACCACCGGCGTTCGCAAGAACTACTCCTTGGTCTACGAAGTTCTCGATAAGAGCGCCCGCAATGTTCGCTCGATCAAAGATGCGGTGAAGAAGGCCAGTGAAATCTACCTGGCAACGGACCCTGATCGCGAAGGCGAGAGCATTAGCTGGCACATCAAAGAAGAAGCCGCCATCAAGGCGTACCACCGAATCACCTTCAACGAGATCACCCAAAAGCGGGTCAACGAAGCGCTGGCCAACCCACGGCAGATTGACATGAACAGGGTGGCCGCTCAGGAATGCCGTCGAGCGATGGACCGCATTGTCGGCTACATGGTGACGAAGGAACTACGCCGGTTGATGGGCAAGCCAACCACCGCCGGACGAGTGCAGTCACCCGCCGTTTACCTGGTGGTGTTGCGCGAAAGGGAAATTCGCACGTTCGTGGTGATTGCTCACTTCAGCGCAAGGCTGCATTTCCTCACTCCTGATGGCCGCTCGACGTGGAGTGCCGACTGGCAACCCGTGCCAGACTTTGCCACCAAGGAGCAGCCCTACGTCCAGGACAGCAACCTCGCACAGCTGGTCGCCGCCACACGAAACGTTGTCGTCGAGTCTTGCGAAGATCGCAAAGCCGAGCGGAACCCGCCAGCACCCTTTATCTCTTCGACCCTGCAACAGGCCGCAAGCAACTCGCTCAAGTGGGATCCGGACAAAACGATGAAGGTCGCACAACGTCTGTTTGAACAGGGCGTTATTACCTATCACCGGACTGACAACCCCAACGTACCAGACGAAGCCATGCAAGACATTCGAGCCGTCGCCGACTCGCTGGGAGTGAGGGCGGTTACCGAACGCAGAACCTTTAACGCAGCAGAAGGCGCTCAGGAAGGTCACCCGGCAATTACTCCAACAGACTGGGCAGAAACGGTCGCTGGGGAAGATGCCGAAGAGCACGCACTGTACAAGCTCATTCGAATACGGGCGCTCGCCAGCCAGATGGAAGCAGCCATCTATGACGTTCGTACTGCAAAACTGATTGCTCTCGGCCCCAACGGAAAGCCCCTCCGGTTCACTGCAACAGGTAGAACTGTCGCCTATCTCGGCTGGTTGAAGCTGCTTCAAAACGATGACACCGACGAGGAGGATGAAACAGGCCCATCAGAGGCAGACAACCCCGTCCCAGCACTCACCTCAAGACAGGTGCTTTCAGTTCACCAAGGGGAATGTCTGAACAAAAAGACCCAACCACCAGTGCGCTATACCAAAGCATCGCTCATCAAGGAAATGGAACGTCGTGGCATCGGCCGGCCAAGCACCTTTGCGTCAATTCTGAAAAACATCACCAGCAAGGGACTGATCGTCGAGAAGAGTCGGAAGCTGATGCCGGAAGCGCTCGGCGAAGAAACGATCGCACGGCTTGAAGGTGTATTCAGCTTCCTCGAACTCAACTTCACTCGTGAGCTTGAACGCGACCTGGACAGAATTGCCCAAGGACAGGACACCTACCGTGCTGTGATCGCCAAACTTCACCAGCGCCTGGAGGACGAGTTGTCCAAACAACGAGGTCAGCCCAGTGCGCCGATGCAATCCACCAGGCAGCCCGCTGCGTCGGCTCCCAGCCACGAGTTCAAATGCGGCAAATGTGGTCAGGGTCTGATCAGGCGCGCGAAAGCAGGCAAAGGCGGCTGGGATTTCTGGGGATGCTCTGGGTATAGGTCTAGTGGATGTGAGGTCAGCTATCCAACCCTGAACGACAAACCGGACTTGAGCAGACCTAAAGGAATTTGATCGCTGAAGGTGTTGCGGGCCGCAACACCTGACGGATTTACATCGAAAATGACTGATCCTCCCAGTGTCTATTTGCCATAGATGGCGCTGGGTTGGCTGATCGACAGTGTTGCGCGCAGACAGAGGAGATGCCGCGTGGCAGCACTGGAGAAAATCCCACCCGTAACTTTAGGCACGCTTGATCCAACTTTACGGATCTACTCGGAGCAACATCTAGCCGTTGCTAACACCTGGGCTGAGCATTTCAAGATACCTCCGGCTCAGCACGCAGCGTTCTTACGACACTATCTGCGCTCGACCTCGAACACGCGCTGCTGGAGCGTTGTGTTTGAGCAGGACGGCGCACAAAACAACCATGTTCTGGCCCGGTTTGGTGACCTGCTCCAATACTTCGATGGTCGTTCTATCAAAGCCTGTAAATGTGTCTCCGCAAACCGCGTACCTCTTTTCAAGCCCTCCCCTGCTGCCGCAGAGAAACTACTGAGCCGCATGGGATACTGGCGCGAGCCTCCAATCCTCACCTCCTTCAGCAAGCGCGCCCGTGAAATCGCACAGGCAATGTCTAGCGCTGACCTGGGTAAGCTTAGCCGGGGGCTGGACGTCCGTCCGATAGGCAGAAACAACCGCTACTTCGGTACCCGAAACCGTTTTTACCTGTCACAGATTGGCGGGGTCTTGAAAAATTTCTGCCGTCACCTCGATCAGGAACTCCTGCACGCAATTCGATCAGCTCGGTGCCCCGCCGCCGAGCTTTACAACTGGTTGGCTGATGGCAATCGACAACGTCGCTTGCAGGCGTTGAAGGCCCAGCCAGTGTTGATTCCTTTACTGGTGATGGCAGAATCTACACCTTGGCCGATGGATGAGTTTCAAGGCACTAAGGCATCACCTTGGACTGAGCTGAACCCGACGCCACCTGCACATGATGATCAAGACTTGCTAGGCACCGGGTATGACATCCTGGGAGTCACTGCCGACTCAGGCTTGCCTCTTAACCAAGTGTTGGCATGGATGCTCGAAGTCCCTCTTTCGTCGATTCGGTTCATCGGACAACAACGCCCCTTCCACATTGGTAGTGCCCTTACCCATTTCGAGCGAGAGGGCCGAGCGACTGGCTGGAATGCCATGCTGGCAGGCGCATCAACCGGAAACCGAAGACCGCTGGTCAAACAGCAATGGAAGTCCTTCTTCACCATCTGGGACAAACTGCCCTGGCAACTGACCCAGCGTGATATCGACCTCAATCGCTTATTCACCGGCTGCCCTACTGATTGGGCGGATAAGGCGTGGACGAACATAGCTGCACGAATTACGGATTTGCGTGAGTTGTTCGAGCACGTATCTCGATATCACGTCGATGACACAACAGCAGCAAAAAAGCTGCTGGAAACTTTTGTACTTAGCAGTACCTACCATCAGATTGGCCGGCTTATTGATGACTTCCACTTAGCCCTGATCGAGATCCGGAACCAGCTCGACACCGAGTTTTCCTTCTTGCTCGGATCTGACGAAAGAACAACATGGCCATCGTTATTGATCAATGAGACGAAGATTGACTGCCCCAACGGCCTTCAAATCGTCGAGCTCAAATGTCCCTTGGATCTATGGGAAGAGCATTGCGCGCTCGGCCATTGCATTGACGGTTACGACTACCGCGCCTATCTCGGCGCTTGTCGATTATTTTCTGTGCGACTAAACGGCCAGTCGCTGGCCTCGGCAGAAGTGATTCTTGAAAGACGCACCACAGCCGCGCCAGTTGGAAAGTGGACTCCTCGAAACCTGACGACCGTGCAACTGAGAGGACGCGGAAACATTCCACCTGCAATAACCTCCCAAGCCAACAAAGCCTATGAATGGTTCTTGGGTAGAGTCAGAACCGGAGAGATACCCAGCAGGCTGGATTGGCCGGATATGACAAGTTCGCTTGCTCGGTTTGCAAACATGGGGCGCCAGAAGAGGCATAGCCAAGCCGTTGCCCAATGGGTCATCCAGCGGCTGACACAAGCATGAATCGACCTCGACTAATGAACCGCGCCCCCGCCCTTCTCGGTAAAGCTGTATTCGATGGATATGACTTCGGCTTGCAGCTGCAATTTGTGGAGGGCGCCAACCGCCTATTGCTCGAGTATGACGGCTTCTACATCCGTCGCTCGGAGCATCCGCTACACCGGTACTGGCGTTTGCCCAAAGGGAAGCTCCTTGAGGAGCTTGACCTGGTCTTCCGTCGCCTGGTGGAGCTGAGCGACGGTCGATTCGATGAGACGTGGCAATCCTTCTGCCAGAAGCTGGAGGCTGCGCAAAGCGCGCCAGATCGGCAAGCATTTACCTGGGGATTGATCTTCCGGATCGCCCCACTTGCCCAAGGCGGAGTGCTGCTGTCTGGGGATTACCACCCCGGGATGGTGGCGGTCGCCAAGCGCATGCGCGGGATCTTCCTTGGTCATTCGCGGTCTTGGCGCATAGACGCCACATCTGAACTGGTACGCAGCAATCTCATCCTGGAGATGGGACTCTCAGAGGACCAATTCGAGATCCTGGACACGGTTCAGGAGCTGCTGAGCGATGGGACAGTCGCACCCGCTGAAACGATCACTCGAATCAGCCTCGGTGGTCCAGCTCAGGAGCGCGCTGCGAGTACCTCGGACGACGTATCCACTGACGTGTACTTGGCCGCGGTTCCCTCAATTCAGCGAACCGAACTCACTTCGGACGTGATTGCCCAGGCCCTGGTGAACTATTCGCTGATGGTCCATCAACCAGCAGGTATAGAACATCTGCTTCAGCGTACCAGTGCCCTGCTGGCTGATGACATGGGATTGGGAAAGACACGTCAGGCAGTGATTGCCGCTGCGATACGCGCTGTTGATCGACCCATTCTGGTCATCACACTGTCGACGCTGATCATCAACTGGCAGCGTGAAATCCAGATGGTGTATCCCGAGGCTCGGGTCACCCAGCAGGCGTTCGACACCGATGCTCAGTGGATCATCATCAACTACGAGCGCTTGGGGGACTACGTGCTGCAGGCGAGCCACTTCGAAGTGATGATCATCGACGAAGCCCATCGCCTGAAAGAACCAACGGCCGCATGGACTCGGCATGGTTTCGACATTGCAGCAAAGATACCCAATCGCTACCTCCTGACCGGGACGCCCGTCCTCAACCGCGAATCAGAACTGCATACACTGCTTCGCCTTTCCGGCCACCCAGTAGGGCAACTGCCCCTCAAGGAGTTCTGCGAACAGTTCGCCGGCAGCCAAGATTTCCGCAAGAACTTGCGAGATGCGATTGGCGACTGGATGCTCCGCCGGCGCAAAGATGTTCTGCCCGGGCTGAAAGGCAAGCAGCGGCAGACGCTGCCTGTTGAGCTCTCCGACGAGGAACGGCGTGAGTACGAACGGATTCGCCTTGAAGATAGGTCGGGTCTCGCAAGGCTGGGATCACTGCGTAAGCTACTGGAACAGGTGAAAGTCCGCGTCGTGCTGGAGCTGCTTTCCGAGCTAGACATCGAGGACAAGGTGATTCTCTTCTGCGAGTTCAAGGAAACAGTCGGGACCTTGCGCACGCTCTGTGAGGAGGCTGGTTATGGGTGCGTCACCGTGGTCGGTAGCGACTCAGTTGGCAAACGACAGAAAGCGATCGACAAGTTCCAGACTGATCCGGATACCAGGATCTTCGCAGCAACCACATCAGCAGCAGGTACCGGCAACAACCTGACGGCAGCAAACTACGTGATGTTCCTTGGTCTCCCATGGACGCCCGGCATGCAGGATCAAGCGGAAGACCGCGCTTACCGTAACGGGCAACTTCGTATGGTCGTGGTGAAGATCCCACTAGTGGAGAACACCATCGACCAAATGCTGTGGCAGATGCTCCTCGATAAGCGGCAGCTGGCTCAAGATCTGATTGAACCTGACGCCGCTGCGGCGAACAGAGCAGAACTTACTGCATGCTTGTAGCTTGGCGAGGTCCATGCTCCTCGAACAGGATTGAAGCGTTGTCAGGGAGGTATTTGTGACACCCACTTGGTTTTGGGTTTGCCCAAGAATTGGTTAGATTGTCACTGAGGTTCTGTGAACCCGGCGTTTTTCAAGGTAGTTGTCGCGTCAACCGTCTAACTATGCCGCTATTTTCTTGATCTGTTGCTCTCGATCCGGGTTCAGCAGCACGGTGCCGATCGGCTCCCAGTTACGCGTCTGGCCTGA
>Ga0302169_10000159_pt1 | contig 22139 bp, 14 predicted proteins | sample I_Fen_N1_3_FD_193493 | JGI IMG/M metagenome (GOLD analysis project Ga0302169, IMG submission 193493) | Peat permafrost microbial communities from Stordalen Mire near Abisko, Sweden - I_Fen_N1_3 | ecosystem: Environmental > Terrestrial > Soil > Wetlands > Permafrost | place: Sweden: Abisko...
TTTGCAAACAGGCCGGCTGCACCTTGCTGAAGGATCCGAGTGTCGTGCAACTGGCAGGCGAGCCGGTGCTATTGATGCACGGCGACAGCCTCTGCACCCGCGACGAAGCCTATATGAAGCTGCGTCGTTACCTGCGCAATCCCGTCACGCTGTTCATCCTGCGGCATCTGCCGCTGCGCACGCGGCATAAACTGGCGCGCAAGCTACGCAGTGAAAGCCGTGCGCAAACGCGGATGAAGGCCAATGACATCGTTGATGTCACACCCGAAGAAATTCCGCGAATCATGCAGCAATACGGGGTGAACACCCTGATTCACGGCCACACCCATCGTCCCGCCGTGCACAAGCTGCAGCTCGGCGATCAGGCCGCGCGAAGGATTGTGCTGGGCGACTGGGACCGCCAGGGGTGGGCGCTGCAAGTGGATGAGCACGGCTTTGCGCTGGCGCCATTCGACTTTGCCCCGCCATCAGCACCTGCGATCGCGCCCCTGTAACCCTGCCAACAGACCCATCCTCATATCACCGCGCCCCTGTAGTAGCCGGCTTGCCGGCGATCCAGGCGGCGCGGTGTATCAGATACGCGGCCTTCGCTGGCAAGCCAGCTCCTACGGTCACATTCCCGCGTCGCCGCGCAATCAATGCCCGGCGGAGGCCGCCGGCCCGGCCTTGGCGGTAAACGGTGGCTTGGCCAGCCAGACGATCAGGATCAGGCCCATGAACATCCAGCCCAGCAGCGTGAAGTAGTCCACCGTGGACATGATGTACGCCTGGCTGATCACCATCTGATCCAGCTGGGTATAAGCCTTGGCCCCTGCCCCGCCCAAATGGTTCAACGCCTCACGGGTTGCCGGGTCGAACGGGGTGATGCTTTCAGTCAGGTAGGCATGGTGCTGGTCGGCCCGGCGAATCCAGATCCAGGTCGTCAGCGAGGCGGCAAAGCTACCGCCCAGCGTCCGCAGAAACGTCGCCAGGCCCGAACCGTCGGCAATCTGGTTGGGCGGCAAGTCCGACAGCAGGATGGTCAGGGTCGGCATGAAGAACAGCGCTACGCCTATGCCCATGAACAACTGCACCAGGGCAATGTGCTGGATATCCACTTCATTGGTGAAACCTGCACGCATGAAGCAACTCAGGCCGATCGCCAGGAATGCCCCGCCCGCCAGCACCCGCATGTCGAATCGCGGGGCATATTTGCCGACGAAAGGCGACATCAGCACCGGCAGGATGCCCAGCGGCGCGACTGCAAGGCCGGCCCAGGTCGCGGTGTAGCCCAACCGGGTTTGCAACCATTGCGGCAGGATCAGGTTGATCCCGAAAAATCCGGCATAGCCCAGAATCAACACGATGGTGCCGTAGCGGAAGTTGCGGTGGGCGAACAGCCGCAAGTTCACCACCGGGTGCTCATCGGTCATTTCCCAGATCACGAAAAACGCCAGGGCGATCACCGAAATCGCCGAGCCGATAATGATGAAAGTGGACTCGAACCAGTCGGCATCGTTGCCTTTGTCGAGGACGATCTGCAACGCGCCGACGCCGATGATCAACGCGATCAGGCCCACGTAGTCCATGGGTTGGCGGCTGGTGACCACCGGACGTTTCTTCATCTGCTGGGTGACCACCCAGGCGGCGAACAAACCGATCGGCACGTTGATGAAGAAAATCCACGGCCAGCTGTAACTGTCGGTGATCCAGCCGCCGAGGATCGGCCCGGCAATCGGCGCCACCACCGTGACCATCGCCAACAACGCCAGCGCCATCCCCCGTTTCGCCGGGGGGTAGACCGCAATCAACAGGGTTTGGGTCATCGGATACAACGGCCCCGCTACCACACCTTGCAGCACGCGAAAGCCCACCAGTTCCGGCATGGAGGTGGAAATTCCGCACAGGAACGAGGCGAGCACGAACAGCAGCGTGGCCCAGACAAACAGCTTGACCTCACCGAAACGCCGGCTGAGCCAACCGGTCAGCGGCAGGGCAATAGCGTTGCTGACGGCAAACGAAGTGATCACCCAGGTGCCCTGCTCCGAACTCACCCCCAGGTTGCCGGAAATCGTCGGCAGCGCCACGTTGGCGATGGTGGTGTCGAGCACTTGCATGAAGGTCGCCAGCGACAGGCCGATGGTGCTCAGCAGCAGGCTGGGGGGCGTGAAAGAGGCGTTATTGCTCATCGCGAATCCTTTGAAACTTGATTGGCGCCGCGCCTGTTACAGACGCAGCTACCCCTGTGGGAGCGAGCCTGCTCCCACAAAGGTCGCGGATTGGCGGATCAGCGTTGCGCGGTCTTGCTGACCGCGGCGCTGTTGTCGTGGATCAGTTGAGTGATCATCGCGTCGGCCTCGGCCAGCTGGCGGTCATATATGTTGGTGCTGAACGACGCCTTTTGCGGTGGCTGTTGCGCCAACACCGGGCCACTCTGGTCATGCAGGTTCACATCGACCACGGTCGACAGCCCGACCCGCAGCGGGTGCCTGGCCAGCTCATCGGCGTTGACGTGAATCCGCACCGGCACGCGCTGCACGATCTTGATCCAGTTACCGGTGGCGTTCTGCGCGGGCAGCAGGGCGAACGCGCTGCCGGTACCGGCGCCAAGGCTGTCGATGGTGCCACTGTATTTCACCGAGCTGCCGTAAAGATCGGTTTCGATTTCCACTGGCTGGCCGATGCGCATGTCACGCAACTGGGTTTCCTTGAAGTTGGCGTCGATCCACAACTGATCCAGCGGAATCACCGCCATCAGCGCCGCGCCCGGCTGCACACGCTGCCCCAGCTGCACGCTGCGCTTGGCCACGTAACCGGTGACCGGCGCGATCAAGGTGCTGCGCGAGTTGTTCAGGTACGCCTGGCGCAATTGCGCGGCGGCGGCCATCACGTCCGGATGCGACGACACCACGGTGTCATCCACCAGCGCGCTGGTGGTTTTCAGTCGCTGCCTGGCGTCGGCCAGGGCGTTTTGCGCCGAGGTCAGGTCGTCACGGGCGTGGGACAGTTCTTCCTGGGAAATTGCCCCGCCAGCCGCGAGGTTCTTGCGCCGATTGAAGTTGTCCTGCGCTTTCTGCACTTCTGCCTGCTGGGCATTGACCTGGGCTTTCTGGCCATCGACGTTGCTGTACAGGCCGCGCACCTGGCGCACGGTGCGGGCCAGATTGGCCTGGGCACTTTGCAAACCGATTTCGGCATCGTTCGGGTCGAAGTTAACCAGCACCTGGCCTTCGTGGACCAGATCGCCATCGTCGGCACCGATGCTGACCACGGTGCCGGTGACCAGCGGAGTGATTTCCACCACGTTGCCATTCACATAGGCGTCGTCGGTGCTTTCGCTCCAGCGACCATAAAACTCGTGGTAGGCCCAGACGCCCGCACCGCTCAGCGCGACCGCCACAGCGAGGATCAGCAGCATGAACTTGCGCTTGCCCGAGTTGGGATTGCCCGGAGTGTTTTCAGCAGTTTGAGTTGTATCGGCAGTGGCCATGACAAATACCTTGAATTAGTGGCTCAGCGTGGCTGGCGATGTGTTGGCAGAAGCGATGGTGTCGGGCGCAAACCCGCCGCCCAGCGCCTGTATCAGCTGGATCGACAAGTCGATCTGCTCGGCATTCAGGTTGGCCAGCTGCCGCTGGGCCTGGAGCAATTGCTGCTCGATGCTGAGCACGTCCAGGTAGTTGCCGATGCCGGAACCGTAGCGCTGGACCACGGTGTTGTAAGAGTCCTGGGCGATGTCAGTGGCATGTTGCTGGGCGCCGATTTGCCGGCCGATATCACGCAACTGGTTGATGCTGTCGCTGACATCCCCCAACGCCTTCACCAGGCTTTTGTTGTACTGCGCCACCGCGAGGTCGTAATCGGCATCACGGGAATCGAGGTCGGCGCGCAGGCGGCCACCATCGAAGATCGGCAGTGAAATCGTCGGCCCGACATTGAAGAAACGACTGGCCGAACCGAACATCGCATCGCCCAACAAAGATTGGGCACCGGCCGCCGCGCTCAGGTTCAAGTTTGGATAAAACTGGGTTTTGCCAGCCTCGATGTTCTTGCTTGCCGCCTCGACCCGCCAACGCGCAGCCACCAGGTCCGGACGACGCCCCAGCAACTCGGCCGGCAGCACCGACGGCAGTGCCACGGCGCTGGCCTGAAGGACTTTCGGCCGGGCGATCTCATTACCGCGATCCGGGCCCTTGCCGAGCAGAACCGCCAGGGCGATCCTGGCGCTTTGCAGGCGTTTCTCGGCGTCGATCAGGTTCGCTTCAGACGTGGCTTCCAGACTTTCGGTCTGCTGGAACTGGTACTGACTGTCGATCCCGGCACTCAGCCGGCGCCGGCTCAAATCGAGCATCTGCCGGGTGCGCTTGAGGTCTTCGGTGGACAGGTCATAGACGATGTGCGCCTGCCCCAGATCGCTGTAAGCGCGGGCCACCTCGGCGGACAAGGTCAACTGCGCGGCCTGCTGATCGATTTCAGCGGCACGGGCCTGGCCCAATGCGGCTTCCCAGGCGTCACGCTGGCCACCCCAGAGGTCGAAGTTGTAATTGAAACTGGTGCCTATGCTACGCAGGGTGGAGTAAGTGCCGCCCTGCCCGCTCGGGTCTTGATCGCGGGCCAGACGCGAACGGGTCACGCCGGCGCTGGCATCGAGGGTAGGCATCCGCGCGGCATCGGCGGCATAAGCGGCAGCGCTGGCCTGATGGGCACGGGCATCGGCGATCTGCATGTCAGGGCTGTCGTGCAGGGCTTCGCGAATCAGGCCGTCGAGCTGAGGGTCGCCGAGGCTTTTCCACCAGTCGCTTTTCGGCCAGGCCGCCGGCGAAAGCGTCACACCACTGAGGGATTGCCCGGCCTTGAGATTTTTCGCCTCGAGGCTGACACCTTCGGTATTCAGGCCGCTGTAATTGGCACAACCGGCGAGCGTCATGGCCAACAACACCAGGCTGAAACCGGTACGCAGGGTTTTGCTGCTCATTTGTCACCTACCCGCAGCAAGGTGATCGCGTCACCGGCTGCCACCAGGATTTTCTTCAGGATCTGTTCCAGGGTCTTCAACTCTTCAGGGGTGATGCCGCCGGCCAGTTCGTTCATGGCTGCGGCGCCAATGTGCGGCAGCAGAGCGGCCAGCTTCTGGCCCTCTTCGGTCAGCAACAGCCGGACCTGCCGGCGATCGGCTTCGGAGCGTTGGCGGGCAAGGAAACCTTTCTGTTCCAGACGATCGAGCATTCGGGTCATCGAACCGCTGTCCAGGGACAGGTGCCGGCACAGCTCGGCCGGGGTATCGACGCCGAACTGCGCCATGATGATCAGCACCTTGAACTGCGCGGCGGTGATGCCATGGGGTTCCATGTGCGTGTCAATGATGCGGTCCTTGAGCAGCGCGGCGCGTCCGAGCAGCAGACCAAGGTGGCAATTGTGGAAATCGTCTGGCGTGAAATGTTTCATCTGGACACCAATTAGCTGCCTAGGCAGTGAATGTATGTCGAGATATTACTGCTTAGGCAGCGAATGTCAACGCAATAGTTAGCATGCTTTGCAAATGGCTGACCAATGGCGTTGGATTTTTGCCAGTCGCACGGACGCCTTCGCTGGCAAGCCAGCTCCTACAGGGTTCAGGCAGACCTGTAGGAGCTGGCTTGCCAGCGATGGGAGCGACTCGGTTTTAGAGGGCGCGGGAGTCTAGAAATCCCGCTTGTAGAAGATGTCCAGCGAACTGGCCACGCCGCCGGCGGCTTCGAGGTAGACCTTTTTGCTCAGTTTGTAACGCAAGGCAATGGTGTTCGCCGGCTCGAACACGCCCACGCCATAGCGCAGACTGAGCTTCTCGGAGAGGTTGCCGCTCGCCACCACACTGGTGGTGTTGCCGCTGCCCTGGGTGTCGAGCTGGAAGTCCTGAATCCCCAGGTCCCTGGCCAGCCCGCTGGTGACCCCGGAACTGCCCATCAGCCCCAGCCCTAGGGCCGCCTGGGCGAGCATGTTGTTGTCCTCGCCGTTGCTGCTTAGCGGACGGCCCAGCACCAGGTAGGACAGCGCCTGCTCCTGACTCATGGCCGGCTCGGAGAAAATCTGCGTGGTCGGCTGCTCGGCGCTGCCGCTCAAGCGAATGCCGGCGATCACGTCGTCGGTCTTGCGAATGGCTTCGATGTCGAGATACGGCTGATCGATCGGGCCGGCAAACAGCAATCGTGCCCGGCGCACGGTCAAGCGCTGCCCGTAGGCGCGATAACGGCCGTCGTTGAGCCAGAGTTCACCACGGGTGTCCATGTTGTCGCCGATGTGCACATGACCTTGCAGGTTGGCCGTGAGACCAAACCCGGCGAAGCTCAGTTTGTCCTCGCCGACCACCACATCAATGTCCATCAGGGTGGCCATCGGCGGCTTGCCCTCTTCGGTCTGCTGGCCGACGATCACCGTGTCGCCGGAGACTTTGACCGTTGAGGGCGGCAGCTCGCGAATGATGATTTCGCCCTTGGGCACCTGCACTTTCCCGGCGATCGCCAGTTTGTTGTCCTTGATCGAAATCTTCAGGTCCGGCGCCACTTCCAGCTTCGCGTAGGGCTCGACGGTGACGGGCAACTGCGCCCCCTTGAGCGCCAGGTCCACCACCAGGGCCTGGCCCCAGGCAACGTTGCCGCTCAAACTGCCCTGCCCGCTCTTGCCGCTCTTCCAGCCACCGTTCAACTGCACGGTTTCGCCGACGACGACCGCCTGCAGTTGCAAATCCTGAAGCTCCATCGGTAACTCAGGCCCGGACACCCCGCCATCGCTGAGCAGCAGGTTGCCATTGACCTGCGGTGCCAGCAGGCCACCGGAAATCGTGCCGCTGCCATTCAAGCGGCCACTCAGTTTTTCAACCATGGGCACAAACGGCCGCGCCACCGACAGGTCCAGGCCACTGAGGCGGAAGGAACCCGTCAGCGGCTTGTTCTGGGGCAGCGGGTTGATCTGCGCCTGAACCATCAGTTCGCCGAGCTTGCCGCCGACGAAGTTGAGGTCGGTGTCGATGCGCTTGGGCGTGAGTTTGCTGGTGAGTTTCAGGGTCTGGTACGGGAAGTCCAGCCACTGGTCTTTCTCACGCATGCGCAAGACGCCACCGCTGGCGTCGAGGCTGACCTGGCCGTTCGGGCCGCTGGCTGGAAGATCCAGTTGCACGTCGGCGTTGAGTCGGCCCTGCCAGGCAAAGTCCTTGGGTAACCACTGCGCGAGGCTTTCGATGGGGAACTGCTTGAGGTGATAGCGCAGTTTCGGATCAGGCATCAGGCGCTGGTCTTCGCCACACAAACTGGCCGGGCCGGACTGCCAGCAATGTGCACCGAAGTTGATCTTGCCGTCCGCCAGCCGCTCCAGTTTTGCCGGGCCTTGCAGCTTCCAGTCCTGGCCGCCGGCCTGGATATCGCCGCTGGCCAGGCGTCCGCGCCAATTGCCTTGGTCCAGGGTGCCGTCGAGACCGAGGGCCAGTTTCAGCTTCGGTCCTTGCAGGTCGAGGCTCAGTTTCTGGTTTTTGATATCGCCCTGCCCACTGGCGGCCAGGGTGCCGAGCGCGGTGTCGCCGACCTCGATCCCGCTGCCCTTGAGGTCGATTTTCGCCCGTTGCGCGCTGTCGAGGGTAGCGTCCAGGTTCAGGCTTTGCAGCCGATTGTCGGCAAACGCCAGTTGAGTGCCTTGCAGTCCCAGCTTGCCTTGGGGTGCCTTGAGCGTACCGGCGACATCGAGCCGGCCATTGAGCTGGCCGCGTAATTGCGGCCAGAGCTGGGCCAGACGCGGCAGCTTGATATCGATCTGCCCGGCGAGTTTCTGTTGCAGGCTGCCCTTGCCGTTGATGCTGTTGTCGCCCAGGCGAACTTGCAGCGCATCGAGGTTCCACTGCGCGCCGCCACCAGTGGCCTTGGCCTGGATCACTGCAGGCTGGCCACGCAGTTTGCCTTTCAAATCAAGGTCGGCGCTCAGGCTGAGTTTTTCATCCTTGATTTCCCCTTTGCTGCGCAACGGCCCGGCCAGCGTGCCGGGCAATTGCGCCACCCAGTACGCCGGGTTGATCGCCGACAGGTCGAGCGCGGTATCCCAGGCAATGCCATCGGCCAATTGCAGGTTCAGATGCCCTTGCGCCTTGCCCTGGCCGGCGGTGAGTTGAATCTGTTGCAGGTAGATTTTCGTCAGGTCACCCGCGAACGGACTGGTCAGGCTGAACGCCCCGGCCGGGCCGTCCAGAGCGGCGCTGAAATTGCCGAGGTACTTGCCGTCGGTGTAGGAAACTTCGCCATTGAAGCTGCGCAAGGCCACCTGCGGCTCATCGATCAACGGATAGAGGCGGTGCCACGGGAAGTCCAGCCAATCGATTTTGGCCTCGGCACTCAGGCCTTTGCTCCAGTCGACTTGTCCGGAAAGCTTGAGGTTTTGCTTGTCGTTGGCCATCAGGTCGAGCGCGGCGATCTGCGCGCCATTGGCGTCGACCTTGCCTTGCAGCACCAGCGCAACAGGTCCTTGCTCGGCCGGCAACGTGGCCTTGCCGAGCAGCGCGTAGCCGTTTTTCAGGTCGCCTTCGCCAGTGAGTTCAAGCTGATTGAGTTGCAGGGTGTCCGGCAGGTCGGCGCTGGGTTTGAAGCCGTCAGCGATAATGCGCACCTTGGCCGGCAGGTTCTCCACCAGCGGTTGCAGTTGGCCGGTCAGTTGGCCGTTGAGATATCCGCTGCTGTCGGCTTTCAGGTTGAGGGTCTTGAGCAAATCACCGTCGATTTTCAGGGCCAGCGCCCAGGGCGCGGGGGTCGACAGGGTCAATTGACCCTCGGCGGTGAGCGGCCAGTTGCCGCCGGGTTGCAGGTGCCCGGTCAAATTCAGGCGCAGATCGTCGCGCTGCAATTTCACCGAGTCGATCTGCACCCCCTTCTCGGTCCAGTGCGCCCCCAGTTGCAGGCCCTTGAGCTGCTCGCTGCCGTTGAACCGCACGCTACCGACCTGTACGTCACCCAGCTCCAGTGCCACGGGCAACTTCAAATCCGGCAGGCTGATCGGCCCGCTGCTTTGTGCTTCACTGCCCGGCGGGAACTGCAGGTTGACCTGATCGGCCTGCAATTGTTCGATGCACAAGGTCATGCGCGTCAGGCACAGCGGCGACCAGGCAAAAATCACCTTGTTCAGCTCGACCTGGCTAGCGTCTTGCTGCCACAAAACGCGATCGGCGCTCCATTGCCCGCCCAGGCGTCCCTGGAAGTTGTCGAGGGTCAAACCCGGCACAAAGCCAAGCGCCCAACGACTGCCCGCCGCCGTGCCCAGCACCATGGCCAGGGTCAGGGCGACCAGCATCAGCAGCGTCAGGATCGCCAGCAGCGACAGGTTCAAACCACGCTTCACAACTCGGGCCCCATGGAAAAGTGCAGTCGAATGCCACCATCGTCGTCCAACGCGTGGGCCAAATCGAGGCGGATCGGCCCCACTGGCGAGACCCAGCGCACACCGATACCGACGCCGGTCTTCAGGTTCGGCAGTTCGAGTGTATTGAAGGAATTGCCCTGGTCGATAAACGTGGCGACACGCCATTTTTCGGCGATGGAATATTGATACTCTGCACTGGCGGCGACCATATAGCGGCCACCGATGCGGTCACCCTCATTGTTTTCCGGGGACAGGCTCTGGTAGTCGTAGCCGCGCACGCTCTGATCGCCACCGGCGAAGAAGCGCAGCGACGGCGGTACCGACTTATAGCCGTTGGTGGCACTGCCGCCGACCTGCACCCGACCGAGCAAGCGGTGTTTGTCGAACACCGTGGTCAAGCCCTTCACCAGTGCCGTGCCGTACACCAGGTTGTTATCGGAACCCAGGCCCTCCTTGGCCACTTTGCTTTCAAATTGCAGGCGATAGCCATTGTGCGGGTCGATGCGGTTATCGCTTTTGAGGTACGAATAGCTCACGCCGGGCATCAGCAGGTTACTGAGCCCCGAGTCGTCGCCGAGCCGGTACTCCTCGCGCTGCCACTTGAGCGACACCACCCGCTGCCATCCGCTGGGCAACTTGCTGTGCCACTCGGGGCCGATGGTCAGGAGTTTGCTGAGGCTGTCCCTGTCCGCGATTTCTTCATTCTGATAACCACCGGCAAAACGCAGTTTATCCGTCAGCGGCGGGTCCAGTGGTATGTCATAGAACACCCCGACGTTTTGCCGTGGCGCCGAGACTTCGGTCTCCCAGCCATAGCTGTGCCCCTGCGGGTTTACCCAGTGCCGCGTCCAATTGGCTTTGACCCGCGGGCCGACGTCGGTGGAGTAACCCAGGCCAAGGCCCATGGTCCGCGGCTTGCGGGTTTCGAGCTTGACGTCCACCGGAATCACAGTGTCCCTGGAGGCCGTCGGCGCCGCGTCCACCCGCACGCCCTCGAAGTAGCCGCTCGATTGCAGGGCCTGGTTGAGTTCGGCAATCAGCTCGGAGTCATACGGCGCGCCCGCCTTGAACGGCACCATGCGTTGCAGCAAGTCTTCATCGAAGGGCGTGTCGCCTTCGAAGCTGACCTTGCCCAGGGCGTAACGCGGACCGCTGTCATAGATCAGCTCGATATCGGCCACGCCGGCTCGCGGGTCCACCGCCAGTGTCGAACGGGTAAAACGCCCGTTGAAAAAGCCATAGCGCGAAGCCTGGTTCTGGATCAACCGCTTGGCGTCTTCATAGTGGCCGTGGTTGAGCACCGCACCGGCCTTCAGCGAAGGGTCATTGGGTACACGAAAGGATTTGAGCGAGGCGGCCGGGCCGTCGATGCGGATGGTGACGTTGCGCAGATGCACCGGTTCGCCGGGGTCGATGGTCAGTATCAGGCGTGGCGTCTTGCCGCCCTTCACGTCGCTGTCGATGTGCGGCTGGTAATAACCCAAGGCCTGGGCGGCTTTGCGCGCCTGTTCTTCGGCGCCCCGACTGAAGCGCAGCAAGGCTTTTTCGTCACGATCGCCGAGGCTGCCAATATAGCCCTCTATATTGGCTTTCAATTCATCGTTGGACGGTTTGACCCGCACATCCAATTCACTTTGGGCCAGCGCCGCGACACTGCAAATCAGCATCAGCACGCCACTGGTAATTCTTCCTGGAAACGTCATAGGCGCGGATGCTATCACGAGCATGCTTGAAGAACATGGGAGCGTGATAGAGCCTGGCTCGCCCAAAAAGTTCGACCGCTATGCCCTTGCTGTTTGTAACACTTGAGGATTGGCATGGAAAAAAACGTGCTCGCGAATCGGCCCTACGGCAACCTCGCCGATTTCCTCATAGCCCTGTCGTTTATAGAACTCCAGATAGCGAGGATTCCCGGTGTCGAGGATCACACCTTCCGAGTGTTCATCCACCGCACACCAGTTGTGCACCGCTTGCAGCAGTTGTTCACCAAAGTGCTTGCCCTGGAATTGCGGGTGAATCCCCAACAATGGCAGCAGGTGCACCGAGTCGGACGGCACGCACGCCATCACCGCATCGTGATACTCAAGGTAGCGACGGGTGCAGCGAAACCCGGTACTGAGCACCATCCGCAGGCGCCAGGCCCAACTTTCAGTGATGCCCAGGCGCCGTTGCGGCGGCGCGATCAGGGCGATGCCGATCAAGCGATCGTTGACCAGCAGGCCGATGGCCGGCAAGTCCTGGAGAAAGTGTTGCTTGACCAACTCACGCACGGTGGCGCGCACGCGCTGTTCATAGCCGGGACGCTCCGCTTCGAACAGGTAGCCGAACGTCGGCTCGTGCCGGTAAGCCTGGTACAACAGGGAACGTGCTTCGCGGGAATAGCCGCTGTCGAGCATGTGAATATCGGCGATGGCGGTCGAGGTTTCGGGCATGACGGTCATTCTCCCCGGCACAGCTCGAATGGCTGCGCTCTTGTTGGTACGAACCCTTGGGTGGCATCACAGTTCCCCCACAGGTATAGACCAGACTCGCAGATCAGTCAGTCAATATAGCGATGGGACCAGAACTGCCTACGAATATCTACCGCAACCAACAGATTCAACTCACCCCGACACTGGCCCGATTCCGACATGTCAGCTAGCATCGGCCTTTTGCCAGGACTGCCGACCATGAAGATCGTCTCCTTCAACATCAACGGGCTGCGTGCTCGTCCCCATCAGCTGGCGGCGCTGATCGAAAAACACCAGCCCGATGTGATCGGCCTGCAGGAAACCAAGGTCCATGATGACCAGTTTCCCCTCGATGAAATCAGGGCCCTGGGCTACCACGTGTATTTCCATGGACAAAAAGGTCACTACGGCGTCGCCCTGCTGTCGCGCAAAGAGCCGCTGGCGTTGCACAAAGGGTTTGCCACCGATGATGAAGATGCCCAGCGGCGCTTTATCTGGGGCACTTTTGCCGACGCCAATGACGTGCCGGTGACCATCATGAACGGCTATTTCCCCCAGGGTGAAAGCCGTGACCATCCCACCAAGTTCCCGGCCAAGGAACGCTTCTACAGCGATTTGCAGCAACTGCTGGAAAGCCAGTTCCGTAACGACCAGCCGTTGGTGGTCATGGGCGATGTGAATATTTCCCCGCAAGACTGCGACATCGGGATCGGCCCGGACAACATGAAACGCTGGCTGAAAACCGGTAAATGCAGCTTCCTTCCGGAAGAGCGCGAGTGGATGGCTCGCCTGAAGAACTGGGGCCTGGTGGACAGTTTCCGTCACTTGAACCCGGATGTGACCGATCGTTTCAGTTGGTTCGACTACCGCAGCCGCGGTTTTGAAGACGAGCCCAAGCGTGGACTGCGCATCGACCTGATCATGGCGTCCCATGGCTTGTTGCCACGGGTCAAGGATGCCGGCGTGGATTACGAACTGCGCGCCATGGAAAAACCCTCCGATCATGCGCCAATCTGGCTTGAATTGAGTTAAAAAGCTGAAGATCGCAGCCTGCGGCAGCTCCTACAGGGGATAAAGCATTCCAATGTGGGAGTTGCCGCAGGCTGCGATCTTTTGCCTGTCATCTTTCAGAAACCTTACTGACTTAATCTTCCGGCACCTCCTTTGGCTATTCAAGGTGCCGGCATGACGCTGCGCGGTTTGTTCCTGATGATGTTGTGCAACTGCTTGCCGCTGACGACCTCGGCCAGCAGTTTGCCGGTGCCCGACCATGGCCCGGTGCTGCGCATCCAGGGTTCCAACACCATCGGTGCGGCACTCGGTCCGGCGCTGGTCGAAGGACTGTTGCGCGAACAGGGCTTGCTCAAGGTGCATGGCGAGGCGCCGGACAAGGCCAACGAACTGCGGATTGTCGGTCAAACCCCGCAAGGACGCCGGGTCGAGGTCGAACTCGCGGCCCATGGCTCCGGCACCGGGTTCACCGCACTGAAGACCAATAACGCCGATCTGGCCGCTTCATCGCGCCCGATCAAGGACAGCGAGCTGGTCGACCTGCAATCCCTGGGCGATCTGAAAAGTGCCGGGGCCGAGCAGGTCATCGCCATCGACGGCCTGGCGATTATCCTTCACCCGCAAAACCCGCTGAACCAACTCGACACCCAGCAACTGGCGCGTCTGTTCAGTGGCGAGTTGAAAACCTGGGAGGAGCTCGGCGGCCGTGGCGGGACCATTCATCTGTATGCGCGGGATGATCAGTCGGGGACCTATGACACCTTCAAGGAACTCGTCCTCAACCGTCGCGGGAAAACCCTGAGCGGCGCAGCGAAACGCTTCGAGTCCAGCGAGCAATTGTCCGACGCGGTCAGCCTCGACCCACAAGGCATCGGTTTCATCGGCCTGCCGTATGTGCGTTCGGCCAAAGCCGTAGCGATCGTCGATGGCCAATCCCAGGCCATGCTGCCGCTCAACAGCCTGATCGCCACGGAAGACTACCCCCTGTCCCGCCGATTGTTCCTCTACCTGCCGCCCAACCGGAAAAATCCCTGGGCCGACGCGCTGCTGACGTTCGCGCAAAGCAGCCAGGGCCAGGCGATTGTCGCGGCCAACGGCTTTATCGCCCAGAACGTGCAGGCGATGTCCGTCACGCCCAACGCGCTGATGCCCGAGGCATACCAGGGACTCAGCCGCCACGCCCAGCGCCTGACGGTGAATTTTCGCTTCGAAGAAGGCAGCGCCAGCCTGGACAACAAGGCCCGACAGGACCTGTCACGGGTGCTCGACTATATAAAGCAGCACGACAAAACCGATCGGCAGGTCACGCTGGTGGGGTTTGGCGATGCCAAGAGCGACCCGGCGCGCGCTGACCTGCTGTCGAAACTGCGGGCCATGGCGGTGCGGCGCGAACTGGTGAAAAGCGGCGTGGTGCTGCGTGAAGTTCGCGGGTTTGGCGCCGAAATGCCAGTGGCGGCCAATACCGCCGATGAGGGGCGGATCAAGAATCGGCGGGTAGAGGTTTGGGTGTATTGAAGTGAGATACGCGCAAACGTGGCGAGGGCGCTTGCTCCCTCGCCACAGGCGGCTTACTGCCCGCTACGCATCATTTCCCTGGGCACGTACTTGCCGATCTCGAACTTGCCGATCGCCGCACGGTGCACTTCGTCCGGCCCGTCGGCCAGGCGCAGGGTGCGCTGCATCGCATACATGTAGGCCAGCGGGAAATCGTTGGAAACCCCTGCCCCGCCGTGAATCTGGATCGCCCGGTCGATCACCCGCAAAGCCACGTTCGGCGCCACCACCTTGATCTGCGCGATTTCGCTTTTCGCCACTTTGTTACCGACGGTGTCCATCATGTACGCCGCTTTCAATGTCAGCAGGCGCGCCATGTCGATCTCCATCCGCGAGTCGGCGATCTTGTCGATGTTGCCACCCAGCCGTGCCAGGGGTTTACCGAACGCCGTGCGGTTCACTGAGCGTTTGCACATCAATTCCAGGGCGCGTTCGGCCATGCCGATCGAACGCATGCAGTGGTGAATCCGCCCTGGGCCAAGGCGACCCTGAGCGATTTCGAAGCCGCGCCCTTCGCCGAGCAGGACGTTTTCGTAGGGCACGCGCACGTTTTCGAACAGCACTTCGGCGTGGCCGTGCGGCGCATCGTCGTAACCGAACACCGGTAGCGGACGCACGATCTTCACGCCGGGGGTATCCACCGGAACCAGAATCATCGAGTGTTGCGCATGGCGCGGGGCATCAGGGTTGCTCAGGCCCATGAAGATCAGGATTTTGCAGCGTGGATCGCAGGCCCCGGAGGTCCACCATTTCTTGCCGTTGATCACCCACTCGTCGCCATCGCGCACCGCACGGGCGGCCATGTTGGTGGCGTCGGACGACGCGACGTCCGGCTCGGTCATGGCAAATGCCGAGCGGATTTCGCCGCGCAGCAGCGGCTCGAGCCAGCGTTGCTTCTGTTCTTCATTGGCGTAGCGCACCAGCACTTCCATGTTGCCGGTGTCTGGCGCGGAGCAGTTGAACGGCTCAGGGCCCAGCAACGACCGTCCCATGATTTCGGCCAGGGGTGCGTATTCGAGGTTAGTCAGGCCGGCACCGAGTTCTGACTCAGGCAGAAACAAATTCCACAGGCCCTCGGCCTTGGCCTTGAGTTTGAGCTCTTCCATGATCGCCGTTGGCTGCCAGCGATCGCCTTCGGCGACCTGGCGCTCGAACACGGCTTCAGCGGGATAAACGTAGGTGTCCATGAACGCTGTCACGCGCTCACGCAGTTCTTGCACCTTGGGCGAATAAGCGAAATCCATGGGCAGCTCTACCTTTTTAACGGGGTTCAGAGGAGTTGTTCAAACCATGCAATCGATGCTAGAACAGCTACGAAAATTTACCTAGCCTATTCTCGGCGTGTATTAACATTCATCACCGATATATGATCGGCTGATTGCCAAGGCCCTCGGGTCCGATCAAGACGCCCCTGAAAACAAGAGTGCAGCGCATGAATCTGAGCAAGGTCGACCTCAACCTTTTCATCGTCTTCGACGCGATCTACACCGAAGCCAACCTGACCCGCGCCGGGCAAATTGTCGGGATTACCCAGCCGGCGGTATCCAATGCACTGGCCCGCCTGCGCGAAACCTTCAACGACCCTTTGTTCGTGCGCACCGCCCAGGGCATGGTGCCAACGCCAATGGCCCAGAACATCATCGGCCCGGTACGCAACGCCCTCTCCCTGCTGCGGGTATCGGTACAGGAAAGCCGCATTTTCAATCCGCTGCAGGCGGCCAAGACCTACCGCATCAGCATGACCGACCTGACCGAGGCGGTGATCCTGCCGCCGTTGTTCCAGCGCCTGCGCCGCCTCGCCCCCACGGTGATCATCGAGAGTTTCCTGTCCAAGCGCCGTGAGACCACCAAGGAACTGGCTGCCGGTCGCCTCGATTTTGCGGTGGATGCGCCGCTCAATACCGATCCGCAAGTGCGCCACGTCAAATTGATGGAAGACCGCTACGTGTGCGCCATGCGCAAGGGGCACCCGTTGGCGGGCAAGGAGAAACTCACCCTCGATGATTATCTAGGGCTGACCCATATCCATATCTCCAGCCGTCGCAGCGGCCTGGGGCATGTCGACCTGGCCCTCGGCAAGATGGGCATCCAGCGCAAGATCGCCCTGCGCTCCCAGCATTACCTGATGGCCTCACAAGTGCTGCAACAAACCGACATGGTCATGACCGTGCCGGAGCGCTTCGCCCGGCGCAACGACCTGCACGCCTTCAGCGTGCCGGTCAACGATGTACCGCCGGTGGAAACTCACCTGTACTGGCACGAAAGCACTGACCAGGACCCGGCCAACCGCTGGATGCGCGAACAGATGATCGAGTTATGCCAGCAGGTGACCGCGCAGGAGAGGAAGCTTGAAAAGGTGTAGGACCTTGTACCGAGTCATCGTTCTTCGCGAGCAGGCTCGCTCCCACAGGGGACCACTGTGATTACACCGATTGTGTGTTTACAGGATAGCTATTGTGGGAGCGAGCCTGCTCGCGAAGAGGCCCGTGATAACAATGAAAACCCCTGCCCCTTGACGTAAACGTCAACCTGCCATTAGCTTAACGCCATGACCTTTTGCGAGCGCTTCCATGAGCAGCCAGACCTACAGTATTTCCGACCTCGCCCGCGAACTCGACATCACCACCCGGGCTATCCGTTTCTATGAAGAGCAAGGCCTGCTCAGCCCTGAGCGGCGAGGTCAGGAGCGCATCTATTCGCCCCGCGACAAGGTCAGCCTGAAGTTGATCCTGCGGGGCAAGCGCATCGGTTTTTCGCTGGCCGAATGCCGCGAACTGATCGAGCTCTACGACCCTACCAGCGGTAACACCAAGCAACTGCACAGCATGCTGGGGAAAATCAGCGAGCGTCGCGAACAGCTGGAACAGCAACTGCTGGACATCGAACAGATGAAACTCGAACTCGATACCGCCGAAGAACGTTGCGTCCAGGCGCTGGAACAAACCCTCAAGAGCCAGCAAGTCATTCAGTAAATCCGCCCCCCTGTAGGAGCGAGCAGCTCCGGGCGGCGTTCCGACGATGGTCGTTAACGATTACACGTGTTTGCTGGATAACCGCGGTGCCAGGCAGGACATCTCGAGCAGGCTCGCGCCTACAGGATTCTCTAAACATTCAGACATTCAGCAAAGGTCCAATCCCATGTCCCTCCCCAGCCACGTACGCCTTGTCGAAGTCGGCCCGCGCGACGGTCTGCAAAACGAAGCCCAACCCATCAGCGTTGCCGACAAGGTGCAACTGGTCGACGCGCTGACGGCTGCGGGCCTGGGCTATATAGAAGTCGGCAGTTTCGTCTCGCCCAAATGGGTGCCGCAGATGGCCGGTTCCGCCGACGTTTTTGCGCAGATCCAGCGCAAACCCGGAGTGACCTACGGTGCCCTGGCGCCCAACCTTCGCGGATTTGAAGACGCCGTCGCCTCCGGGGTCAAGGAAGTCGCCGTGTTTGCAGCGGCCTCCGAGGCGTTCTCCCAGCGCAATATCAACTGCTCGATCAGCGAAAGCCTGGAGCGTTTCGTGCCGATCATGGAGGCGGCCAGACAACACGGCGTGACCGTGCGTGGTTACGTGTCCTGTGTGCTGGGTTGCCCCTATGAAGGTAACGTCGCACCGGAACAAGTCGCCCGGGTCGCCCGCGAGCTCTACGCCATGGGCTGCTACGAGGTATCCCTGGGCGACACCATCGGCACCGGCACCGCAGGCGCCACCCGCAAGATGTTCGACGTGGTTAGCGCCGTCGTGCCACGGGACAAACTGGCCGGGCACTTCCACGACACCTACGGCCAGGCCATGGCCAACATCTACGCCAGCCTGCTGGAAGGTATCTCGGTGTTCGACAGCTCCATCGCCGGCCTCGGCGGCTGCCCTTACGCCAAGGGCGCCAGCGGTAACGTCGCCACGGAAGACGTGGTTTACCTGCTCAACGGGCTGGGAATCGAAACCGGAATCGACCTGGACGCCCTGATCCTCGCCGGCCAGCAAATCTGCACTGTGCTGGGGCGCCCTACCGGTTCGCGCGTGGCCAAGGCGCGTAGCGCTCAGTGAGGGCACGGATGTGTCCGGGTGTTACCGCTGCGTCCGAAACGTGGGGGAAAAGCGAGTAACACGGAAACAAATTGTCAGGATTTGCCTGAGGGAAAAACCTTACATATTTTCAAGTTGTTGATTTTAAAGGATTTTTAAAAGTTGGCACGACACCTGCTATCTCTATGGCATAACAAGAATAAAAAAAGCGGCAAACACAATAAAAACAAGACGTAACGACTCTGACATAACAAAAACAACACGGCAGAGACGCAGCTAACAGATTTTTTTGGAGAAGATGTGCTTTTCAGGGTGCTTTTCGGAGTTACCCGCAACCGGACAGAGAACAATAAAACTACCTTCAGGTAGCTCCCGAACTGGTTGGACGCTTAAGCGAAAAAGTAGATCAGCGCTCAAAAAAATACGTTTGCTCTTGATCCCGGATGGGGATCGATAAAAACAGCGGTAAAGGGTCACGGTCACCAAAAACAACAACAGACCGCCCCTCAATAATAAAAAAGAGCACGCGCAACGACAAAATTAAAGGGGAGCTTCGGCTCCCCTTTGTGCTGCCTGGCATTCAGCATTTTCACCGCCCCCCCCTTGTGGGAGCGAGCCTGCTCCAGGCGGCGTTCCGACGAAGAACGTCAACGATAACGCGTGCAGTCTGGATCAACGCGATGCCTTTGAGTTCCTCGCGAGCAGGCTCGCTCCTACAAAAGGCCTGGTCAGCCTAGCTTGCTTCGCAACTCCTCGACGCTGATCTCGCGCATCCGGAATTTCTGGATCTTGCCGGTCACCGTCATCGGAAACTCCTCGACGAACTTGAAGTAACGCGGTGTCTTGAAGTGCGCGATGCGCTCCTTGCACCAGGCTTGCAGTTCCTGTTCGGTCGCGCTGTGGCCGGGGTGGAACTTGATCCAGGCAACAATCTCCTCACCATAACGCGAGCAAGGAATCCCGATCACCTGCACATCGGCCACCGCCGGGTGGGTGAAGAAGAACTCTTCCAGTTCCCGCGGGTAAATGTTCTCGCCGCCACGGATGATCATGTCCTTGTTGCGCCCGGCAATGCACACATACCCCTCGTCGTTCATGCTCGCCAGGTCGCCGGTATGCATCCAGCCTGCCTGGTCGATCGCTTCGGCGGTGCCTTCGGGGTTGTTCCAATAGCCGAGCATCACGCTGTAACCGCGGGTACACAGCTCGCCGATCGTGCCGCGCGGCACCAGGTTGCCTGCCTCATCAATGATTTTGCTTTCCAGCTGCGGCTGGGTGCGGCCGACGGTGGTCACGCGCAATTCCAGATCATCCGACGGCCCGGTCTGCAACGACACCGGGCTGGTTTCCGTCATGCCGTAGGCAATCTGCACTTCGCTCATGTGCATTTCACTGATGACCCGCCGCATCACTTCAATGGGGCAAGTCGCACCCGCCATGATCCCGGTGCGCAGGGTCGACAAATCGAATTCGCTACGTTGAGGCTGATCGAGCATGGCGATGAACATGGTCGGCACGCCGTACAGCGCGGTGGCCCTCTCTTCGGCGACGGTGCTCAGGGTCAGTAGCGGATCGAAGGCGTCATTGGGGTAAATCATGGTGCTGCCATGGGTGATGCAACCCAGGTTACCCATGACCATGCCGAAGCAATGGTAGAGCGGCACCGGAATCACCAGGCGATCGGCAGCGGTCAGGCCAAGGCTTTCACCAACCATGTAACCGTTGTTGAGAATGTTGTAGTGGCTGAGGGTCGCGCCCTTGGGAAAGCCGGTGGTGCCGGAGGTGTACTGGATGTTCACCGCCTGGTCGAAATGCAGGCTGTCCTGGCGCTGGCGCAGTTGCTCGAGCGACACGCTGCCCGCCAGATCGCTCAGTTGCGACCATGGCAGGAAACCGACGGGTGGCTGCGCATCAAGGCTGATCACGCCACGCAATGCCGGCAGGCGTTCGCTCTGCAACTGGCCGATGGATTGCTCCGCCAGCTCCGGTACCAACCCTTGCAACATTGCGTGATAGTTGGAGGACTTGAAGGCCCCGGCACAGACCAGCCATTGGCAGCCGGATTGCTTCAACACGTATTCCAGTTCGGAACTGCGGTAGGCGGGGTTGATATTGACCAGGATCACACCGATCTTCGCGCTGGCGATCTGACTGATGCACCACTGAGCGCAATTCGGTGCCCAGATCCCAAGGCGGTCCCCGGTCTGCAGGCCCAGCGCCAGCAGGGCCCTGGCATGCAGGTCCGCCGCCTGCGCCAGTTGCCGCCAGGTGTAGCGCAGCTGTTGATGGCGCACGACCAGCGCCTCCCCGTCCGGGTGCTGCGCGACGGTGTTGTCGAACGCCTGGCCGATGGTCATCGCCAGCAAGGCTTTGTCCTGGGAACCGCGGGTGTAGCTGCGCTGCGGATGTGCACTGGGTTGATCCATGACGACCCCTATTGTCTTTATTTTGTAGGAGCGAACTTGCTTGTGAAGAACGTCAGGACAGCGCGTTTATTCAGACGGTACGCGTCATCGTTAACGTCCATCGCGAGCAAGCTCAGCTCCTACAGAATCACCTAAGTTGACGTTAACGTAAAGGGCGATTGACAGCCATTCGTCACAGGTTTACGTTAACGTAAAGGTGAGAGCTGAATCACCGCCCTCCCCACCCGACAAAAAAGCCAAAAGGTGACCCATGAGCTACCCATCCCTGAACTTTGCCCTCGGTGAAACCATCGACATGCTGCGCGATCAGGTTCAGTCCTTCGTCGCCAAAGAGATCGCCCCGCGCGCCGCTCAGATCGACATCGACAACCTGTTCCCCGCTGACCTGTGGCGCAAATTCGGCGACATGGGCCTGCTGGGCATAACCGTGCCGGAAGAGTACGGCGGCGCTGGCCTGGGCTACCTGGCCCACGTGGTGGCCATGGAAGAAATCAGTCGCGGCTCGGCTTCGGTTGCGCTGTCCTACGGCGCGCACTCCAACCTCTGCGTCAACCAGATCAACCGCAATGGCAACCACGAGCAGAAATCCAAATACCTGCCGAAACTGATCAGCGGCGAGCACATTGGCGCCCTGGCCATGAGCGAACCGAACGCCGGTTCCGACGTGGTATCGATGAAGCTGCGCGCCGACAAGCGCGGCGATCACTACGTGCTCAACGGCAGCAAGACCTGGATCACCAACGGTCCGGACGCCAACACCTATGTGATCTATGCCAAGACCGACCTGGAAAAGGGCCCGCACGGCATCACCGCCTTCATCGTCGAGCGCGACTGGAAAGGCTTCAGCCGCAGCAACAAATTCGACAAGCTCGGCATGCGCGGTTCGAACACCTGCGAACTGTTTTTCGATGACGTCGAAGTACCGCAGGAAAACATCCTCGGCGTGCTCAACGGCGGCGTGAAAGTGCTGATGAGCGGCCTCGACTACGAGCGCGTGGTGCTCTCGGGTGGGCCGACCGGGATCATGCAGGCCTGCATGGACCTGATCGTGCCGTACATCCACGACCGCAAGCAGTTCGGCCAAAGCATCGGCGAATTCCAGCTGATCCAGGGCAAAGTCGCCGACATGTACACCCAACTCAATGCCAGCCGCGCCTACCTGTACGCCGTGGCCCAGGCCTGCGAGCGCGGCGAAACCACACGCAAGGACGCTGCTGGCGTGATCCTCTACAGCGCCGAACGCGCCACGCAAATGGCCCTCGACGCGATCCAGATTCTCGGCGGCAACGGCTACATCAACGAATTCCCGGCCGGTCGCCTGCTGCGTGACGCC
>Ga0302169_10000161_pt1 | contig 22029 bp, 33 predicted proteins | sample I_Fen_N1_3_FD_193493 | JGI IMG/M metagenome (GOLD analysis project Ga0302169, IMG submission 193493) | Peat permafrost microbial communities from Stordalen Mire near Abisko, Sweden - I_Fen_N1_3 | ecosystem: Environmental > Terrestrial > Soil > Wetlands > Permafrost | place: Sweden: Abisko...
CAAACAACAAGGCCCCTGCATTTCTGCAGGGGCTTTGTTTTGTATGGTGCCGGCACCAGGAATCGAACCCGGGACCTACTGATTACAAGAAAACCGTTTTCGGCCTGCTGGTCAGTCACTTAGGTCGCGGCTTGTTACGTAATGACAGCGCTGACGGCCGGATTCCATGCGGAGTCCGGCGCGCTTGTTACGCAGGTTTCAGGGGATCAGAGTGCGGAGGGGGCGACCTTCGGGACGCTCAGATCGTAGATGTCGAGCATGGACTCGTCGCGGTGGCCGCTGGCTTCCTGCTTGTCGGCCCTGGTGCCGGGGGTGTCAGTAATGCCGCGGCGCTTGAGATCGTGCAGGCCGAAGCGTTGCTCGGCGGTGATGACGCCCGCCACGATGGCGTTACGCATGAAGCGGTTCCAGGCAGTGTCCAGGCCGGACTTGCCCAGTGGCCCGCCATGATCGGCGGTGATGATGAAGCGTTTATCGGGATTGACCGGCACGGCCGTGCCCCGGGCTTTCCATACCTGGGCGCGGCGGGCCTTTGCAGCGTCCCAGGCTGCCCGCAGGCGCGGCGTCCAGGTGACCACGTTGTCACGGCTGCCCTTGCGTCGGTTGGTGAGCACGCCGTCTGCCAGCTCGTTGGCGTCGGTCAGGGTGACGACCTCGATGCCGCGCAGCCGGCAGAGGTAGGCCAGCTCCATGACGTAGCTTAGGTGCGGAGGTACCGCGTCCTTCTGCCCGCGTTTCAGCTGGCCCAGCTCGCGGGCTCGGGCAATCAGACGCTGCATCACGTCATGCGATGGCAGGCGGCGCTGCTTGCGCTCTGCAGGAGCCTCGATGCCCATGGCCGGATTGTTGTCCAGGTAGCCGCGGTTGCGGCCCCACTGCATTACCAGGCGCAGGTACCGTAACGCATGCGCAGCCTTCGACGGAGTGCCCTCGTCGGCGATCCGGTCAATGAGCCGCTGGATCAGCGCAGGGGTGAACTTGCGCACGGCCAGTTCGCCGAGGGGTTTGCCGAGCTTGGTGGGAATATTGGCCAGAACATCGCGCGACCAGGTGTAGCTGTCCTGGGTTTTCGGCGCGAGCCTCTTGAACCTGGCGCTGTCGTGGTATTGCTCGCACAGGTGGTTGAGACTCTCGCGGTCGACGCCGTTGCGGACTTCCATGATCTTGTGCAGCTCGGCCAGCGTGGCCGAACTGTTGGCGATGTTCTGCCGGCGCTGCCGGCCGGCCTCGTCACGGTGCAAGGCGTACCAGCTTCCCTTGCCTCGGTGGTCAAAGAAAACGGCCGCTGGGATAGCGGCCTGGTCGATGTGCGGGGGGATGTTGGGGTTGTTCTTCCTGGATCGCCTCATAGAATCTCGACGCCGTACTGCTCCTGGGTGCCGGCTTTCAGTCCGCCGGCCTGGTTGATCAGTTCCACGGTGGTCCAGGGACCAGCGCGGCCCCTGAAAATGCGGATACCCTGCTCGTGCAGGGTCCGCTCCACGTCTGCCCGTCGGGCATATCCTGTAATGCGCTTGAGGTCGTCGAAAGTCAGCACGCGGGAGGCTTCGCTCATGGCTGGGCCTCCAGTGTACTGCGGGGGGCCGGTGGCCACCGCCGAGAATCGCAGCTCCGGCCTTCTCGCCGCATGTCGTTACCCATGCTCCTTCCCCAGCCATTCATGGCGACGCCGCCACTGCTTGCGCATTTCCTCAATGAGCAGGTTGATGGCCTGCTCGCCGCGCTTCTTGAGGTGGGTTTCTTTGAGCTCGGCCACCTTCTCCGGCGTGGTGTTCCCACGCCGGAGCCAGTACCGGGCCTCGCATTCCAGCATGTGCTGGCGTTCATCCTGGTCAGCCATGGTAGATGGCCACCCCATGCGCAAGGTCCACCACATTCATCCGGTCAGCTCTGGCAAGGAGGGCCAAGGCGTTGCGGACAGCACGCCAATCGCTCGGCGTTTTGCTGGTGTGGATGATCGGCCGCTCAGGCTTGGTAAAGCGCAGGTGGCCGCCGTTGGTGTAGACGACTGACCAGCCGTTACCCTGGGCGTATTGGAGCAGCGGTAGCAGGCGTTTAAAGCGACCGCATCGGCGGCCGCTTTGGACTATCAGTGGGCGGCTCATGGCGCATTCCTCGCGCCGCAGTTGGGGCAATCGTCGAAGCGTTGGCGGTCGCTGAGGAAGCGGCCGCAGCCTTCACAGTTGAGCCGGTAACAGTAGCTGCGATAGCGCAGACGCTTAAGCTTGGGGAGCTTGAGGCCGACCGAGTGTAGTGCCTGCTTGCGGTCGAGCAGCGCGGCCAGGACTACCGGCCGGGAACGCTCGACGATGTATCCGCATGGCCACAGCTCGAAGCCTTGGGCCAGGTACCCAGCGGCATCCGCCGCCCCCGGGTGGATGGCGTCTTCCAGGTTGGCAGTTGGGCCTTTGCCGCCGCGCCATACCAGATCGTTGCCGTCCCACTCGCGGGCGTAGGCCACATATACGCGGCCGTCTTCGTTGCGGTAGGCCTCGGCTTCCGACCTGGTGAGGTATTGGCAGTCAACGCCGACCTCTGCCCGGGCGCGGACATAGTCCACGGGCCAGGGCAGGTCGGTTTCGCGGCACTCGTACTGCTTGACCGCGGCCTCACGGGTGAACTGCTCGGCATCGTCCAGGTTCGAGGTGTAGCCGCCGCCTTCGCGCCAGAACATCGCCCGGCTGCCGACATTGCTGCGACTGTCCTGCAGGTAGAAGAGGTCAGACATTGGCCACCTCCATGTCGGCGCAGAAAGCTCGCCACTTGGCGGCGTCTTCATTCAAAGAAACTTCAGCCTTTAGCCGCGCCTTCTCTCGAAGAGCCCAGTTCATACGCCACTCGCATGGTTCAACCAGATACTGGACGACGCGCTCGTCATCGCCGCATTGGTTCAGGCAGTCGCACGGTTCAGCCATGGGCCACCTCCAGGAACAGCAGCGGCTGGACCGAAGTGTTATCAGTTTGCATGGCGGCGGCCTCCCTGGGCTTTCTTGGCGGCGATGTTGTCCATGTAGCTGGCCCACTCTTCGCGCTTGAGTTGCTGGCGGGTACGGCTGCAGGCGGCGTGCTTGCGGGTGGATCGGGCCTTGCCACAGATGTCGCAGATGCTGGGCAGGTCCAGGCGGTGACTGGCCATGGTTGGACGCTCACGCATGAGGCACCTCCAACATCAGCACGGCGCGGGCGCCTTCGCTGTTCATGCCGCTGACGATGCGGTCGCGCTCCATGCCCTCGATAATGCGGGCTGCGCGGTTGTAGCCGATGCCGAAGCGGCGCTGCAGGAAGGAAGCGCTGGCACGCTGATTCTTGACGACTGCCTCGACGGCATCGCGGTAAAGCGGGTCAGCGGTTTCAGGTTTCATCGGATGGGTGGCGACGTAGCGGGACGTGCGCTCAAGCACTTCCACGGCGGTTGCCTGGTCGTTGTACTTTTCGATGGCTCGAGCGGCTTTGCTGATCAGATGCTCGCAGGCCTTGCGCAGGTCGTCCGGCGTCTCGGTACCGGCCGCGCTGCAATAGGTGGTGATGAGGTCCTCGGCGATTTGGCCGACTTCGACTGGCGTCTTCATGCTGCACTTCCTTGCACGACAGGGGCAGCCTGCTGCAGCAGAGCATGCATGTACTCAATCGCCTGGATGGCGTCGTCATGTGATTCGCTGAACACTTCGCGGGCCGTTTGTGCTGCACGGTTAACCGAGGCCTGCCAGTCTTCGGGCTGTTTGTCCGCCTCCCAGCCCAGCTTGCTGCGACGCTCCATCAGATCCAGTGCCTCGCGCGCCTTGGCACTCAGCCCAGGGCTGATGCCGCAGTCACCATCGGCCACGTAGTTGACGAACTCCAGTAGGGCGTCTCCGGCGGCAAGTTCATGGCCGCGTGCCCAACTGACCACTTCGCCGCCGTCGACGCTGCGGGGGACTTCCTTGCCGGTGGCACCACGGATGACGATAGTGTCGTAACGTGGTGTGGTAGCCTTCCCGACGCTGACTTCTTGGGGGTTCACTTGCATGGTGCTTCTCCTTGGGGTTGGTCGGTCTCGGAGGGTTGCCGCCCTCCGGGACCATCTTTTATGCCGCCACGTAACCGGCGGCTGTCTTGTTCAGCAGGCCGGCTTCGGCTGCCTTCTGCATCAGCCTGGTGGCTCTGTCGCTGCCTATCCGCAGAACCTTGGCGACCTGACGCACTGCTACCTTCGTTCCTCTTTCCGTGCTGCCTATGAGCTGCAGCAAATCGGACGGCAGCGCGTCGTTGGTGGCTTGTGCCTGCTCCGTTTCTCGATGTTCCTGTTGCTGTTCCTCGGCCCGTTCCTGTTCCGCTGCTACTGGTACCGGGGCGCGTTCCTGCGCGGGTGTTGGACGCAGGGCGGAAAGGATCAGGGCCGGCACAATCTCCAGCGCAGCGGCGAAGCCGAGGCAGAGCAGGGTGGCCAGTTCAAGCGGCAGGCCCGCGGCCTTGGCTGGCAGGGCCAGCAGGGCGGTGAGCTCCTGCGACGCTTGGTCCCGACGCACCTGAGCGCGCTCCCGTTCGGCGTCGATGCGTGTCATGGCGGCTGTCTCCAGCTCTAGGGCGCGGGTGACCATGCCTCGCTCGCGCAGTGCGTTGGCCTGCTGGTGGACGGCGGCCGTATCGCTGTCAAGTTGCTCGATGCGGGTGGCGTCGGCGTCGCGCTGCTCCACCAGGTCGATCTGGCGTTGTTCCTGGCGGGCCTGGTGCTCGGCGCGGCTGTTGATGATCGAGGACATGAGCCGGTCGTAAGTGGCCCAGCCGGAGACGACGCCCAGGGCCAGCGCGCAGGCCATCATCAACAGCGCGCACATGGTTCGGCGCACGACCAGCAGGCCGAGGGCCAGCGGCCAGGCGACGTACTTGAACAGGTCCAGGACCACCGCGGCCGAGGCGAACAGAACGGCGAGCAGTGTGTTGTCGATCAGCGCGGCTATGGCCAGTGCCACCGACGTGGCAGTCACGCCTGCCAGTGCTGCGACCATGGCCAGCAATGGCCAGCGGTGGTGCTGTTGTAGTTGGTGCATGGTGCTTCTCCTTGGGGGATGGCCCTGCCGAGTTGCTGCTCGGCGGGGCCTTCGTGTGGTTAACGCACTCGAACTTTCTTGCCGTCTTCGATGACGTACAGGTTCACGTCCGCCAGGCGGTACTGGCCACCCGGTCCCCCGGCGACGCAGTACAGGCCGCCGCGGTCGTCTACGACTCGAACAGGGAACGGGTACTGCCCCTGGCTCTTTGCCCAGGTCGCCTGGTGCGCGTACTTGCTCGATTTCTTGATTTCCGCGTACAGCTGCTGACCCTCGGGACGTACGCCGTGCGGCCCGTGGGCCAACTCGAACCCTTCCCAGCGCGCCTGCGTGATCGGGTCGACGTAACCGGTGTCGGCCTCGTTGCGCGTCGTCGGCCACTTGTTGGCGGTGGCCACGTCCTCGAAAGCGAACAGCATGTTCAGGTCTGCGAGTGGTTGAGTGCTCATGCGCGCTCTCCCAACTTGGCTACGCGGGCGGACTCGTATTCGCTCGGCAAAATCTCCACCGCGCCGCTGATCCAGCCGGACGTTGGTTTGCCGGCTGCGACGTTGGCTTCGTGCTGGGCCTGGTTGATATCGAAACCGAGGCAGAAGTAGGCCACGCCTTGGTGCTCGAACTTGATACCGCCGCAGAGCATCAGGTTGCCGGTGTTCACATTCAGCCGATCCCAGTAGCCATGGGTGTCCAGGCGAGGCGGGCAGTGTTCCTTCCACAACTCGCGCAGGCGCTCGTGCTCGGCTCGAATAGCTGCGCGCTGCTCCTTGGTGATGCCCTTGGGTGGCACTGCCTGTTGGCGGAGGCTGCGGTAGCCGTACTCGTCAGGACGGCACCAGTGGACGTCCAGTTCGCGGCTGGCGGACAGCTTCACGCCACCGGCGAAGTGCGAAGTGATGTCGCGCATCGGGGCGATGGCTCCGCCGAACAGCTTACCCAGCTCGGCCAGCTGCTCATTGAGCAGGTCTTTTGCCTGGTAGAACTCCCGGACGATGGCCGCCACTTCGGGGGCTTCGGACATGTAGAAGTAGTTCTGCATGGTGCTTCTCCTTGGGTTGGTGCCCAGGCGTTGCCGCGCCTGGGTGGGGGTTCAGGCCTATTCGGTAATCAGGCACATGGCTGCAATTTCGATGTGAGCGTCTTCGCGGGCTTCCGTAGGCAGAACGAACAGGTCATCCAGGACGCCGAGCAGTGCGTGTAACTGGGCGTGGTTGAACGCGGCTCGCTTGTTGTCGTGCGGCTCTACGAAGTAGGCGGTTGTGTGTTGCAGCAGGCCTCCCAAGCGTTCGCCAGCAGCCTTGAAGGTGTCGTAGAGGTAGAGGCCGCCGGTGTTGTGCATGTCGAGCAGGTCTCGCAGGGCCTGAGCGGATTCTTCGGTGCGTTGTGAGTGATCAAGCTCAACGAACACGAAGCGGGAGCGCAGTGCGTCCGATAGCGGCGGATTGCCGACGATGACCAGAGCGCCGCGAAACTTCACGTCTTCTACCGGGGCTCCGGCGCTGCGAAAGCTCATGCGCTCGCCGGTGAAGCAGGTTTTCAGCGCATCCCAGTCAAACGGCTCGCCGGCCCCTTGCCGGTCGGGCTCCTCGATTACTACAGGCATATCCACCGCGTTGTGCACGCTGCGCATCACGGCCGTCCTGGTGCTGTGCGCGAGATTGATGGTGTGGCTCCGCTCGGATCCGAGCAGCTTCCACAGCACTGACAGGATCAAGCTGCTATGGGCTGAGCAGGTGCCGGTCACTTCGAGACACGGGTAGCTGCGCTGCGCGGCACGGATGCGCTCCGCGTGCAGCGCGCCCAGCCACCAAGCCAGGACAACCAGGCCCTTGGCGCCGAAGGCGGTGATGAAGAGGTTTATCCATTTCGGGGTTTGTCTCGGTTGCATGATTCTTCTCCTTGGGTTAGTTGCCCGGACGTTGCCGTGTCCGGGCGGTTGGGTTAGTGCAGGACCACGGCCAGCAGGGACGGGGCGTAGTAGCCGGCCAGCACGAGGGCCAGCAGGGTCAGGCCGCTAATGGCCAGCGTGAGCAGCGTGTCGCCGCGGTTGCTCTGGTAGAAGTTGTCGTTGTCGTTTTGCATGGTGCTTCTCCTTGGGGTTGAAGCCGGCGTTGCCGCGCCGGCGGGGTTACACGAGCTGGAATATCCAGCAGCGAACCGTCCTTGCCGTGCCGTGGGTGTCGACGGCGATGGCTGAGTTGATCGGTTTGTTGGTTTCCAGGAATTTGGGCGACTTGCTGGTCTTGAGCACGCGCTTGAGCTCGCTGAGGTTCGGCAGCTGCTGGCGCTTGTTGGCCGCCGTCTCGACGAACTCGTTGAGATTGATGGCGAAGAAGGCCGACTTGCGGGAGTGGTTCAGTTTGCCGCCGGTGTCGCCCAGTGGGCCGTTGAGGAACTCGACCATGTCCCAGAACTCACGCACGAGTGGGTGGTCGGCGTTGATGGCCTCCTGACGTTCCTGGGCCATGCGTTCCACCTCGGCATGCACCAGGGCCGCGCGCTCGTCGCTCAGCGGGACGACCAACTGCAGGGCGTCCACCAAGCTGCGCAGTTGGGCGTGATTCTTGGCGATACGCACAGTGCGAATGCCCGGGAGCGCCAGGAGCTGCTGCTCGTAGCCGGAGGTACGCTCGTCCAGCAGGCTGAGGACCTTTGCCTCGGGCTGCAGCGCCTTGATCATGAAACCGCTGAGCTGTTCCACCGGCATGCGCTCCAGCTGCTCGGCGAACAGCTTGGTTTCCGGTGTCTGGTGTTCACGTGTCAGGTGCACATGACCCAGGCGCTGGAGGATCGGCTCTGAGGCGTTGACCGCGTTGTTCTGGGCGATCAGCAGGGCGGCCCGGAACGGCGGTTCGCGGGTGTCGTTGCCGTTGTTCTTCACGCCAGTGGAGCGCACGCTGCGGCCGTTGTAGGCGGTCTTGAGTTCGTCCCAGTCGAAGTGCTTCACCGGGGCGCCTTCCTTCTGCTCGCGCTCGGACTCGATCAGCACGACCGGCAGGTTGCCGACTTGGGCGAAGTTCCGCGCACGGCTGGCAGGGGTGGCCTTAGACGGGTCGAAACCTTCATATTCAACGCGCCCGGTGGTTTTCCAGAGCAGTTCCACCAGAGTGGTCTTGCCGGCACCGGCTTCGCCGATCAGCTCAAGGAACAGGTAGGACTTGTGAATCTGGCGGATTTGCTCTGCATACAGGGCGCCCAGCCACCAGGCCAGCACCACAGCGCCGCGCACGCCGAAGCATTTCCAGAACAGTTCGAACCAGCCTTCGTTGTAGGCGCTGAGGTCTGGGTTGATGTGCAGCACTGGGGACTGGCTCTGCGACTTCACACTCAAATTGCCGACGTCGAAGAAGTCCTCTTCGTTGAGCTTGTGCACCTTGCCGCCGGCGATGGCCAGTTCGTTGAACACGTAGACGCCGTGTTCACGGGTGTAGCCGATCCAGTCGATGGTGTTGACGGTCTTGAGGTCGTCGAGCTGGAAGCCGAGCATGCGCTCCAACTGCTGCGCAGTGCCGGTGAACATGGCCCCATTGCACTCGTTGAGCAGGCGCTTTTTAAACTCCGGTGCGGCAGTAATCTGCGAGGCGGTGAAGGTTGTCTTGACGGCACGGCTGTCTGGTCGATCTACGCGGAAGTAGTACCAGGCCTCCTGGGTCACGTCGTTGCGCATGTAGTACAGCGCTTGGAAAGCGCAGTTGGCGATACGCACAACGGACGAGCTCTGGCGCAGGGCCTTGTCCCGACGCTGCTTGTCGCTGAGTAGCTGATCTTCCTGGCGATCAGAGCTATCCAGCTCGCGGGTAGCGCGCTCGTACTTTTCCAGGTCAAGGTTGAACCAGTACAGACGGGAGCGGTAGGTAAAGTTGAATTCCCTGCGCTCGTCCCACTCGTACATGAGCAGGCCTTTTTCCTCGGCCGAGTCGGCCAGCAGCAGGGCGCCCTGGTGACGGGCCTCTGCAAGGTCAAGCTCGACGCGCTTGGCGCGTTCGTCGTCGCCCTCAATGAAAGCCCAGCGCTGATGCAGGTCATTCCAGTCGATCTTTTTGGCGCCGCGCTGCGGGATGACAGCGGCTTCGCACTTGAAGCCCAGCGCGCGGGCCTCTTTGGCCCAGCGGCGCATGTTGGCCTTGGCCACCGGCTCGTTATCCAGTGCCCAGACCAGGCGCGGCAGGCGCTTGTCCGCCTCCTGGCAGGCCTTCTTGAGGGCGCGGAGCGATTCCTCGGGGAAAGGAGCGCTGCTCATCATGGAAACGGCAGGTATATCGTTGTGCAGCAGGGCGATGGCGTCGAAGATGCCCTCGACGATATACAGCTCGTCGACCTCCATTAGCGTGAACGAAGGCGGGCACCACCAGACGCCCTTGTAGCTCTCGCCCGGTTTGAAGCGGGCCTTCTGCTTGCCGAAGCGCTCGGGGCGATCGATCAGGCGCTCCCAGTAGCCCCCCTTCTCCAGGGGAAAGCGAATGGTCGCGCTGCCGGCACCAATTTCGCGGCTCCAGTAGTTCTCCTGGGTGAACCAGCCAGCGATAAGTTCGACGCGAAAGCCTCTGGCCATTTCCAGATAGGCGCGGGCAGTGGCAGTGGGGTTGTCCGCGGTTGACGGCGCCTGCTCACTCCAGTCGTTGAATAGGTCGCTGTAGATGTCCTTGACATGGACGCGGTGATTGCAGGCTTCCGGCCGGCCACAAATCAGCATCCAAGGCGAGTCATGGAAGGTGTAGAGGGTGTTTTTACCGCACTTGTGCGCCGGGCATCTGCCTTTGCGCATGTAGTTGGTGTTGGTCATGTGCTTGAGGCCGAAGTCGGACTCAAGCCGGCGCAGCACCTCTACCCGTAGTTTCTCGTGCATCGTCATGGAGTTGCCTTACTGATTGGCGGCAAGGGCGGCTTGCAGCGCGCCGATGGTGCGTTTGTGGCCGGCAAGGGCCGGGTAGTCGTCGAGGATGCGGTTGCTGCGCAGACCAGCCGGAACGGTGCGGTAGCGATCGTCATACCAGTGTTCGGTCATGCTCCGGCGCAGCTCGGCGCGCAGGCTGTTGAGCAGCGCTTCGGCCCAGGGCTTGGGCAGGTCCATCTGGATCGCAACGGCGTTTTGCATGGCGCGTCCTCGGATTACGGGTGCAACTTCCCCAAACCCACGGGAGTGGGCCTGGGCGTTTTTGGGTTAGCGTGGGGCCGGGTTGGCCAGGAAACGGTGTGGTAGGTCCCGGTGCGGTACCTGGATGATCTTGTTGAAGCGGGGATCATGGAAAATGCACAGGTCCCGGCCGCTGGCCATGTCTATGCCGATCCAGCGGCCGCTTTTGGGTGAACGCTCAGTCATGGCCAGGTGGACGAGGCGGTCGGCCATGAATACGGGCACGTCCCACACTCCAACCAGGTGGTCGACGGTGCGGTCGAACAGACTGTCGTCGTGCAGGTGTTCCTGCTGGTGGCGTTCGATGAAGGCAGCAGCGTTGCTCTGCATGACGGTGCGGTAGTCGTTGAGCTGCGGGGCGGTGAACTGGACGAGTTCCATGGCTTAGGCCTCCAGGACAGCGAGCATGTCGAGCTGGTTGGTTTTCTCTGCGCTGTCGCGGATGGCCTGCATTCGCTTGACCGAAGGTGCGACGGGGAGGCGGACACGGGGCCGGTCCAGACCTGACGTGGTCAACTCGTACTCCCAGGACAGCGAGCCGCCATAAGTCGCGCCGCAGCCCAAGTTGGTGCATTCGCCGTACATGGTTTTAAAGATGGGCGTCTGCTCTTCCGAATTGCGGATGCGCATCCTGCTGCCGCAGGCCGGACACAGACACTTGTAACCGCCGCCGTGATTGGTGCTCATGAACTCTCCCCCTGCCGCCAGTGCGGCATTGGCCGAAGCCGAAAAATTGCGACGCCTCGTGCGTCTGTTGCTATTCCTGGTTGCCCGGATTTTTCCGGTGCAACGTGATAACGGCCCCCACCTCGGCATGCCGGGCGGCGATGTGCGCGCGGTGGGCAGCGATGATGTCGCCGAGCTCGGCCTCGTCTAGGCGGCCATCGGCCAAGGCCTTGGCAATGATCTGGTCGACCCGGCCCTCGGCCACGTCGGTGACCAAAGAGCGCTGGTACAGGTCCAGGTTGTCGAGCGGGGTGTCGTCTGGCATTGGGACGAAAACGCCCCCGTAGAGGCCGGACACGTAGTCGGGCAGGAAGCTGGTACCGCCTACCCGTTCCAGCTGGCGAACCTGCTCGTCGGTCAGCGGGCGATGGCCGGTGTTCTCGTACAGCTTGTTGTCAAACTGTTTGAGGTCCAGCCCCAAGTGGGCGGCGGCGCACTCGCGGCCGCCCGGGAAGGCGGCGACGGCGGCCATCACGGCCTTGCGGCGGCTATCAAGAATTGGGCGGGTCATGTTCTCGTTTTCTCCCTGAGCCAGCCGCACTATCGTGCGACCGTGCCCTCCTTGATGCCGAGCAGGACGGCGGCGCGATGAGACTCTCCGCGCAGACATTTCTTCTGGCCATTGAGCACGGCGTAGACGGTGGAGGGGGACAGGCTGTTTTGCTCGGCCCATTCCTTGGCACTGAGTCCCTGCTTGCTGATCAGGGTTCGTGCCTTTTCTCGCGCTTGCTCGGTGGGGTATCCGTTCGGCATAGTTCCGTTTCGTGTGATTTCGTGTGATGACGAGCAAAGATTATTCAACGAATGTTGAACTGTCAACGCCATATGGAGCGTTTTGTTGAATATTGGTGAGCGTTTGAAAGAGGAAAGAAAGCGCCTCGGTCTGAACCAGACAGAGTTCGCTGTGCTGCTGGGTGCCTCTAAGACGTCGCAGTTCAACTACGAGAAAGGTGACCGGAGCCCAGATGCAACATATCTGGCGGCAGCTGCTGAGCAGGGTGTCGATGTGTTCTACGTCCTAACTGGTCAAAGGGTTCCGCAGCCTGCCGACAGCATCAGCGCCCGGGAAGCCACATTGCTGGGTTACTTCCGGCAACTGCCCGAGGGCGAGCAGTCCAACCTGGTGCGTACGGCGTCTGCGCTGGCCGCGACCCTCGATCAATAGCGAGGTGCTGTGATGCCCCTGCACTTGGATGAAGACCCCGACTTCGGCGCTCGCCTGCAGGAAGAGCGCGAGCGCCTTGGGATGGAGGTTCACGAGCTCGGCCACCTGGCTGGCAAGCCCGTCAATATCCAGCGGCGCTACGAGAAGGGCTCTGCCACGATCCCGATCCGGTACCTTCAGGCCATCGCCCTGCGCACGGACATTTCCGTCCAATGCCTACTGACCGGCAAGCGCTGAGGCGCCGCCAGGATTCCCCATCGATCAAGGAGTGACGCAATGACCCTAACCGCCTGCAAAGACTGCTCGGCGCAGATTTCCAGCGACGCCAAGGCCTGCTCACAGTGCGGCGCGCACAACGCGTCAGCATTCACGGGCGTGCGGATCGGTGGGCTGATCTACCTGGGGTTGTTCGCCTTGGCCTTCTGGTGGATATGGGGCGTGATGACCCCCTCGACGAAGGGCCAGGAGGTGACCGAGGCGGATTTCGGCGCGGCCTGGCCGCTCTCGGTGCCGGCGGCTGAGCTGCTGTGCGAAGGCACGCCGCCGGCGGCATTGGCGAAGGTGGACGGCAAGCTTTACGCCCTGAACGGAAGCGCGCGGACGGTAGCAGCAGAGAAAGGCTGGCTCGATGGGGCGTCGCTGACCAAGCCTAACCCGGAGGTCCCTGGCATCCCGATGGATGTCAGCCCCCTGGTGGAACGCGCACAGGCGCTGTGTCAGCGCTGAGCGGCGCTTCCAGCCCAGGAGCCCGGCCTTAGCGCCGGGCTTTTTTATGACCTTTTGTAGCCAAAGGTCCAATCCGTGCGAGCTGCGGCATACCTGCCGTTATGGTCAAGGTTCACTGCCATTAACGGAGTATGCAGATGAGTTGTGAGGTAGTTGTTGCGGTTGCGGTGCCGGAGATTAACGGAGTGTGCGCGCCTGAGCTCGAGGCCCTGACGCCAGAGGAATGGATGATTATTCGGCTCTACCGTGGCCTTGATGAAGACGACCAGGCCTGGGTGCGGCGGATGATATCGGCGCTAGCTGCGCGATCAGTGCCCGGTTGATATGAGAAGGCCCCTTCACGGGGCCTTTTGCTTTTCCTGCATCCGCTTCCACTCTCGATCAAGGGCACGCTTGGCAGCTGCTTTGCTCTGGTAGAGGTGGGTGAGGCGGCGGGGCTTGGTTTGGTCGCCCTCGGTGACCTTATGCTGCTGGCCGGTCTTCTCATCGCGGTACCAGGTTACGAGGCCGGTGTAGTCGCTGTCGTCGTCGGCCAGGCTGGCCAGGTCGTCGCCCTCTGGTAGTTGCGACTCCAGCTCCATGGAGGTGGTGAGGCTGTCTGGCGTGAAGCTGTGGCGCAGGTTGCCGCCGAGCCAGATGATGGCAGCGATTTCGGCCTTGATGCCGGTGAGGCTGTATGTCTGGTCTGGGATCAACTCTGGGCGGCCCCTGGCTAGGGTATAGCTGAGTGTGGCGGTACCGCGCTGCAGGCGGTTCCACTCGGCGCGGGCGGCTTGCAGGGCGCTGGCCTGGTCGGTGAAGCTGTGGCGCAGCTCCTTGATGTTCTCGCCGCCCCCGGTGATAGCCTCTTTCTTCTCGGCGCTGTTGACCTCGTAGTAGTAGGCCTTCACGCCGGTATAGGCGTCGCGGTCGGCCTGCAGGAAGCGGTGCTGATCGCCGTCTGCCCTGGTGAGGGTGACATGGGGCAGGGCAAGGCCGCTGGCGGTGGTGGCCTTGCCGGTAGGCAGGAACAGCAGGCGGTCGGCCTTCACGGTGGCGAAGGCGTCATGCTCTCGGCCGAGGCGGCTGAGCAGGTTGGCGTCCGACTCGTTGGCCTGGTCCAGGTGCAGCAACTCGATGCCGGCGAGCACGGCGCTGACCACGGGGGTGAGGCCCTGAGCGGTGGCGATGGCGCCGATGATCGCGCCCAGAGTGGTGGCGTCGAAGCTGCGCTCTTTCTTGGCCTTGAGGCCGCCGCGCAGGTCCGCGCTGCGGGCGCGGATGCTGAGTGTGTCCGGTGCGCCGCTGTGCTCGGTTTCGTCCACGGTGAAGCTGCCCTTGTCGACCAGGCCGGTGTCATCCCAGCCAAGCCAGAGGCGTACGGTGGCGCCCCGAGGCGGGATGGCGAGCAGGCCGTCGTGGTCGCTGAGGGTGATGTCGAGCTGATCGGCCTCCAGTCCGCGGTTGTCGGTGAGCTCGATGCTGACCAGGCGCGGCTGCTGCCCGCCGAGCAGCAGGTCGGTGATGTCGTTGCCGTTGACCACCACTTTGCAGATCGGCCGCGGGTAGGCGGTGAGCTCGCGGTACTTCTGGGCGGCTTGGCCGAGCAGTTCGTCGGCCTGGTTCAGCAGGCTCAAAGCAGGCCCCCGAGGGCACCGCGCAGGATGCCGCCGACCGAGCCGATGAGACTGCCGAGCATGTCGATGCGGCCGTCGTCGATGCGCTTGAGGCTGATGGTGAACTCGTAGCGGCGCGGTGTGCCGTCCTCGAAAAAGACCTGCTGCGTCTCGCTTATCGAGGTGATAACCCAAGTGCCATAGATGCGGCCGGTGCCGCCGATCAGGGGCCAGGCCTTGCCGGTGTCGGCCATCTTGCGCAGCACGTCAAGGCTGAGGGGCGAGCCGACCAGGCCGGGCAGCAGGGTGCCGGGCAGCGTGATGGTGTCTTCGCCGCGGCCCAGGAACTGGCTGGCCGGGTTGGTACCGATGCGGCTGGTGGAGGCGTGGCGCCATTCGGTGGTGCGCTGGAGCTCCTGGTAAGCGAGCGTGGGCAGTCCGAAAACGAACATGCCGAGGGTCATCATCATGGTGGGTTACTCCTGGTCGCCCAAGCGCGAGCGGATGCGGGCGGCCTTGGCGCGCTCGCGTTCGTCCAGCAGCTGGTTGAGCATGTTGCGCAGCCCGTCAGTGTCGGTGCCCGGGGTGGCGCTGATGTTGATTGCGATGGTGTCACCCTGGACAACTATGCCGCTGCCCGCGTTGGCCGACAGCGGCTGTCGATTGTCCATGGCGATGGCGCCGCCGGCAGCCCCGAAGCCGCTGGCCCCGGCCGCTACCAGTTGCTTGCCCATGTTGGTGACGGCAGCCAGTGGCCCCTGCTGGCCGTTGACGAGCCCCTGCTCCAGGCCGGCCATGGTGAAGCCGCCCAGGCTGGCGAAGACTCGCGACGGCGAGTGGATCCCGAGCTTCTCCTTGAACCAGGTGACGGTGCTGTCTGCGGCGCCGGTGACGGCACCTTTCACTGCCGCGAGGCCGTTGGTTATGCCTTGCACCATGCCCTGCATGAGCATGGTGCCGAACTCGCTGAATTTGCCGGGCATCTCGACGCCGAAGTAGTTCATCACGCCGGCGAAAGCGCGATAGAACAGGCCCAGCGGGGAAAAGTTGAGGATCAGTGCGGCGATGCCGGCGAAGCCGCCGTTGAAGCCTTCCTTCACCTCTGCCCAGAGGCCGAGGAAATAGGCCTTGATGGGGTCCCAATACTTGTAGATCAGGTAGGCGGCGGTGGCGATGGCCATCACTGCCAGGCCGATGGGGTTCATCATCAGCGCACGGCCGAGCAACAGCACGGCCTTGCCGGCCCACAGCAGGGCGCTGCCCAGGCCTTTCAGGGCGGTGACGGCGCCGAGGCTCTTGATGCCGAAGAAGGTGAGGGCGTAGCGGGCCATGGCGAAGGGGCCGAGGAAGCTGGCTATCATCAACGTTACGCCGCCGCCGACGGCCAGCAACATGGCCAGTCCGCCCGCAGTTTTGACGAGGGCGGCGGTGAGGCCGGGGTTTTCCTTTACCCAATTCTTGACGTTAACGGCGAGCTCGCCGAAACCGTTGATGAGGGCCTTGAGTTCGGGCGCGATGGTGGCACCGATCTCGCTCATGGCGTTGGTCCAGCTGCCTTCGGCTGCCTCGATGGTGTTAGTGAGGGTCGCGAGCTGCTCGTTGACGCGGGTGCGCAGGTCGGCCTGGTCCTTCATCTTCGCCGCAACTTCGTCGTAGCCGGCCAACCCTTTATTCATCATGGTATTGAGGACCTGGAGCGTCTCGGAGTCGTCGCCGAAAAGGTCCTTGATGACACTGAGCCGGTCCTCGGTGGTCAGGGTCTTCAGCTTGTCCAGTTGCTTGAACAGGTTGTCGATGCCAGCGAATTCGCCCTTGCCGTCGGTGAAGTCGAGGTTGAGCTTGATGCCTTTCTCGGCTTTTAGGTCCTTGAGCACCTTGTCGATTTTGGCGGTGTCCATGGCGCCCTGGAACACTTTGCGGAAGGCGTTGCCGGCGCTCTCTCCGGCCATGCCAGTCTGGTCCATCATAACCAGCAGCGGCGCGAAGGTGTTGGCGGCCTCCAGGCCAGATTTCTTGATGATGTCCATCACCGGGCTGATCTTGCTGAAGCCCTGGAGCATGTTGGTGTCGTCGACGCCCAGGTAAAAGGCCCGCTGGATGGTGTCCATCAGGCCCATCATGTCCTTTTCGGTGGTGCGGGTGGCGTCCTGCATTTTGGCCGCGAACTCGGCGGCGTCGGCCACTGGCTTCTGCAACTGGACGCCCAAGTAGGCGGCAGCCTCGCCGGTACCGCCCAGGATCGACTGGGCGCTAATGCCCTGACGGCGCAGCATGGTCATCATGTCCTGGAAGTCGGCGGTGGTACCGGGCAGGCGGTCGCCCAGGCCGGTGGCCAAGTCGCTGATCTTCTGGAAGTCGGCCGGGACCTGGCCGGTGCTATCCATCATGGCCACCTTGAGTTGGGTGGCGGCGTTTTCGGCCGGCGCGAATGCATCCACGATGCCCTTGAGAGGCCTGGAAATGGCGTAGGAAGTACCGAGCCCCGCGGCGCCGCCGGCGGCCATGCTGCCGGCAAGCTGTTGTGACTTGTCATACTGGGCGCGGGCGTTGGCTAGGCGCTTGGATTGGGCGGCCAAGCGCTGCATGCGCTGGGTCTGGTCGCTGATCTGCTGATTGGTACTGGCGATGCGGTCGCGGAGTTCGCGCTCGCCCTGCACGAGATTGCGCGTGCTGATACCGGCGGCGCTGAGCTTATTGCGCAGGCCCTGCAGCTCGGCCTGCTGTTCCTGGTGCTGTTTCTTGAGAGTGGTGGCGGCGCGGATGGCGTCCTGCATGTCCGCCGTCATCTGCTTGGTCGGCGCGCCGGTGTCGGCCATCTGGCGGCCGAGTTCCTTCACTCGATCACGCGCGCCCTGGAGGGCGGTTTCGGTGTTGGCGCTGATGGCGCGCAGGCGCTGCCAGCTGCTGACATCGTTCTGCGTTGCCTGCAGTTGCTTGAGCTGGTCGCGGGACTCCTTGAGTGCGCGGCCGAGGCCGACACTTCCTTGCATCACTGCGCGGATGGGGCGGGTGGCGCGGTCGATGGCCTGGAGGATCACCTCCATTTTCAGATCATTGGCCATCGCTCTTCTCCCAGCGGCTTCTGGCCCGCTCGCGCCATTCCATCAGTTCCGATAGGGACAACGGGTCCAAGTCCGCCGGCCCCCAGTGAAAGACCATGGCCAGATCGGCCATGGCTTCTTCTACGCGACGAGGACAGCTTCCTTCGCCGACTTCTGCAGCAAAAAACTCGCGACAGCCAGCCCGCACTGGAACAGGTCCGCCGGGTCCATGCGGCCGACCTCGATGTCGGTGAGGCTGGGAGTGCTGATGCGCGGCAATACCTTGCGCAGGGCGAGCACGTCCATCTGTGCCAGGTCAGAAAGGGTCACGCCGCGTAGTTCGCCGCTCATGGGCTTGCGCAGGGTCACCTGCCCGATCTTCTGCTCGCCACGGATGATCGGGGTGTCGAGGTCGATAACTTCCTCGTTTGGGTTCTTGGTCGGGGCCGGTGCAGTCGCTGCAGTGGTGGTGCTGTCGTCGTGCTTGGCTTCTGGGGTCTGCATGGGGTGGTGCTCCTTGGTTCAGGGGAAGGCCGGCATGGGCGCCGGCGAGTGGCGGATCAGAGGCCGATGTTCTTGCGGTGAGCTGCGAGCAGGTCTTTGCCGTCGACGATGAACACGAAGTTCAGGAGGTCGATTTCGGTGATGACCTCGCCGTCGACGGTGAGCTTGTAGTAGGTGCAGGTGGTGCTGATCTGGTGCTCGGTATCTTCGCCCGGGGTGGACTCGCCGAAGTCGATCTCTTCATGTCGACCGCGCACGGAGATTTCCACGGAGCTGGTGCCACCGTCGTCGTCGCGCTGGACTGAACCGGCGAAGCGCAGGGCGACGCCATCGGCACGCACCGCGCCGAACTGGCGCAGGGCTAGCAGGTCCCAGCCGCCCAGGGTCCAGGCGAGGACGATGCCGTCGTCGCCGAAGCCGAGGTCGACCTTGACCGGGCCGTCCATGCCACCGCCGCGGTAGGCCTCCATCTTGCGGGCCAGCTTGGGCAGGGTGACGGTCTTGGCGATGCCGCCGTAGACGTTACCGTCGTTGAACAGGTTGAAGTGCTTGAGCTTCTTGGCTAGGGCCATGGTTGGGCGCTCCTACGGCGCGGCCGGAGCCGCGCGGGTGAGTGGGATCAGGCCTTGACGCTCTCGGCGAAGGTCATGAGGTAGCGGTCGGTGATGCGCTGGCGGAACAGCAGGTTTTCCAGCGGCGGGACGGGGGTGTAGTCATAGTCCAGGAACAGCTTGCCGACCTTGAGGGTGGCGGCGTCGTTGGCGGCAGGGTCGAACCAGCACTGCCCGTCGATGATGTACCCACCGGTTTTCAGCTCGCGGAACTTGGCGTTGACGCCGTCGACGATGTCTTTGACTAGGCTGCCGTGCATGGGTTTATCCACAGCCCAGAAGTGGGCCTCGGCCATGGTGTCGGCGAGCACTTGGGCGGTGCGGGTGTAGTTTTCGAAGGCGAACAGCGGATCGGCGCTGGTGGTGCGGTTGCCCCAGAAGCGGAAGCCTTCGCGGCGGATCAGAGTGGTGACCTCGGCGGCGTTGAGCAGGCCGGCGTCGGTAGCGGGGTTCTGCAGGTCCCAGAAGATGTCCTTGGACAGCCCCGACACGCCGTTGACCGGCACGTTGGACAGGGTCTTGTGCCAGCCGACTTGTTCGTCGATCTTGGCGCGCAGGCCCAGGGCGCGAGCGACGGCCGAGGCCGGGGCGTTGGTGCTGGTGGCAGTGTCCCAGTTGACGAAGTCCGGCCAGATGAGCATGAGCTCGCGGGAGCCGAAGCCGTCACGATAGGCGATGGCCTCGGAGGCGTTCTCGCAGTCCCAAGCGCTGGCGTAGGAGAAGGCACGCATCTGCTCGGCGATGGCCGCCAGCTCGGTGGTGACGGCGAGGTTGTCCAGGCCTGGTACGCCCAGGATGCGTGGGCGCACGCCGAGCTGCACTTCGGCCGCCATCAGGGCCTTGAGGCCGGTGTACTGACCCTGGGCCGTAACGCCGCCGATGATCTTGGTGGTTTGGTTCGCTTCCTTGGCGGCATCGTCGGCGCCTTCGCCGTCGGCCACGCGCACCACGACGGTGACGGGGCTGGCCTGGTCAGCGATGGCGTCCAGGCTGCGGGCCAGGGTGCCCAGCTCGCCGGCTTTGCCGGAAGCGGTGAGCACGTCGGTTAGCAGGACTGGGGTGTTGAGCGGAAAGGCAGCCGCGTCGGCGTCGCTGCCGGTGCAGACCATGCCCACCACGGCGGTGGCGATAGTGCGAATGGGGCGGATGCCCTCGTTGATTTCGAGGACGCGAACGCCGTGATGGTAGTCGGTGGCCATTGGGCAGCTCCTGGTGGGCGTGATGCCGTTTCAGTGAGCCTTGAGGGTGACGCGCGCGCGCAAGCGGGGCGAGTGGCGGGCGGTGTAGCGGGGCGCGGTACAGGACGCGCAAGAAAAAGCCCCGACTCGCGGGGCCTTGTAGGCGTGGGGGTTACTGGTGGCAGATGATCAGGCGGGGGTGATCTTGTAGCGTTTGCTGCCGCCGATGCGTACACCGGCCCAGAACAGCCAGGCACGCCAGCGTGCGACCCCTTCGGCACGCAGGCCACGATACAGCACCGCGTCGGCTTGTTTGCGAGTGAGCGGTCCGGTGGTGTAGAGCCAGTCGTGCACGGTGGCCGCGTAGTTGCCGTAGCCGGCGAGCAGGGCGTACAGCACGAACAGAAAGATGTTGTGCAAGAACCGGATACTGGCGAAGTCAGTCCTGAAGCCTGTCGGTACAGTGATCAGGCCGTGGTCATCGTCTTGGAGTGACAGTTCGGCCAGTAGCGTGCGGTCCCATTTGCCGTCCTGTTCGGTCTTGAGGGTGTTCAAGAATTCGCTCATTCAGGCCACCACTGATCATCCGTGTAGTTTTCGGGAATCGCCGGCATATCCTTCAGTGCGCGACCGGCATAGATCAGCTCCGACTTACGCAGCGCGGCAGCTCGCCCGAACTCCACAACGGTCTGTGCGTCCATCGGCACCAGGGTGTTTTCGGCGCAGATCCAGGCGAAGTCCTGGTCAGGGTTCGACCAGCGCAAGTCGCCCGGTTGAGCGCCGCCGACCACTGCCATGAAAGCCATCTGTGCCGCACCAGATATGTTTTCCCGGTCAGTAGTCCTAGACTGGTAAAGGACGCCGTTGAACATCACCCCTGCATCAATTCGGCGATCTCGCTCTAAATCAACCTGTACTGCGCTAACTATTGCCGGTCCATTAAGTGGACTAGTTTCAGGCTCTGGCCCATCGTTGATATCGACAAAGTGCTCATCATCCAGAAGCTGATTGTGCTCACTATCAAATGAACGCTTACCCGATAGATCGTTTTTAACAGCCCAACCAATGCTCATACACTGTCCTCATAACCCAGGCAGAATAAGTTTTCGTTTACCGACGCCCAGTAAATGTTGGGCGACTCCAGTAACAGCCAACCGGTATTCTTTGAATGCGCCCCACCTGACCCGCCGACAAAAAACGAGGCAATTGGCGGAGGATTTAAATAGTCGGCAACTGAGCCGTATCCCGCATTAGGCGCAACGCCGGCAGCGTTAGCCGTGTAATTGACGAGTTCAACTTTGATCGAAATAGCCGTAGGTGATACGTAGGCGGTAGTCGATACCGGAACCCACGTCGGCGTGCCAGGATTTCCAGCAGCACCGTTCGCCATGCGGCGCGGCGTGGCCACGTTACTGCCTGGAGCGGTCTTCCAGACCACCCGCTTGTCTTTCTTGATTTGAGATAGCGGGTACTTATTAGCTGTAGCATCGGTAAAGACCCAGCCCACCAGGGCCTTATGGGTAAACCCCGCCGGCAACAGCGGCGCGGTGCCACTCAGTGACAGTAGGCCCGCAATGGCCGCCGTAGCACCATTCCAGATAACCCAAACGCTGTACCACGTCGAGGCTGCCATGGCCCCACTGTCCAAACCATTGGCGCCCACGGACAAACTGTTGATGGTGAAGCCGACGTTATTCAGCGTTTTAACGTATTCCGCACCACCCACTGTCACCTGCTCGGCAGTAACAGGGACATTCCCATCTAATCCAGTGGTCACAATCGACAGCCGCCGATAACTGCCCACGACCGCCATTGTTTTCAGTTTCTGGATATCGGCTGCCAAGGCCGCAATATCAATGTTTCCCTGATTGATCGGCGCGTTCCAGGCCTTGATGCACATCACAACCGCAACGTTACGGGAGCGAGCCTCATCGCCACCTGAAGACCCCGTATTCCCAGCCCCCCACAGCGTATAGTTCGTGCCACCTCCGCTCAGCGCGCCAGAACCGAATCCAACCGCACCGCTGCTATGCGTATGCGCTTTATTCTGGCTGTCCTGCCAACTACCAATCGTCCGGCCTACATCCACTCCGCGCCCATGGTCCCAGCCACGCTCAAACTCGCCGCGCGACTCCGGCAACCGGAAATTGCCGGCCCCCTCATCCCCCCGGTTGAACGCACCGCCAAGGTACGCCGCCAGATCCGGATAGAGCGCAATGGGCTTGACGCTACCGTCACGCTCCAGAAAACCGGGCGGGATATTGTTCACCGGAAATGACATTTGCGCCCCGACCGGCAACGCCGAGGCCTGCGCGATCATCGACT
>Ga0302169_10000163_pt1 | contig 21815 bp, 27 predicted proteins | sample I_Fen_N1_3_FD_193493 | JGI IMG/M metagenome (GOLD analysis project Ga0302169, IMG submission 193493) | Peat permafrost microbial communities from Stordalen Mire near Abisko, Sweden - I_Fen_N1_3 | ecosystem: Environmental > Terrestrial > Soil > Wetlands > Permafrost | place: Sweden: Abisko...
TGTTGAATAGTCCTTAAAAATCAGTATTATACGCGCCACCACACAGCGGGTCGTTAGCTCAGTTGGTAGAGCAGTTGGCTTTTAACCAATTGGTCGTAGGTTCGAATCCCACACGACCCACCATTTTTATAGCAGTTTAGAAAATCCGAAAGGCCCACGTAAGTGAGGATTTTCGGGTTTTTTTTTGCCTGCAATACAGTGGGGGTGCGGGTCTGGAGGGTGGGTAGAGCTATCACCAACGTACAGACATGCAGCCGTCTGGATCGAACATTAGTTTCGAGTCGTCGTGATGTCAATATGGAATAGGGCGAAGGCAGGAGCGAGCCTGCTCCGTTTTGTCAACGAAAGTAACTCAGCTAACGCTGGAATTCATTTCTGAAAAGTCGATTTGAGGGCGAAACTTATCCTCCAGATCAGGCCTGCTTCATCCCAATCCAGACAGTAACGAGGGCTGCTTACGACAGTCCTGTCCCAGCGGTCGAACATCAGGGGCTGCTTCAGCTCCAGCTATAAGACTTGATGCCAACCCTGTTGATCATCAACGTCAACAGTAGCGAGCTTTCGGACACCTCATCTCCTGAGGAGGCGGGGGGGATGCCGAGTTCTTCCCACCACGTTCCTGGTCCATCCCAAGTCAGCTCGTGACTCAATCCAGTTCCGACCGGAAGAATGGCCTGCTCCAGAGTGAAGCGTTCCGAGGTTATGCTGGCGACGTGTGTTAGCAGCTTTGACTCCGAGGGAGTAGGAATGTGTGAGGAGCACTCTTTGCCCCTAACTTCGTCTGCCTCGAACACCATCGGCTCCATGCATACATCTGGCTGAGGCAAAGCAACTGGTTCGGGCAGGATGGGAAGCGGTTGAGCCACCGGCACAGGCATATGCTCATCGACCCGTCTCTCAAATGCTATCGCACCCTGTGAAAGGCTTCGTTCATGCAGCACTGCTCGCATGTGATCGTAATCCACCTCGATATAGCTGAGCGTGGTGGCGATATTTGAATGGTTCAGCAGGCTCTTGGTTAGGTGGATATTTCGCTCTGGCTGTCTCATTAGATCCGTTGCGAGGGTATGTCTGAACCTATGCGGGGTCATGCGAATTCCGACTTCCCGAGTCAGCTTGCGATACATGCCCTCGATCTGGTCGATGTTCATAACCGTTGAGCGATAATGTCTGGAAAAGCGATTCACGTTAAAAAGCTGGTCGTCCGGTGCAAATCCAATTTCCTTTGCTGCCTCGAGCAGTTTCAAAATATGGGGTTCCAGGCCTGGCATGATGGGTATTGAGAACTCGCGGTGAGTTTTCTCTGTGTCAGCCTGGACTTTGATAATTCTGTTGTCCCAGTCCACATCACCGTATCGAAGCGTCAGTAGGGCATTCAGCCGGATGCCGGTGTAGTAAAACATTTCGAAAACGGCGAGCCAGAACCAGGCCGGTGTAATGGCGCTACGTTTCTTTGAATAACACTCCTCTGCCACCATGGATTTGAGCCAATCCCGCGCTCGTTTGATTGCATCACGTGCGACGGTTTTACTGGGGCGTTTGGGTGGGATGACAGTGGTTTTTTTGAACGGGTTTATGGACGTGTGTAGCAGCGTTCCCTGTTCAATGGCATACCCCCATACAGTCCGGAGATGGTTTGAATAGGTGTTCCAGCTCTGTTTTGCCAGCCCACGCTCCAGCTCTTTCCGACGCCATCCTAGGATCGAACGGTGATCTATGGACTCAAGTGAAATTTCTTCTCCAAAGTGTCTGGTCAACGCTCTTGTGGCCGCAAAGTAGATCTTCGCGGTGGCATCTCTTAGGTCGTGAGTAAAGATGTAGTCCTTGGTGAGGGCTAGAGGTGTGCTCATTCAACACCCTCCTTTGCTCCGGTCACCAGGCTCAGGCTCGCGTTGTCGAAAGGTACTTCGGCAAATACCGTGAGTGGGTCTTTTAACAGATATCCCCTGAGCTGCTTTGTCGTTCTGGGACCGGTGACCTTGCACGTCCAGATGTTAAGGCTTTTCTCGGTTTTTCTATGCAGCTTCTGCTTTTCAAAGCTTCGCTGCACCAATTGCCAGGCGTTAATTTTCTGAGATTTGGCCTGCACTTCAATGGCAGGGAACTCCTGTACGTAGCGCTTGAAGATTCCAGGTGTAACAAGCATTGCAGTCCCCGATACGGTATGCACCAAAGCCTTGGTGTCATTGATGATGATTCGACGGGAGACGAGGCCATTCCTAAGCCATTCAACAAATCCCTGACCCAGCTCGCTGTTTGTTCTATGTATCGAAGCATCCGTGTCGGCTATGACTGTCGGTAAACTCTCTGCGCTGGAAGCTATTGCTGGCTGGGCGTCTTCCTGTCCAAAAGGTGCGGTCTCTGCCGCCGAGCTTTTGTCTTCTGGGTCGATTTCTGTATGTAGTGGCGATGTGATGTTATCAAGCAGATCCATCAGCGCAGCAATCTCCGCTGGATTACCAGGTGTGTCGGGGGAGATTTTTCCCGTTGTGAGGGACGGGTTCGAAACAAATGCGGGAGGGGCTGTGACAACCTGAGTCGTGAGAACTTGTGAGTTTTCGACGGTACTGTCCACGGGATTACCGGCTTCGACCTCAAGTGTCCCGGCGTATACCGGTGGGCGTTCACTCGGATCATTCCAGATTAGTGCTGGCGAGAGCTTGAGAAGGGTAAAAGTGTTTTTCCAACCATTACCGTTGTCGATGGTGGCTTTCCAAATAGCCTTGTCCTGTGCATTCGTCTGGATCACCCCCTGATCCTGCAGCATGTTGAAGAAGGGGGCGTTCGAGCTTGGTACTCCATCGACTCCTTGTGTCAGTAAATAGGCTCGAAGCTGATCTGCGATCGGCTTGCTCACCAGCCATAGCGCATCCTGTGCCAACCATCCATCCGAGGGGCCGTCTGGCTGGTTCAGTTTGAACTTGTCACGGACCAGGTAACGCAAACCATCGGCCAGTTGCCGTTGCAGGGACTGTTTCGGCGCTACCAAAGCTCGGGACGGATTGCCGCCCAGCTCCAGAGCGACTGACGCTTGGTCGGCCTGCACCACGATCTCACCCAGGATGCCGGCGTTCTCGTACTGACCGGCCAAGATAAAAATCAACTGCGACCACACTTCGGGGAATCCGCTGAGCCAATCCAGAATGTCAGGGGTCAAGACTTGGGCGTAGATGAGGGCTGCGGCTGCGCCGTGTAATTGATAGTTACGCCCCTTCACGTAGCGGAAGCGGTAAGGGCGCTTTATTGGCCCGTGCCAAGGGTGCCAGGTCTTTTCTCCCTGAAGTTCAACATGGACGTCGACCGCGATCTTGCCGATGTCGTGCAGCAGAGCTCCATAGGCCGCAGCGGCGGTCCAGGCTTCGGCTTGGGCTGACTGGGACTCTGGAGGTGCACCAATAGGCAGGAGGTAGGACTGTCGAATCTTCAGGGCATAGGCAACGATCTCTAAGCCGTGATCGAGCATCCCACCGGGGTGTGCATGGTGGTGATTTTCCGAAGCGGGGAGCTGCTGGACCAACTCTGAGTAGCGCTCAAGTGGCCTGCGGTATAGGTCCGCAAATTGCTGTCGGGACAGCGAGGCACGTTGCCATATGTTTTCCAGTAGTTTTTGACGACGCGGGGAGGCGAGCAGGTCCTGAGCATTCGCTGGTTGCAAAAAGCCTTTGGGCATTTGAGCCGCAGAGGGTTTGGATTTGCTGCGTCGAAAGAGAGAGAACATTGCCTGCTCCATGAGAGATTCATGGGGCGGGCTTTTCCTCTATTGAGGGGGAGGGGAACAAGGGAAAAGCATCATTGGGGGCGTGTAGTATTTTTTGGGCAAAATGCCATCTTTCGATGGTGGCGACGGAGAAACGAAGGCAAAATCCTAGTAGTCTCGGTCTAAAGGCATGGTGCCGCAGACTCATCCGGAGAGGGTAAATAATGGTTTCACTTCGCTACGCTACGAAATCAACTTCAGATAATGTTTGGGCGCTTTGCGATTTGATACGTGACAAAAAGTGTGATGAGATCATTCTTTTTGCTAGTGAGAAGAATACTTTTGACGATGATGAAGGCAAATATGATAACAACCTTCCTTTGGTTGTCGCCTTAGCCAAGTATATTATTCCTCATGTTGATAGTGTGTTTGTTGTGTTTGACGGGACATTTCTAACCGCTGCACGCTATCCCCGTTACCTTGAAGTACGTGACTTGCTTGATGTCGCCGAAGCGTCGGATAAGATTTATTACTCTGAACAGAGGGCGCCACTCACTAGTGAAATGACACCCGATCAGGCAGTTTCAACTCTGATTGAGTTAGGCCCTATCAAACCTTTGACAGCTAACTCCAGAGCTGATTACTTCGCTTTGCTCAGTAATTTCACAGAAGAACAGCTAGTTGAAATATTCGTGCCTTGAAAGATTCATTGATGGGGCTCACCCTTTTCACTCCGCTAAAAGCGGCCCTTTCAGGTAAGGCTTTTACCCTTGTGAACCATTCCCTTCGCTTGAAAAAGCCATTTACCATTTGGGCCATTTGGTGGGTCAGTCCTGCGGGAGGTGAAACCTGGCCTCCATCGCGTCATGCAGGATCCGGACAATCTCGATAACCTGATCGTCGGCTAGTCGGTAAAAGACGATATGCCGAGGGCGTTGGACCATGCCATTTGCCGTGGCAGCCCGTTTGCGCGAATGGACCAGATGAAAGCTTCTTAAGCCGAGTGCGACCTCGTCTCGCATGCTGCTACCGATTCTGTTCGGCACAAGGGCCAAGTCCTCGATAGCTGTGCGTAAGAGCTCCTGGTAACGGACTCTGGCGCCGGTGCCGAACTGTAATTGGGAGTGTTTCAGAATGTCCGCTATGTCAGAGAGCGCTGTGTCAGAAATTCGGTACTGCGTCATGCTCAATGTTTCTCTGCGACGGATTGGGCGGCCTGATTACCGATATCCGCCAGAAGGCTGCCTAGATCCTCACTGCGGACTTCAATGAAGCGGCCCTGTTCCAGATCCATTAATCCTATCGAGGTGGCATGTCTCAGCGCGTCGAGCTTGGCGGCTTCTTCGGCTTCGCGCTTTTCCAGTAGACGGAGGCCTTCACGCAAGACTTCACTGGCATTTTGGTAACGACCCGACAGAACAAGGTCATTCACGACCTTTTCCAAATGGTCGGTAAGGACTACGTTTCGAGTGGCCATGGTGTGCTCCAGTTGCTAAGGGGAGGGCGGTATTTCTTGTTGGCATATTATGCCAATTGACTTGCGAAAGCCTAATTTTCAGTTTATACCTGCTACAAAGATGCCTCGACTAAGAGGCTCAACGGAGAATCGCGTCATGACCGCGCAACGACCACAGGGAATTGCTCATAGCCTTGGCTACGGCCTGGGTCGAGTTGCGGCCACGGTGTTCTCCGGCGGTAATGCTCGACTTCGTTGGTTGAAACGGATCGCGGTGGTTGTTGTTGCTATGGTAGTCATCGCCCAATTCGGTAGCTGGTTAGCGGCGGCCGCAATGACTTTGGTTTCGATTGCGTTAATCCTCTGGGGGCTGTCTAGAGTGAGCCCGGCCGGTGAAGGTATGGCTGGGGCGGATGAGGCGGGCCTGTTCGAGAAAGACGTGTTTGGTCGCAAGTTGAACTGGCTTGGCGAGCTTGAAGTTCCTGATCAGAATCCCTCGAACGAAAACCACTAAATCGGATGCATCAGCGTCAGTTGAGGAGGCCTTTACGGCCCCCTCGTTCGTTTAAGCGTTATTTCCCCTTGAGACCTCCTTTTACCAGATCAGCGGCACTTCCACCTGCTTGCTGTACGGGTTGGGAACCTCTTGCGAGACCGCCAAGCACATCCCCTGTCGCAACACCTGCCCACCCTAATGCTGCGATCCAAAAGAGCGGCAAGATCACAAACATCGCACCCATCACAAAGTTGAGAATGGCGTCTTGGGTTGCAGTGTTCAGCCCCATCACTGGATCAAAGCTCAGATGAGGTGAGCCTGAACCGTAGAGGGCATCGAGGATGGTGCTGTCCACCCACCTTGCCAGTTGGAACCAGAAGTCGACGAAGATCAGCGAAAAGAAGACCACTGTCATAGTCATGGCAGTTTTCAGCTGGTATGCCCCGACCACCAGGACCATGGGCATGCTAATCACCATTGCCATCTTCAAGAAGGCCATGATCATGGGAAGCGCTTGGCGCACCATGTCCATCGCCGGAAAGTAGGCGAGTGATCCAAGAGCAATACCAAACGTACCGCCAGTGCGGGCCATGCCGTTCCAGACGGTACCGCCGATCTGGCCTCCGTAGTCAGAGTAAACATCTCCCTGGACTTGGCTTGAAGGGGCTACAAGTTGCCTGATCACTGCCTCATTGACTTCATCCGAGGACAGCCACTTGGCCCAGCCAAGGAACTTGGTCATCAGGTCAGGATCCACCTGTGCTTGAATCCTGTCCTTTAGCCCGATTCCTCCGTCTGACCACCACTGTTTGCATGTCGGATAGCCTCCACCACCTGAAACTTCCGGAAGACCGGCATCGCGGGTTGCGTTGTATGGCCACGACGTCCGTGGCGTCTTGGAGTAGTCAGTGTCGTAGTACCCAGAGGTATTGAGAAAGAAGTGCGAGCCGATCCAGCTCAGATCCTGGAGCGTTTCAGATTTGCTTGCAGCAGACCCTAACTCGGGTTGTCGCATGAACAAACGAGCTCGGGAGGGGCCGTAGCAGTCATGGGTAAAATCGGCGACTTCCTGGGCGAGCAGAGGATTGCTGATGCGCGCGTTGTCGACATCCATCCGCATCTGCCTAAGGTCTGTGCCGCAAGGGATCGACGCGACTGCCCCATTGGTTACCCCTTTGGAGAGGGCGTGCATGAAGGCCCACCAGACTGGCATCTGCGCGCTTTTCCCCGCCAAGCTACTGAACGACGTGTTCCATCCGGTATCGGCCGGGGCCGGAAGGGTGTACTGACACTGCTGTGCCCGGGTTTGATCGAAGTGCAGAGTATCGAAGCTGACATTGACAGCTGGCACGCCACATAACGCAACGACAACGTAGCCGACATAGATACTGGTTTCGATCCGCGCCAGGGAAAGTACACCCTTGTTACCCTCGTCAGCGCCTTCCCCGCGGACTTTGAGCCACTCCCTAAGCACAATAATGCAGAAGGGCACAGCGAATAACCCAGTGTCCTGGATCATCGCCCAAATACCGTTGTTGATCAGCCAACCGACCAGCGTCAGGTAATACTCCAGGTAGTCATTCGTGTAGAGGGTCACAACACACCTCCCGGCTGGAACGCCAGTTTGCTGAGTTCGATGAGCAGCACCAACAGCACGACCAGAACCTCTACTTTACGTAGGCGTTTATTGCTCTGCTTCGCGTCCTGTTCCGGGAGGCGCGTTTTCAGTTTGAACCAGGTAATTGCCAGACCGGTATAGAGTGCCAACCGCCATGCCAGAAGGTGCCAGTAGTGATCGATACGCCATTCCTGCCAGGCCTGCACACCACCGAAGAAACTGAACAGTACAGCGTTGAGCATGATCGCCAGGGCGCTGAGCAGAAAAAGGCAGATCACTGTTACGAGTGTCCCCCTTATCACTCTGCGAGCCATTGAACGACGTGGTTTGATGATTACATCCTGAGTATCGATCATGGCCAAGTCCTCACTGATTAGTCTTTGGCGACTGCAGCTGATTCAGGCGACCAGTTTCTGGGTCACCCTGCAGCACGCCACGGGAGTTCTCGGCTCTAGCTTTGCTTCTTTCGATAATCTTCATCGGCGAGTTCTGCGCGAGCTGTTGGCGCATGTCGAGCTCCATCTTCAGGTTGCCGATCTCCTGCTGGAGCGCAGAACTCTGTTGGCTCACCGCCTGCACGGCGAGGTCATTGGCTGCGACGTTGGGCTCCTTACTGCCGGCCATCATCGTGCGTTGCAGTGCCAGAGCTTTCTCCAGGACATCGGAGAGTGCCACCTCTGAAGCAAGTCGACGGGCCAGAACATCCTGATCACGTTCATCCTTCAACGCGCTCACGACGCCTCGGGTTATCGGCAGCGAGTTGCTGCTCGCTGCCTGGAGGTTTTCTACGGACATGGCTTTGCTGCCAGTCAGGAGCTCCTGCAACGCTTTCAGTTTGGTGTCATAGGCTTCCTGGATCAGGGGAGTGAGTCCTACCCCAGCAGCGGTCACCGTTTTTGGGCAGCTGTCACAGGTTTGTTGTTGCTGTTCGCCAAGCACGCGGTTGGCAAAGGTGGTTGCCTCCTGTGGCGAAGACCACACATTGCAAATCAGGCCGTTGTTGCAGCTGTCCTTGCTGATCGATGAGGTGTCGCCGGCAGCTCGTTTGTTCAGCAGGTTGTAACCGGCCTTGGTTACGTCCCCCACGATCCGGATAGGCTTTTGCCCTGAGCCTCCGGCTCGATCGCCACCGACCCAGGTAACGCCATCGTCACCACCCTTTTTCTCGACTTGTTCAATCGCCGACACAGCGTCCGTGTTTGCCGTCAGGGTCTGGCTCATTGCCTGACCCTCAGCAATCTTGCCCCATCCCATCTGATTGCCGGCGACATCTGCCATCTTGTCTGCAATGGCCCGGCAGGTGCCTTTCGACCGATCGAAGTCGAGCCTGGCCTGCAGGATTCCGTTGGTGATCAAGTTGTAGAGTGCCGGGTTGGATCGCTGGAGAATCAGTGCCGGCAGAGAGGCGACGGCACCGGTGGCGTTTGATACCACCGAGGTCATGATGTTCTGGAATCCGGAGGTCGCCCCGTTCAACTGGTTTTCCAGTGTGTTGCTCAGGTTCATATTTCCGCAGACCAGGTTGTTGCTCCAGCCACCTCCCACCGAGATGCTGTCCATGTTGCCAGCGCTGCCCATCGTCACTGCATTGCCGCCGCCGATGCTGTAGAGCACGTCGTCGCCGATCACACTGCCTGACGATGAGGCGTTAATTGGGCCAGCAGATAACGCTGCTGCACTGACGAGACTGCAGGCGAGTCCGATCGCCCAAGGACTGAGTTTCATATCGTGCTCCGATCGCTGAGGTTCATTGGAAGTCAGTGCTGCCTAAAAACGTTTGGCCGCGTCGCTGGCAGCATGAATATGGCCGCCACAGCGCCCAGGCGTAGCCACCGTCCTGGGCTTGAACTTGTGGGCTGCTGCTGGGGAACACCGCGCATGATTGGCTAAGCGTTGGTGTGAGTTCCTGCCACTTGCCAGTGGTGGCATCACCTTCTTTCAGCTCTCCAGCGGGCCAATAACCGTCCTGAGCTGTTGCGAGCATTGGTAGGTAGACGTGTATCTGACCGTTGCGCGTGGTGATGTCGCCTGCGCGCTGGGCGATGACGGCACCGGTCTTGTAGTCATCGGTCTGATGGAGGAAACCACTGCGTGGGTAAATGTTTCCCCACTGATTGCCGGTCATAGTGCTCCCGACTTCGCGTCTTCCAGGAATTAGAGCTTCAGGGAAGACGGACTCGGGCACGCCATATCGCCAAGCGATGGGGTCGAGGGTGCTGAGAAAGTACGGTACCAGTGGCAAAGTTGCGCCCTTGCAGGCATAGCCCGAACCGCTGGCGAATTGGCTGAATGTCGCACCACCGGGATGCCCGATGACATCGGCCTCCTTAAACTTGGTGATGTTGTTTTCGCCGATGTGGTTTGTGGTTCCATCGTTCCCCGCTTGGGCCGAAGAATTGGGTGTGCCGAGGGAGGACATTTCCATCCATGGATTCATTCCTGTGTCCGAGTACGCTGAAACCACTGCATCCGGGACGTAGTGTCGAACTTTGGTGGATGTTTTGACCTTGCAGCCGAAAGGCGTGCATAGCAGCCAGTAGCAGATTCCAACCACCTTGTACTCAAGACACGCAGGTGAAAGAGTCGATGAAATGATCGCTGCAGAGGTTACGGCGGCCGATGCCGAGAATGAAAGGCTGAGGGTCATAGCCATCGATAATGGGCGCAGCAGTCGAGGTATACGCTTCATCGCTGCATGCTCCGGGCTCTGTCGATAATTCCTACGGCGGTATTCACATCTGCTGCGCCATAAACGACGTACCGCCGATCAACGACCACGGCCGGGATCTTTTTGACCCCAAGGCTCCATGCGTCCGTAGCAGCCTGTTGAGCCTGGGCGAGCTCGCGCTGGAACCGCTTTCCATCTGGACTGGACAAGTAGGCTTGGACGCTTGCTGCTGCCTGCGTCGGGTCCGGGGGCAGCTTTTTGTTCAATTGCTCTTCGAGACGTTGCTGCTCATCGAGGAGGATGATCCGAACACCCGCAGCGTTGGTCACTGGGTGTGCCTGATCGGTGATAACCCAGGTTTCGCCCTGAGCGACGGCAGTGGTGCATAGAAGCGCGAGCGGCAGTATCCGATGCAGCGATAGGCTGGATTTTTTTAGGGTGTAGGTCATGGCGCCATACCTGAAGACTATTCAGGTACAGCAAAACTGATGCTGGAAATGGCCGCAGCAAAAAATAGGATTTAACTGGGCGTGGGTTTTTCCTGTTTTGAACCGCTAGAAAGGCGACGAGAGGACGTGGAGCGGCAGACTTCACATCTCATCGGTAAATCATTAAATGTGCTTATCAATTAATGAGAACAGTATCCCGCTAATTTTCATGTCCTTTCCATATTGAAAGTCAACTGTAGCAGCTGGGTGCAAATTTGAGCCAAGCTGATAGGTGTCCCACCCGTATAACCTCGTTCCAAGAAGCTCCATTACTCCTTTAGAAAACATGGGTTCTCCAAATACGTTATGTACCTGGCTCTGCTCCATGAGCCCTCCAAATGGGTGTGGCAGTTCCCCTGAAAACAGTGGCTGGCTTGGGTCTTGGTCATTGCTCAAGGTGATATATATAGCTTCGAAACTCTGAGTGTCCGGCCAAAATATCAGCTCAATTCCAGACGCGGGCTCGATCTCTAAAGAGTCGCTGTCTTCATAAAGTTCCTGTAGTGGAAAATTGCCTATTACTTCATTAGCAATAAGAGCATGGTATGAACTACCTAGATTTTGGATTAGACGTTGTATGTTCATAGTGACTGATGCACCTCAGACCTGTTAAAAACTATACGACTGCGCGGGGCAGTTGGAGGCGATAAAATGCCGGGAAAACCCTTTTCTTACCAGTAATTCATGGCATTTGTGGCCTGTGCGCAGGATCAAGTTCACTACGAACGTGGGGTTAGCCTTCGGGTCGTTGTGCAAGCCAATCAATAGCGGATAGCAGTGTCAGGCCTTCGGCAGGTCCTTCAATTTTGATCGTCCTACCGGATATGTTGTCTCGGATCTCCAAGGTTGGAGTGGCCAGAATACCTTTGCTGACAGCTTCCCTCAGATGTTGGTCAATCGTTGCGGCAACACCCCTGTCGGATGATGAACATGCCAGCAGATCTTTCTGATCGATGCCGGCAATTTTTAGCTGACCATTGAAACCCTGACCGTTGCTACTCGTGAGGGCAAAGGTTTGCTCTATCGCATACCAGAACGCTTCTTGGCCTCCCAATTTTCCTGCACATTCGACCTGACGGGCTTCATTCCGCGCCGCCGCCCCGTGAATCTCAAGCGGCAAATGGTGCCACTGGAGATTCACGTTCTGCTGTTGTTGCACCCAAGACTTAAGCATTGGCATATAGCGTTTGCAGTAGGGGCACTCAAGATCCGCGTATTCGGTAATGGTCCACCGCGCATCCAAAGGCCCGAATACCCAAGGCCCGACGTGGTGCGGCTTAACCGTTTGATTGTGGATCAACGGGAGGTAGATCACGACCAAACCCACAATAATGGCTCCCGCGACTGCCCACCTAATGTGAAGTCGCTTCATGCCGGCGCCTTGGTGCTATACGTCGGAATGAGGGCCTGTTTGCGCAAAGCCTCAATCAGGGCGTGTTCAGCTGTTTTAGGCTGAGGATGTAGCCGCAGCCATTCATCGAGCACGACGTGAAGCTGGGATTCAATGTCACGGCGATCCACCGCTCGAATGAGTACCTGTTGCAGTTGCTCGATCAGGACCGGAGCACAAACTTTGAGTGTTTCCAGGGCGTCCTCCCCGGGTTTTTGGAGCAACTGGGTCAGGCTTTCAATCAGGTTCTGGGTCAGGGTATTCAGTGTTCTCATGCCTGGCGCTCCAAGGCCGTAGATTGCTCGGGAAAGGTGATGATATGCGGTTCGATGCCACGCAGTCGGTCCAGATCTGCTGCGATCTGAATGGCGGCACCGAGCTCGTCGACGCCAGTTGCCTGCATCACGTCGTAGCGTTGTTTTTTCTCTTCGGGTTCGGTCATTGCCAAGGCGAGATAAAGACTCGGAGGGACCGCACGGAACAGCACCTCCATGCTCTTCGAGAGAATGACCCCTTCGGTGTATTTGCCGCTTTCTTTGCGCGCGGACAACATCAGTGCCTTCTGAGAGGGTGTCAGCTCCCGAAACCTGGCGATTTTTTCCACTTCATCCGGTGGCATGTTCAAGCAGATCCACCACTCGATCATGTTCAGCATCGGCGCCGCTGCCGGTGGCAAGTCGTCGACGTTCTGCGTGGCGAGCCAGAACCAGGCGCCGAGCTTTCGCCACATTTTGGTGATCTTGACGGCGTAGGGCGAAAGCAATGGGTTCTTGGTGATGATGTGCCCTTCGTCAGTCAGCTTGACGATAGGGCGGCCCTTGAACTGGTCGCGCTCAGCGATGTTGTTCACGGTGTTGAGCAGCGAGATATAGGCGATCGACAACTGTGCGTTGTAGCCCTCACGGGAGTAGGTGGCCAAGTCAACGATCGTCAAATCCGCCTCAGGCCAAGGCGTACCTTCGCGGTTAAACATCTCGCCGTCGGCGCCCATGCAGAACATGTCCATGGCCTCGGCCATCTCCAGCATTCGGTTGCGCCGTGGCTCAGGCATGCCTTCCTGCATGCCGGCTGCACGCAGCGAGTCGCGGACGTCCTGAGTCAATACGGTCCGATTGTCAGCCACACAGATTTTTGCAGCGTCGAGGATGCAATGGCGAATGGCACTGCGATCGGCGCGAGTCAAACGGGCGTCCTCTTTCTCCTCGCCACCGGTGATCATCAGGCGAGCGACGATCTCCAGCTCGCCGAGGATGTCCCGTTGATCGTCTTCTTGGCTGTCCAGGTGCGCGTCGGATGACTCCAGGTCTTCGGCATCGAGGATTTTCACCTGGTCAGGGGCTTCTACCAGCCGAGCTGCGTCAGCAAAGGGAGCCAGGCTCACACCAGAGCCCGGGGAGAGCTTGATGCGGTTGACGGTCAGCCCCAGGCGTTGGGCAAAGTCACCTGTCAGCCCAAAGCTGTTACCGGCTTCAACGATAAACAGGCGCGGCCGGTAGACCGCTATCAGCTGATTGACCAGATTGTTGAGGGTCGCAGACTTACCGGCCCCGGTAGGGCCGAACACGAACAAGTGTGCGTTCATCTGTCGGTCGAGCTTGTTCAGTGGGTCAATCGTCAGTGGCGCGCCACCTCGATTGAACAGCGTCAGGCCAGGATGCCCGGTTCCGGTAGACCGACCCCAGATAGGGGCCAGATTAGCGATATGTTGGGCAAACATTAGTTGGGTGTACCAGTCGAGTGCTCGCCGTTGGTTCGGGTCGAAGTTACCGGGCAGCCAGCGTAGGTAGCTATTCAACGGAGCGACTTCATCCCGTGGCTCCACCGGAGCCATGCCTGCTCCCAGCAATGCGTTGCTGAGCTGGAGGCTGCGCTCATGTAGCTGTGATTGGTCGTGACCGCGTAGAAAGAACGCCACGCTGCCCCGATACAGTTTATGTTTGCGACCCAGTAATTGACGCGCAGTCGAGACGTCTTCACGGGTGAGGATCGAGGCTTGAGTGTCGCCGACAGCTTTGCGGGACAATTGCTCTAAATGACCTTCAAGTGTGTCCTGCGGGGTGATGACCAGGGTGATGCAGAGGATGGTGTCTTCCGGCATTTTGTCAAACAGCGCATTCAGCGCGTCGCCGCCCTTACGGGTCTCACCGGTCAGGTGTCCGGTCTTGGGCGGCTCGCGCAAGCGATCGAGCATGACCACCCTGTGAGGCATGCCATCGAAGTACCACAATCCTTTTTCTACGTCGGACAGCGGCTCGCGATAGCAAAGGTTTTGCGAAAAGTCGGTGCCGCTGGCGAGCGGCAATTCACCTTCTTCGGTGGTTGGAGCTTCATCGCAGACCAGGTCGTAGAAGCGGCGGATGTCAGCATCAGTTGGCCCGAGATGATCGGGGCGAGGGTTGAACCAATGGACGAGCCAATGACGGATCGCCTGTCCATCCATTCGCTTGGCCTTAATGCCGGCATTGGCCAGCCCGCCCATCAGACGATCACAAATAACCTTCAAATAAGGGGCAGGTTCTTGGCCACGAACGTCGCTGCCAGCTTTGGCGCGGCGATAGATCACGATTCGAACGCGACGTTGCTGACCTCGCCACGGAAGTTGGCTGACCTTCGTGTCCTCGAAGAGGCCTCCCGGTTTCGAGATGGCCTCGAGATGTTGCTTGAACAGCTTCAGGTATAGCTCGGTAAACGCAGTTCCTTTGGCGCGGGGCTGGATGTAGTCGTGCAGTTGCTGAAGATACTCATCCCAACTGGTTTCGTCCTGGGCGTACATCTGAACGACCCACGGGGAGGTCTCCAGTTCGTCAAACGAATCCTGCAGCGCGTTCTCCAAGGCGTCCCGGGCTTTGCGAAGCCATTCAGGGTCACGTCCTTCGGTGCCGATAGGTGTCAACTCGAAAAAGGCAGCACGAGAAACTCCGTCCTCCAGGAGCATGGCCTTCTCGCCGTGCAGGTAATCCACCCAGGGCAGTAAATCCACGAACGATGGATTGACGTTGTAAAGTTTGGCCACGTCGGCGGTCGTGGCAGGTTTCTGCTTTGGATTTCTCCAGTCGTCAGGGGAGGGAATCCCTAGGGCAGCAAGGCGTTCGAAGTATCGCTGGGACGCGGCTTCGAACTGTTCGGCAGCGGATGCCTCTGAGCTTTTATCCGCATCGACCGTAGCGGTGGCCATGTCGATATCGACGTTGGTCGGCTGCACATCTGGCTCAACACGTTCGGCGGCATTACGTGTTTTGAATCCTTCAAACAGTCCCATCAATAGTCCTCCGTCCGTTCGCCAGGCATGGCGTACTGCACGCGTTGGTAGAGCGGGAATACCGTTGTGTAGCCCGGCACTGGCGCCGGGTCAGACCCTGCGAGATGGGGGAAGACGTACATAACCAGGTCCGGGTTCGGCAGGCGCTTGAACTGGCTGTAGATCTCGTTTTGCGAAGTTCGTGTGAAGGCGCTGTTGGTCTCCAGCGACTTTCCTTGATCCGACTCCAGCGGCCTGCGCAAGGCCAGGCGTGCATCGAGGAGTCGACGGCTGCCGGCACTCCCGATGGAGCCCGCGGTGCCCTGATCCCAGACATCCAGCATGGTGTTGTCGCCATGGGGCAGCATTTCATCCTTGCTCGTCGAGCAGCCCGGAAGGAGCAACGCAATGATCAGGCTGATGCAGACCTTCAGACCCAACTTAGTCGAGAGTGGTAGAGACATGACCGGCTCCAGACGTGTAGTCGACCTTGCGGCCCTTGAGCTCGTAATCGATGGCGAGCTGTTGATCCAGGTGAACCGCAACCTTCGCCCCGGGTTGCACGTATACGGCGGCAAAGGCCTGGCCATAGAGTTTGTTGACCCAACTGGAGACATCGTTGACGCCTTGGCCAATGATCTTGCCCATGGCCTCGTTGCCAGAGATTCCGGTGGTACTCACTGTCCCGCCGGGGGTTGAAACGACGGAGCTGCTGTTCCCGTCTGATTTGATCAAAGACGCAGCGCCGGCGCCGGCAGCGGTGATCAGCACCTGAGAGCCAATGTATTGAGAGGCGTTGCTTTTGCGCTCACCGCTGATGCATGGAATACCGTAAGCGTCGCTGATCCAACCCAGACCGCCTTGGATGGTCTGCTGATTTCCGCTGTTCTGACTGGAGTTCTGGTTGCCATTCGCCTCGTCGGCCGGAGCGGGAAGTGTCCGCACGGTGCCGTCATTGAAGACAAAGGTCAGGCTTCGAATCTGGCCGCGCACACACGACAAGGTCCAATCGCCGGACGCAGTCCCGCTGGCGACTGCCCCTGCAACGTCGGGTAAATCAATGCCATTGGCCGTCAGATTTTCCGGGCCTATCAGAACCTTGAAGGGGTAAGGGTCGTTGACTGTTCCATCAATAGGAATTCGACCAATCAGCGCTGACATGGCCACGGATCCCATGAGCGTTGAGTTCTGTGGAAGCGTGTAAACCTTGCGTACTTGTTTACGTGCCTCCTGCGAAGACACTTCACCGGCAACATTCTGAACACCGTTACTGAGGGCGTTTTGTCCGCGATCCAGTGTTGCGCCAAATGATGTCGGGAAGTTGAAACCATTCGCGGTCTGGTTCGAACCGTTCGGGATCGGCTTGCCGTTGGCATCAACCGGTGTGGCGTCCTGCGGTTCTATCCAGACCATCTCCAGGCCAGGGGTACGCTCAAAGCCTTGCCCGTCTCCTGGTTGCACGCCGAACCCAATTGGGAGGTCTGCTCCAGCAGAGTTACCAACGCTCTGCTTGTTGGCCAACGAGTCGTACTGTTGCTTCAACGTATCAACGAGGCTTTGATTTTGTTGCTGGGCCTCCTGTTTCAGCGTGTTCTGGACATTTTGCAGCCGGCTATCCACCGTCTGATCGATGTTCTGCAGACGCCTTTGCAGTTCCAGGTTCTGCTGCTTCAGTTCGTCGTTTCCCTTGAGCGCTGTGTTGATCTGGTCTTTGAGCTGTTTGCTTTCCGCGACCATCGTCCGAAGGGTATCGCTGGCTGTGTCACCGTCCACGCCGAGCTTTTTGGCTTGTCCCTCAGTGAGCTTCGGAGTTCCTTCGCTTTGTTGCTGTTGGGCAGCGGATGAGCCGAGCATCTTTACCATAAGGACGATCGCCAAAATGGCGAACGGAATGACCAGAAATTTCAGGAGAGGATTATTCTTCACGGCGTCCTCCCTTCGGATCGATTTGCCCAACTTTCGACGGCAACAGAGACTCTGCTAACCCGTGGCCGCGAGTTACCAGGTAGGCGGTCGTCGTGTCGCTGGCATCTCCTTTCACCCCCAAATAGGGATGCTGAAAGGTGGCAGCCACGAAATCGCCCATCAATTCACGGGGATCCAGCGTCAGGTGTTGGGCGCTGGTGTTTCGAAGTTTCACCGCCGTGACCCAGTAGCCATCCATACGCCAGGCCCCCAATGCCGAAGCTTCGACAGGCAGGGTAGGGATTAGGGTCGATAGATCGAGGCGCCGGTTGAGATTGACCTGGGAAATGCCCGCGACAGGTTCAACGGTGCGAAGGGGGGCGTACAGCATCTGGGCGGCATAGCGAGTGATGACTACCGGTACCGGGGTTTCACGCCTTACGGCAGGAGGATCCTCGCTGGACTCCTGAGTTACCGATTCTTCGCGGGAACGATTCAGTGTCGATTTTTGTGGTGTGCTGACCTGGCCATAACGGCTGCTTTGCTGCTCGCCGGCAACGATTTTTACGGGTTCGAGTGCCGCTTGATTCGCTTTGCCGATACTGGCTGCAATATCGACCAACATGATCTCGCCGGAGGTCATGTTCTGCAGCTGTAGGCGGGTAGGCTCGATAGGTTCGTTGGCCAATAAGTAGATGGCACCGCCCGTGCTCTGAACCCGTAGCTTTCCTACCAAGGTGCGCGGATGTCCGACGCGCACGTTTTGGTCAACGAAGACAATGCGCTCTTGGCCCACAATCAAGGGCACTGCCAGAGGGATACGTTCCCAGCGCTGTATTTCAACAGCTTGGGCGTATCCAGTCAGGCTGGCCATCAGGATCAATGCATAAATGAAGGTCCGCACGATTTACTTGCCTCCAGCTTTCACGGGGGAGTCGGGGACCTCGATGCGCTGAGGGTTGCTGCTGTAGCAGTTCCAGGTAAGGCCGAAAGGATTCTTTTCCGGGTCGGTGTCGGACCGAATGATGTGCAGCGGATACCGGGCAAAAGCACGCTTCACGCGTTCGCCGCCGTAATACTCATCCGCAACAATATCCAGGTTGACCGTCCAGTCGTTGATGCTGTGTTGCTCGATATGCTGTTCAGATGCGTCGTCAATACCTCGCCCGGGGATTTCGGAAACACCGCGCTCGCGCTTGCGCAGTTCTCCGCTGTTGCGCCGTAGCTCGAAGTCTTTTTCCAGATATGTTCTGCAGCTGGGTGTCAGGTAGCCGGCCAGCCGAGCAATATTGTCCTCGTAGTCCGTCTCACCATCTGACGTCCAACGGTTCATCTGCTGGAAGATGTACAAACCAAAGGAATAAACCGATTCTGGTGGGATGTCCCACCATTTTCGGGTACTGCCTGAGCGAAGGTCAGGTGGGACATGAATGGTCAGATCGCGCGGCGCGCTTTGCCATCCGTAAGCCATGTACAGCCCCAGGCCGATCAGCAGGCCAATGACCAGACGCAAGCTGTAGATGTGGGCCTGCTGCGAGTCGACTTTCTTGCGGTAGCTCATGCACCCTCCGTGCGATGACAGGTCCACGCGCCGGTGCGTGTAATGAGGCGGGATGAGTTCCAGGACGGGAAGTGAAGGGCGACATTCAGTTGGAGCTGGCGGTACACCCAGGTTTCTGGACGACCACGTTTCATGCGACGTAGGATCCGACTAGCCACGGTCAGCCCAAGCACTCCGCCGACCAGCGCTCCAACGATGATCAGCGACCAGTTATGGAAAAGAATCGCAATCGGAATGCCCAATACGAAGCCCGAACCTGCACTGATCGCGACAGTGGCCCACATCTCGTCAGCAGTGAGGCCTCCCATCACAACCGGCTGGTTGTTCAGTCGCACTGGTAAGAAACTCAAGGTGCCGTCGTCCAGAATGTCTGCCATGACAAGCGCTCTTTAAAGGATGCCGGTGGCTTTGGTTACCAGATAAATGCCGACACCCAAAATGCCCACACCCACCGTCGCCGTGGCCCCCAGGTCACGCCACTTTTTCTTGCCATCGTGTATTTCGTGATAGACACCGAAGGCATGCCAGGCCACGCCTAAGAACATGACGCCCAGAATGAGCAGGCCGATAAGCATGAAACCGTCAAACCCCCAGTTCTGAATGGTCTGGAGAATATTGCTGCCTTCGCCGCGAGTCGGGGTTTGAGCTTGGGGAAGTGCCGCTGATGCCATCTGAGGTAGGACGACAGCTCCTGCGATCGCAGATTTCACTTTCAAGTTACGAGACATGGTTTAACTCCTGTGTGGTTAGCTGAGAACAAAAACGGTGAGGATCATGCAGAGCAGAACGGTGCGTATCGCTGAGGGCAATGCGATCGAGCGATCAAGGTTTCCGGTTGCCCAGCCTCGGTAGCAGCTATAGAGAGCCCAAGCCCCCCAAAGGAATGTAAGTCCCACGGCGAACCCCACGAACAGCGTGTAGCTGGACGAGGGTGTGAAACCTGCGGCAGCTTGAAACGCTGAGGACTGTGCACCGCTCATACTCATGGATTGCCCACTCCGGTTTTGGTGTAGTCCCCTGAAATCTCTGCCGGATCACGCGGTTGTGCCCGGCTGGGGGTCAAGTAACCCTCCAGGCCGTGGCGAATGCGCTCAATGTCGCCGGCAAGACGTTGGTAATCGAAGAAGAAGCGCTTACCTGGTTCGTCAGCGACTTTCGCGCTACGGCGGGCGGTGTCCTCCAATGCGTTCAATTGGCGGATCATCACTTCGAGATTGGCCTGCTCTGAGGCAGATGCGGCAGCAGCGAGGGGGATGTGCGTGCAGCATCCGATCAGAACGATCAGGCCCGCCCGGGCAAGGCGGTAAGTCAGGGCTGTGAGGGGCTGATACTGGTTCACGGCTGGGCTCTGGTAATTCCTGTTGCCGTCAGCTTGCCGTGTTCAGGGAGGGGGTTGCCGCAAGAAATCCATTATCGAGATCTCTTGGATTTCTTCTGATGCTCTGCGATCTTGAGATCCTGGGAGTGGATGGGAGAAGTCCTAAACGTGATCGCCGATTGAACTATGATTTGTAACTGTCCATTTACGAGATTGAAAAATGACCGATGAAATTCCTTTAATCAATATTTCATATCGAAATACTTTCTTGCTTAGTAGATGGCAGCGATTTAGGCAGCGGAAACAGGAAGAACATGCAAAGCGACTTAAATCGCATCCGCTCGCTTGCTTCGAGCACCTCATCAAAACGTCAAAGCTCATCGCAGAGACCAACCCTCGGGGTTTGATTGACTTGGTGCGTGCCATCCTTCGCCCCCTTCAATCGGAGTATCTCCTAGGTGTCGCTGTAGTGGTCAACTAATCCCGGACACGACGTTAAGTTTTTCTTCGGCCCGAGCTGGCGCCAGCCCACCGTTGAATTGATGGGGTCGAATCCAGTTGTACCGATGCATCAAGAATTGGCTGATATCACGCTGGGCTTCTTGAGCCGTTCGGTAGCCCGTGGTCGGTATCCATTCTGTTTTCAAGCTGCGGAACACGCGCTCCATCGGCGCGTTGACGCTCCTATGTCAACAAGATCGAGCTGAATCGGCTAAATCTGCCAGGATCAAAGGGTATAGCTCCCTGACGATATAGCGTTTTAAACAGCGCTGGATTTCTTTGGAAGACAAACCTTCAGAACTACGACGGGCGACGTAGCTTTGGGTTTTGGGATCACCTCGCATGCGTACCATCGCAATGGTCCATAGGGCGTTGTTCGCAGACCGATTCCCACCTCTGTTTAAACGATGTCGCACCGTTTTACCCGAGGATGCCGGTAAAGGACTGACCCCACAGAGGGCGGCGAGAGCTGCTTCACTTTTTAACCGCTCCGGGTTATCACCTGCTGTCGAAAGCAGCACGGCCGCCGTTTGAGGGCCGACGCCGAATTGTTCACGTAAACGGCGAGCATGTTGGCGAGTCAGGTTTTCTAGAATGACATCGAGCTTTTCAACTTCCTCTGCCAATGCCAGCCAGCGCTTGCCCAATAGACACAGGGAGGTCGTTAAGATGTTCAGGAATTCAGTCGCGCTCCGTGAGCGAAGACGTGCACATCCCTTGGCGCAGTCGCCAGGTTTGGTTTTCCAGAGCCGTTCACGAATGTCTTGCGGGGCACTGACGAGCAAGGCTCTCAATTGATTGATCGCTTGGGTTTTCGCTCTGACTGCGCTGCGCCGAGCAACCGAAACCACCCGCATCGCCTCGGCCACACCCGATTGGGTCTTGGCGATCGCCGTGGCGTTTCCCGAAAGAACGGATCGAGCGGCGCTCTCGGCGTCGGTGGGATCGGATTTCCCCTGGAGCCGGCGTTTGGAGCGATCAGGGCGGTTAACCTCCAGCACCTCGATGCCATGATCACGCAGGACACGGGCTAAACCCGCGCCATAAGTTCCGGTGCCTTCCACGCCGGCACGCTTCAACATACCGAAGGAGTTGGCCCAGGTAACGAGCTTGAGATATCCGCTGGTATCGGTTGTTACCGCCAAGCAGCCAAGCAGGTTTCCATTCGTGTTGATCAAGACCCCTACGTGGGTATCCAGATGTGTATCAACTCCCAAGATGACTTCGTTTTCGTCCATGGGGCTGTTCATGACTAATGCCTCCGATGAGAACACATTACCAACCCCATACGCAGGACAGGACACTCAAGATGCAGGACAAGGCTCTTATCAGGTCACAGACGCTGGGCCCGGCAATGCCAGGGAACGTCAGCGTCCAATCGACAGGTCAACGCAAAGGCACTCTATTGGCCAATCCCAGCACGGGTCAGATTGGGCCGACGCTCTTGAGCATAGTGAACTGAGTGTCCCAGCAATTTCC
>Ga0302169_10000165_pt1 | contig 21628 bp, 23 predicted proteins | sample I_Fen_N1_3_FD_193493 | JGI IMG/M metagenome (GOLD analysis project Ga0302169, IMG submission 193493) | Peat permafrost microbial communities from Stordalen Mire near Abisko, Sweden - I_Fen_N1_3 | ecosystem: Environmental > Terrestrial > Soil > Wetlands > Permafrost | place: Sweden: Abisko...
CCACCCGACGGCGTGTAGCGAATTGCGTTGTCCACCAGGTTCTTGACCAGTGTCAGCAGGTCCGTTTCGTTGATCAGCACCTGCACGTCTTGCGTGCTTTCGACGCCAATGTCGAGGTGTTTGATCTCGGCCAGCGGCAGCAGATCCTCCAGCACCTGTCGATAAACGGCGTGCACCGAAACCGACGAGGTCGGCGCGCCGCTGTCGGAGTGTGCCTTGGCCAGGGTCAGCAGTTGATCGATCAGGTTGCGGCCGCGCTCGATGCCTCGGCGCAGCGGCACCAGACGCTCATGGGCCTCGGGCGACATGTCGGCGGCCGCCAGGCGTTCGGCTTGCAAGGAGAGGGCGGTCAGCGGAGATCGAAGTTCGTGGGCCGCATCGGCGACAAAGCGGCGCTGGGTTTCCATGGCACTCGCCACGCGTGCGAGCAAGCGATTGATCGCCACCACAAAGGGCCGGATTTCGGTCGGCAAATGGTTTTCGTCGATGGGGTGCAGTTCCTGTTCGGCGCGTTGGTCGATCTCGCGAGACAGGGCCGCGATGGGGCGAAACAGCTTGCGCACCAGATCGCCAACCACCAGCAACAACACCGGGAATAAAACCAGAAAGGGCAGCAGGCTGCGCCAGGCGCTTTCCCGGGCATCCTTGTCGCGGGCGCCGGTTTCCTGGGCGACGGCGATGCGTTCACCTCGGGCGGTCGTCCGGACCAGTACACGAAAGGCTTCGCCGCCGACGTTCAGTGTGGACAAGCCGTCGGCCAGGGTTGTCGGGAAGGGCAGCGGCGTTGCGTCATCATCGGTTCCGGAGGCTTGGCTGCCGTCGGCCAGGTACTGAATCGTCAGCCTGGATTCTTCATCGTCGCCGGTGATCGTTTTGCCTTGCGGATACTTCAGTGTCATGTGCTGGCGATCAAACAACACAGCCACTTGGCGCAACGTGTCGTCCTGCATTTCATGGGCTTCGTCGAACGCGGAGACGAAGGCGAAGATGCCAGCCACTATCGCCACGATCAGGATCGCCAGCGACAGGGTCACGGACAGCCTGAGTTGCACCGATTCACTCAAGCGTTTTTTGAAACCATCCATCCCATACCCCTGACGTTCTTGATGACGTGGCTGCCCAACTTGCGCCGCAGCGCATGGATCAAAAACTCCACGGCATTGCTTTCCACTTCGTTGCCCCAGCCATACAGACGGTCTTCGAGCTCGCTGCGCGAGAGGATCGCGCCCGGTCGGATCAGCAATGCCTGCAACAGCGCGAACTCGCGGGCCGAGAGCTGGACACCGGGATATTCCAAGGTCGAGGCCTCTTTGGAAACCAGGTCCAGCGACACCACGCCGTTGTCGAGCACAGACAGGGCAGTGCCGCCCTTGCGCCTTAAAACCGCACGCATCCGCGCCAGCAACTCGGCGATGTCGAAGGGTTTGAGCAGGTAGTCGTCGGCGCCACCATCGAGGCCACGCAGTCGGTCGTCGAGGCTGTCCCGGGCCGTGATGATCAGCAACGGCACCGGGTTATTGTTGGCGCGAATGCGGGCCAACACCTCCAGGCCATCCTTTCCGGGCAGGCCGAGGTCGAGCAGCACCAAGTCGTAGTGTTGTGTTTCCAGTGCCGACAGGGCGGTGAGGCCATTCTTCACCCAATCGGCGGCGTAACCCGCGTCGTTCAGCGCACCGTGGATCGCATCGCCAATCATCGGGTCGTCTTCGACCAGCAATATCCGCATGTCTCGCTCCGAAAAAAAAGGCGCGAGGGTCATGACCCTCGCGCCTGTATTGAAGCACCTGTGCCCGCTTACTGCTTCCCTTTCATCGAGTCGAACGCCTTCAGCAGCTCCGCCATCATGGCTTGGCAGTCCGCCTGTTGCGGCTTGTTGGCACGCAAGGCGTCGAGGGCGCGGTCGATGGCTTTATCGACAACATGCCAGTCGCTCGCGGCGCGGGGCTTGAGGCCGGCTTCAGCCGAATCCCAGCTCGTTTCCAGGTCCTTGATCCGCGCTTTCGCAGCCGGCAGATCATTTTTGTCGACGAGGCCGGCAACGTCGGCGGCGATGCTGCGGAACTCGGACAAGTCGCCCAGTTTAGAGCCTGAGCCCTGGGTCATTTCCACCGCCGAGGTCGTGCCCGCCTTGGGCTTGTCCGCCGGTTTCGAGCAACCGGTGGCGATGCTCAGCATGAAAATGGCCGAGACGATGCAAACGTGACGAATAAAGTTTTGAACGCGCAGCATAAGTGATTCCTTGAGTGGCTTTTGAACGGGTTATTGAGTGATGGTTTTGCGATTGCCGACGCTGATTTGCGCCACGGCCACCAGAATGACGATGACGCACAGGAACAGCGCGCTGGTCCAGGTAGCGCCCATGCCGAGGCCACCGTAGGTTTTGGCCTGGGTCAGCAAGTCGCCCAGGGAAGCGCCGAACGGGCGGGTCAGGATGTAGGCGATCCAGAAGGTGAGCACCACATTGCCGCCCAGGCACCAGGCCAGCAGGGTGGCGGCGATCAGCGCGCCGAAAATCACGGCGCCGACGGTGAATCCAAGACCCAGTGCTTCAGTGGCCAGGTCACCCGCCGCCGTGCCGAGGGCAAAGGTGCAGAGCACGGTGGCCCAATAGAACAACTCGCGGCGTGGGGTGACGATCTCGCGGATCGACAGGCTGTTTTCCACTCGGTACCAGACCCAAAAGTTGACCGCCAGCAGTACCGAAAAAATCGCCGTGCTGGTGTACAGACTGACGTCGAGCTTGTCGGTCAGGATGTCGGTGATCTGTGTGCCGACGATGCTCACCAGCACCACGGTCAGCCAATAGATCCAAGGGGTGTAGGCCTTGGTGCGCAGTTGACAGAACAATGCGATGGCCAACAGGGCGGCCATGCCGATGCTGGTCCAGCCCGCGCCGAAGCCGGCATCGACGGCGAGAAAGTCTGCGCCGGTTTCGCCCACGGTCGTGGACATGATCTTGATCACCCAGAATGACAGCGTGACCTCGGGGACTTTGTTGAGCCAGCCGGCTAGCGTCGGGTTCATGTGGGGTGTCTCTCCTGAGCAAGTGCTTTAAGTGCGTGAGGGAGAGGCTACGGGCCGAAACTTAGCCGGGACTGAGGCGCGGGAAATAAATCGGCAAAACGCTCGATTGAGTTTAAGCCGCGTTTTGGCTAATCTCGCACAAACCCGCAAAAACAGGCATAAGCATGCATTCCGTACTTGAGCTTCCTTCCCTGCGCCGGCAAAAAATCCTCTTGATCCTGGAGCGTGACGGCAAGGTCATGGCCTCCGAGCTCAGCCAGCATTTCGCCGTGTCCGAAGACACCATCCGCCGCGACCTGGCGGAACTGGACAGCGCCGGTCTGGTGCAGCGGGTGCACGGCGGGGCGCTGCCGCGACCCAAGGACACCGGCAAGGACTTCTTCACCCGGGTCAACGAAACCGACGAGGTGAAAACCCGCCTCGCGCAACTCGCGGCGCAGCGGGTGCAGGACGGCCAGATTGTGCTGTTCGATTCCGGCTCGACGACGCTGCAAATCGCCCGCTCGCTGCCGGCGGACATCGCCATCACAGCGGTCACGGCCTCGCCGATGATCGCGATTGCGCTGGCGGCCTACAAAGGTATTAAGGTGATTCTGGCCGGCGGCCAGCTCAACCCGGCGACGATGTGCGCCAGTGGGCATGAAACCCTGCGCCTGCTCCAGGGCATCAAGGCTGACCTGCTGTTCACCGGCGTCTGCGCGATTCATCCGGACGTGGGCATCAGCTCCCTGCATTTCGATGAAGTGCCAGTGAAAGCGGCGATGCTCGAAAACGCCGCCCACGTGGTGGCGGTTACCATGGCGGACAAACTGGGCGCGGTGGAGCCTTTTGTGGTCGCGCCGTGTGAGCGCATCCATACGCTGATCACCGAGCGTCAGGTGGCGCTGGAGATTCTTGAGGGTTATCGCCAGTTAGGGATTGAAGTCGTCCAGTCGGACGTATGACCCGCCTGCTCCCGTCGAACTGCGAAGCAGTCCCAAAACCGGAAAAAACCGTAAAGGCTTCCCGTAGGAGTTGCCGAAGGCTGCGATCTTTTGATCTTTCTTTGGTGCGAGTCCTGAAGATCAAAAGATCGCAGCCTTCGGCAGCTCCTACATCGAGCCGGTACACTCGGAGAAATGGCTGCCTTCGCGGCAAGTCTCGCTCCCACAGGGGATTTGTGACAGGCACAGAAGGTAGGTCACAGGGAGACCAACTGTGGGAGCGGGCTTGCTCGCGAAGAACGATAACGCGGTCTACCTGATGAACACCGACTGTAGCGAGGGAGGCCGCAAGCCCAGGTGAAACACGCGTCGAACTGAGGACGTGCCCCGGCGTCCATGCCTTTGAGGTGTGGACGCTGTGGGTGATCCGCTAACGCAGTAAATGCACCGCCAACCCGACCAGTCCACAACCGATCAACACCTCGATCACCCCGCGCTTGAAGCGAAACAAGGCAATCGCCGCCGCAATCGCAATCAGTAACGACGGCCAGTCGAGGTAACCGCTCAAGCCGCTCGGCCAGAGCACGTGGTAGCCGAAGAAACACGCCAGGTTGAGGATCACCCCGACCACCGCTGCGGTAATCGCGGTCAGTGGCGCGGTGAACTTCAGTTCGTTGTGGGTTGATTCCACCAGCGGCCCGCCGGCGAGGATGAACAGGAATGAAGGCAGGAAGGTGAACCAGGTCACCAGCGTGGCGGCGAGGGCGCCGGCCAGGAATAGGTGGTCTGCACCGAACACTTGCTGCACGTAGCCGCCGACAAAGCCGACGAACGCCACCACCATGATCAACGGACCAGGGGTGGTTTCGCCCAACGCGAGGCCATCGATCATTTGCGTCGGCGTCAGCCAGCCATAGTGGCCGACCGCGCCCTGATACACGTAGGGCAGCACGGCGTAGGCGCCGCCAAACGTCAGCAAAGCGGCTTTGGTGAAGAACCAGCCCATCTGGGTGAAGGTGCCGTCCCAGCCGAAAAGTGCGGTGAGCGCAGCCATCGGCACTAGCCACAAGATGGCGCCAATCAGGGCCAGGCGCAGCAGTTTTGTGGCGCTGAAGCGTGCATGTTCAGGCGTTGGCGTGTCGTCATCGATCAGCGCCGGGCCGTAGGATTTGTTTGCTGCGCGATGGGCGCCGTTGCTGAACTTCTCTGGGGCGAATCGTCCACCGAAGTAGCCGATCACCGCAGCCCCCAGCACGATCAACGGAAATGGAACGTTGAAGGCGAAAATCGCCGCGAACGATGCCGCTGCGATCCCCCATAGCCAATTGTTCTTCAGGGCCCGCGAGCCGATTCGATGGGCGGCTTGCAGCACAATCGCGGTCACCGCCGGTTTGATTCCATAAAACAACCCGGCCACCACCGGCACGTCGCCGAAGGCGATGTACAGCCACGACAACCCGATCAGGATGAACAGCGACGGCAACACAAACAGCCCGCCAGCGATCACGCCGCCCCAGGTCCGGTGCATCAGCCAGCCGATGTAGGTCGCCAGTTGCTGCGCTTCGGGGCCGGGCAACAACATGCAGTAGTTGAGCGCGTGCAGAAAGCGCCGCTCCGAGATCCAGCGCCGGCGTTCGACCAGTTCCTGGTGCATGATCGAAATCTGCCCGGCCGGGCCACCGAAACTGATAAAGCCGAGCTTGAGCCAAAACACAAAGGCTTCGCGTAGGGAAATGGCCTGGGGTTTTGATTGCGCCGGCTCGGTGGCGGAGTAGGGCATGTTGCTCATGAATCACGGCGTCCCGAACATCGCAGTCCAGTAGATCCCCGCGTCACTCTTCGGGTCCACGGCGTACGCGGCGCCCAGTTCGCGGAACTGCGGGTTCATCAGGTTGGCGCAATGTCCCGGGCTGCCGAGCCAGCCATCGACGACTTTGCGGGTGGTGTCTTGCCCGGCGGCGATGTTTTCGCCGATCTGCTGGTAGCTGTAGCCGGCCAGTTCGGCCCGGTCGCCGGGTGTGCCGCCCGTGCGGTCCTTGTGATCGAAGTAATTGTTGTTGGCCATGTCGCGGCTGTGGGCTTCGGCGGCGGTCCCCAGCGTGGCGTTCCAGGCCAGCGGCGTGGTCGCGGCAAACGGTTGGCCACCGCACTGACGCGGTTGGGCTCGGGCGGCGTTGAGCAGTTCCAGGAGTTTTTGGCCTTCGGCCTGCGCGTCGGCCAGACGACCGCTCAGCAGCGGACGGGCGAGCACGATGCGCCATTCGCTGCCGGCGCGGCTGACCCCGACATCGATGAATTGCGGGTTCAGCACCACTTGGCAGAAACTCTCCTGCACCGCCTTCATGGCCGACTGCGCATCGCGCGGCCCGGACAGGGTGATGGCCTGCACATTGACCATCGGATAGCCCGCACGGGCCATCGACTGTTGCAGGTCAACGAAGCCGCTGGCGGGCAGGATCAGGCGCGGGTCGGCGGCCAGCGGTGGCAACTCGGGCGAGGCCTGGCCGCCGCAACGCTGCACCTGGCTGCGGTAAGTGTTGATCGACTGGACCAGTTCGCTCTCGTCGGTAGCCTGGGCAGAGGTGGCGAACACCAGGCCCGACGACAACGCAGCAACATACAAAACGGATGATAGAACGCGCATGAAAATCCCCCTTGAACGGACTGCGCCCATGATGCGCGATTTCGTCCCGTTCAGGGCAGGGGCTTTTTGCAGTTTTTGGGGCCTTTGAGGGCGTGATTTGCCGACTACAATGAGGCGAAGTCGCCCGCCGACGCCCTACAGAGTCTGCCCATCATGCGCTTTCCGTGGATAGCCACCTGCCTCGCCATCACCCTGTTCACCGGCCAGGTCATCGCTGACGATCAGGAGCAAAAAAAAGAAGTCGCCGTGGACAAGGCCCAGGTCCTGGAGCAGAAAGCCGCCGATAAGGGCGCTGAGGCACCGGCGCCGAAAAAAGCCGAGACAATCACGCAATCCGAAGTCCAGGCCGTTGACCCGGCAGGCACCGCGCCGCTGGACGAAGCCATCACCTGCCTGGCCCGCAGCATCTACTGGGAAGCCAAAGGCAAGGATGCCGCCGACATGGAAGCCGTTGCCAACGTGGTGATGAATCGCTTGGGCCACGAAGGCTTTCCGGACACGGTGTGCGGGGTGGTCAAGCAGGGCTCGGAAAAGCATGCCTGCCAGTTTTCCTGGTGGTGTGACGGCAAACCGGACACGGCCCAGGAAGAGACGCCTTACGCGATGGCCAAGGAAATCGCCCGAAAGGCGTTGAACAAACAGCTACCGGATGCGACCCACGGCGCGATGTATTTTCATGACAAAACGGTGAAACCGGATTGGGCGCATGAATACATCAAGACTGCGCAGATCGGGCTGTTCACGTTCTACAAACCCCATGACGGATCGGCGAAGTAGGTCAGGCGTGACCCAATGCAATGGCAAAGGACACCACGATCATGCACGCGATCGCCAGATTGATATTCATGAGGGGTTCGTCCGGACGGTTTGAGGTGTTGCCATCCTGAACAGGTCCAGACGAATTGAAAAATTCGCTTTGGTGATTTTTATGATCGAAAGAAATGATGGGTTGAAGGGCAAGATCAAAAGATCGCATGCATCCGTGATCCAGGGGCATACGCGATCCCTGTAGGAGCTGCCGAAGGCTGCGATCTTTTGATTCTCAGCCTCTACTCAATAACCCCGCCAATGCCCCGGCACCCACATCCACTGGTTATGCCCCCAACGATAATGCCCGGCCACCCAGTGATAACCCGGTGCAGGCATGACCGGCACGACTTCAACCAGCGGTGGTGGCCGGTGCGGGCGTACCGGTTCGACGATGCAACCTGAGAGTGTGATCGCCATGAGACTGGCGATCACGGTGGTTTTGAATACTCGGGACATCAATGAATTCCTTGATTCATAGAGCCGGCACCTGGATGGCGGGCTCACGGGCTTAATTTTTATTGGCGGCCTTACCTTTGGCGTTACCTCGCGCATACAGCGAGTCGGCGAGGGTTTGCCGCTCTTGGGTCGGTAACGTGGCGGCGAAGTCCGCGAGGTTGGCGTCGACCTTGGCCCGCAGCGTGATATCCGCTTCACGGGCCTTGGCCAGATCGCTGTCCAGCGCCGCGCGGTCGAGCGTCGGCGCCTGGAGCTGACGCACCACGTCGAGCCGGGCCTCGCGGCTGGCGGCGATCAGCGACTGATTGTCGTCACGGGTCTGGCGCAGCAATTGGCGCAGTTGATGACGTTTGGCGGGCGGCAACTGCATCATCACCTGACGCACGCCATGTTGCGGCAACACCAGTGCGGGTCTGGCCTGGCTGTGCCATTGATAGAAGCCGCCGACCGCGCCGCCGATCAGGAACACATTGAGCACCAGCGATACCGCCAGCAGGGCTTTGAAATGCTTGGGTGGCTGGCTCACTGGTCACTCTCCTCGGCGTTGATACTCAGGACGATGTCGGCATCGCTCTGCTCAAAGATGCTGGGCAGGGTTTCGGACGCGGACGGCAGCGGCAGGCTCAGTGAAACCACCAGCATCCCCGCCGCGATACCGGCCAGACCGGCGCCGACAAAACCAAGGCGAGACAACCAGCCCGGATGCCGCCCCCAAAAGGATGGCGCGGCCACCGGCGCTGCTGCGACGATGCGTCGGATCAGTTCCGGTGTCGGCGCCAGCACTTTGTGGCTGTCGAGCAAGCCGTCGAGCCAGCGTGCTTCATTCAGCGCTTCAACCAGCTCGGGATTACCCTCGGCCAGCAACGCCTGGGCGCCGGCGCGCTCGGTGGCGGGCCAGCGTTGCAGGTCGGCGCCGTAGGCGTCGGCCAGGTGAGTGAACCGTTCGGGCGTCATCGTTTTCCCCTCCTTAGGAGCGCTGGGTCGTGGGCATCGACCAGATGAGTGCGCAGGTTGCGCCGCGCCCGCGACAGCAGGCTTTCCAGTGCATCGACGGTAATGTTCATCAGCGCCGCCGCCTCGATGTTCGACAGTTCCTGGTAGTACACCAACACGATGGCTTCGCGCTGACGGTCGGGTAGCGCGGCCAGTGCCGCGTCCATCAATTCGCTGCGGGCGCTGGCTTCCAGTTGCTCTTGCGGCAGCGGCGCAGGGTCCACCGGCTCGGGTAACTCGTCGTTGTCCGCCAGCGGTTGTTCCTTGCGGCTGCGCAAGCGGTCGTAGCACAAATTGAGCACGACCCGATGCAGCCAGGTGTCAAACCGCGCTTGTCCGCTGCGCCAGCTCGCGGCTTGTTTCCAGATCCGCAGAAAGCTTTCCTGGGCCACGTCCTTGGCTTCCTCGGCATCGCCCAGCAAGCGACTGGCGAGTGCCAGCAACCGGGGCAGCTTGCGCGACACCATCTCGTTCACGGCCTGGGTCTCGTGGTTGCCGATACGGGCCAGCAACTCGACGTCCGGATCAGTTTCGTTCAAATGGCAGGTCTCGGTCCGGTGGCAGGATCAGCTTGTGCCGGGCAGGGAAGGGGATGAACCCGGTTCGTCCCGTGCCGTGTCAGCCGTAGGCTCAACGTACCCAGCGTCCTTCGATCCAGTACCAGTTCGGCCCGCGTGCCTCCCAGTGCCCCGGCATCCAGCGACCGCCGTGGTGCATCCGCTGCCAGTGCCCGGGCGCCCAGACATAACCACGACCATCCCAGCGCCAGTGACCGTTATCCCAGGCATAACCGGGTCGGGCCATGGGCACCGGCTCCATGCGCATGGGCGGCGGCGCCTGGCGAATGATGATCTCGGGCTGAGCAAACACCGGCGTGCTCGCCAGCGCGGCCAGCGCCAGGGGGACGAGCAACAACTGCCGCAACTTGATCAGGGGGCGCACAACGTTCATGACAACTCCTCAGGCATCCGAAAGTGGATGTTGCTGATGAGTTGAACGCCGGATCGGGGAAAGATCCGTCGCGGCCAATATGAAATTTTTTTCAGGTTGGGCGGCGACGGAAATCCGAGGGTGCCACGTTCAATCAATAACCGCCCACACAGCGTTTGTACGGGTAGTTGCCATTGAGCCATGAGGATTCGACCATGTCCCGCCGTTTGAAATTACTTGCCTGCGTAGCCGTATTCCTGACCTTGAATGGCTGTGTCTTCGTCGGTCATCCGCACCGTTGCTGCTGGCGGTATGACGCTGTCGAAGTGCGTTGAATCAAATGAGTTGAGTGAGCTGAATGTGTGGCGAGCAAGCGCCCTCGCCACACAAGCACGCAACGGCAGCGATGAGTGTACAGTGCAGATCAGGCCGGCCTGAAAACCCTTAAGGCCACCTTTCCGGTCAAAAGAGGCTGCCGCCATGCACACCATCGGACTCATCGTGTACCCCGGTTTCCAGGTGTTGGGCCTGGCGATGTGCGCCACCTTCGAACTGGCGAACAGCGTCGCCGATGAACCGCTCTACCGCATTGCCTTGCTCTCCGAACAGGGCGGGGCGGTACAGACGTCGGCCGGGTTTGGTGTTGAAACCACGGCGTTCGATCAACGATCCTTCGATACCTTGCTGGTGATGGGCGACAACCTGATCCGGCCGGTATCGCCCGGCCTGGTGGATTTCCTGCGCCACGCCAGCCTGACCACCCGGCGCCTGGGCTCGATCTGCACCGGCGCCATCGCCCTGGCCGAGGCCGGTTTGCTCGATGGCCGGCGGGCAACCACGCACTGGTGCCATGCCCGGGCGTTGCAGCAGGCGTACCCGAAGGTCATCGTCGAAGAGGACCGGATCTTCATCAACGACGGCAATGTCTGGACCGCTGCGGGCATGAGTGCTTGCGTCGATCTGGCCCTGGCCCTGGTGGAAAAGGACCTGGGCGCGGAGATCGCCCGGCTGGTGGCGCGGCAACTGGTGGTGTATCACCGGCGTGCGGGTGGCCAGTCGCAGTTTTCGGTGATGCTCGAACTCGAACCCCGCACCGACCGCATCCAGGCAGCGCTGACGTATGCCAAGCACAACCTCAAGTCCGCGCTGTCGGTGGAAGAACTGGCCGACGCGGCCCATCTCAGCCCTCGGCAGTTCAGCCGGGTGTTCCATGCCGAAACCGGCCAGTCACCGGCCAAAGCCGTGGAAAACCTGCGGGTCGAAGCGGCGCGGTTGATGATGGAAACCGGGCGACATTCCATTGATGTGGTGGCCACCGACACCGGTTTTGGTGATCGCGAGCGTATGCGTCGGGCATTTATCCGTGCGTTCGGGCAGCCACCCCAAGTGATTCAGCGAGCCAATCGCGCGTGACCTAAAAGGTGGTGTATTCGGCATTTAAGACAAAATATGATTGCCGTAATCTGGATCTCGTTGAAGCCCAATCCCTCAATGAGATCACCGCCATGTCCTTCGTCAAAGCCGCCGCCGTCCAGATCAGCCCGGTCCTTTACAGCCGTGAAGGTACCGTCAATAAAGTCGTGCAGAAGATTCTCGAACTCGGTGACAAAGGCGTGCAGTTCGCCGTGTTCCCGGAAACCATCGTGCCGTACTACCCGTACTTTTCCTTCGTCCAGTCGCCGTTTGAAATGGGTGCCGAGCACTACAAATTGCTGGATCAAGCCGTGACCGTTCCTTCCGCGACGACCGATGCCATCGGTGCCGCCGCGAAACAGGCCAACATGGTCGTGTCCATCGGCGTCAACGAACGTGACGGCGGCACGCTGTACAACGCGCAGTTGCTGTTCGATGCCGACGGCACCCTGATCCAGCATCGCCGCAAAATTTCCCCGACCTATCACGAACGGATGATCTGGGGCATGGGCGACGGCTCCGGCCTGCGTGCCACCGACAGTGCCGTGGGGCGCATCGGCCAACTGGCCTGCTGGGAACATTACAACCCGCTGGCCCGTTATGCCTTGATGGCCGATGGCGAACAGATCCACGCCTCGATGTACCCCGGTTCGTTCGCCGGCCCGCTGTTCACCTCGCAAATGGAGGTCAACATCCGCCAGCACGCGCTGGAGTCGGCGTGCTTCGTGGTCAACTCCACGGCCTGGCTCAACCCCGAGCAGCAAGCGCAAATCATGGCCGACACCGGTTGCCCGATCGAGCCGATTTCCGGCGGTTGTTTTACCGCGATCATCAGCCCCGACGGTGAGGTGCTCGGCTCCCTGCAAGAGGGCGAAGGCGAGGTGATCGTCGACCTCGATATGTTCCTGATCGACAAGCGCAAACGCATGATGGACACCCGGGGCCACTACAGTCGCCCGGAATTGCTGAGTTTGCTGATCGACCGCACGCCGACGGCTCATGTGCATGAGCGCAGTGCGCATCCGAAACTCGCAGCGACCGAAACCCCGGAAGAAGTCAGTCGCTGATTTTGATGTCCCGGGAGCCGATCACTCATCGGCTCCCGGGCCCGAAAACATCACGGATCGGTAATTGTCAGAACAGGGGCTCGAAGCTAGACTCCCACCCCATGAAACGCTATCTGCGGTTTTGTCTCATTTTCCTGATCAGCCTCGCGCTTCCCCTGAGTGGAATGGCGGGCGTTCCGGCACCCGCCGAACCCTGCCCGATGAAAGCCATGGGCATGTCGATGATGGGTGACATGGGCAAAGACTGCTGTCAGGACATGGGCATGCCCTCCGATCATGGCAAGCCTTGCAAGCCAGGTCAGGAGTGCAAGACCGGCGGCATGCTGCAAGTGTTCATCGCTAAACCTCCCATCACCATGTTCAGCCCTGTGGTAGCGACGTTCTTTGTCGACGTGCTGCCTGTCCAGACCCCGTCCGGGGTATGGCGCCCCCCGCGCACCTGATTCCTGTTCCCCGTTAAGCCCCGTTTCGCCTGCGCGAGATGGCGTTGCTGTGCGCTTTTGAAAGCGCGCAGCGGATACTTACAGGAATCATAAACATGAACTCCATGTGCTCCCGCACAGGGTGGCCGTTAGCGGCTGCCCTGTCGGCAAGCGTACTGGCTTTGCCGTGCGTTGCTGCCCCGTTGACCCTTGATGAAGCCTTGCGGCTGGCCGATAGCAACGCGCCATCCCTCACCGCCGAGGCGGAAAAACTCCAGGCGGCCAGAAGTGCCGCGATCCCGGCCGGTGAATTGCCCGATTCCAAGCTGTTATTCGGTGTGCAGAACTTCCCGGTAGGCGGTCCGGATCGCGGAACCCTGGATCACGATTTCATGACCATGCAAATGGTCGGCGTGAGGCAGGACATGCTCAGCGGCGACAAGCGTCGAGCGCGCACTGACGTCGCTGAAGCCGCGGTTGATCGGGCTGCGGCCCAAGGTCGGGTAGAACGTCTGAATGTGCGCCAGGCCACGGCGCTGGCCTGGATCGGCAGTTATTCAGTGGAGCTCAAACAGGCGCTGTTCCAGCAGTTCTACCGCGAGAATCGACTGTTGAGCGACACCGTCCGTGCCCGGATCGCCAGTGGTCTTGCCCAGCCCGCCGATGCCGTCACACCCAGGCAAGAAGCCGCGCAACTGGATGAACAACAAGACCAGTTGCAGCTTGAGCGTACCCAGGCCCGCGCTGCACTCAAACGCTGGATCGGCCCTGCCGCCAATGAGCAACCCACCGGCAATTGGCCGCGATGGCCCATCGATACCCTGGGGTACGCCCACAAGCTTGAGCATCACCCGGCGCTGGCGGCGTTCGGCCCCATGACCCGCGAAGCTCAGGCCAGAATCCGCGAAGCCGAAGCGGACAAACAATCGGACTGGAGTTGGGAGCTCGATTACCAGAAGCGCGGGCGTGAATTCGGCGACATGGTCAGCGTGCAGTTCACCTTCGATCTGCCGCTATTCCCCGAAACCCGACAAAACCCGAAGATCGCGGCCCGGCATGCCGAGCTCAATCAACTGGAGGCCGAGCGCGAAGCTCAATTGCGTGAGCACACCTGGCCGACTACCAGCGCCTCGACCGTGCGGTGCGGCGAACCCAGGAAAGTCTGCTGCCGTTGGCCAGGGAAAAGGCTGATTTGACCCTGGCCAGTTACCGGGCCGGCAAAGGTGATTTGTCGGCCGTGGTCACCGCCCGGCGCGAACTGATCGAGGTGCAGTTGAAGCAGATCGACGTCAACCAACAGAAGGCGTTGACCAGCGCCAGACTCTATTTCGCCTACGGGGAGGCTGGCCAATGAGCCTTTTCAGAGGTGTGTTGTGGGGCGGTTTATTGATCGTGCTGGGAGCGGCGGGAGGCTATTGGCTGGCCCACAAACCTGATGCCGTCGTACCTGCGGCCATGGCCCAGGGCGAGGGAAAGGCCCTCTACTGGTATGACCCGATGTACCCGCAGCAGAAATTCGACAAACCCGGCAAATCGCCCTTCATGGACATGGAATTGGTGCCGCGTTACGCCGATGGCGCGGCAGACACGGCTGCGATTCAGATCGACCCGAACGTGACCCAGAACCTCGGCATGCGCCTGGCGAGTGTGACCCGCGGTGCTCTGGCTTCCAGTGTCGAGGCGTCCGGTGTGCTGGGCTACAACGAGCGCGATGTGGCAGTGATTCAGGCGCGCGCGCCGGGGTTCGTCGAGCGGGTGTATGCCTTGGCGCCGGGGGATGTACTCAAGGCTGGCGCACCTTTGGCGGACATTCTGGTGCCGGAGTGGGCGGCGGCTCAGGAGGAGTTTTTGGCGCTCAAACGCTTGGGCGACGCCGGGTTGCTGACGGCGGCACGCCAGCGCTTGCGTCTGACCGGGATGCCGGCGACTTTGATTGCCGAGGTCGAACACAGTGGCAAGGTTCACTTGAATCAGACCCTCACCACGCCGATTGCCGGTGCGTTGCAGGAACTGAATGTGCGCGCCGGGATGACCTTGGCTGTCGGCGAAACGCTGGCCCGGGTCAATGGCTTGAGCAGCGTCTGGCTGTCAGTGGCGGTACCGGAATCGATGGCTGGTGCGGTGCAGGTCGGTCAGGCCGCCGAGGCCAGGCTGGCCACGTACCCGGACGTTGTCCTTCGCGGTCAGGTCAGCGCGATCCTCCCGCAAACCACGGCAGACAGCCGAACCCTCAGCGTGCGGGTGGAACTGCCCAATCCTGAAGGACGCTTGCGTCCGGGCCTGACAGCGCAAGTGCGCATGAACAACACGGATGGGCAATCAGTGCTGTGGGTGCCGAGCGAGTCGTTGATTCGCACCGGCAAGCGAGTGCTGGTGATGGTCGCTGAAAGCGGTGGGCGCTATCGTCCGGTCGAGGTGCAGGCAGGGGCGCAAAACGCAGGCCGAACCGCTGTGCTCAAGGGCTTGGAGGAGGGGCAGCAAGTCGTCAGCTCGGGGCAGTTCCTGCTCGACTCCGACGCCAGCCTCAAAGGTATTGTCGCCCAGCCCTTGGACAACGCCGGGGGCCAGCCATGATTGCCGCACTGATCCGTTGGTCCGTGGCCAACCGTTTTCTGGTGTTGCTGGCGACCCTGTTCGTCACGGCGTGGGGCGTGTGGTCGGTTCAAAGTACGCCCATCGATGCGCTGCCGGACTTGTCCGATGTACAGGTGATCATCCGCACACCTTACGCTGGTCAGGCGCCGCAGATTGTCGAGAACCAGGTCACCTATCCGCTGGCGACCACCATGTTGTCGGTGCCGGGGGCGAAGACGGTGCGCGGTTATTCGTTTTTCGGCGATAGCTTTGTCTACGTGCTGTTCGAGGATGGAACCGACCTGTACTGGGCGCGCTCGCGGGTGCTGGAGTATTTGAGCCAGGTTCAGAGTCGCTTGCCGGCCAGCGCCAAGCCGGCGTTGGGGCCGGACGCCACCGGGGTTGGCTGGATCTACCAATACGCCTTGGTGGACCGCAGTGGCGGGCATGACCTGGCACAACTGCGGGCCTTGCAGGACTGGTTCCTCAAGTTCGAGCTCAAGACCCTGCCCAATGTTGCGGAAGTCGCCACGGTCGGCGGCATGGTCAAGCAATATCAGGTGCTGCTCGACCCACTGAAAATGGCCACGCTGGGGATCACTCAGGCCCAGGTCACCGAGGTCATCGGCAAGGCCAATCAAGAAACCGGTGGTGCCGTGCTGGAGATGGCGGAGAGTGAATACATCGTGCGCGCGTCAGGCTATCTGAAGAGCCTCGATGATTTTCGTGCCATTCCCCTCAAGCTCGGTGCCGGCAATGTACCCGTGACCCTCGGCGATGTGGCAACGATCCAGGTCGGCCCGGAAATGCGCCGTGGCATCACCGAACTCGACGGCCAGGGCGAGACCGTCGGCGGGGTGGTGATCCTGCGCAGCGGCAAGAACGCCAGGGAAACCATTGCCGCGGTCAAAACCAAACTCGATCAGCTCAAAAGCAGCCTGCCGCCAGGGGTGGAGATCGTCACCACCTACGACCGCAGTAAGTTGATCGACCGTGCCGTGGAAAACCTCAGCCATAAACTGATCGAGGAGTTCATCGTCGTCGCGCTGATCTGCGGGATCTTCCTGTGGCATCTGCGCTCGGCGCTGGTGGCGATCATTTCGCTGCCGGTGGGGGTGTTAATCGCCTTCATCGTCATGCGCCACCAAGGGGTCAACGCCAACATCATGTCGCTGGGCGGGATTGCGATTGCCATCGGCGCGATGGTCGATGCGGCGGTGGTGATGATCGAGAACGCGCACAAGAAAATCGAGGCCTGGCACCGGCGTCATCCAGGAGAAGCGCTGAAGGGTGAGCGGCATTGGCAGGTGATGACCGACGCGGCTGTGGAGGTCGGGCCGGCGCTGTTCTTCTGCCTGCTGATTATCACGCTGTCGTTCATTCCGGTGTTTACGCTCGAAGCGCAGGAAGGGCGGCTGTTCGGCCCGCTGGCGTTTACCAAAACCTACGCCATGGCGGCGGCTGCGGGGCTGGCGGTGACGTTGGTGCCGGTGTTGATGGGCTACTGGATTCGCGGGCGAATCCCGGATGAACAGCAGAACCCGTTGAGTCGTTGGTTGATCAAGGTCTATCAACCGGCACTGGACGCGGTGCTGCGTTGGCCGAAAGTCACCTTGCTGGTGGCGTTGCTGGTATTTGTCAGCGCGCTATGGCCGGTGTCGCGGCTGGGCGGCGAGTTCCTTCCGCTGATGGACGAAGGGGATTTGCTCTACATGCCGTCGGCGCTGCCGGGTTTGTCGGCGCAGAAGGCCTCGCAACTGCTGCAACTGACCGATCGCTTGATCAAGACCGTGCCGGAAGTCGAACACGTTTTCGGCAAGGCGGGTCGTGCTGAAACCGCGACCGACCCGGCACCGCTGGAGATGTTCGAAACCACGATCCAGTTCAAACCCCGTGATCAATGGCGGCCGGGAATGACGCCGGAAAAACTCGTGGACGAACTGGATCGGGTGGTTCGTGTGCCGGGGCTGACCAACCTGTGGATTGCGCCGATCCGCAACCGGATCGACATGCTCGCCACCGGTATCAAGAGCCCCATCGGGGTCAAGGTTGCCGGTAGCGATCTGGCGCAGATCGATGCCGTTACCCAGGCCGTCGAGCGCGCGGCCAAAAATGTGCCAGGGGTCAGTTCTGCATTGGCCGAGCGCTTGACCGGCGGACGCTACATCGATGTCGATATCGACCGTCAGGCGGCCGCTCGCTACGGCCTCAATATTGCCGATGTGCAAGCGATTGTCTCGGGAGCGATTGGTGGTGAAAACGTCGGCGAAACCGTTGAAGGGCGGGCGCGTTTCCCGATCAACGTACGTTACCCTCGTGAGTGGCGTGACTCGGTGGGCGCGTTGGAGCAACTGCCGATCGCCACGCCGCTGGGCAGCCTGATTACCCTCGGTACGGTGGCAAAGGTGGTGGTCACGGACGGCCCGCCGATGCTCAAAAGCGAAAACGCGCGACCGTCCGGTTGGGTGTACATCGACGCTCGTGGGCGTGACATTGCTTCAGTGGTTGCCGACCTGCGCCGGGTGGTCAGTGAGCAGGTCAAATTGCAGCCGGGCATGAGCCTGAGTTACTCCGGGCAGTTCGAGTTTCTGGAACGGGCTAACGCACGACTCAAGTTGGTGGTGCCGGCGACCTTGCTGATCATCTTTGTACTGCTGTATTTGACGTTCGCCCGGTTCGACGAGGCGTTGCTGATCATGGCGACGCTGCCATTCGCACTGGCCGGTGGCGCCTGGTTCCTCTATGGGCTGGGCTTCAATTTGTCGGTGGCCACCGGGGTCGGCTTCATTGCATTGGCCGGGGTGTCTGCCGAGTTTGGCGTAATCATGCTGCTCTATCTGAAGAACGCCTGGGCCGAACGCGAAGACGCTGGCGAGCGTACCGACGCGGGGCTGCTGGCGGCGATCCGCGAGGGCGCGGTGCAGCGGGTTCGTCCCAAGGCCATGACCGTGGCTGTCATCATCGCCGGCCTATTGCCGATCCTGCTGGGCAGCGGCGCCGGCAGCGAAGTCATGAGCCGCATCGCCGCACCCATGGTCGGCGGCATGGTCACCGCACCTTTGTTATCCCTGTTTGTCATCCCGGCGGCGTATCGCTTGATGCGTCGCCGTCAGCTGTTTGTTAAACCCACTCTGACGGAAGGAAACATCCAATGAAACTGACTCTGATGGCTGTAGCAAGTACCGTTGTGGCGCTGTCGTTTTCTGCCTACGCCGAGGATATGCCGGGGATGAAGATGGACGCCGCCGCGGTGAAACAGCCGGCTACCCAAGCGCCGGTGGCCAAGGCTGCCGGGACGGTGAAGGCGATTGACAGTGAAAAGCACACGGTCACCATTGCCCACGGCGCGGTGCCAGCGGTGCAGTGGCCGCCCATGACCATGGGGTTTCGGGCGACTGAGGTGCAATTGGCCGGGGTGAAGGTCGGGGACCAGGTGAACTTCGAGTTTCAATTGGCGGGATCGACAGCGACGCTCGTGTCGATTGATCTAGCGAAATAACCTTACGTCAGCCAGCGGCGCGAACCGGGTTCGCGTCGCTGGGGGAACGGTCTTAGAGTTCCATACCCAAAAAGATCAGCGTATTGCCATGGGCTTCAACCGATGCGCGCTGGTTGTAGCTTTCGCGGTGCGAGCAGTTGAAGCCATGTTCGGCTTCCGGGTACACGACGATTTCAACGTTGTCGTTGGTGTCGAAACGCTCGGCGATTTTCTCCACGGCTTCCAGGGAGATGTGGCTGTCCGCTTCACCGAAGTGCATCAGCAACGGCACTTCGATTTCATCGGCGCGCTCCAGGTGGTTCTGGATGCCGCCGCCGTAATAGGCGATGGCCACGTCAACGAAACCGTTGGCGGCGGTGAGGTATGAAAGCAAGCCGCCGAAGCAGTAACCGATGGAAGCAATGCCGCCATCCAGGCCCGGTTGGGCTTGCAGGGCGTCGATGGCCAGTTTGATGTCAGCCTGGGCGGCGTTTACGTCGGTGGCGTTCATCAACTCGACCGCGCGTTTCCAGCCGGCTTCGTCGTAGCCCAGTTCGATACGCGGGCCGCTGCGCCAGAACAGGTCCGGTGCGATCACCAGATAGCCGTCGGCGGCATATTGCTCGGCGACCGAGCGGATGTGTTCATTGACACCGAAAATCTCCTGGATCAACACAATCCCCGGTCCTTTTTGGGTATGGGGAATGGCCAGGTAAGCGCCGAATTTACCTTCGGGGCTGTCGATCTCGATCCATTGGGTGGTCACGCTCATGGTGGCTCCTGTCTTCGCAAGTGAGGGGAAGGTGTGCAGCTTATTAAGCGAGTGTGTCAGTCATTGTGACGGCGCCAGAACCATCGGGCCAGCAGGGCATCGACGCTGAGTTTTCCGGGACCCGCCAGCAACAACGGCATCAGGGCCGCCAGGTAGATCAGCGGCAGTTTGAAGTTGCCGTGTCCTTTGTTACTGATGGCGTACCCTTGGGCAAGTTCCGACAATGTAGACCAATCGGCGGGCCAGTGAACAGCAGCGGTTGCGACGACAGTGACCACAACCAGAACAATCGCCGAGACCCGCGTGCCCAGGCCCACCAGCAGGGCCAGGGCGCAGATCAGCTCGGCCCACATCGACAGTTCCCAGTTCAACGTGGCCGGCAGGTGATTGAACGGAAACGGGAAGGCGTCCTGGATGTCGGCGAACCAGTTCTGGCCGTTCCATTTTTCCAGGCCTGATTCGAAAAACTCCCAGGCGAGGAAGAGGCGCAGCGTCAGCGGTGCGACCCAGTTGCCGGCACGGTCAAGATTCAGGTGCAGGCCTTTGACGGCTGTAGAAATTGAGGTGTTCATGGGCTTGATCTCCGGTGAGGGCTTTGATCGGCTGGGCCAATCGACAGGCATATTTGAGCAACCGGGTGTATCGGCGATGTGTCGTCGAGGCGGGTTTTTAGGCGCAGGGTGTGTCGGGAGCGCCGTTGTACACACTCCGATACACAGGCCCAAAGACTCATCTACGTGTTTCAAACGTCTTGCGCCCGACACATCACCCCGTAGGAGCTGCCGAAGGCTGCGATCTTTTGATCTTGTTTTTAAAAATCAAAATCAAAAGATCGCAGCCTTCGGCAGCTCCTACCGGGATTTGGGACAGTTCATTCAGGCGTGGGCGCGGTTCTTACCCATTAGCCGCAGGGCAATCGCGGCGCACATCAGGCCGAACGGCAGCACGTACCAGGCACTCATCGGGATGCGCTTGAAGTTGGAATAGGTAAAGACCGCCGCGATCACCCACAGGCCGGTGACGTGCAACACCTTCCAGGCCCTGGCGCCGATCATCCGTGCGGTGCTTTTGAACGACGTCAGCGCCATCAGCAGGATAAACAGATACCCCACCGACCCCGGAATGTTGCCAACGCTGGTGCGTCCCGGCCAAAACTCCGGATTCAGTTGCCCGTAGCTGTAGATCAACACCGCGTGCACCAGATGCGAAAAGGCAAACGCCAAGCCGATAAACCGTCGCTCGCGGACCAGGGATTTGCTGAAGGGCGAGGGCACCAATACCGCAAACGCAGACGCGGTGAACGCCGCCAGAAACAGCGCAAACGAAGTCCGGGCGGTGGCGCGAATGGCCATGCGAGTGGCGTCCAGCAGATCGGGGTTGAGCACCAGGATCAACCCGGTCATCAGCAGCACCAGCAAGGACAGCAAACTGAACAGCGACCAGCCGTGATAACGGGGAATTGAGACAGTCATGACAACACTCCAGAGCAAGGGCCGACACGAGGTCGGCAGACGGCAGGAGTGTTTCAGCCCGGTGTGTGGGCGATATGTCCGAACGGCAACGTCATGTATCAGGACCGGCGCCAGATACATTCCCCTACAAAACTGTGATCCGCCCCGCGCCAGCGGCGTCTAGCGTCTGTGACCCCGCAATCCCATGGGGCGAGACTTCGGAACCCGGCATGCAAGCGCTGTTGAACGAGATTCTTGACGCAGTTCGTCCCCTGATCGGCCAGGGCAAGGTGGCTGATTACATTCCCGCCCTCGGCACCGTGCCGGCCAATCAACTGGGCATCGCCGTGTACAGCAATGACGGCGAACTGTACTGCGCCGGCGACGCGGACACGCAGTTCTCGGTGCAGAGTATTTCCAAGGTGTTCAGCCTGGTGCAGGCCATCGAACATTCCGGGGAGGCGATCTGGGAACGCCTGGGTCACGAGCCGTCCGGTCAGCCGTTCAACTCCCTGGTGCAACTGGAATTCGAACGCGGTCGCCCGCACAATCCGTTCATCAACGCCGGGGCGCTGGTGATCTGCGACATCAACCAGTCACGCTTTGCCGCGCCGGCGTTGTCGATGCGCGATTTTGTCCGTCGGCTGTCCGGCAACCCGCAGGTGATGGTG
>Ga0302169_10000166_pt1 | contig 21581 bp, 16 predicted proteins | sample I_Fen_N1_3_FD_193493 | JGI IMG/M metagenome (GOLD analysis project Ga0302169, IMG submission 193493) | Peat permafrost microbial communities from Stordalen Mire near Abisko, Sweden - I_Fen_N1_3 | ecosystem: Environmental > Terrestrial > Soil > Wetlands > Permafrost | place: Sweden: Abisko...
GGCCAGCCTTGGCCAGGGCTTCGGTCTGTTCCTGATCCAGGCGACCGAGGGTCATGCAGGTTTCCAGGCCCAGGGCTTTTACGCCTTCGACCATCTTCAGCACGTAAGGCATGTCTTTGGCCGACGGGTGTTTCCACGCCGCGCCCATGCAGAAACGGGTCGAACCGATGGCCTTGGCGCGAGCGGCCTCTTCGAGGACCTTCTGCACTTCCATCAGTTTTTCTTTTTCCAGGCCGGTGTTGTAGTGACCAGACTGTGGGCAATATTTGCAATCTTCCGGGCAGGCGCCGGTCTTGATCGAGAGCAGCGTGGAAACCTGAACGCGGTTGGCGTCGAAATGCGCGCGGTGCACCGTCTGTGCCTGGAACAACAGGTCGTTGAATGGCTGAACGAAGAGTGCTTTGACTTCGGCCAAAGACCAGTCATGACGCAGGGTTGCAGAGGTGCTGGCGCTCATGGGCGTTTCCTTTGTTTTATGCTTGGCAAGCGGCTGGGGGATGGAATACCCACAGACGCGACACGGATGTTCGGCATATTTAAGGAAGACTCATGCGCTGTCAACCACGATACGATGGACCGGTTTACATCTGGTTAAAAAACATACAACACTGTTTGCTTTGTGCTGAACCGGCCGAGGAACACATCCCGATTTGCATGGCCTGCGAAACGGAGTTGCCGTGGCTTGGCGATCACTGCCAGACCTGCGCCCTGCCCTTGCCCGGAACGGGCTTGACCTGCGATCAGTGCCTGAAACAACCGCCCGCCTTCGAACGAGTCGCCGCGCCGTGGTCGTACAGCTTTCCGCTGGACACGTTGATCACGCGCTTCAAGCATTCGGCAAAGTGGCCGTTTGGCCGCCTGCTCGCCGATCTTCTCGTGCAATACCTGCAACATCGCTTCGATGAAGACCTGGATCGGCCCGACGCGCTGGTCCCGGTGCCGCTGGCCGCGAAACGACTGCGCCAAAGGGGTTTCAATCAAGCCGCGATGCTCGCCCGCTGGCTCAGTCAGGCCCTGAACATTTCTTGCGACGAATCGCTGCTGCTGAGGATTCAAGACACCAGCGCGCAGCAGGATTTGAATGCCGAGGCCCGCAAGAAGAACCTGCGCAACGCGTTCGCCCTGACACCCGGCGCGCAGATCAAGGGCCGCCATTTGGCGTTGGTGGACGACGTGCTGACCACCGGCGCCACCGCGCAAGCCATCGCTCGACTGCTGATGGACGCAGGGGCTGCGCGGGTTGACGTCTACTGCCTGGCCCGTACACCCAAACCGGGTGACGCGGCCTGACTTGACTCCCACAGCCCAAGCGGCCAACGTCTTCCAATTGTCACAGCCAAAGCGCCTCGCCATGTCCTTGCCTACGTTGTTGTCCCAGCACATTGTCCGTCGCCCGCAGCGCATTGCGTTGCTGCAACACATCGCCGAACAAGGCTCAATCACCCGTGCCGCGAAAAGCGCGGGCCTGAGCTACAAAGCGGCGTGGGACGCCATCGACGAGCTGAACAACCTGGCGCAGAAGCCGCTGGTGGAACGCAGCGTCGGCGGCAAGGGCGGCGGTGGCGCCAAACTCTCCAGCGAAGGCCTGCGCGTATTGCGCCTGTATCAAAAGCTGCAAGTCCTCCAGGCTCAGGTGCTGGAGGCGACTGAAGATGCCAGCGATCTGGACCTGCTCGGCCGCCTGTTGCTCCGGACCAGCGCGCGCAATCAACTGCACGGCAAGGTGGTCGAGATCGAAGCTCAGGGGCGCAACGACCGGATCCGCCTCGAACTCGCGGAGGGGTTGAATATTGATGCGCAGATCACTCACGACAGCACCCTGCGCCTGGAGCTGGAAACCGGCACCGAGGTGGTCGCCCTGATCAAGGCCGGTTGGCTGGACGTGCTGGCTATCGAGCACCACGCAACACCCGGCAACAATTGCCTCACCGGCATAATCGAAGAAATTCTCGACGCCGAAGACGGGCCCAGCGAAGTGCGCATCAGCCTGCCCAATGGCCAGACGCTGTGCGCCTTGGCCGAGCCACTGCACTTGCGAACCCACGGGCTGACCACGGACAAACCGGTGCGGGTGCAGTTTTCGCCCTCCAACGTCCTGTTGGGTACGCCGCTCTGAAACAAAAGCGTCATGTCCGCTCACTAAGGTGGCTGCAAAAACCGCAGGGAGCCTGATGTGAGCCTATTAGAAGAAAACCAGTCCACCGACCTCGAAAAAATGGTCGGCCTCAGCCGTCGCGGGTTCATCAGCGCCGGCGCCCTTTGCGGTGCCGCCATGTTCCTCGGGGGCAACCTGCTGAGCCGCAGCGTCATGGCCGCGAGTGTCAGCGCCGGCACCAGCAAACTGCTGGGTTTCGACAGCATTCCCGCCGCCACCAGCGACGCCATTACCTTGCCGGCTGGCTACAAGTCCTCGGTGCTGATCAGCTGGGGCCAGCCGCTGCAAAAGAACGGTCCCGCCTTCGACCCGAGTGGCAATGGCACGGCCGAGCATCAGGAAGTCCAGTTCGGTGACAACAACGACGGCATGAGCCTGTTCGAGTTTCCCGGTGAAAAAGACCGGGCGCTGATGGCGATCAATAACGAATACACCAACTATCGCTACCTCTACGCGCATGGCGGCATGCCGCAATCGGCCGAAGAAGTGCGCAAGGCGCTGGCCTGCGAAGGCGTGTCGGTGATCGAAGTGCAGCGCAAGAATGGTCAGTGGCAGTTCGTCCAGGGCTCGCGCTACAACCGTCGTATTCACGGCAACGCGCCGATCAGCCTGAGCGGACCGGCCGCCGGCCATGAACTGCTGAAAACCAGCACCGACCCGCACGGCAAGAATGTCCTCGGCACCTTCCAGAACTGCGCCAACGGCAAGACACCGTGGGGCACGTACCTGACCTGCGAAGAAAACTTCACCGACTGTTTCGGCAGCAGCAACGCCGAGCAAAAGTTCGACGCTGCGCAGAAACGCTACGGTGCGGTGGCGACCAGCAAAGAGATTAATTGGCACCAGCACGACGAGCGCTTCGACCTGGCGAAGAACCCGAACGAACTCAACCGTCACGGCTGGGTGGTGGAAATCGACCCGTTCGATCCGCAATCAACACCGGTCAAGCGCACGGCCCTGGGCCGCTTCAAGCATGAAAACGCCGCCCTGGCAGAAACCCATGACGGCCACGCCGTGGTGTACATGGGCGACGATGAGCGTGGCGAGTTCATTTACAAGTTCGTCAGCCGCGACAAGATCAACCACAAGAATCCAAAGGCCAACCGCGACCTGCTCGACCACGGCACCTTGTACGTGGCGCGCTTCGACGCCGGCGACGGCAATGCCGATCACCCGAAAGGCCAAGGTGAGTGGGTCGAGCTGACCCATGGCAAAAACGGCATCGACGCCAGCAGCGGTTTTACCGATCAGGCCGAAGTGCTGATCCACGCACGCCTCGCCGCCAGCGTGGTGAAAGCCACACGCATGGACCGTCCGGAATGGATCGTGGTCAGCCCCAAGGACGGCCAGGTCTATTGCACCCTGACCAACAACGCCAAGCGCGGCGAGGATGGCCAACCGGTGGGCGGGCCAAACCCACGCGAGAAGAACGTCTACGGGCAGATCCTGCGCTGGCGCACCGACCGCGATGATCACGGCTCGAAAAGCTTTGCCTGGGACCTGTTTGTGGTCGCCGGCAACCCTGGGGTCCACGCCGGCACGCCGAAGGGTGGTTCGTCGAACATCACGCCGCAGAACATGTTCAACAGCCCGGATGGCTTGGGCTTCGACAAGGCCGGGCGGTTGTGGATTCTCACCGATGGTGATTCGAGTAATGCCGGTGATTTTGCCGGCATGGGCAACAACCAGATGCTGTGTGCCGACCCGGTGACCGGGGAAATCCGCCGGTTCATGGTCGGGCCGATTGGTTGCGAAGTGACCGGGATCAGTTTTTCGCCGGACCAGAAGACGTTGTTTGTCGGGATTCAGCATCCGGGGGAGAACGGCGGATCGACGTTCCCGGAGCATCTGCCGAATGGCAAGCCGCGGTCTTCGGTGATGGCGATTTCCCGGGAGGATGGCGGGATCGTCGGCGCCTGATAGGCCCTCATCGCGGGCAAGCCTCGCTCCTACAGTAATCGTACACATCTTCTGTAGGAGCATGGCTTGCCTGCGATGGCGTCAGCCGAAACAACACACGACTCAAGCCCAACCCCTAAAGAAGCCCCGTCTGCGCTACCATGCTTGGCCGGACGCGGCAGCCTGCTGCGCGCAGGAGTCAGCATGGCCCACCCGTTTGCAACCCTCACCCCAGACCTCGTGCTCGATGCCGTCGAAAGCATCGGCTTTCTCAGCGACGCGCGCATTCTGGCGCTCAACAGCTACGAGAACCGAGTCTATCAAGTCGGCATCGAAGACTCCGAGCCGCTGATCGCCAAGTTCTACCGCCCGCAGCGCTGGACCAACGAAGCGATTCTCGAAGAACACCAGTTCACCTTCGAGCTCGCCGAATGCGACGTGCCCGTGGTCGCGCCGATGATCCACAACGGCGCCAGCCTGCACGAACATAACGGCTTTCGTTTCACCCTGTTCCCGCGCCGTGGTGGCCGTGCACCGGAGCCGGGCAATCTCGATCAACTCTATCGCCTGGGTCAGTTGCTCGGTCGCCTGCACGCCGTGGGGTCCACCAAACCGTTCGAGCACCGTGAAGCGCTGGGCGTGAAGAACTTCGGTCACGACTCGCTGACCACCCTGCTCGAAGGCAACTTTGTCCCCAAGAGCTTGCTGCCCGCCTACGAGTCCGTGGCCCGCGATCTGCTCAAGCGAGTCGAAGAGGTCTACAAGGCCACACCGCACCAGAACATCCGCATGCACGGCGACTGCCACCCCGGCAACATGATGTGCCGCGACGAAATGTTCCACATCGTCGACCTCGATGATTGCCGCATGGGCCCGGCAGTGCAGGACATCTGGATGATGCTGGCCGGTGACCGCCAGGAATGCCTCGGCCAATTGTCGGAATTGATGGACGGCTACAACGAGTTTCACGACTTTAATCCGCGAGAACTGGCGTTGATCGAGCCGCTGCGCGCCTTGCGCCTGATGCACTACAGCGCCTGGCTCGCCCGCCGCTGGGACGACCCGGCGTTCCCGCACAGCTTTCCGTGGTTTGGCAGCGAGCGGTATTGGGGTGACCAGGTGTTGGCGTTGCGTGAGCAACTCGCTGCGCTCAACGAAGAACCCCTTAAACTTTTCTGACAACACGTGCCCCTGCAGGAGCAAGGCTTGCCCGCGATGGAGTCGGCGCGATCTGTCTCGCAAACCGCGTTATCGTTCATCGCGGGCAAGTCGGATCGCCGCACCGCTTGCTCCTACAAAAGTCATGACACATCTATACAATCCCTCTCTTTGTTAGCTGCCTAAGCAAGGATTCTGCATGCAAGCTGCCAACCCGCGTCGCGGGTATATTTTGGGCCTGAGCGCCTACATCATCTGGGGACTGTTCCCGCTCTATTTCAAAGCCATCGCCAGCGTTCCCGCCGTGGAGATCATCATCCACCGCGTGCTCTGGTCCGCGTTGTTCGGCGCCCTGTTGCTGATGGTGTGGAAACATCCCGGCTGGTGGCGCGAGTTGCGTGACAACCCGAAACGCCTGGCGATCCTGGCCCTGAGCGGCACGCTGATCGCGGCCAACTGGCTGACTTATGTGTGGTCGGTGAACAACGGGCGGATGCTGGAGGCCAGTCTCGGTTACTACATCAACCCGTTGGTGAACGTGTTGCTGGGGATGTTGATCCTCGGCGAACGGCTGCGGCGCATGCAGTGGCTGGCGGTGGGTCTGGCGGCGGTCGGTGTGGCGCAACAGGTGTGGCAAGTCGGCAGCCTGCCGTGGGTGTCGCTGGTGCTGGCGCTGACGTTTGGTTTCTACGGATTGATCCGCAAACAGGCACCCGTCAAAGCGCTGCCCGGGCTGGTGGTGGAAACCTGGATGCTGGTGCCGATTGCGGTCGCGTGGCTGCTGTTCAACCCGACGGCGGCCAGCGCACAACCGGAGTTCTGGACCACCTCCGAAGCCTGGTGGCTGGTCGCCGCTGGCCCGGTCACGCTGGTGCCGCTGATCTGTTTCAACGCCGCCGCGCGGCATATACCCTACACAACCTTGGGATTCCTCCAGTACCTGGCGCCGACGCTGGTGCTGCTGCAGGCGGTTCTGCTGTTCGGCGAACACTTGAATTCCAGCACGCTGGTCGCGTTCATCTTTATTTGGACAGGCCTGGCGGTTTACAGCGTTGATGCGTGGATAAGTCTGCGCCGCCGCAGCTGATCAAAAAACACACAAACCTCTGCAGGCCACGTTTCTCGTGGCCTGCATCGATCCTTCCCAAGGTTATCCACAGCGTGATCCCCGGCGTTTGTGCGCAACTTGTTGAAACTGATGGTTTTTTGATCAGATCATGAAGAAGCCCGGCCGGCGTGGGCTGGCGGGCTGTCTCTACAGGTTATCCACAGGCAGGTGCACGTTTATCTTGGATAAGCCTGTCAAGGCTCGCTGCGCAGCACCAGTTCGACCATTAAATCGTCCGCCAGGGTTTCCAGGCGCGACTGCAAGACGTCCAGCGACAAGGTCAGTGGCACGGCGAGAATCGCCTCGGCATGGAACAGCGGCTCGCTGCTCATCGGCGCCGGCCGTACTTCGGTCACCAACCTTTCCAGGTTCACGCCTTGCTCGCTGAGCAAACGGGTGATGTCGCGCACGATCCCCGGACGATCGTTGCCGACCAATTCCATTGCGATCGGCTTCCAGGTGCAGGACTGTTCGATGCCGCTTTCGGCAATCAGGACGCGAATGCCTTGGGCGGACAATGCCTTTAGGGCATCGACCAATTCATCGTAGGCCTCGGCCGGCACCCCCACCCGAAGAATCCCGGCGAACTGCCCGGCCATGCGCGACATGCGGCTTTCCAGCCAGTTGCCGCCGTGCTCGGCAATGCACTGGGCGATGCGCTCGACCTGCCCAGCCTTGTCCGGAGCAAACACTGTGAGTACGAGGTGGTCCATGGCGCAGCCCTCTTTTGTTATAGAAACAGAAGTATAGGCAAGGCTTGATCTTGCGCTGAATCGACTGACGCCATCGCGGGCAAGCCTTGCTCCTACAAGGATCGTGCAAAACCCTGTAGGAGCAAGGCTTGCCCGCGATGAGAACGCCGCCGATGAGCCTGCCAACAACAAATCGTGTACAAGTTTTTATATTTAACTGGAACAATCCAATAGTTTTTTGAGAACATCCCGTTCCCCGACATGACTGCAATGCGTCATGGCGTCGCAGAACGACGTAATTAGTCTAATTTTCACAAGCGCAATTCATCATGTAGTATGCCGCAGCGCGCACTACATAACGTTGGATCGATGTCTGCCACCGGCACACTCGCAACCCTGAAAAGCCCAGTCAGCAAGGCCTACAAGCCGTTGATCGGACCGAACCCAGCCGCCCGCAAGGGCATGTACTGGCGGACGGGTTTGTGGTTTAAATGGCCAGAGGCTTCATTGTCAAAATTGAAGAGCTGAAAAGCGAAATAGCTGAGCAGAGTGAGGCAAGCAATGACTGAACACGTTCAAGTCGGTGGCCTGCAGGTCGCCAAAGTCCTGTTCGACTTCGTGAACAACGAAGCCATTCCCGGTACCGGCCTCACCGCCGATAAGTTCTGGGCCGGTGCCGACAAGGTCATTCATGACCTGGCGCCGAAGAACAAAGCCCTACTCGCCAAACGCGATGATTTCCAGGCTCGTATCGATGGCTGGCACCAATCCCGTGCCGGTCAGGCGCACGACGCCGTGGCTTATAAAGCCTTCTTGCAAGACATCGGTTATCTGCTGCCAGAAGCGGCCGATTTCCAGGCAACGACGCAAAACGTCGATGACGAAATCGCCCGCATGGCCGGCCCACAGCTCGTGGTCCCGGTCATGAATGCCCGTTTCGCACTGAACGCCTCGAACGCCCGCTGGGGTTCGCTGTACGACGCGCTCTACGGCACCGACGCCATCAGCGAAGCTGACGGTGCGGAAAAAGGCAAAGGCTACAACAAGGTTCGTGGCGACAAAGTGATCGCCTTCGCCCGCGCCTTCCTCGACGAAGCCGCGCCATTGGCGGCCGGCTCCCACGTCGATTCCACCGGCTACAAAATCGTTGACGGCAAACTGGTGGTCGCCCTTAAAGGCGGCAGCAACACCGGCCTGCGCAACGACGCTCAGTTGATCGGTTTCCACGGCGACGCCAGCGCGCCGACCGCGATCCTGCTGAAGCACAACGGCCTGCACTTCGAAATCCAGATCGATGCCAGCACCCCGGTCGGCCAGACCGATGCTGCCGGCGTCAAAGACATCCTGATGGAAGCCGCACTGACTACCATCATGGACTGCGAAGACTCCGTCGCCGCCGTCGATGCCGATGACAAAGTGGTGATCTACCGTAACTGGCTCGGCCTGATGAAGGGCGACCTGTCGGAAGAAGTCTCCAAGGGTGGTCAGACGTTTACCCGCACCATGAACGCCGACCGCACCTACACCGGTGTCGATGGCAAGGAACTGAGCCTGCACGGTCGCTCGCTGCTGTTCGTGCGTAACGTCGGTCACCTGATGACCATCGACGCCATCGTCGACAAAGACGGCCACGAAGTGCCGGAAGGCATTCTCGACGGTCTGGTGACCAGCCTTGCCGCGATCCACAGCCTGAATGGCAACAGCTCGCGCAAGAACAGCCGCACCGGTTCGGTCTACATCGTGAAGCCGAAAATGCACGGCCCGGAAGAAGCCGCGTTCACCAACGAGCTGTTCGGTCGCATCGAAGACGTACTCGGTCTGCCGCGCAACACGCTGAAAGTCGGGATCATGGACGAGGAGCGCCGCACCACGGTCAACCTCAAAGCCTGCATCAAGGCGGCCAGCGAACGCGTAGTGTTCATCAATACCGGTTTCCTCGACCGTACGGGCGATGAAATCCACACCTCCATGGAAGCTGGCCCGATGGTGCGCAAGGCCGACATGAAGGCCGAGAAGTGGATCGGCGCCTACGAGAACTGGAACGTCGATATCGGTTTGAGCACCGGCCTGCAAGGTCGCGCGCAGATCGGTAAAGGCATGTGGGCGATGCCCGACCTGATGGCGGCGATGCTCGAACAGAAAATCGCCCACCCGCTGGCCGGCGCGAACACGGCCTGGGTTCCATCGCCGACCGCAGCTGCGCTGCACGCGTTGCACTACCACAAGGTCGACGTGTTCGCCCGTCAGGCCGAGCTGGCCAAACGTGCGCGCGCTTCGGTGGACGACATCCTGACCATTCCGTTGGCAGTCAACCCGCAGTGGACTGCAGAACAGATCAAGAACGAACTGGACAACAACAGCCAGGGCATTCTCGGTTATGTGGTGCGCTGGATCGACCAGGGTGTTGGTTGCTCGAAAGTGCCGGACATCAACGACGTCGGCCTGATGGAAGACCGTGCAACGCTGCGTATTTCCAGCCAGCACATCGCCAACTGGCTGCGTCACGGCATCGTCACCGAAGCGCAAGTGATGGAAAGCCTCAAGCGCATGGCGCCAGTGGTTGACCGTCAGAACGCCAGTGACGCGCTGTACCGTCCGCTGTCACCGAACTTCGACAGCAACATCGCCTTCCAGGCGGCGGTCGAACTGGTGGTTGAGGGCACGAAACAGCCGAACGGCTACACCGAGCCGGTGTTGCACCGTCGTCGTCGCGAGTTCAAGGCTGCCAACGGCCTGTAACTAGTCGCCGACGCCGAACAAAAAAAAGGCCCTGATCGAAAGATCAGGGCCTTTTTATTTGCGAATTCGATTCCTTGTAGGAGTGAGCCTGCTCGCGATGGCGGTGTGTCAGTAAACATTTATATCGACTGGCACGGCCTCATCGCGAGCAGGCTCACTCCTACAGGGGGGATGTGTGATTCAAGGCTCTATTCCCAGTTCACGCTTGACCAGTCCTAACAACAACTCGGTGTCGATAGGTTTGAGCAGGAAATCCACCACACTCAAATGCATCGCCGCGATGGCGTCTTTCACGTCCGCGTCGCCAGAGACGATGATGATGGGCAAGGCCGCCCGAACCGACTCACGGACCTGACGGATAAGGTCCAGGCCATCGACATTGCCCATGCGCAAATCGGTAATCACCAGACCGATTGAAGGCTTTTTCACTTCCTCTTCCGCAATCAGCAACTTGAGTGCGGTTTCACCACTGGCAGCGGTGATGCAGCGAATACCGTCCAGTCCAAGAATCTGCGACAACAACTCGCGTGCATCTTTATCGTCGTCGACGATCAGCACTCGCTGCGGCGGCAAATCGGGTTCGAGCATGACGGCACTCAGCGCCTCGCGCTCGGCATCACTCAAAATATCTTGGTCGGACATGGCGTTCTCTACAGTTTCAATTCAATCCCCTAGCTCAATCGTCAGACACCGCTAAGCAGACCATCAATGTGCACTTCGTCGGAAAATTTTCCTATACCCAATGTAGGGTTTTTTTCGCGCAAATGTGTCAGACATTTCCTAACTTCCGACACCCGCATCGCCTACCTAGACTTACGTCCAATGGGCACTCCGCACGCAGGGGCGGACGATGGCAGCGTCATCCGACAACAACAATTCAAAAAAGACTGCGGTAATGGTTATGAGTAAAGCGGACGCCTTCACACAGGCAGGGAAAACCGCCGTATTGCAAAACATCCAGGGCACTTTGCAATTCCTTCAGCGCTTCCCGCCCTTCAATCAGATGGAACACGCTCACCTGGCGTACCTGGTTGAACAATGTCAGCTGCGTTTTTATGCCCCCGGCGACAGCATCATCAAGCCCGCCGATGGCCCGGTTGAACATTTCTACATCGTCAAACAGGGCCGTGTCGTTGGCGAGCGCCCGCACACGGCCAAGGGTGGCACTGAAACCACGTTTGAAATCACCACGGGGGAATGCTTCCCCTTGGCCGCGTTGCTGGGTGAACGGGCGACCCGAACTGAGCACTTGGCCGCCGAAGACACGTTTTGCCTTCAACTGAACAAATTGGCGTTCATCAAACTGTTCGCGCTTTCCAGCACCTTTCGCGACTTTGCCCTGCGCGGCGTCAGTAGCTTGCTTGACCAGGTCAACCAGCAAGTCCAGCAAAAAGCCGTGGAAACCCTCGGCACGCAGTACTCGCTGAACACGCGCCTGGGCGAATTGGCCATGCGCCACCCGGTGACCTGCAACCCGGCGACGCCGCTGCGTGAAGCGGTGACGCTGATGCACGAGCAACAGGTCGGCAGCATCGTCGTGGTCGATGAACACAAAGCCCCGCTGGGGATCTTCACCCTGCGCGACCTGCGTCATGTGGTGGCGGCCGGCACCAACGACTTCAGCGAAGCCATCGAGCGGCACATGACCCAGGCGCCGTTTTTCCTGTCGCCGGACCACAGCGCCTTCGACGCGGCCATCGCCATGACCGAGCGGCACATCGCTCACGTCTGCCTGGTAAAAGATCAGCGCCTGTGCGGCGTGGTCTCGGAACGCGACCTGTTTTCCCTGCAACGGGTGGATCTGGTGCATCTGGCACGAACGATTCGCAGCGCCCAGCGCATAGAAAACCTGGTGCTGATGCGCGGCGAGATCGGCCAACTGGTCGAACGAATGCTGGCTCACGGCGCGTCGTCGACACAAATTACCCACATTATTACCCTGCTCAACGACCACACCGTGTGCCGGGTGATCGAACTGACCCTCGCCGACAAAGGCGACCCCGGCGTGCCGTTCAGTTGGTTGTGCTTCGGCAGCGAAGGCCGCCGCGAGCAGACGCTGCACACCGATCAGGACAACGGCATTCTGTTCGAGGCCCGGGACGCCGCGCATGCCGCCGAGATTCGCGGCAAGCTGTTGCCGATTGCCCAGCAGATCAACCAGAGCCTGGCGCTCTGCGGCTTCACGTTGTGCAAGGGCAACATCATGGCCGGCAACCCGGAATTGTGTTTGTCGCGGGCCGAATGGGCGCGACGGTTTGCAGCGTTTATCCGCGAAGCGACACCGGAGAACCTGCTGGGCTCGAGCATTTATTTCGACCTGCGCGTGGTCTGGGGTGACGAGCAAGGGTGCGAGCAACTGCGTCGCGGGATCCTTGATCAGGTCGGTGATAACCGGCTATTCCAGCGGATGCTGGCCGAGAACGCCTTGCGCAATCGTCCGCCTGTGGGGCGTTTCCGTGAGTTCGTGCTGGCGCGCAAGAACGGGGAAAAAGCCACGCTGGACCTCAAGGTGCAGGGGCTGACACCGTTCGTCGATGGCGCACGTTTGCTGGCATTGGCCCATGGCATCGAGACCAACAATACCCTGGAGCGATTTCGCCAACTGGTGGCCAAGGAAATCATTCAGCCGCTGGACGGGGCCGCCTATGAAGAGGCATACCACTTCATCCAGCAAACCCGCATGCAGCAGCATCAACTGCAAACGCGGGAGAACTTGCCCTACTCCAACCGGGTCGATCCGGACAGCCTCAATCATCTGGACCGACGGATCCTGCGCGAATCCCTGCGCCAGGCTCAGCGTCTGCAAAGCAGCCTGACCCTGCGGTATCAGCTATGAGCCTGTTTTCATGGCTGCGCCCGGCCACCCCGCTGTTGACGGAAGAGTTACAGCAACGACTCAAGCGCTTGCCGGTGGTGGCCGAGCTGGGTGAATGTAGCCTGCGTGAACAGCGCTGGGTGGTGCTCGACCTGGAAACCACCGGGCTGAACCTGAACAGAGATCGGGTGTTGTCCATTGGTGCCGTGGCGATCGAGGACGGCGCCATCGACTTCAGCCAGCAGTTCGAACGCACGCTGCAATGCGCTGACATGAAGCTGGCGCCCAGTGTGCTGATTCATGGCCTCGGCCCCAGCGCCATTGCGGCCGGCAGCGACCCGGCGCAGGCCTTGCTCGATTTCATGGAGTTCCTCGGCGACAGCCCGGTGTTGGCGTTTCATGCACCGTTCGATCAGCACATGCTGGGCCGCGCGCTGAAAGATCACCTGGGCTACAAATTGGCGCATCCGTTTCTGGACGTAGCAGACATCGCCCCGCTGCTATGCCCGCAGGCGCAGATTCGCGAGGCCGGGCTGGATGAGTGGATCGACTGGTTCAAGCTGGAAGTGTTCGAGCGGCATAACGCCAGTGCCGACGCGTTGGCGACGGCGGAGTTGGCGTTGATCCTGTTTAGCCGGGCGCGGCAGCAGCAGATTCATAGCCCGTTGAACTTGCAGCAGCGGGTGAGCCAGTGGAAACGTCGGCAGCATGCGCCTTCCTTCTAAATATGTTCTGGCGCCATCGCGGGCAAGCCATGCTCCTACAGATGACCGGGTACCCCTGTAGGAGCATGGCTTGGTCCGGGCGGCGTTCCGACGATGAACGATAACGCGGTCCAGCTCAATGCCTGCCACCTGAATCCACCCGACCAGCGCCAATTGCTTACCTTCCCCGCCTCTGCCACAATCGCGAACAATTCTCGTTAGTTAACACTTCCCAATCGGTGATGCTGCGTGTCGTCAATCCAAAGCCCCCACAGTGAGCTCGTTGGTGCGTTATATCGCGACCATCGAGGTTGGCTATTGGCCTGGCTGCGACGCAACGTAGCGTGCCCGCAACGTGCCGAAGACCTGAGCCAGGACACCTTTGTGCGGTTGCTGGGCCGCGATGAGCTGAAAGAACCCCGCGAGCCGCGGGCGTTCCTGGTGGCGATTGCCAAGGGCCTGCTGTTCGACTACTTCCGCCGCGCCGCGCTGGAACAGGCCTACCTCACCGAACTGATGCTGATTCCCGAAGGCGAACAACCGTCGGTCGAGGAGCAGCAGTTGATCCTCGAAGACCTCAAAGCCATCGACCGCTTGCTGGGTCAGCTGTCGAGCAAGGCTCGCGCCGCGTTTCTCTATAACCGCCTCGACGGCCTCACCCATGCCGAAATCGCCGAACGACTCGGCGTCTCGGTGCCGCGTGTCCGGCAATACCTGGCCCAGGGGATTCGTCAGTGCTACATCGCCTTGTACGGTGAGCCGGTATGAGCCCGGTCAGTTCCAAACCGGTGTCGGCCAAGGTGCTGGACGCGGCGATTGCCTGGCAATTGTCCCTGGATTCCGGCAGCCCGGTGGAGCGCGAAGCATTCAGCCAATGGCACGCAGCCCACGAGGAACATGCCCGCGCCTGGCGCCAATTGGGCATGCTCGACCAGCGCTTCAGCGTTGCCAACGGCCCGGCCCGTACGGCGTTGCTGCAATCGCGTGAAAGCATTCACCGACGCGTGCGCAAACTGGGCAGCGGCGTGGCCAGTGTTGTCGCGGTGATCGGGCTGGCATTGTTTGCCGGTGAGCGTTATCTGCCCCTCGACTATTGGCTGGCCGACCAGCGCACCGCCACCGGCGAGCAGCGCACCCTGCGTCTGGCGGACGGCACGCTGCTCAACCTCAACACCCACAGCGCCGTGGACATCCGTTTCGATGAGAAGCAACGGCGGATCATCCTTCAAGAAGGCGAAATCCTCGTCGAGACCGGTCACGGCGATGCCCGCCCGTTTATCGTCGAAACCCGCGAAGGCAGCATGCGCGCACTCGGGACGCTGTTCCTGGTCAAGCGCGAGGAAGAAGGCACGCGCCTGAGCGTGTTGAAGTCCGCTGTCGCGGCGCATCCCGAGTCGAGTCCTGAAGAACAGATTCTGCACGAAGGCCAGCAAGTGCTGATGCGCAGCAATGGTCTGGGGCCGATTGTTGCCGTCAATGCCGGCGCCGATGCGTGGACTCGCGGCATGCTGGTGGTCGACAACGCCCGCCTGGAAGACTTGGTGCATGAACTCGGTCGTTATCGGCGCGGGCACCTGGGGATTGCCCCCGAGATTGCCGACCTGCGGATCACAGGGAGCTTCCCGCTGCATGACACCGATAAAGCCTTGAGCGCCCTGCTGCCGACTCTGCCGGTGCAGATCGAGCATCACACACAGTGGTGGGTGACGGTGGCGAAGGCTGATGCCAGGCCTTGAGTCCAATACAAAACCCTGTGGCGAGGGGGCTTGCCCCCGTTGGGTCGCGAAGCGGCCCGGAGCTTTGTTGGCAAACCGCATTCGCTGAGTCTACGACTGCTCCGCAGCCGAACGGGACGGTGCGGCGATCCGACAAGCCCCCTCGCCACACTACTGTCTTCAAATCCGCATCCAATTACTGAATCGAAATTATTTTCATCCAGCCCTATCACTTTTCAATTCTCGTCCGGCACCTAAGCAATTGAGAAATATTTCCATTCAGGAGCCGCTGTATGTCCCGTTCGCTAGATACCTTGTTGCGCCCCAGCTTGCTGGCATTCGCCATTGCCCTCTGCGCCCCTCTGGCCAGCACTCAACTGATCGCCGCTGAACAAGCCTCCAGCGTTCACGCCTACAACCTGCCGGCCGCGCCATTGGCCAGCACCCTGAACCAGATCGCCAGCCAGGCCGGCCTGGCGCTGTCGCTGAATCCATCGCTGGCCGCCGGCAAGACCTCGGCGCCGGTGAAGGGTCAGTTCGACGCGGCCGCCGCCCTGCGTGAAGCCTTGCGCGGCACCGGTCTGCAACTGGAACAGAGCAGCGCCGGCACCTACAGCCTGGTGGCCATTCCCGAGGGCACACTGGCCCTGCCGGAAACCGCAGTCATCGGCGTGGAAAATACCGAAAGCGCCTGGGGCCCGGTAGAAGGTTACCTCGCCAAACGCACCGCCGCCGGCACCAAGACCGACACCGCGCTGGTCGAAGTAGCGCGCTCGATTTCCGTGGTTACCCGCGAGCAAATGGACGACCGCAACGTCCAGAATCTCGACGACGCCGTGCGCTACATGCCCGGCACCACTGCCAGCAGCTACGGCAGCGACACCCGCGCCGACTGGTTGCGTGTGCGCGGTTTCGAACCGACCCAATTCCTCGACGGTTTGCCACTGCCTAAAGGCGTGTATGCCAACCCGAAACAGGAAACCTGGAACCTCGATCGCCTCTCCGTACTGCGCGGCCCGGCTTCTTCGGTGTACGGCCAGACCCCGCCGGGCGGCTTGCTCGACATGGTCAGCCGCCGTCCGACGGCCGTGGATAGCCACGAGATCGAGGTGCAATACGGCAGCGACAACCAACGCCAGATCAACTTCGCCAGCACCGGCAAGATCGATGACGAAGGCCAGTTTCTCTATGGCCTGAGCGGTGTGGTGCGCGACAGCGGCACGCAGATCGACCACGTCGAGAACAAGCGCTACAACATCGCGCCGAGCCTGACCTGGAACATCGACGAAGACACCCGGTTCACCTTGCTCACCCAGTTCACCCGTGACGATACCGGCATCACCAGCCAGTTCCTGCCGGTGCAGGGCACCAAAATCGACATGCCGTTCGGCGACATTTCCCATCACAAAAACCTCGGTGATCCGGACTGGGAATACTACGATCGCACCTACTACGCGCTGGGTTATGCGTTTGAACATCGCCTGAACGACGTCTGGCAATTCCGGCAGAACCTGCGTTACACCAAGTCGGACCTGTCGTTCCAGGCCATCACCGTCGGTTCGTATCCATTCTTCCAGGTGGATGACGCCGGCAACGTCGACCGCACCACCACCAGCGTCGATGAAGACATCAGCCAGTTCGCCGTGGACAACAACTTCCAGGCCGATTTCGCGACCGGCGAAGTGAATCACACCGTGCTGCTGGGTCTTGACCACCAGCGCAGCAACACCAACTACACCTCGATTTTCGGCAGCGCGCCGCCGATCAACGTCAACAACCCGATCCACGGCTTGCCGATCGAGCGTCCGGCGCGTTCCACCGCGTTCTACGATTACGACCAGAAGACCTACCAGACCGGCCTGTACGTGCAGGATCAAATGGCCCTCGACCAATGGCGCCTGACCCTCGGCGGCCGTGAAGACTGGGTGCACACCGGCACCAAGTTCTTCAACAAGGGCGACGCTACCAACACCGAGCGCGACAAGAATTTCAGCGGCAACGCGGCGATCAGCTACGTGTTCGATTCGGGCTTTGTGCCGTACCTGTCGTACGCCGAATCCTTCCAGCCGACCACCGGTGCAGCGGCCTCGTCCACTGAATCGTTCAAACCTACCGAGGGCAAGCAGTGGGAACTGGGCATCAAGTACCAGCCGCCCGGCAGCGACACCCTGCTGACCGCTGCAATCTACGACCTGACCCAGAAAAACGTCTCGGTCACCACCACCGTCGGCGCCACACCGATCACCAGCCAGACCGGTGAAGTCAAAGTCAAAGGCCTGGAACTGGAAGCGGTTTCCGACGTGACCGAAAACCTCAAGCTCATCGCCGCGTACACCCTGGCCAAATCCGAAGTGCAGGATGGCGACTTCAAGGGCAACCGCCTGCAGCTGATGCCTAACCAACAGGCCTCGCTGTGGACTGACTACACCTGGCACAACGGCGTGCTGGACGGCTTCGGCGTTGGTGCCGGCGTTCGCTACACCGGCAATACCTACGGCGACCAGGCCAACACCGAACTGGGCAAGGCCGATGCCTACACCGTGTTCGACGCCGCCGTGCATTACGACCTCGGCCGCCTGGACCACACCCTGAAAGGCGCGTCCCTGGCCCTGAACGCTACCAACCTGTTCAACAAGGACTACATCTCCACGTGCGACAGTTTCTACTGCTACTACGGCGACCAGCGCAGCGTCGTCGCCAGTGCAACCTATAAATGGTAATCGTCTGACCTGACATGCCCCAAAACCAGGCCGTCCTCTTCAGGACGGCTTTGGTATTTCTGAAGGCCTGGAAATGAAAAGTAAAACAATTCGCCGCTGGTCCTTCGTCCACACCTGGACCAGCCTGATCTGCACGGTCTTTTTGCTGATGTTGGCACTGACCGGATTGCCGTTGATCTTCCACCATGAGATCGACCACCTGCTGGGCGATGCTGCCGAGTTGAAGTCGATGCCGGCGGACACACCGAGGCTGGATTTGCAGCAGTTGGTGCAGGCGGCTGAAAAACATCGCCCTGGCGAGGTCATGCAGTACTTCGGTTTTGAAGACGATGAGCCCAACGGCGCCGTTACGATCATGGCGGCAACCGCCGGCACCGAGCCTAACTCGTCGCACACCTTCATGCTCGACGCCCGCACCGGCGAAGCCGTGGAAATGCCCTCGGCCAACGGCGGTTTCATGATGATCATGCTGCGCCTGCACGTGGACATGTTTGCCGGTCTGCCGGGCAAGTTGCTGCTGGCGTTCATGGGGCTGATGTTCGTGGCGGCGATCATTTCCGGGACCGTGCTGTATTTGCCGTTCATGCGCCGCTTGAAGTTCGCCACGGTGCGCCAGGACAAATCCACCCGCCTGCGCTGGCTGGACCTGCACAACCTGATCGGTGTGGTAACGCTGACCTGGGCACTGGTCGTTGGTGTGACAGGCGTCATCAGTGCCTGCGCCGACCTGCTGATCGCCGCCTGGCGCAACGACAGCCTGACCGCGATGGTCGCGCCGTACCGTGACGCGCCACCGCTGACGCACCTCGCACCGGCGAGCCGTCTGCTCGACATCGCCGAGGAAGTGGCGCCAGACATGACACCTGACTTCATCGCCTTCCCCGGCACGCGGTTTTCCAGCGAACACCATTACGCGGTGTTCATGAAAGGCAGCACCCACCTGACGTCGCACTTGCTGACACCGGTGCTGATCGACGCCAGCACCCTGCAAGTCACCGCCGTGGCTGAACGGCCGTGGTACATGGACGCCATGGGCATGTCGCAGCCGCTGCACTTCGGCGATTACGGCGGCATGCCGATGAAGATCCTGTGGGCGACCCTCGATGTGCTGACCATCATCGTGCTCGGCAGCGGGGTTTACCTGTGGGTGGTGCGGCGCAAAGCAGCAAAACCTGTGCTCGAACCCGCCGAGGCTCAAGCATGAAGCCACGGCAATCGAACTTCTGGAAAGTCTTCGGCACCCCCACGGTGATCGCCCTGCTCAGCGCCGCCGGGTTGTTCGCTGCGCTGTTGGGTGATGGCGTGTGGGATGCCCTGAGCTGGCTCGGCCTGGGCGTGCCCGCTTTCTTCGCCCTGCGCGGCCTCTTGCAACGCCACTGATCTGTGTAGAAGTGAGCCTGCTCGCGATGGCATCACCTCGGTTCATCTGAACGACCGCGTTGCCCGCATCGCGAGCAGGCTCACGCCTACAGGCTTGGCTTACTCACTTAGTCATACGATGACGCCCTCTCCCTCCCGCCGAATCTCCCTTCACAACCACTGACATATTTGTTGACAGTTTTACCCTTGCGCTCCTATAAAGGCGCATGTTGTACGACAACCTACAACAAATGATTCAAACACCAAAATCCAAAAATAATCCTGGTGAAGCAATGAAAGTCAAAGGCATCCGCTGGTGGATGGTCGGTCTGGTGACGGCCGGCCTGATGGTCAACTACCTGGCTCGTAATACTCTCTCAGTGGCCGCTCCGACCCTGATGAGCGAAATGAACATCTCCACCGAGCAGTACTCGCACATCGTCGTCGCCTGGCAGGTGTGCTATGCGCTGATGCAACCGGTGGCGGGCTACATCATCGACGCCATCGGCACCAAAATGGGCTTTGCGATTTTCGCCTTTGCCTGGTCTCTTGCCTGTGCATTGGCAGCGCTGGCCTCTGGTTGGCAAGGACTGGCATTTGTCCGGGGCCTGCTCGGTCTGACAGAAGCGGCAGGCTTGCCCGCAGCGGTCAAAACCTCCACCGAATGGTTCCCGGCCAAAGAGCGCTCGGTGGCGATCGGCTGGTTCAACATCGGCTCATCGTTTGGCGCCTTGCTGGCGCCGCCTCTGGTGGTCTGGGCGATTCTGCACAGCGGCTGGCAACTGGCGTTCCTGATTGTCGGCGGCCTGGGCGTGGCCTGGACCTTTTTGTGGATGATCCTCTACAAACACCCACGAGACCAAAAGCTCCTGAGTGACACCGAGCGCGACTACATCCTCAGCGGCCAGGAAGATCACTTCAAAGAAGCGACCCCGAAAAAAGGCAGCTGGAAGAAGATCATCGGCAGCCGCAACTTCTACGCCATCGCCAGCGCCAGGATGCTCTCCGAGCCGGCCTGGCAGACATTCAACGCGTGGATCCCGCTGTACCTGATGACCGAACGCCACATGAACATCAAAGAGATCGCGATGTTCGCCTGGCTACCGTTCCTGGCGGCCGACCTGGGTTGCGTACTCGGCGGTTACCTGAGCCCGCTCTTCCACAAGCACCTCAAGGTGTCGTTGTTTACCTCGCGCAAAATGGTCATGTTGTTCGGCTGCTTGTGCATGATCGGCCCGGCCTGCATCGGCCTGGTCGCCAGCCCGTACACTGCCATCGCGCTGCTGTGCATCGGTGGATTTGCGCACCAGACACTGTCCGGCGCGCTGTATGCGATCACCTCCGATTCGTTCGGCAAAAACGAAGTGGCCACGGCCACCGGCATGGGCGGGATGTTCGGTTACCTCGGCGCAGCGGCATTCACCTTGGTGTTTGGCGTGATGGTGACCAAGATCGGCTACAGCCCGCTGTTCGTGGTGCTGGCGATTTTCGACATCGTGGCGGCGTTGATCGTCTGGACCGTGGCCCGTGAACTCAAGTCTCAGGTCGCTCCTGGCCCACAAGGCACATTGCAGCCCGCAGCCTGAATTCGCCCTCCTTGTGGGAGCGGGCTTGCTCGCGAAAGCGGTGTGTCAGTCGCCGATGTACTGACTGACAGATTGCATTCGCGAGCAAGCCCGATCCCACAGGGTTAGGGTGAACTTGAGCTATCGGGTCAACGCGCTATGCTGCCCGACACTGCCACCGACCGAGACGTTGCCATGTCCGCCCCCAGCATGACCCTGTACCACAACTCGCTATCGCCCTTCGTTCGTAAAGTCATGGTAATGCTGCACGAAACCGGTCAGACCGGCCGCGTGGCGCTGCAAGACTGTGTGCTCACACCGGTCAACCCAGACCTGTCACTCAACGAAGACAACCCGCTTGGCAAAATCCCCGCCCTGCGCCTGGCCGATGGCAACGTCATCCATGACAGCCGGGTGATCCTCGATTACCTCGATCACCAGCACGTCGGCAACCCGCTGATTCCGCGCGAAGGCTCGGCCCGCTGGCGGCGCCTGACCCTGGCCTCCCTGGCCGACGGGATCATGGACGCGTCGGTGTTGGTTCGTTACGAAATGGTCCTGCGCGACCCGCAGAAGCATTGGGTCGAGTATCTGGATGCCCAGCGCGACAAGATTCGTCGCGGCTTGGCGTTGCTGGAAAAAGACGCGATTGCCGAGCTGACCAGCCATTTCGATGTCGCGGCGATCAGCGTGGCCTGTGCGCTGGGCTACATCGACTTGCGCCATCCGGATCTGGAATGGCGCGAGGCAAATCCGCAGTTGGCGGCTTGGTACTTTGAGGCGAGTCAGCGGCCTTCGATGCTGGCGACGATGCCTAAGGTCTAAATCTTCGCTGACTGTTCCGGCCTCATCGCGAGCAGGCTCACTCCTTGTATGTTGACCCTGAGTCCAACGAGAGAGGTTACGCTCAAGGATTCATACAACAGCAAGTGCGTTTCTGGGGGAGGCCGAT
>Ga0302169_10000167_pt1 | contig 21529 bp, 17 predicted proteins | sample I_Fen_N1_3_FD_193493 | JGI IMG/M metagenome (GOLD analysis project Ga0302169, IMG submission 193493) | Peat permafrost microbial communities from Stordalen Mire near Abisko, Sweden - I_Fen_N1_3 | ecosystem: Environmental > Terrestrial > Soil > Wetlands > Permafrost | place: Sweden: Abisko...
TTGATCAGCGGGGCTGTAGTCATGCCCGACCCTCAAGTCGCAGCGGATGTAGCGTTATTGGCAGCTTCAGCAGTGAAGATGCAAACCATAAAGTTAGCGAACGAAGGCATGGTCAAGGCACTTAATATGAGCCAGGAAAAAATCATCGACGCCGTGATCGATACAGAGAAAGAGGAGCAGGAGGCTGCCGCCAAAAGATTCTTCACTCCGGCGGGTTAAGCATCAGGTATCGACCCGAGGGCTATGCCCCCGAATCTGACCCACACTGCTATTTCATGGACCAGCGGAGACTGCGATGCGGCTCAAATGTGAACAGGCCAGCCTCGTGCTGCGCGCCAACAGTCGGCCGGGGGACAGCTACGCTGTCGTCATGACCATGGGCTTGTTGGTGGACGCGCTAGGCCAGATCATGCCAGCGAAAGATACATGGGCCTGGCTTGCAGAGCGGTTGGGCAAGCAGCCGCTGGACAGTGGTCTGAAGAAGATCCATGGCACTTTCGCCGTGCATGGCGCTGCCTATGCGCTGACCGATTTACAACGCCAGGGCATGGCAGTTCGGGCACGGCTTGGCGAGCTGGAAAAATCCCTGCATGTGTTTCCACCCCGGCACTGGCACAAGGGTGTATTGGGTTGGACTGCCATAAGCAGTGGGCAGATCGATAGCGTGCCATTGGTGCCGGAGAATGCATACGGCGGTGCGCAATGGCCGGAAAACCCGCAAGGAAAAGGCCATGTCGGCGATGACGACGCCGCAGAAGGCGTCGCTCTTGCGCAGCTTGAAGTCAGCAGTGCGGCGGTGTTTGAACCGCGCGAGCGACCGCTGATCGCCAGCTTTCTGCCGCTGCCGCCTTACAGCACCCATCGTCGCTGTTTCATAGGCACGATGGATGAGCAATGGACCGCCACGCGTGCGCCTCATCTACCCATGGATACCGATGCGCGCTGGTTTGATGAAGTGGCCCAGGATCAATGTCGCAGCCATTATTGGCGGGGTGACGAAGCCTGGACGGTGGCGGGCATGCACCCTGAGCAGGCTCAGGTTTCCGGGCGATTGCCGGGGCTGCGCCCGCGGCTGTTCGTGGAGTTCACTGATCGCCAGCTAGCCGTCAGTGAAGCTGAGCTGAATCTGGATACTGTCTGGCTGTTTCCTGCCGACCAGAGCGTGCTGTTGCTATACCGCGCAGAACTGCCGGTGCAGGATATGGACGCCGAAGATATCGCCACGCTGGCCCTGGGTATCGAGCAGCCTCAATCACCTCATCTGGACGCGCAAGTCTGGATTGACCGGCTGCTGCCCGGCTCTGCAACTGTCGCCGTCGAGCCTGATACGGCAGCCTTGGCACCCGCTGCTGCGCTGTTACTCGACCCGGCAAAAGTTCTCGCTCAATTGCAGGGGGCTTCCGACAAGTTGTATGCCGAAGTCGCCCAGGCCTATGCCGAAGGTCTGGAAAATTCGCAAAAATTGGCTGCGCGCATGGGCTTGTCGTTTAACCCTGGTGAGCACCCGTTTGTGCCAAAAACCGATTTTTCCGCGCTAGCTCAAGCACCCTCAGTGCCGCGCGTACCGTTCAACCCCGAAGCCATGCGTGCCGATATCGAGGCTGAAATTGCCAAGGCTCGCGCCGACGCCACGCAGCAGTCGCGCAATATGTTGCAACGCATGGGCCTGGATGTGGAAAAAACTTTACTACAGGCCGAGCAGGCGCAACTGACATCATCGCCAGTTGATATAAAGGCGAACTTCGCTCGTCTGGATCTGCCCCCGGCGGAAAAGGCCCAGATGATGCAAAAACTGTCGGAGGGCATGGCGCTGGAGAAAAGTATCGAAGCCGAGATCGGCCAGAAAATAGGCGCCCTGGATGCTGAACTGGCCGCCAACAAGCTCAAATACCCCGACCTGGCCTTGCCATCACTGTCGCTGCAACTGACCCGCGAAGAACTCGAGGCACGCTATGCCGCAGGCGGATCGCTGCGGGATCTGTATTTGCAGGATCTGGATTTGTCCGCGATAAACCTGAGCAAGGCGGATATGCAAGGCAGCCTGTTTGAAAACTGCCAGCTCAAGGGTGCTTGTCTGCTGGACAGTAACCTGGGCAAGTGCCAGTTCATCGACTGTGATTTCAGCGCTGCCGAGCTGAGCAATGCGAGCATGGTGGAAGCGCTGATGCAGCGAGTCACGCTCACCGGTGCGCAATTGCCAGGTGTCAATCTGCAGGGCGTGCGTGCGCAGCAATGCAACTTTTCTCAAGTCGATGGCAGTGATGCCAATCTGCGGGGTGCGCAGCTCATCCAGTGCACCCTGCTCAAGGTGCGGTTGAGCAACAGTAACCTGAGCAACATCCGGTTGTACGACTGTGATCTTAGCGATGGCCTGCTGATCGGGAGCAATCTGCACAAGGCCCAGCTCTACGGCTGCACACTGAATGCGTTGAACCTGCGAGGAGCGAACCTTAGCGAGGCGGATCTTTCCAGGGTTATCGGGCACGGCGTGGACTTGAGCGATGCCAATCTGCGTAATGTTCGCCTGGCAGATAACAGCAAGTTGGGCGATGCGGTGCTGAACAATGCTGACCTCAGCGATGCCTGTCTGCAGGATTGCGATCTCAATCACGCCAGCCTGCGTGGCGCTTGTCTGAATGATGCGCTGCTGACGCACTGTAATCTGAGCGACTCCGATGGCTTCCAGTTGATCGCCCAGAGCGCTTATCTGGTCAGTTGCGACCTGAGCCGTGCCTTGTGGTCCGGCGCTAACCTGCTCAACGCACGCTTGCGCAAGGTTTGCCTGGAACAGGCGGACATGCGCGGCAGTAACCTGCATGGTCTGAGCAGTGAGGGTACGCATGGCAAGGAGGTGCGTCTGGAGCAGGCGTTGATGACCCGTTGCCGCCTTAAGGAGGACCTGGTTCATGCCTGACGCTATTGATGTACTGGACCTCAAACGCATGATTGCCGAGGGGCTGCCGCTGCGCGACCTGAATCTGTCGGGTGGTAATTATCGAGATGCCGACCTCAGCCTTGCGCGCTTCGAACGGGTCGACGCCAGCGGCGCTTGCTTCGCAGGGACCACTTTCAGTTCCACCAGTTGGAAAGACTGCCGCCTTGATGGAGCCGACTTTTCCGGTAGCAGAGCCGAGTCTCTGCAAATGAGTGCCTGTTCGGTTACGGGTCTGCAGTTCAAAGACGCGGTCTGGAGCCGCGTCAACTGGCAGGACTGCCAGGGCGACGAGCTGGATCTGGCAGGAGCCCGCCTGGAGGCGTTTGTGCTTGATGGCTGCCGTTTGCCGGGCATGAGCTTGCAGGGGGCGATGTTGAGCAAGGCCAGCTGGAGTAGATGTATGTTAACCGGCTTGCAGGCGGGTGCTGCCCGGTTGAGTGAGCTGCGGATCAGTGATTGCAACCTGGATTCGGCCTGCTTCAGCACTGCCACCTTGCACCAGTGTGCTTTCGATGGTTCCAGTCTGACCGACGCGGACTTCAAGGGTACCCAGGCACTGAATGCTTCGTTCTATCGCTGCACTGGCGAGCGGCTGTGCTTCGTCGGTGCGCTGTTGAGCGAGTCGATCTTCAATCAGGCGCGTTTTGCAGGCGTTGACTTTAGCCGCGCCGCGATGGAAATGACGATGTTGGCTCACGCCCGGATTACCGATGGACGATTTGATCACGCCCGCATGCGGTATGCCGATTGCACTGATTTGAGCGCGGTACGAGCGTCAATGGTAGGAGCAGACGTCTTTGGGCTTAATGCTCATGCCGCTGATTTTTCTCAGGCTGATTGGCAGGACTCCAACCCGCAGGACATTCAACCTATCGATAGCGAACGCTTGGCCGCCGAGCAATGGCGCCCCGTTTCCCAAGGAGTTGCGACATGAATGACGCTCAACAGTACAGCGAAGCGGGCTCGATATTGCGCAACGCACGGATCAATGCACTGGACGGCGAGCGCTTTGGCGTGGTCAGCAGCGAGGGGCACCGCTATTGGCTCAAGCCGGCGTTCGGCTGTCTGGTGCGTCCGGCCGTGGGTGACAAGGTGCTGGTCAGCCTGGATGCGGAGGGCGGTTACATCCTCAGTGTTCTGGAGCGCACCATTGCTCAGCCCGCGCGCATGCACGTGGACGGCGACCTCCACTTGAGCCTGCCGAGCGGCGCGCTGGGCATTGAGGCGCGCGACGGCATCAGCCTCGATGCCGGTGCGGCGCTGCTGGTCCGCAGTGAGCAGGCGAACGTACAGGTTCAGCGCACCAACCTGGGTATCGGCACCCTGCAGGTCAGTGGTGAGCGGATTGAGTCGCAGTGGTTGGAGCGCCATGACAGCGCGGTACTGCATAGCGAGAAAGCCTCGCGACATCAGGCCGAATACAGCGATAGTCGACGCCTGGTCGAGGGCCACGAAGAGGTTATCGCAGGTTCGATGCGCCAACGCACCAGCGACGACTGGAGCGTTCAGGCTCAGAGTCTGGACCTCAATGCACAGCGCAGCGTTGTCATTGATGGCGACCGTATCAAATTAGGCTGAGGTCTATCATGTTCATGCTCAATAACGGTGGTGCGATGGCCTTGGCTACTGTACCCGATGTGTGCAAGACACCCGCTCCGCCCGCCGGACCAGTACCTATCCCTTATCCCAATATGGCCGATACCAGCATGGCGGATCCTGGTGGCCTTGTGCCGAAGGTGCTGGTCGACTTCAAGCCAGCGATGAATATGTCGACCAAGGTGCTGATGACCAGCGGAGATGAAGCCGGCGTGGCCGGTGGTGTGGCCTCTTCCAAGATAAAGGGCGAAATGAACTTTATCGATGGCAGCCTCAAAGTCATGGTCGGTGGCAAACCGGCAGTGCGTGTAACCTGCCAGACGATGCACAACGCCAAGAACTCTATGGGTATGGTTTCCAAACCCAGCCAGACCAAAGTCCTTGTTCCCGGCTGACATCAGGGCTGTAGAGCTGTCCTGAGGTTGTGGCACGTCGCATATAGCTATGCACTCGACATGAGACATCACTGATGATACCTGCTGATCAACCTTTGTCTGGATGTCCGCTGCAACCTGTTGTCGGGGATGGCGTTTTGATGTCGCTTACTGGTGATGCAGGCTATATTCTCCGTGGTCCTGAGTGTAGCCAGGCCACATACGACGGCTCGCCAACGAACACTATTGGAATTGTCTGTGCTCCAAGCAAGACACAAGTATTGGTATTGGGATGAATAAGCTATTTATTGCACTGCTCGCCGGTTGCGCGTTATTGGCTGGCTGCAGCAGCCAGGAAATGACGCCCGAACAAAAAGCTCTGAGCGAGCTGAAGTGGGACTACGCCGAAAACGCCATCGAACTGACCTTCACGGCGGACAACGACCTCAATCAGTACGACGGTCAGGCCCATAACCTGCTGGTCGTGGTGACGCAGTTCGATCAGATAAGTGCGTTTGCACCTTATACCGGCAGTTCCCAGCAACTGAGCAACCTGCTGCTGATGAACAATGCGCCCACCGGAATGGTCGGTTTGACACGATTGTTTCTGGAGCCTGGCCAAGTCAAGCAATTGAGCCTGCCGCGCATGGAGGGCGCGAAGATGGTCGGCATCGCGGTCGGGTATTCCCACCTCGACCCCGCGCGCAGCGCCAAGCTTTACCAGATCGGTGTCGACGTGACGTCCACTGGTTTTTTCAGCAAGACCTGGAAGGCCACCCCCCAGCCGATTGCTATCGACTTGCTGGTGGGCGCCGATACTTTGTTGCGCGGTAAAGAAAGCCGCCTTGCACTGCCCAAGCCGATTCAGCCCAAGGAAGGCGAAGTTCGCCTGCCTGGCGCACAGCAATGATGCTTTGCCGTGAGCTTTGACCTTGCCACTTTTTTCAGCCTTCTGCGCCGAACACGAGACTTATGAATATCGACCAACCGTTGTACTGGCACCAGGGCCTGTTCCTTCAGCCTCAGCATTTTCAACAGAACGATGCGCGTATCGAACATCGTCTGGCGCGCACCACTGAGCTGACTCAGCCCTACCCGTGGGGCTTGATTTCGTTGCATATCAACGAAGCGGCGCTGGTTGCCCGGCAATGTCTGATCGATCAGCTCTCGGTACGTTTTCCCGAGGGCACCCTGGCCGAATATCCAGGCAACGCCATCCTTGAAACCCGCTCCATTAACTTGAGCGAATTTGGCAACGGACGCACGCTGTATGTCGGCCTGCGTCGCCTGCTTCCCGGTGACGCCAATGCCCAGGTGTTTGAAACCCTGGCCGATGGCGTACGGGCCGAAGCCCGCTTCGCCGTGCCGGCAGATCCGGAAGTAGTGGGTGACCGCCTGGGCAACTCCCCTGAGGCCCGTCTGCGCGCTATGTCCTATGTATTGCGGCTGTTCTGGGAAGACGAGCTGGAACACCTGACTGTCTATGAGTTGCTGCCGATTGCTCGCCTGGAACTGGACGGCGACCGCGCTCGCCCAGGGCAGCGCCATGTGCCGCCGTGCGTCAACCTCGCGGCGTCGCCGATCCTCACGCAGACCCTGCGCGAAGTGCGCGACGAACTGGTCGGGCGTGCCCGGCAGTTGGAAGTCTACAAACAGCCGGGTGAATCCCGGCGGGGCGATTTCGACGGTACTCAGGTCAACCGACTGATGGCCCTGGCGGTGCTCAATCGCTATGGACCGTTGTTGACGCACTACCTGGAAACTCCACAGCTCTCGCCCTGGCACCTGTATGGCACCCTGCGCCAGCTGGTTGGCGAACTGAGCCTGTTTTCCGACCGCTGCGACATGCTCGGGCAGACTTCTGATGGCCGTTTGCTGGTGCCGCCCTACAAGCATGAGGAGGCCGGTGCCGCGATCATTGGTCTGGTGTCACTGATTGCCCAGCAGCTTAACGAAATCAGCATCAGCTCCGAATTGCTGGTGCGCCTGCAACTGCAGGATGGGCTGTATCAGGCCGAACTGCCGGAAGGCTTCTTCGGGCCGCGTCATCGTTACTTCCTGGTAGCGCGTAGCGAAGCCGATCCGGTGTGGCTGGCAGAAAGCCTGCCGTTGGATGGCAAGCTGGGCGCGCCGCAGGTTATGGATGAGCTGATCAATCGTGCACTGCCCGGCGTTGAGTTGATCTACCTGCAAGTTCCTCCGCAAGGCTTGCCTCGTGTGGCGGGTGCATTGTACTTCCGTCTGGAAAGCCTGAGCAGCGAGTGGGAAGCCCTGCAGCGTGAACGTCAGGCTGCTTTCTTCCTGCCGCAAGCGGTAGCCGATCTGGTAATTGACCTGGTGGTAGTCCGTTCATGACAGCCCTGCGCCTTGCCAACTGCTTTGTGCCGATTTTTGATACTGCCAAGCGCGGATTTACCGACCCGGTGCAGACCTTTGAAACCCTGTCCGTAGTGCTGATTAGCATGTTGGATGCTGCGGCCAATCAGGCCCGGGAACTGAAGTTTGCCGAAGCGCAGGTGCGCGAGGCGCAGTTTGCCGTAGTGGCCTGGGTCGACGAAGCGGCCATGTCGCATCAATGGCAGGGCGCAGCGCAGTGGCGTAGGGCTCCGTTGCAGCGGCACTTTTTCTCCACTACCCGGGCCGGCGTGGAATTTTTCCAGCGTCTGGAAGGCTTGCCGGAGTCTGCGGCAGGCGCCCGTGAGGTCTTCGGCCTGGCGCTGTTGAGTGGCTTCCAGGGGCGTTACGCCACACGCCCGGGTGGCGAGCTGGCGCAATATCGGCGTCAGTGCCTTGAGCGAATCATCCTCGATAACGATATCAGTCCACTGGACGCCACCAGCGTTCTGTTCAATCAACCGCTGGATAACCTGCCGCAGCGCGTACGCATTGTGCGCCGCAGTCTGCCCGGTATTTCCCTGCTTCTGATCATCGGTATTCCAGTGCTCATATTGATCGGTCTATACATCAGCTTCGACTTCTCCCTGGCGCATCAAGTGAGCCAATTGCTGGAGGACCATTGATGTTGAAGAAAGCCTGGATCCTCTTGTTGTGGATCGTGCTGCTGGCGGTGTTCGCGTTGGGATTATGGGCGCTTGCCCTTTATCAGGACTGGCCTTGGTGGTATGTACCAATCATTTTTGTCGGCGTGATCGCCACTGTGCTGGTGGTGCGCTGGGTCGCCCGTCGTTGGTATGCCTGGCGTTTACGAGCGCGAATGAAAAGCGAGCTGCCGCAGAATCGTCGTGACGATGCACCCAATCTCGATCAGGACTGGAACACCGGCGTACGACTGTTGCGCCAGTCTCGCTTGAGCCGCATGGGGTCGCCTTTATATGTACTGCCCTGGTTCCTGATGCTGGGCGAGAGCGGCAGCGGCAAAAGCAGCCTGTTGAGCCAGAGTGGACTGACCTCCGCTTTGCGTCCGAGCGACCGGCGTAAAAAGGTCGAGCCCACCGGTACTCTGGATTGGTGGTTTCTGGAGCGTGGCGTCATCCTTGATCCTGCCGGGCGCATGTCCGAAGGCAGTAGGGATACCGGCGCCGAGTGGCGGCGGCTGCTGTACTGGATGTTGCGTTCGCGGCGGCGCGAACCGTTAAATGGGGTCGTGCTGGTCATTGATGCCAAGCGCCTGATCAGTGACTCCGACGAACGTCTGGCCGAGCAAGGGCAAAGCCTGCGCCGCCGCCTGGACGACCTGGTCAAAGTGTTTGGCGCGCGACTGCCGGTTTACTTCATAGTAACTGGCGCTGAAGAGCTGTCTGGCTTTGCCCAGTGGGGCAGTGCGTTGACACCTGTGCAGCGGGAGCAGCCTTTTGGTTTGTTGAGCCAGCAACGTAGCCAGGGCGCCATGGCTTTTCTGGATGAAGTTTTCCAAGGCCTAAGCCAGCGCCTGTCTGATCTACGTATTGAACTGGGTGTTCGTGGCCTGCCAGATGAACAGGCGTTCAGCTTGCCGGAGCGAATTGCCGATTTGCGCCCACGTTTGGAAAAATTGCTGCTGCCGGCATTTGATGCCAACCCATACAGCGAGCCACCGTTGCTGTCCGGGCTGTTCCTGACTGCGCGCGGTGAGGAAGTCGAAGGGCATACCGAGGGCTGGTTCAGCCATGATTTGCTGGGCACGCTTCTGCCGGGGCAGCGTCATGCCTACCAACCCATTGACAGCTGGAACCGCTGGCGTCGCCTGATGGTGCATGCTGCGGTCATTGCCTGGCTGGCTGGCTGTGTCGGGATCGCTGCGCTGCTTGTCTACTCCGAACGCCATACCAGCGAAGTACTGAGTGAAGCGGCGAATGAGCCGCCGGATGCCCAGGCGTTCGCCGGTGGGCTGGAGACGGACCTGGAAGCCATTCGTCAATTCCGTCAGGCGATGCTTAACCTGACGGCGGACCAGTTGGGTGGCTGGCACAACTTGTTGCCGTTTTCGCGGCATATCGAAAATGTGCAAGCGCAGTACCGCGCCGACTACGTACGACTGTTCAACAGTGAGATTCGCACACCAGTGTTCGATGGCATCATCTCGCAGAACCTGAGAAATGCTTTGAATAGTGGCGATCCGCGACTGATTGCGGCATATGCTGCATTTTTGGTGCGACGTATCAACCTGGCGGATGCCCGCTTGAACGGCAAGTCAATGGACAACCTGCCGCTGCCGGGGACGGAATTGAGCCTGCTTTATCAGACATACGGCCCGCCTGCTCAGATCAGCGCTGCACAAATGATAACCCTGGGGAGCAGTTACCGCTCTTTCCTTGAATGGCAGACTGACATGGTGCCGTTGCAGAACCAGCGTGCCGCCATGCTGGTACAACTCGATAGCATGGGGCTGGAAAACCGGCCATTGTCCTGGCTGACCGCCTGGGCAGAGCAGCAGGGCAACCTGCCGCCAATTCAATTGAGTGAATACTGGACGGACGTCGACAATGCGGGCTTGAGCCTTTCCGGTGCCTATACCCTCCAAGGTCACACCGCGATCCTGGGGTTTATTGATGAACTCGGTCGCGCCAGCCGCGACCAGACGTTGTGGAAGGCCCAGCGTGTGCGCTTCCTGGATCAGTATCAGAGCGATACGCAGGACGCCTGGTATCGCTTTATCCAGAACTGTCTGCTCAGCGCTCAGACTCGCCTGAAGACTCGTGCCGACTGGCAGCAGACTTTGAGTGTGGTCGGCACTGCGAACGATCCGTTCTTCAAGCTGCTGCATCGCAGCGCCGAGCGCCTGGCCGTGATCCCGGTTGAGCATCGTGCGCCTTGGGCAAGCCGTGCCATTGCCATGGATCGCTTGTTGCGCCTGTCCAACAATGACGACCTGAAAACGGAAGCCAGCGCGCTGGGCAGTCTTAAAATCACTAACGCCCTGGGCGGCGATATTCTCAAGGGCGTGGCCAATGGTGGTTCGTTCCAGGGTGGCGTCAATGTCATGCGGGACGAAGTGACCCAGGCGCATGAACTGGAAAGATTCCAGCAGTTAATGAAAGGCGTCGTGGCCGATCTGCAAAAAAGCGATGCGCAAGCCTTCCAGGTGGCAATGGATACCTGGGGCTACGGTTCTGATCCAGCCGTCAAGGCTGCACCGCTTTGGGAGGCTGCGGATATCCGTAGCAATCTGATCAAGGCGCTCAAAGGCGCTGACCCGCGTGAGGATGTGGTCTGGGCGCTGGTAACGGGCTACCTCGATTTCACCACGTATTACGCAGGCGAAGTGGCTGCATGTCGCTTGCAAAGCGACTGGACCGGACAACTGCTCAGCGCTGTACAGGGCGTGCGTGATCCGGTGATGATCAACGAGTTGTTATACGGTGAACGCGGCCAATTACCGGCCTTCATGAGTGGCCCGGTGAAGACCTTTGTCCAGCGTGATGCGCAACGCTACAGCGGTCGTGAAGCCCTGGGCTTCCAGATTCCGCTCACCGGCGCGTTCTATGCGTATGTGAGTCGCATGCAGCATGCGCAAAATGATCTGACCAGCGCCCAGCGCCAGAGTCAGACCCAACAGGCCACGGATCAGCAAAGCAAGCAGGCGCTGGATGTCGAGCAGAAGACACTCACGGCGCAGCAGGCCGAGTTGAAACAGCAGATCGCATTGTTGCAGGCTACCTCGGCCGTGGTGGAGCTTTCCGCCACGCCGTCCCAGGTCAACCTCAGTGCCCGCTCGTTACCGCAACAGACCCGAGTCACCATGCAGTGCAGCGGTCGCTCGACCGTGCTGGACAACTTCAATTTCCCGAGCAGCGCCAGTTTTGTCTGGGCGCCGGGCGCGTGTACGGATGTCTCGCTGGAAGTCATTTTCGCCAACTTCAAGCTGATTCGTCACTGGACTGGTGATCGTGCGTTTGTCGACTTCCTGCGGCTGTTCAAGGGCGGGCAGTACACCTTCACAGCGGATGACTTCCCGAATCAGCGCAACTTGATGGGCAGCGAAAACCTGACCAGTATCCAGCTGACTTACCGTCAGCAGGGTGAACAGGCATTGCTGGATAAGTATGGGCAAGCCGACAAACTGCAATTGCAAATCACCAAGATCGACGAGCGCCTCAAAGCCATCAGTGACCAGTTGACTGCGATGGACAGTCAGGCTGCGGCGCAGAATGTGCTGCTGGCGGCTCAAGGCTCACCGGTTCAACAAGGGCTGGCAAGCATTCAGCCACCGAGCGAAATAGCCTGGTGCTGGACGCCTAAACCTGTGGAACCAGGGGTGGCTGCCACTGATGGGTTGCGTTTGAACCTCGGTGTCTATGACAGCGAGAAGCGCCTGGTGAACCTCGAGGCGCAATTGCGCATCCTCGGTTTTGCGAGCCAGCGCGAGCTGGTGCAAAGCGCCAATGGTGTAGCGACACAGAAACTGCTGGTGATCTCGCTGCGTGATAACGCGGCGGCGCAACGGGCGATCCGTGATATCTCACGCAAGATGGGGATCGACGCCAAGGTCGAGCCGGTTGCACCTGGCAAAGCCGGCGCTCGATGAGGGGCTGGCGCACATCCCTGGCATTGCGTATTACCGCAGTGCTGGCGCTGGTTCTAGCGCTGAGCTGGTGTGTGGCGGCGGGTTTGAGTGCCTGGCGCACGTACGAGCAGTTGCAGGGCGAGGCGTTGAACGATTTGCGTCAGCGCCTGCGTCTGCTTTCCAGTGTCGATAACGAAGATTTGCGTGATGCCGAGGACGGTGCCCAGCGTTTGATGACGCTATGGAATAACGGCGCAGCCAAGGAGTTTGGCAGCCAGATTACTCAACGTAGCACCATGTACTGGATTCTCGATCCCGGCGAGCAGGATGCGCAGGATGCTGCGGCGCAAGTGCGGACGCTCTCTCTGGCGGCGGCGGCTGCCGAAGCGTTTGGCGTAGCCGGGCATTCGATGACGGTTGATGCGTTTTTTTATTTCCCGAAGCTGGGGGCTGCGTTTTCTACCGAACCAGACATGCCGGTAGGGTTCGCCAATGCACGTGCGGCGCACCTGCGCCAACTGTTCGGGCAAGTGCTCGATAACGGCCCGGAGCTGATTTGGGATGGCCCGCATTATGAGGCTACCCTGGATCGGCAATTGATCAGTGTGGTGACCGTGTCCCGCGATGCACAGGGCAGGCCCCTGTTTATATCTGGTTATGAGCTGAAGCTGGATGAGCGTCTGGCGCGCATTGAGCAATTACTCGATTCCCACGCCAGTTTGTTGCTCAACGCCAGGGCAGAACGGGTTGCAGATCTGTCGCAACATACTCTAGATAGCGTGCCCCAGGAGCACCTGAAGCGGTTTATCGATGGCCTCGACAAGGGGCAGCCATTCCCGCAGATCGTCAAATTCGATGGTGTGCCGGCGGTGGTCGCTCGTCTTGAGCAACCCAATTGGTACCTGGTGACCCTTTATCCGCAAGACCGGCTGCGTGCCGGTGCCTTGCGGCTCATTCTCAGCGAAGTGCCATTTGCCGTTATCGGTTTTATCCTGCTGACGCTGGGGTTGTTGCTGGTGCTGCGCCGCCAGTTGGCCAAGCCCCTGGCCAGCTTTGCCCAGGCTATCGAAGGCACGTTGGGTAGCGATGACCTGAGCCGACGCCTGCCAGTGGAACGCGAAGACGAATTGGGGCGTTTCGCCAAGGCCTATAACGAGCTGCTCGATGGCATGCAGGCACAGCATGTCGGGCTGGAAAATCAGGTCATTGAGCGCACTCGCGATCTACGGGTAGCGCGGGAAGTCGCCGACCAGGCCAACCAACTCAAGGGGCAGTTTCTGGCCAACATGAGCCATGAAATCCGCACCCCGATGAACGCTGTCATCGGCATGAACCACTTGCTCGCCGATACTGCGCTGACTACCCAGCAACAGCATTTTGTACGAGCGATTCGCGAGAACTCCGAAGCGCTGCTGGCCCTGATTAGCGATATTCTGGATTTTTCCAAGATCGAGTCTGGCAACCTCAATGTCGAGCGCATCGAGTTCGATCTGATCGAAGTAGTGGAGGAAGTCATCGACCTGCTGGCTCCGCGTGCGGCCGAAAAGGGCGTGCGGATGATCTGTCAGATTGGCACGGACGTGCCCAACGATGTCATGGGTGACCCTTGGCGATTGCGGCAGATCTTGCTCAATCTGTTGAGTAACGCTGTCAAGTTCACGGCCAGTGGCTCGATTCGCCTGGTGGTCTGGCGTGGTGAGCTTCACGGTGTGGGTTTCAAGGTAGTCGACACCGGGATTGGTATCGCGCCGCAATCCCAGGCTGCCGTATTCGACGCTTTCCTGCAGGCTGACGCGTCGACTACCCGGCATTACGGTGGCACCGGGCTGGGCCTGTCGATCAGCCAGCGCCTGGCGGGTTTGATGGGAGGCTTGATCAGCCTGGAGAGTGAGCCAGGCGTAGGTTCTACGTTCGCCTTGCTGTTGCCGCTCCCCGCGTGTCCACCACGGGCGCAGGATGTCCCACGCCTTTGGGGGTTGCGCACACTTGTGGTTGACGAATACGCCGAAGAGCGCCACGCCCTGATCGCAATGCTCGGGCAATGGCAGATGTTGTGTCAGGGCGCGGCCTCGGCCGAAGAGGCGCTGACCATGATGCGTGAGCAGGCGCAGTTGGGCGTGATGTTTGACCTGGTACTGGTCAATTGGCGCATGCCCAGTGTTGATGGCGTGGAGTTTGCCAGGTTATGCCGCAATGATCCGGGTCTGAAGGCCGCGCGGGTGATCTTGATGGCGTCCCATGTGGAAACCCCGTTGTCCGCCGATGAGCTGAAAGATAGCGGATTGGCCGCCTGTATCGTACGGCCGCTACGGCGCCAGCACTTTTATCGGACTTTGTTTGAGGTGCAAAGCGGGGCGACGCCGACCCTCAGTGAGGTGCCTTCCCCGCTGCGTGCACTGGAGCGCCATGAGTACAGCCTGGACGTGCTGGTGGTGGACGATATCGCCACTAACCGTGAAATCACTCAGCTGTTTCTGGAGCGCTTTGGTCATAGCGTCAGCTTCGCCTGTGACGGTGTACAGGCCCTTCAAGTGCTGGGGCAGAAGGTATTCGATACGGTGCTGATGGACGGGCAAATGCCACGCATGGACGGCATGGAAGCAGTTCGTCAGTTGCGTTCCGGGGAGTCAGCGGCATTGGATAAGGACGTCTGGGTAATAGCCCTGACTGCCAATGCCATGAGCGGCGACCGCGAGCGCTTTCTGGAGGCCGGAGCCGATGACTATCTGGCCAAGCCCGTGCTGCCGATGCAGTTGTTCGACGCCATCACTCGGGTTATCGAACGGCAACTGGAACGAGACATGGAACTGCGTCCGGCCGAATCAGGTGTGGGCGCTGTCCATAAACCAGTGGTGGCGGCATTGCCAATGTCCATCGAGCCGCCTGCGCAGCTTTCACCATTGCACACGCCCCGCTTGCAGCGTTTGTTTTTTGAGGACTGCCAGGCCCTGTTGACAGGATTCAAGGAGGCCGTGGCCGAGCGCGACTTTGTCGAAGCTGTGCGCGCGGCCCACAGCCTCAAGGGGAGCGCCGGTCAATTTGGCGAGCAGGCGCTGGAGTCTGCAGCGGCATTGGCCGAACATGCCGCACTGGCACAAGATGCCGAGCGGATACACATCGCCTTACTACAACTCGACACCCATATCGCAACCCTGGCTGCGTGTCAGCCCACTGCCCCTCCTGAGACCTGACCCTATGAAAGTGCCGGAATGCCGTTTGTTGCTGGTAGACGATCACGGAATGATCCGTGAAGGCTTGACTGCCTTGCTGGTGGGTGCGGACGGGCTGAATGTTGTCGGCGAAGCGGAAAATGGTCAGGAGGCCATTAGCCAGTGCCGTGAATTGCAGCCGGATCTGATTCTGATGGACCTCAATATGCCGCAGCTTGATGGGGTTTCTGCCCTGACGCTAATCCACCGGCGCTGGCCCGAGATTCTGATTATCGCCCTAACCTCGACGGTTTCGGAGCACAACGCCGCCGTGGCGCTGGAAGCGGGTGCGTCGGGCTACGTGCTCAAACGCAGCAGTCGCGATGATCTGCTGGGAGCCATTGCTCAGGTTTGTGCTGGTAAGGTCTTCATCGACCCGGCCCTGGATCGCTCCCAGGTCGAGTCCTTACGCAGTGGCCAGACCTCAAGCGGTATCACCCTGACCGAGCGCGAGCGGCAAGTTCTCAAGCTGGTTGCCGAAGGCTCGCGCAATCGCGATGTCGCCGAGGTGCTGTGCATCAGCCTCAAGACCGTGGAAACCCACCGGCTCAACTTGATGAAAAAGCTCGATGCGCACAATGCCGCCGATATGACTCAGTGGGCCTATCGCTTGGGTTTATTGGGCGCAGAGTAGACACTGCAAGCCGCAACAGCCTCCTTCTCGATCACGACGCCATCGCTTGAACTCAAATGCGATGGTGTGAGGCCGGTTGGCTGATAATAACGGGGGGCTGTTGGTCGCGGTAGGGACGGCAGTTACCTGCCGCCCCCGCACAGATCCGTACGTGCGGAACTACCGCATACGGCTCCTGCCTCGGGTACCCGCAGGAGAAGACCTTCCTCGTATTCCCGCCACGACATGCCGTCCACCCCTACCGCTGCATCGCGGCGCAGGGCATAGAAACTCTGCGCCAATAACTGCGGTGTGATGTGATGCAGCAATGCAGTGGACTGGATGGGATTTGTCATTTTCTTGTGACGTCCGCTTCCTGGCTGCCGGGACAAGGCCTCCAAACCGCCTTCATCATACCTGCGTTCCCATTCGCCAATGATGTCGGATTTCCGGATATCAAACAGTGCAGCGACTTGGCGATAGGACAGCTCTTCCTCTCGCATGCGCTGCAATACATTCAGCTTGAACTCAGGGCAGTGGTTCTTCTTTCTCTTACTTTTGAGGCCTGCGGCACCAAGCGCCTGATAGGCCGCAATCCACTTTCGAAGCGAAGAAGCATTGACTCCGTGACGATGCGCTACCTCTCGGTGACCTGCGCTCCCCGAACAGTAATCTTCAACAGCCGACAATTTCGCCTGCTCTGTGTACTTTTTCATGACGCCCCTGGATGTTGATGTCCAACTTTTCGGGGCAGATCAAATTTAGGTGGACACCATCACCATGATGGAGCATGCACATTCGGATGGTAAGTACCATAAAGTCCAACCTTGACGCATAGATTCTAAGTCGCCCACCGATATACGCGGCGCACCATTTTGGTGTTTCACGAAGGATGAATGCGAGCGGATAACCGAATTGATTGATAACATTCTGAAGCGGCTATTACCGAATATATCCATCATGCGAACTGAAATTGCTGACGCATAGGAAATTCAGCATGCCTTGATCTGGTTCGGCAGTTATCGTTCAGGTATTTACCCGAGTGCCATGTGGGCGTGGTTTACCTAATATGGGCTCAACGCGACGAGACACGGATAACCGCTCCACTCGCTGCAACCCACTTGAATAAATCAGCTCGGAGTACACCTATGCCAATGCCATGCTACTTGAGTATCGAAGGCCAGAACCAAGGCAAAATCGAAGGTTCGACCGCTGTTGCTGGCCACGTTGGAATGATCCTGATCCAGTCGGTTGAACATCTGGTCGACATTCCAAAGAACCCGCAGACCGGCCTGCCTGCAGGCAAACGTGTTCACCAGGGTATGACCCTGACCAAGGAAGTCGACAAGTCTTCGCCAAAACTGTTTCAGGCGCTGACTTCGGGCGAACAACTCAAGACCGTCACCTTGGAGTTCTACCGCATCTCGGCCAAGGGCACTGAAGAGAAGTACTACACCATTACCCTGAGCAACGCGGTACTGGTTTCCGCCCGCACTTGGGTGCCCAATACTCTGGACCCACAGTTCAAACAGCTGGGCCATATGGAAGACATCGGCATCACCTACGAAAAAATCGTCTGGACCTGGGTGCCGGATGGCATCGAAGCAGAAGATTCGTGGCTGGCGCCGAAGGCTTAAACAACGCAGTATCAACAGCATGCTGCTCTGCCTCAGAGCGGCGTTCTTCGCTTTCAGAAGGCCGTCATGTGGGGCTTTTTACTGACGCAACAAGAAGGATTGGACGATGACTCTTAACGACAATGCGCTGTGTACATTTGTCAGCCTCGCGCCATCGCTGCTGCTTGAGACACTCCTGGTGCAGCAATGGCAGGGTTAAGAAGGGCTGTCTCAGCCATATCGTTTTGAGGTTCGGCTGGCCACGCTTAATCCGTTGTTCGACGACGAGGCCTTGTTGGGCAACCGTGCGGTGTTGACCCTGAGCGACGCCAAGGGCCTGGCACACCCGTATCACGGCATCGTCACCGCAGTTGACTATCTGGATGCCGACTCAAGCTATTACTACTACCGGGTTGTGCTGGAGCCGCGGATGGTGCGGTTGCGGCATTTTCGTTTTTCTGAAATCTGGCTGGACAAAAGCCTGCCGGAACTGATTCGGGACGTGCTCAAGCTCGCTGATCTGAAGATGGAAGGGCCAGGCTCCAACGCGACCCCCTACAGTGTTTATGACTTTGACATCCGCATGCTCAGTGAAGACGTGGCGCTGACCCAAGCGACGTTCACCTGCCAGTATGAAGAGTCGAGTTTCACCTTCCTTTCGCGTTTGCTTGAATACTTCGGCGTTTATTACTACTTCGAGCAAAGCGCCGAGGGTGAGGCGTTGGTGTAGTGCGGTGACCGGCGTTTTCAGCCGCAGGCACCCAGCCTGATCACTTATCGTCGGCGCGACTCGGACCTCGATATCGGTCAGGGCCTGGCCGTTGCTCGCAGTTTCGAGCGCAAACTGGCCGCTCAGCCATCAACGGTTACGTTGCAGTACTTTTCTCCAACCAGTGCTCGCTTGCAGTTGCGTGCGGAGGCTTCGGTGGGGGTTTCCAGTCTCTCCGCTGATGCGGCTGCCGAGCAGCGTGGTGCAGTCACCGCCTCAGCGGCATTTGTCGGCGAGCAGGGTTTGTACGGTGAGCATTTTGGCTCACAAGAACAAGGCAAAGTGGCTTGCCACGCTCCGCGCTCAGGCCATTGGTTGCCGATACCGCGAGTTTCATGGCGCCGGTCGGGCCAGCGGTCTGCGCGCAGGTTATCCGATGTTGTTGGCGGGGCATCCACGGCTGCCATTCAACGCCCTTTATCAAGTTATTCAAGTGCAACACGAAGGCCATCAGCCATTGCCAGGCCTCGGGCAAGAGGGCGAAGGCGTTGCGCAGGACGTCAACACCCGTTTTATCGCCCTGCCTGAAGACGTGCAGTTCCGTGCGCCCAACCTGACGCGCAAGCCGCATGTACAAGGGATGCTGAGCGCTGTCGTTGATGGCGACGCCGATACCGGTCACCCGCTTCTCAATAAACACGGTTGCTACAAGGTGAGTTTTCCATTCATTCGCGGCGAGAAGACCGCAACCCACGGTTCAGCCTGGGTGCGCATGGCCACCGTGTCCAATGGTTCCAGCCATGGCATGGCAGTTTCCACTGCTCAAAGGTACCGAGGTGCTACTGTCTTTTCTGGGCGGCGACCCTGATCGACCGGTCATTACCGGCAGTGTGCCCAACTCGGAAAATCCGGCACGCGTGACCATGAGCAACGCGACCCAGAGCGGCATCAATACGCCGGGTGGCCATTATCTGGCTATGGAAGACAGCGCGTCGGGTCCGATGATGCAGATGGGGGCCCCGGTCGGTAATACCAAACTGACCCTGGGTGAAGGCAGTGTCAGCGGCGCGGAGCTGCAGACCGATAATCATATGCAACTGACGTCCGGCTCTTACACGCAGCAAGTTTCCAACATGTACTTTCATAGCATGGACGGTGGGCTGGGCGGTGGGCCTTCAGATGACTCAGGTGGCACGCAGTCGGGTGGTCAAACCACGGCGGCAACGGTTACTGATCCTGCTGTCAATCCGGTACCTGCGCCCGATCCCGATCCCGATCCCAATCCCAATAAGCCATATGACTATTTCCCGGACTTTTCCCACACCGGGAAATTTCAGGATTACCAGATTGCTCCCTCTGCCACATTCACTCCGTCATGGTCGATCAAGATGGACGCCACGCTGGAACAGACGGCGGCATCAATCGGTGTGATGAAGCAGGGCCTGAGTGCCATGGTCTGGGAGATTTCCGTGAGCATTGCCGGGCCTAAATCGACGTGGGCGATCAGTTGGGGCGGCAGTGAGTTCAAGTCCGGTTTCAAGAACACCTATGCCACTCGCCTGGAGCAAGTGCTCAACTCCAAGAAGGTGTACATGACGTCCGAGGACAAGGCGGTCAACAAACGTGTGGAAACCGGCACCTATATTCAAGAGTCAGTAGCCCTGACCAAGATCTCCTGTGGGCCGCACAGCATCGCGGTGACGCCAGCGGGCATTATAATTTCTTCCCCGGTACCGATTACGTTTGACGGCGCGGTGCATGTGATGGGTGATTCGGTGGTGAGAGGTGACTTGGCGGCAGCCAATCTGTCTGCCATGGAATATATCAAGGCAGGCTTGTCGGTAATCACTACGCAGTTGAAGACCGGCGCTTTCGAATTGGGCATGGGCAGGATGGGGTTGGTCGTTCCCCCGCCTAATCTCACCAAGGAAGGCGCATCCTTTACCGCTGCGCAGATCGCCATGGAAGTCAAGGCGAAGGCGGTACTGGTGTCGAGCGAGGTCAACCAGACTGCCAAGAAGTTGAACGAACTCGCCCAAGAGGCGCGTGATATTGCCGGTATTGCTCCGGTTTAACAGTACAGCGTGCGACGACTCACGTAGCTACTACCAGTTCAAAGGGCATCGACAGCAGCCAGGTGCTGATAGCGGTTGGCGTAGCCCAGATGGCAGCTGCGCCCCTCTGTTCATCGGGTCGAACAGGGAAACGTCATCGGGTACACCAAAGCCCCGCCGTCAAACGCGGGGGGGCGAGGCCGTAGAGGGGCGCTGATTATGGCTTCTGTAAATAATGGAAATGTCCGACCGGAGGTCTATTTGTCTGCCTCGATCACGAAGCACTCTCGCGCCCGGAACATTACCTGACGCACCCGAAATGCCTTGAAGCCCTTGAACGATGGCTTAAAGAGCATGCTAATCGGTGGTGGGGGTATTCACCCGCAACACCATCCTGACGCTTCTCAGGGATCGCGGTTTCTACGCCGTTGAAAAGAAGAAGTTCGTGCCAACCCGCTGGGGCTGGACTTCATCTAGGCTGTTGACGCTTACGCCGAATTGACTCAGTTGCTGAGATGTCACTGACACAGTCTGATTCCTTTCAAACCATTACCTGTAGTGTATTTGTGCCGATTGGAGTTGGGGTTAATTAGACGGCGGAGCCAACAAAGTACCCACTTCCTGACCAAAACCCTGCAGAGAGTGAGCGCTGAGATGAGCCTTCATGTACTCGCCTACAACCGCAAATCCGATGTAAATGGCTGGTCAGATCGATTGCAACCGCATGGTCAATCGCAATGCAACGAGTGTCAGTACCGCTGCAATAACGTGGTCATGTGGAGTGCAGTTTCGCAACAGGTTTTAGAATACGGGTTTCTCAAACGTTATAGCATTTGAGACGGATGAGGCCTGATGTGCGGTATGCCAAGGGTCAACAGAGTGATCCTAAAGACTTTCTTGAGTCACCAAAGAAAATCTTTATTTCTGGTAACTCTTTCAACTTTTTCTTCACTTTTTGGGTGACATGCAAATCCACTATCCTGATTTCCTAGGTTTGGAGTATCTGTCCGGCCAACACATCTTCCTGACGCAACCGCCGAAGGCCATGGCGTCCACCTAATTAAGTCTTATCAATGTTGTTGGATCGCGGGAGATAAAGACGCTCGCAAGCCCGCGTTGCGTCTGGGGTTTCTGAATCAACAGTCGTTTGCACGCCGACCGTGCTAGTTGCATCTATTTCGAGATAGTTACATCTATTGAGAAATGTCACACACGTCGAGGTCGTGTTGGATGGGGCCACGGACCCTGGGCAGAACGTGGGGAGATCTGGCGGCTTATGACCAGCACCGCAACTGTTATTACGAGCGCACACTGGAGCTCAACTACTTGCAATCGCAGCTGGACCTAGATGAAGTGGAGTTTGAATTTGACATTGAAGTCTACCGGGATGGTTTGCGCAGCCTCGGCCCTTGAAGAGGCGGAGGCCGGATTGTCAGAGGCGGCGATGCAACTGCCAAAATCGACTGGAAAAAAGCGGCCT
>Ga0302169_10000169_pt1 | contig 21444 bp, 21 predicted proteins | sample I_Fen_N1_3_FD_193493 | JGI IMG/M metagenome (GOLD analysis project Ga0302169, IMG submission 193493) | Peat permafrost microbial communities from Stordalen Mire near Abisko, Sweden - I_Fen_N1_3 | ecosystem: Environmental > Terrestrial > Soil > Wetlands > Permafrost | place: Sweden: Abisko...
TGACAGTCTTGAGCAAAGCCTTGTTCTACCAGAGGATATGCGCCATTTACAGTATTTGAAGATTGTCAGCGACAGTGCCGTCGCTGCACCGCTTGAAGTGCGCCTGCCGATCACGATGCGCAAACTGAAGACGCTTCACGTCCAGGGAATCAAGTTTCAGCAGCCGTTCTCGCTGGACAATATGAGCGCATTGGAAAAGCTCAATATCATCAGCTGCAATGACGAAAGCGCGTTGCACTTCTCCCGTTTGCCCGCGCTTGAGTTGTTGGAAGTTGCCAGCAATGTGCGGTTGCGCGAGTTGAAAGTGGGACGTGGACTCCACAAGCTGCAAACGCTGGACATCCGCTCCAATCTGCAGTTGCGCGAGTTGCGCTTGGAGTACTCCCAGTATGAGTTGCATGCGCTGTCCATCAGATCCAATCCTGGCCTGCAGGCGACAAAATTGACCTTTCCCGCAGCGATGCCTGAGCTGCAAACACTGAGCCTTGAGGGTAATGCTCTGGCGGATGTGTCCTGTCTAAGTCACGTACGGCTACCTGAACTGTGGAGGTTAGACCTTTCGCACAATCGGTTGCGCAGCCTGACGTCAATGCCTCGTTTGCCAAAATTGAGTAAGCTGCAACTGGAGAACAACGCGTTCAGGGACATTCCGGGCTTTTTAAGCGGCTATGAGCAGCCGCCGGTGGTCGATATGCGCGGCAATTTTATGAGTGTACGTGCCATGGACACATTCGAGTCAGGCATGAAAGCGCGGCACCCAAACGCCATGTTGAATATCAAGGGGATCGCGGATGAGTCCACTATCAGGTCCACGCGGCCGCTGAGTGAAATGGTGGCGATTTGCTCGGTGGAGCGGGAAGGGGAGGCTCTGCGGCGTCTATGGTCCCGCTTCGATGGCGAAGATCACGCAACGGAATTTTCCACCTTCCTCGGGCAGTTGTATCAGTCAGAAAGATTTGACGACCTTGTATTCAGGCAAGCAGTACCAGGATGGCTGGAAAGATTGGCGACCGATGCCAAGTTGCGCCGGGAGACTTTCATGGCCGCCGGTGACGCTTGTGCAAGCTGCGACGACTGGGTGTCTTGGGTGTACGACAAAATGCAGGAAATAGACCGGCGTTTGAATCTACAGGATGGCGCTATCGACAATGTCCCGGACATTTGATCAACCACTTGCGCGCTCTGCCCCAGCGAAAGCAAGCCCCCTCGCCAAGGGTGCAGTGTTCATTCTTTAGTGAACAGCATGCTCACGCCGGTCACCCCGTCTTAGACGCAGCACTTTTGCACTAAGAGCAAGCAGCCTGGTTGGCGAAGGGGGCGAGCGTTTTATGTAAGCGCTCGTGTAAGGACTGGACCTATGGTTGCGAATCATGATTAAGAGGGGGCGTTGAGATGAGAGTTGAAAGTGGTTTGCAAGTGCAGGTGTGCACTTACCTGCCTGCGCCGCACTATAGCCGTTCTGACGGTGCAGGGATAAAGGATTCGCTGGTGTCAGTGGTTAACGGCCCGCCAGTTCCTGTTTCCGCATCAGGGCTGGATGGGTTCGCAAGGCTGGAGTCTCCAGCTCCCCTCTCTTCGAACAGAAGGCCCTGTCAGTACATCGGTAACTCACTCATCCGTCGAAAGTAGTTCGACGTAGATGCTATTGCTCGCTCTGGACGCGATGACGCGGCGCGTCATAAAGCTGAGCGCAATGTCACCGAGTTGGTAGCCCGCTCGAATGAACGTGATGAGGAGTATGGCCGGCTCTGCAAATGCTCGACGCGCGATAACACTAAGCGGATGGACAAGATTCTTGAAGTTAATAGCAGTCGCCTGCGGCAGGCGCAGAAACTGGTATCTCAACTGGGCAATACCATGTCCAAGGAGATAAACCTTGATACTTTGATCGAACTCTATAAGTCGTTCAGCGTCGGTAAAAGCAGAACAGTACAAGCTCCCGGCCAGGCCACTTCGTTGGCGCGCAGCATTCGTTAAACAGCTGCAATCGTCCAGTTCGCTCAAACGAAACCGCGTTTCGTCGACGTTGGCCTTCCAGGTTCTCCAGTATTGTTCCTCGGTGTTTTGTACTGGCGGTGCAGATCTTGGCTTATAGCCGTAACGATCAAGTCTAATCACCGGCACCTCCTCGATGAGGGCTGGTCGTATCAGCCACTTGTCATCAACTTCGGAGGCCGAAGACTCCAATAGCGGAAGAGGCTGGTTACAGGTGTTGACAAGGGCATTCGGTAGTAGAACTGCCTGGACGCCATCAGGCGTTGGTGCGGTCGATCGGCAGGCGTTTTCGATTGATGAAAGCATTTGTTTTACCTGTTTTCAGGGGGGGCGTGGTTGTGCTCACCTCGCCGATGCTCACGTGATGAGCGCGCTTGGCACCGGCTGAAGTTTTTGCTTGGCCCCCTTTGTCACACCATAAAAAAACGCCTTTTTCCGAGAATCGTTCGCGCATCCTGCACGGGCGTTCGATGACCGGCCAGGACACGATCCTGTCTGGCTCCGTTAATACGTATCTGCCATCACTTTCTCATCAAGATTGGTTGTCTGTACCCGCTGATACTGCCCCACGGGAAATATCCCTTGGGAAACGAGGTATTGGGCATGCGAACAGATGACGGAGCAGAGGTGGCCGCAACGCTGCAAGGCTGGTGTGCTTCGATCAAGTCTGGCGAGCATGTAGTGCGCATTCGCAATGGCCCGTCATTTTTGTATCTGGGGCACCGTGACAGTTCGGTGCAGTGGTGCCTGCCACCTGGTAGCGCCGGGTTGCTGGCTGTCAAGCCGGGTTTGCTGGTGCTCGAAGGCAGCGCCAGGCTGTTGCCGTTGTCGCGCATGAGCCTGGTGAAACTGCAATTTTTTATCGATCAGGGCGTGCCGTTCAATAGCCCGTCTGCACCGGAGCAACCCTGGGCATGGCTGGGCAATGGCTGTTTATCCCGGGCGACGGGCGCCGCGCTGGACTTCTGGTACCTCTCGCTCGCCTTGCGCGAGGGTCAGGATTATCGGGCATTTGCACGCTTGCTGCGCCAGGGCGAGAGCTATCAGTTGCTCGGCTTTCTGCTGCAGGAGGGGGTTGGCAGTGAAAAGCTGCAAGACCTGGCCGGCCGCTATGGCGTATCGGTGTCGCACTTTCGCCGGCTTTGCCAGCAGGCGCTCGGTGGTGCGGCGAAGCCGGAATTACGCGAATGGCGTACCGCCCGGGCGCTCCTGACCCTTGTCCAAGGCAGCGGCTCGCTCACTGATATCGCCCTGGAGCATGGCTATGCCTCCTCTTCGCATTTCTCCAAGGAAGTAAGAGAGCTGGTCGGCGTTGCGCCGAGCAGTTTGACCGACATTACCCGACTTTCGGACGATTCATTTTGATGATGTTTAAGTGCTTTTGTTCACCCGCCGTCGTACTGGCGATGTGTTGTGTGCTGCCGGTTACCGCGTTGGCAGCACCGGCCCGGGAAGGGGAAGGCTACGTCGCCCGGCAGGAAAGCCTGCGGACCTTCTTCGATGCCTTGTCGGCGCCTTTGGGCAAGCCGATCGTGCTCAGCAAGGCGGCGGCACGTCGCACCATCACCGGGGAGTTTGCCCTGGCCGACCCGCAGCAGACCCTGGAGCGTATCGCCCGGCAGATGGCGCTCATCTGGTACAGCGATGGCCAGTCGTTTTACGTCTACGAAGCCGCCGAGGCCAAAAGCACCGTCGTTTCCCTGAGCACCATTACCGTCGAGAAGCTCAATGGCTTTCTGCGCCGCTCCGGCCTGCTGGATGCGCGCTATCCGCTGCGCAATGACGGGCTGCGTACGTTTTACGTCGCCGGGCCACCGATCTACGTTGACCTGGTGATGCAGGCGGCCAGGTTCATGGACACCCAGAGCGCGGACCTGCAACTGGGGCAGCAGCGCATCGGCGTGATCAGCCTGCACAACACCTTCGTCGGTGATCGCCAGTATGAGTTGCGTGATCAGAAGATCACCATCCCCGGGATGGCCAGCGCCATCGAAACCCTGCTGGCAGGCGAAACCCGTGGCGTGGAAAGCGCCATCAGCCAGGAGTCCGGGCGCGGCGGCAGAATGCCCGACTTCCCGCTGCAAGGGTTGGGTGCTTCGGAGTCGGCACCCGGTGACCCGGAAGCGCCGCGCATCGTGGCCCGCGACCTGGCGGCCGGCAATATTCGTGTGGTGGCCTACCCCGACACCAACAGCCTGCTGGTCAAGGGCCTGCCCGAGCAGGTGCGGTTCATCGAAAACCTCGCCGCGGCCCTGGATGAGCCCAAGCGTCATGTGGAACTGACCCTGTGGATCATCGATTTGCAAAAGGACGACCTGAACGAGCTGGGGGTCAACTGGCGTGGTTCGCTCAACGTCGGCTCGCAGACCCAGGTCTCGCTCAATGGCGGTTCCCTGAGTACCCTCGATGGCCCCTCGTTCATGGCGGCGGTCGCCGGCCTGGAAACCGATAACCGGGCACGCGTGGTGTCGCGCCCGGTGGTGCTGACCCAGGAAAATGTCCCGGCCATCTTCGACAACAACCGCACGTTCTACGCCAAGCTGGTGGGCGAGCGCAACTCGCAACTCGAGCATGTCACCTACGGCACGCTGGTCAGCGTCCTGCCGCGGATTTCGCCGGCCGGCGAAGTCGAGATGGAACTGAACATCGAAGACGGTGACGCGATTGTGGCCGAAAATGCAGGCCCGGACGCCTTGCCGACCGTGGGTCGTACCCGCATCAGTACGGTCGCCCGGGTGCCCCAGGGCAAGAGCCTGTTGGTGGGCGGCTTCACCCGGGATGAAAGCGGCGAACTGCTCAGGAAAATCCCGGTGCTGGGGCATATCCCTTACCTGGGCCGTTTGTTCAGCTATCGCCAGGCGCGTCAATCCAACACCGTGCGGGTGTTCCTGATCCAGCCCAAGCAGCTTGATACCCCGCTTGCACCCGGCGCGGCGCAGATCGGCGCCGAAGTCATCGGTGCGGTACCCCGTGATGCCGCCGACCGCGCCGTGCTGCGCGCGATGGATCGTTGAGATGGCCACCATCGGCGGTATCTCTTCACGCATGCAATTGACGCGTGCGCAGCAGAATAACCAGGCTCCGGTCAAGCAAGAAGAGCCGGCCGATGATGCAACCCCGGCAGCGGCGGTGGCACAGTTTGTCGAGAACAGCGATGAAATGGCCGCCTCGCTACGTTCGCAGTTTCGTCGTCGAGGGGATTTTGGTAACCAGTTCGAAGGCCTCTCCGAGAGCTTCGAACGGGTGCTGGAGGAGGACGTGGCGCCCAAGGCGAGCCAGGTCCAGAAGCTGGCCCAGCTACCTGATCGCAGCATCGAATGGCTGCTGGCGCAGGCACGCGGCCTGTTTCCCGATGACAGCGACCTGGTGCTGGTGCTGCGCGAGTTGCTGCGGGCCAAGGACATGGCCGACGCCACCCGCCAGCGCCTGGAAACCATTCTCCAGGAGGTGCTGAACCAGGCTGAGCCGAAACGGCTGAAGGCCGGCATCAATTCGGCCCTCAAGGCCAAGATGTTTGGCAAGGCGCTGATGCTGCGCGCGAGCCTGATGCGTGACACCTACCGCTCATTCCTTGAGTCCGAGGAGGGCGCCGCCCAGTCCTATGAAGACTGGATAACCCTCTATGGGCATCAACACCGCGGGTCGGTCCTGGAATTTATCGAAGCCGCCTTGCTCACCGATGTCGACGCCCAGGACCCCAGTTGTTCGCGCGAGGAGTTTGGCCAGCTGTTGAAAAAACTCGGTGAGCTCAAGCGCCTGCGTTCCGCCGATGTGATCTTCATTCAACGCCTGCTGGGCGATGAGCTGGTGCGCCGGCACAACCCCAGTGAGTCTGACTGGCTGCTGTTCCTGTTGGGGCTGCTGAAATTTCCCGACGAACTCAAACAACTTCTGCAAGGGGTCTTTGGTGACCAGTTGCTGCTGGTCGACCACCGCGACCGTGGCCAGTTGTTGCAGTTATTACGCCTGACCTGCCTGTCGCTGCCCGTGAGTTTGTTCGGCGATGAAGCGTCCTTGCAGTGCATTGCCGAGCAATTTACCCCTCTGACGGACCTGGTGTTCGCCCACGAAACCATCCAGCGCCATGCCGCCCTTGTGGGCCGTTTCAACTCTTAGCTTTCAAGGTTTGTGCACACATGTTCGATAAAATTTTACGCAGCGTCACTTCAAGGCCGGAACTGCTGATCCTGACGCTGATGGTGATGATCATCGCGATGCTGATCATCCCCTTGCCGACCTTGCTGGTGGATTTCCTGATCGGCCTCAATATCGTCATCGCAATCCTGATTTTCATGGGCTCGTTCTACATCGAGCGCATTCTCAGCTTCTCGACCTTCCCGGCGTTGCTGCTGATCACCACGCTGTTTCGCCTGGCGCTGTCCATCAGTACCAGCCGGCTGATCCTGACCCAGGCCGATGCCGGTGAAATCATTGCCTCGTTCGGCGAGTTCGTCATCGGCGACAGCCTGGTGGTGGGCTTCGTGATTTTCTCGATTGTCACCATCGTGCAGTTCATCGTCATCACCAAGGGCTCGGAGCGGGTGGCCGAGGTGGCGGCGCGCTTCTCGCTCGATGGCATGCCCGGCAAGCAGATGAGCATCGACGGCGACCTCAAGGCCGGCTCGATCGACACCAAGGAAGCCCGTGAGCGACGCAGCACGCTGGAGCGTGAAAGCCAATTGTATGGTTCGTTTGACGGTGCCATGAAGTTCATCAAGGGCGATGCGATTGCCGGCATCATCATTATCTTCGTCAACTTCCTCGGTGGCATCGCCATCGGTGTCGGGCAGTTGGGCATGGACATGACCACGGCCTTGCACACCTACACCTTGCTGACCATCGGCGATGGCCTGGTGGCGCAGATTCCGGCGTTGCTGATCGCCATTGGCGCCGGCTTTATCGTGACCCGGGTCAACGGCGACGAAGCCAACCTGGGGCGCAACATGATGACCCAGATGCTGGGCAATCCCTTTGTGATCGGGGTCACCGCTTTTCTCGCGCTCGGGGTCGGCGTCCTGCCCGGTTTTCCGGTTGGCGTGTTCCTGCTGCTCGCCGGCGCGCTGGTGGCGTTGCTGTATTTCCTCCATCGGGCCAGGGGCAAGGCGGGCAGCCGCTCGGCGACCGCGGCCCAGACACCTGCCGATGGCGAGACGGGCAGCGAGCTGGGGCTGATCGACAACGTCGACAACATGGCCACCGAGACCATCGCCCTGATGCTGCTGGTGCCCAGCGAGCGCCTGGAAGAATTGCGCCAGGCACAGTTATGCGAGCGCTTTCGCAGCCAGTTTTTCGTCGATTACGGCATCCGTATTCCCGAGCCGCGGTTGCGCGGCGCCGAGGCGCTACCGGAAGGCCAGGTGGCGGTATTGATCAACGAGGTGCGCGCCGATCAATTCGATATTCACTTCGACCGCCTGCGCATCGTCGACTACAGGCCCGAACTCGAACACCTCAGCCTGGACCTGAGCACCGGCCTGGACAGCAACAAGCAGGCGAGTATCTGGGTACCCACCGTGCACCGCGACAAGTTGCAGGGCCTGGGGCATCAACTGCGACCGGCCTATGACGAGTTCTATCGCTGCCTGGTGACGTTGCTCGCACGCAATATCAACGAGTTTTTCGGCGTACAGGAAACCAAGACCCTGCTCGACGAGATGGAGGCGCGTTACCCCGACCTGCTCAAGGAAGTGTACCGCCATGCCACGGTGCAAAAGGTTGCCGAGATCCTGCAACGGCTGATCGGCGAGCGCATTTCGGTGCGCAACATGAAGCTGATCCTCGAATCGCTGGCCCACTGGGCATCCCGTGAAAAGGACGTGCTCGCCCTGGTCGAGCATGTGCGCGGCAGCCTGGCGCGCTATATCAGCAACAAGTTTGCCCATGGCAACGACCTGCGCGTGCTGCTGTTGTCACCGGAGTTTGAAGACGTGATGCGCAAGGGCATCCGCCAGACCTCCGCCGGCAGTTTCCTCAACCTCGAGCCCGCCGCCAGCGACGAACTGATGGACCGCCTGGCACTGGGCCTGGACAGCCTGCACATCGCGCAAAAGGACCTGGTGATCCTGGCGTCGGTGGATATCCGGCGCTACATCAAGAAATTTATCGAAAGCCGCTTCCGTGAGTTGGATGTCGTTTCCTTTGGCGAGATTTCCGACAGCATTTCCGTAAACGTGATCAAGACCCTGTAAGGATTTCCCTATGCAACACATCGACATTGCCACTTTGCTCCGCGACGCACTGCAGTTAAGCGGTTGCACCGATGAACAGGTCGGGACGTTCGACGGCCACAGCACCATCGAACTTGAGCTCGAATCCATGCCCAACATCTATATGGGCGTGATCGATGACGGGCTGTGGTTCTGGAGTCAACTGGTAGAGTCGGGCGACATGTTGCTGGGGCACTGTTCGCAAAGCCTGCTGCGCTTTTTGATGCAAGGCTGTGGGTTTGCCCGCACCGAGCAAATGCAACTGGCTGAAATCGACGGCCAGTTGCAAGTCCGGGTATTGCTCGCCGAGAGTGCCTACGCAAACGCCGAGCAGTTGGCCACCACCATTGAAGATTACCTGGCGGCCTTGACCACACTGTGCGAAATCATCCGCCAATGAACAGGCTGCTGCTGGAACGCCATGGTGCTCACCCGTTGCGCCTGAATGGGCCGCTGATCCAGGCGGCGCTGGGCAACGTGGTCATTGGCGAAGTCTGCGAAGTCCGCCGGGACTGGCGCGACCCGCACATCAGCGCCCGGGCGCAGGTGATCGGCTTCTGTCCGGACGCCGTGCTACTCAGCTTGCTCGGGGAGGCGCGGGGACTGTCCCGAGAGTCGCTGATCGTCCCCACGGGCGCCTTGCTCAGCCTGCATTGCAGCTCGGCGATGCTCGGCAGCGTGGTTGACCCGCAAGGCGCAATTGTCGAGCGGCTGGCGCCGAGTGACGCGTTCGACGGCCAGGACTACCCGGTGGATGCGGCGCCGCCGGCGTATCACCAGCGTCGCCCGGTGGACCGGCCGCTGGCCACCGGCGTGCGGGTGATTGATGGACTACTGACCTGTGGCATTGGCCAGCGCATTGGCATTTTTGCCGCGGCCGGTTCCGGCAAGACCTCGCTGATGAACATGCTGATCGCCCACAGCGACGCCGATATTTTTGTCGTCGGCCTGATTGGCGAGCGGGGGCGCGAGGTCACCGAGTTTGTCGAGACCCTGCGCCAATCGGAAAAATGCGCACGTTGCGTGGTGGTCTACGCCACGTCGGATTTTTCCTCGGTGGACCGCTGCAACGCCGCGCTGCAGGCCACGACCATCGCCGAATTCTTTCGCGACCAGGGCTACAACGTGGTGTTGCTGATCGACTCCATGACCCGTTATGCCCGGGCCCGGCGGGACCTTGCCCTGGCCGCCGGGGAGGCCCCGGCGCGGCGCGGCTACCCGGCGTCGGTATTCGATTCGCTGCCGCGCTTGCTGGAGCGTCCGGGGGTCACTGCCACCGGCAGTATCACCGCGTTCTATACGGTACTGCTCGAAAGCGACGACGAGCCGGACCCGATTGCCGAGGAAATCCGCTCGATCCTCGACGGGCACATCTACCTGAGCCGCAAGTTGGCGGCCAGCGGGCATTTCCCGGCCATCGACGTGCTGCGTAGCGCCAGTCGCGTGGCCCACCAGGTCACCGAGCGCGACACGCAGCAACTGGCGGCACGCACTCGCGATGTATTGACGCGTCTTGAAGAGTTGCAGGTGTTCCTTGACCTGGGTGAATACCAGCGAGGCGACAACCCGGCCAACGATCATGCCATGGACCGGCGCGAGGCCCTGCTCGACTGGTTGCGCCAGGACCTGGCAGAACCCTGTGCGCCGCACCTGGCGCTGGAGAGCCTGCATGGCCTCATTGATTGAGGTCCGCCGGTTGCTGCACTTCAGCGATCACCGCCAGCAGCGCTGTGAGCAGGCCTTGGGCACTGCCCGGCGTCGCTTGAGCCCGCTGGAACAGGAACTGGGCGCTATCGACCAGCAGGTCGAGGGCTTCAGGGAACTGTTGCTCAGCAATCGCCTGGAGGCACAAACCGTGAGCCACTCGCAGTTATTCGCGCAATTGCGGCGCCAGGCGGTGATCCGCCGCCAGATCGCCAACCTCGACCTGGAGCGGGCCCGGGTGCGGGAGCGCCATGGCGAGGTGCTCGAGCAACTGGATGACCTGCAGCAGCGCCGCAAAAGCCTGCTGGGCCGGCATGCGAAGTACGAGCACCTGGAACAACGCCTGCTGGCCGAGCAGCGTGCGCGCCGCTGGCGCCTCGAAGAACATGACATCGAAGAATTATGGGTGAAGAAAAAATGAGCACGTCTAGTCCTGTACCTGTGACTCGCCCGGTGGTGGCGATATTGCCCGTGGATGAGCCAGGCCAACAAACCGATCGACCGCCTGTCGCTGAGCGCGATGAGACGCAAGATCTGCCCGAGGGGGTGTTGGCATGGCTTGCGCAACTGCAGCCATTGCCCGGCCCTCTGTCACGGCCATCGATGGACCTCAAGGATGCCTCTGGCGCAAAGCCGGAAAAAATCTCGGCCGCGATACCCAGGGTGACGCAGGCGCAGGCAGGTGTCTCGGTTCAGGGGCCGATGGCCGCAAGGGGTGGCCTGTCTATCCCCATGGGCTTGGCAGGCGGGCCGACTGTCGCGATGGCAGCGTCTGCGCTGGCGCAAGCCAATACACCGGCAACACAACTGCCAGCGCCACCCGGCGCAATGGAGCGGGCGAGGCCGTCAGCAATCAAGCCCGTGCCACTGCTAGCAACGACACCTGCAATCCAGTTGCCAGCGGTGCCGGTGAGCGATGTACTGCGCTTGCCAGGCAGCGGGTCGGTCGCATTGGCCGAAAGCCCGGTGCAGCCGCTGCCGGAATCTGCCGCCGAGCCTGGGGCTACGCCCGCAGACCGCGATACGCCGCCGCCCCAGAGCACCCAACCGTTGCCGCCCGGCCTCGAGCGTACTGCACGGGCCCAGGCCACGCCGCAGCAGGCTGCTTTTAACCCGTCGCCGGCCGGCAAGCCTGAGGTGCCCGGCGAGAAAGCGCCGCAACCTTACCTGCAGGTGCCGTTCAGCAAAGCCGATTGCGCCGGACTGGTCACCATCAACAAGGCGCCGGCCGACATGCCCCAGCAACTGGTGCTCAGCCCCAGCAATGCCCAGGTGTCCGCTCATTTGCGCGACGGCCTGGAGCAGGTCCCGCAATCGCTCTGGCAATTGAACGAGCAACACGAGCAGGGGCGCGGTGACAGTCGCCAGCACGACACGGACGACGATGAACCGCACGGCGATGCGCCACGGGCGTTAGCGTCCATGCCAGCCTTGCAGGGCTTGCAATCGTGACGCGCACGCCGCTGTTGCGCCATGTTCCGGCGTTGCATTACCAGCGCAGCCAGGCCGTGGCGCGCTGGCTGCGCGACGGTCATCCGGTGCAGTTGAGTCGAGCGCCGCGCCAGGCGCGCTACATCAGTTTTTATGCCCAGGGTCGGCAAGGGCTCTGGCAGGGCCTGATCGATAGCGATCAGTGGTTGCAGGCGGTCTGGCCGCAGTGGTCACGGCTGCTCCAGCGCAGCTTTGTCGAGCATAACCTGCTCGAGCTGTTCAGCCTGCTGGAGCGTCCGTTGCAACTGCCTGCGCAGGTGCTCGACTACCAGCGCCTGTTCGATGCCTGCAGCGTTGACGGTGCGGCCCTGGAATCCGCCGACCTGCCGTGCATCGCCACCGACCAGGGGCCCTGCTGGGTACTGGGCCTGCCTGCTGATAACGCTCGCCAGCCGCGGGCACTGCAACCCTGGACCCGGCGCCTGCAACAAACCTTGCGCGTGGTGCTTGGCGAAACCGAACTCAACCCTTTACAGCTGCGCCGCCTGGCCGAGGGCGACGTGCTGATGCTCACCGAGCAAAGCCGCCAGCTGGTGCTGGCAGGGCGCTGTATTGGTCAATTTATTTTTATCGAAGAAGGCCTGCATATGGAACTTACCCCTGAGGGTGTCACGTCCGACCTCACCGACTGCGCAGTGTCAGCGCTGCCGGTCAAGCTGCAATTCGTGCTCGCCGAGCTCACCCTGAGCATGGCGCAGCTCAATGACTTCATCGAGCGCCAGGTGTTGCCGCTGGGCCCCGAGGCGCTGCAGCAGGTCGAGGTGCGCGTCGGCGACCAATGCATCGCCATCGGCGAGCTGGTGCGCCTGGACGGGCGCCTGGGGCTTGAATTGCGCGAGGTTTATCGAGGCCCGGGCAATGAATGACGTTTCAATGATCGGGCTGCTGGCAGTGGCCTCGCTGCTGCCGTTCCTGATCGCCGCCGGCACCTGCTACATCAAGTTTTCAATTGTGTTTGTGATCGTGCGCAATGCCCTGGGCCTGCAACAGGTGCCCTCCAACATGACCCTCAATGCGGTGGCCTTGATGCTGGCCATCTTCGTCATGAGCCCGGTGGTGCAACAAGGCTATGACTACTACAAGGCCAACCAGGTCGAGTTCACCAGCATCGATGCGGTGGTGGCGTTTGCCGACAACGGCCTGGGCAGCTACCGCGACTACCTGATCCGCTATACCGACCCGGAGCTGGCGCAGTTCTTCGAGCGGGCCCAGCTTGCTCGCGAAAACGGGCAGGCGCCGGACCACGAGGTCGGCGAGGAGCTGGAACCCTCACTGTTCGCCCTGTTGCCGGCCTATGCCCTGAGCGAGATCAAGGCGGCGTTCAAGATCGGTTTCTACCTGTACCTGCCGTTTGTCATCGTCGACCTGGTGATCTCCAGCATCCTGCTGGCCCTGGGCATGATGATGATGAGCCCGGTGATCATTTCCGTGCCGATCAAGCTGGTGCTGTTTGTCGCGCTCGATGGCTGGTCGCTGCTTTCCACCGGCCTGATCGGGCAGTACCTGTCCGTGGCGCAATGAGTAACCACGATGAATGACCTGGTGTTTGCCGGCAATAAAACCCTGTACCTGATCCTGATCCTGGTGGCCTGGCCGATTATCGTCGCCACCCTGGTGGGCTTGCTGATCGGGCTGTTCCAGACCGTCACCCAGTTGCAGGAGCAAACCTTGCCGTTCGGCTTCAAGTTGCTCTCGGTGTCGATCTGCCTGTTTCTGTTGTCCGGCTGGTATGGCGAGACCTTGCTCGGTTTCAGTCGCGAAGTCATGCACCTGGCGTTGAAATAACCCTTTATGAATATCAGTCTGTTTGTCGATCTGCACGGCTGGCTGGCGGGGGCGGCGATCTGCTTTGCGCGCCTGGCGCCGATCTTTTTCATGTTGCCGTTTCTCAACAGCCGGGCGCTGACCGGGGCGCCGCGTAACGCGGTGATCGTGCTGGTCGGCATGGCGTTGTGGCCCTACACCGCCGACACCCTGCCACGCCTCGATTCGCTCGGCTTCTATGGCTTGCTGCTGCGCGAGGCGGGGGTGGGAGTGATTCTCGGTTGCCTGTTGTCCTGGCCGTTCTGGGTGCTGCATGGCATGGGCAACCTGATCGACAACCAGCGCGGTGCGATGCTCAGCAGCACCGTGGACCCGGCCAACGGCGACGACACCTCGGAGCTGGCCAACTTCCTGCAGATGTTCGCCGCGGTGATCTACCTCGAGGCCGGAGGCATGGGCCTGGTGGTGGAGACCCTGGGCCGCAGCTACCAGCTGTGCTCGCCGCTGCACGGCTGCCAATTGAGCGTGCAGCCGCTGCTCGGCCTGCTCGATCCACTGGTCAGCAAGACCCTGATCATCAGCGCGCCGGTGGTGGCCACGCTGTTGCTGTCCGAAGCCTTGCTGGGCCTGCTTGCGCGCTTCGCCCCGCAGATGAACGCCTTCTCGATGTCGCTGACGGTCAAGGGCGCCATCGCCTTGCTGGTGTTGTTGCTGTACTTCGGCGCGCACCTGCCGTCCGAGATCCAGCGCATGGGCCAGGACAAGCCGGCACAGCTGGTCGACTGGTTTATCCAGCCCGTGGCGCGCTGAAATGTCCAGTGCCTCGAAAACCGAAAAGCCGACGCCGAAAAAACGCCGCGACGCCGCCAAGAAAGGCCAGACGTTCAAGGCCAAGGACCTGTCCACCAGTTGCCTGATGCTCTGTGGCCTGATCTACCTCGCCGGCAATGGCCTGCTGCTGCAGGTGATGGAAGTGTACCGGCGCATTCTCGCCGCCGGTTTCGCCGCCGACCCGCAGCACTACGCCGCCGCGCTTGGGGTGTTGATGCTCAAGATCATCCTGCCGCTGATTGCCGTGTGCTTCCTCGCCAGTGCCGTGCCGACCTTGTTGACCACCGGCATGGCGATCGCCAGCGAAGCGCTGAAAATCAACTTCGGCGCCCTGAACCCGATCAATGGCTTCAAGAAACTGTTCAGCCTGCGCACGCTCAAGGACACCGTCAAGTCGCTGTTGTACCTGGGCTGTTTTGTCATCGCCTTCTGGGTGGTGTGGCGGACCCAGCGCCACCTGCTGTTCGCGCAACTCTACGCCACGCCCATCGACCTGTTCCCGATCTGGGCGCACCTGTTGCTGGTGCTGCTGCTGACCTTTCTCGGTTGCATCCTGCTGATCCTGATTCTCGATGCCTTGTGCGAGTACTGGCTGTACATCAAGGACCTGAAGATGGACAAGCAGGCGGTCAAGCGCGAGCAAAAGGAGCAGGACGGCAACCCGGACATCAAGGGCCGGCGCCGTGACCTGCACATGGAGTTGCTGTCCGAACAGGTCAAGTCCGACATCCGCGGTTCGCGGGTGATCGTCGCCAACCCGACCCACATCGCCGTCGGCATCTACTTCCAGCCCGAAGTCACCATCATGCCGTTTATCTCGCTGCTGGAAACCAACCAGCGCGCCCTGGCGGTGCGCAAGTACGCCGCCGAAGTCGGCGTGCCGGTGATCACCGACGTGGCCCTGGCCCGGCGCATCTTCAAGACCCACCAGCGCTACACCTTCATCCAGTTGCAAGAAATCGAGAACGTCCTGCGCCTGCTGGTCTGGCTCGAGCAGGTCGAACAGGCCTGAAGCCTTTACCGCCGGCGCTGGCGGCCCGCCCGCAGCGCTCATGCAAATGTAAGTACTTATGAGCGCTTTTTGGCGGCTGTCTTTTCATTCAATCGGCTTAATAGCCGGGTCAGCACCGCTGACGAAACATTCAGGAGTGAGTTACCCCATGAGTCGTCGTAAACAGACGGAACAGGAAGAAGACCGGGTCGCCGAGCAGGTGATGCAGGCCGTGCTTGACGGCACGCCGCTCAAGGACATTCGCGGCGTCAGCAGCGAGCAGATGGACAGCCTGTATGCCTTTGCCTACGAGTTCTACGAGCAGGGCCGGCTGGACGATGCCGAACGTTTTTTTCATTTCCTGTGCATCTATGACTTCTACAACCCGCAGTACTGGATGGGCTTGGCCGCGGTGCATCAACTCAAGCAGAACTACCAGAAGGCAATCGACCTTTACGCCGTCGCCTTCGCCCAGGGCAAAAACGACTATCGGCCCATGCTCTACACCGGCCAGTGCCAGTTGGCACTGGGCCGTCCCGGTAAAGCCAAGCTGTGTTTCGAATACGTCATGGAGCGAGTTCAGGAGCCAGGCTTTCGCGAGCAGGCCCAGGCCTACCTGGCGGCGTTGAGCGACGTCGAAGCCGACCACACAGAGGAACAGTTGTAATGAGCATTGATCCGTTAGCCAAGATTGCCCGGGCGTCCCGCCAGGCCGAGCATGCCGTTTATGCCGACGCCGTCGGCAAAGCCGCCAATACCCGGGAGTTTCAGCGTATCGCCGATAGCGCCTGGATTGGCGTGCAGAGCGTCAACTACCGGCAGCCTGGCGACAGTGAACCGATCCCCGGAAAGCCGGTGCTGCAGGAGCCAACAGTGGAGCTCAGGGGGGGAGCCCGCAAGAATTTGGACACCTTTACCTTGCTGATGGCCTCCATTTTAGCCCGGCTTGGGAAGATCCAAAGCGATAAGCTCCAAAGTAGCCTGGAAATTTTGAAGATGACCGCCAGCGCGGCGGCCGCAGCTAATGTCGAGTTGTCGGAAAAATACCTGGCCGCCGTGGCAGCGCTGGAGGGGGCTCTGGCTGCAGCTGGCGTTGCAACGCAAAACCTGGTGGACGCCAAGGCCACGCTGAGCAGCGCGCAAAAGCAATTGCAGCAGGCAGAGCAAACGCTGGCCAATACGCCGCGTGACTCACCCGAGTACGCCAGGGCGTTGATTGCCCGAGACATGGCCCAGCTAAAAGTCACCGGCGCAACGCAAGGCCTCGCCAAGGCGGAAGCGGCCAGCCTGGCGGCTATTGACCGCGTGGCCCAGGCCACCAGAAACGTCGAGGCGCTGGCCGTGCAGGCAGAAGAAAAAATGGGTCAGCCCGATCCGGCTGTGATCGACGGCATGAAACGTCAGTTGAACGCGGCGGCGACCCAGATTGAATTGATGATGAAACTTGCCGAATTGATGGGCAGCAGCGCCGAAACCAAGCTTGAAAACGAGCTGGAACTGTCGCGCACCATGCAGGCCGCCCGGCAGCAGTACCTCGAGAAAGAGTCCGAGAAGTACCTGGAGCAGGTGCGCAAGGCCGAAGCCTCCAGCAAGGCCATGGGCTGCATCGGCAAGATCCTCGGGGCAGTGCTGACGGTGGCCAGTATCGTCGGGGCCGCCTTCACCGGCGGCGCCAGCCTGGTGCTGGCCGGGGTCGGTATCGCCCTGATGGGCGCGGACATGATCGGCAAGGCGATAACCGGTGTTTCCTTCATGGAAAAGGCCACCCAGCCGCTGATGGACAAGGTGTTGGGGCCGATGATCCAGGCCATTGGCAAGAGCATTGGCGACGTCCTCAAGAAAATGGGCGTAGACGCGCAAACGGCGGAGATGGCCGGGAACATCCTCGGCGCCATTGTCGGTGCCGTGGCCATGGTCGCGATGATGGTCGTGGTGGTGGCCGTGGGCAAGGGCGCAGGTGCCCGGGTCGCCAGCAGCAGCCTGGGCAAAATGCTCGGCAAGATGGCCAGCAAGATGGCCCCGGACATGCTCAAGCAGGCCGCCCGTTCGTTGAGCAAGGGCGTATCCAGTGGCCTGACCAAAATGCGCACCCAAGTCGGCCTCAAGTCCGACGCTCAATCCACGGCCATGTACAGCAGTCGAGCCGGTGCGGGCGTGGCGGGTATCGAAGCCGGTGGCGTGGTGGCCGAGTCCGCCATGGGGGTCAAGTCGGGCATGCACCAGAAAGAAGCCGCCACGCATCTTGCCGAGGCGCAAATGACCATGTCGATTTCCGAAGCGCTCAAGGCCTGGATCAATGAACTGGTTCAAGCCTTCGGCGAGAAGATCAAGTCGGCGGATCAGGTTCGCAAGAACTCCCTGACGATTCAGGACAACACCCAAAGCACTGCGCTGAACATGGCGCGCAATATCTGATTCCTATCTATCGAGAACATCACTATGGCTGATTTAACCATCAATGCAGCACCGGTCACTCGCTACCACCCCATCGATACCCAGGCCCTTGGCAAAACGGTCGTTGATAGCAAACAAGCCATGTCCACGGGCAGTGTCGGCTTGCCCCTGGATGCCCAGGTGCTGCCGGCTGGTACGACAACGATCCCGCCCGGGTACACGGTTCAACAAATTGAAGACATTATCGACAAGCTCGAAGCCCTCGTTGAAAAAGCGCTACAGGCTCGCGACGATGCCGTGAAGTCCTCGCCGGCGTTCGACCCAGGCGAATTGGATAAACATATACTGGTGCTGTTGACGGCCATCAAAGCGCTGAAAGTAGCGCTTCAGGCCAGTGCTGCCATGAGTGGCACGTTCACCCAGATCGCTTTCAAGGCCGCCCAAGCTCAAGGCGTGGCCATCAAGGCTGGCGGTGAAGCGGCCAGGAGTGCAGCCCTCGGCGGTGCGGTGGGGGCGGGTGCGATGGCGATAGGCGGTGCGGGCACACAGATCCGTGGGCATCAGATGCAGCACACGGATATCAAAACCAACAAAATCAAAGCCGCCACGCTCAATTCGCAGGTGCAGGAAATGAGGGCGGAGCTGAAACAAATCCCGTTCCAAAAAATCGAGTCTTCGCCGACAAAATTGGCAATTAACAGAAACGGGAATGAACTGGACGCGGTTCAATTGAAAAATAACGAGGGCAAGCTATTTGCTGAAGAGCGTGCGGTGCTGGAGTTGGAAATTCGCAACACTGCGGTGAAAGCCAAGGATGCAGGCAATGCCAGTGCGTTGAATCAAAAGGCCATAAACTCCAGGCAGGTGGTGGGTTCAACCTTGAGCTCAATGTCCCATATCGTTAGCTCCGCCGTAACCTCCACTCTTCGCGTGGAAGAGTCAATCCAGCAGCAAAAAGGGGTGCTGCACCAGGCCGAACATAACGTCAATAAATCGGTCAGCGACGCGGCGAACCAGGTGGTCAGCGAGGACACCGCCATGCTGGCCAAGCAACTCGAGATACTGGGGCAAGTCATCGAGAGCCATCAATCGACCATCAATACCATCGCCAATGCGCGCGCCTGACCTGGAGTTTGATTATGCAGATACTCACCCACACCGGCGGGGCCTACACCAAGTCTATTGATGCGCAAACGCGCCTGGCGCCAGCCGCCGATGGTCAGGAGCAGGGCGATGCGCTGGAGAAGCACCAGCACCGCCAAATCCCGGCACAGGTGCTGCTTACACTCAAGGGCCTGGCCGAGCGCCATCAACGCAGCGCCGCCGCGGTCCAGGCCTTCGCGCGCAATGGCACGCCGCAGCAACTGCAAGACGTAGCCGACAGTGCCGTTGCCGTGGGGCAGCAGGCTCACCTGCTCGAAGCCAGCTTGCGCGAGTTCGCCGTGTTCGGGTTTGTCGATACCCGCGATGCGCGCATGTTTGCTGGCGACACATTGGCGCAGTTACGCACGCTAGAGGCACCGGCGCCCCTGACTCAGGAGATCTCGAGTCAGGAGAGTAGCGTTCCCGATTTTTTTGACCAGTTGCAGGCTTTGATTGGTCAGATTCGCGGCGAGTATCTGGCTGTTTATGAAGAACTGTTGAAAAAGTATTCGGACTTCTACAAGGAGTTCAATGAAAAAATCATGGCGGAAATGAGCAAGTGGATAGGCACTCAAGCGGACGGTAAGCGAATCGTCCTGAATCGTAAGTTTCTTGAAGCAGTCAACGAATTACTGACGAATTACAAGGCTCATCCGGCCGGAACGCTTTTCCCAATTCCCGATAAGGACGGCAACAGGCCGGTGGCGACACAAGCCGAAGCAAAAAGTTGGGCGAAAGCCATGGGAATGGGCGAAAACTCGCCGAACGTCGTGGAGCTTCCAGACGGAGGCGGGTTTATTGTGAAAATGGACCTCTCGCCATTGCAGACGATGGCTGATCAATTGACCGAAGTATTTAAGAGTGGGAATTACGATGAGTTTGGAGACTTCAAGGTCAATCTCGACTCCGCCAAATTCCAGGCTTGGCAAACCGGCTTCAACAGCCTGGAGGGTGACTTGAAAAACCAGTTGCAAGTATTCACCACCAAATACGGCAACGCAAACTCCTACCACGAAAACTTCAACAAGATTCTCTCCTCTCAACTAAGCCAGTACGCAGAAATGCTCAAGGCTATTGTCAGCGGGATATCCTGATATGAACTCGATTAATCAGGCCTTACCTGCGACTTCTAATGTTGCTACCGGTCGTCATAGCGCCGCAATGTTGATGGGTAGCGATCTGAGGGGGGGCGCGAAATATTGATGCGAGCATGGGACAGATTAACTCTGTTCCTGTCCCTATTACGGGAAACAATTCCAGAGCAGCGGAATCGCTAAAGGCTATCCAACATTATTTACCGCCTGATAAGGCGCAAGATTTTCTGGCAACAAACACTCCAGAGACCAGAGCGTTGATTGGGTGGGTCAAAACTCATGTTACTTTTTTAAATAATAAGGAACTCCTGGTTGAAGGTTCGCCTCTGCGCAAAAAATTTGTAGAATTGGACGCGCAGCTAAAAAAATTCATAAAAGGCTATTATGAAAAAGGCGGCAAAGTTTTTACTGTGAATAATAATTTAAAACATTATTCTAGCTATAAAGCAGGTCGCGATTACGTCAAAAGGCTTGACGCGTTTATTAAACAGTGTCCAGAAATTTATGCAGCTGCCAAGGGGGAGGTCTACATCAATAGCTTGGCCCGTGGTCTCCCGGAAGCGGTGAACGCGCGTACGGGAGGAGAGCTTTCATCGCAGTCGGCAATGGATGTCAGCCTAGGCGGCAATTCTTCCAGCGCGGCAAACAGCGCATTATTTGCGCAGCAGCAACGCCATCAGCAAGTGGGTGACAGTGAATCCTTGGATAACTATCGCGACTCATGCCATTCGCTACTCGATCTTTCAATGCGACAAACTATCGACAAGGGAGGCGCGCGCGAGCGCCGAAGCAGTCAGCCCGCTGACGCGTTTCTGCAACCGGCACCAGGCGGCAATATCAGCAGTAGTCGCAGCGAAGGTGGCAAAGTAGAGCTAACTCTAGGTGATATCGGTCAAAGCGATAAAGTTCTCTCCAATGCCAACGAGGCGCTTAAAATTTTTGCGCAACAGGTGGAGCAAGAGAGGCAAGCGTATCTGGGCATTATCAGGGACCTGCTTACAGTGGTGCGCAATCTCCAAAACGCCGGGCACTGTGCTCATGTTCTGCATGACATTACGCCTGCACCGCATGTTCTACAGGCAGATGCAGAGACTGGCCAAATAACGACTGAGCAACAAGTATCGTCTGCGGCCACTGCCGAGCAGTCGGCGGGTCCGGTTGTTAGGGTTAATGTCGAGGACATGTCTGCACAGGAGGCCACCAACGTTGTAACAATGGGCACACAGCAGTTGGCTACGCAGCCAGGAATTGTTTTTTCAGAATCGGTAGAAACTGATTCAGATGCGGATTTCAGCGTAGCAGTTCCTTTACATCGGCCCCCAACGCCCCCGCCGCTGCCCCCTGGATTACATATAGTAGATCGGCGTGCATTGGCTATGTTCTCCGCCCCGGAGTCAGCGAGGAATTTCACGGAAGCAGCCCAGGGGATGAGTGCGCGGGCCACTAATGCGAGGCCGAGCAGGGTTGACTCGTTTTCTACGGTTTCTAATAGGGATGCTGTCCGTGGCGAGAATAATGATCTGGTCGAAAACCGAGCGCGGCGCCCGAGCCGGTCGGAATCCGTTTCCTCAATCGGCTCAGACTCTTCCACGCAAACGGATTCGCTCGATGCCGGTCTTTCCCGCGACGTTAGGGATGACCCGGTGTCGCCGCAGGACGTCATAGACCTTCGCGCGCCTGTTACCAGCGCTAGGCGGGTATCATATGATATCAAGATTAAAAACATGCCTGCTCAAGCGCCGTTTCTCGCCAGTCAGATATCAATCCGGAAGCAAGGCGAAATGAGCTCGGCAGAGGCTGCCTTTTATGCGCAAATGGCTAGTGGTATTCA
>Ga0302169_10000170_pt1 | contig 21377 bp, 16 predicted proteins | sample I_Fen_N1_3_FD_193493 | JGI IMG/M metagenome (GOLD analysis project Ga0302169, IMG submission 193493) | Peat permafrost microbial communities from Stordalen Mire near Abisko, Sweden - I_Fen_N1_3 | ecosystem: Environmental > Terrestrial > Soil > Wetlands > Permafrost | place: Sweden: Abisko...
GTACCAGCCTTTCCCCGTAATATTCTTGCTGGCCATTGTTCTCATATGGCTGCTCACGTCAAGTGTGCTGACTCTGCCAGGACTCCAGATGAATCGTAATGACCTGCGTCGTGTCGACCTGAACCTGTTAATCGTATTCGAAACATTGATGCACGAGCGCAGTGTGACCCGCGCTGCGGAGAAACTGTTCCTCGGTCAGCCGGCCATCAGTGCGGCGCTCTCGCGGCTGCGCGGGCTGTTTGATGATCCGTTGTTTGTGCGCACCGGCCGCAGCATGGAGCCGTCCGCGCGGGCCGTGGAGATCTTCGCCCTGCTGTCGCCGGCACTGGATTCGATTTCCACGGCGGTCAGCCGTGCGGCCGATTTCGATCCGGCCACCAGTACTGCGGTGTTTCGCATCGGGCTGTCGGACGATGTCGAGTTCGCCCTGCTTCCGATGCTGCTCAAGCGCCTGCGTGCCGAATCACCGGGGATCGTGCTGGTGGTGCGCCGGGTCAACTACATCCTGATGCCGGGTTTGCTGGCATCCGGCGAAATTTCCATCGGTGTCAGCTACACCACCGACCTGCCGGCGAACGCCAAGCGCAAAGTGCTGCGCCGCAGCCAGCCCAAGCTACTGCGTGCCGACACCGTGCCAGGGCCGCTGAGCCTGGATGATTATTGCGCGCGCCCCCATGCGCTGGTCTCGTTCGCCGGTGACCTCAGCGGTTTCATCGATGAGGAACTGGAGAAACTCGGGCGCAAACGTCATGTGGTACTCGCCGTCCCGCAGTTCAACGGCTTGAGCACCCTCCTCGCCGGTACCGATATTGTCGCGACCGTGCCGGACTATACGGCCGACGCACTGACCGCAGCGGGCGGTGTGCGGGCCGAAGATCCGCCGCTGCCGGTGCGCAGCTTCGAGTTGCACATGGCGTGGCGCGGGTCGCAGGACAATGATCCGGGTGAGCGCTGGTTGCGCTCGCGGATTCAGATGTTTTTTGGGGATCCGGATAGTCTGTAACGGAAGTCCACCAAGCTCAAAAAAACTATTTAATGACAGAAGGTTAACGACATATACCGGACATCAAGAAGGCCTAAGACGAACCGATGGTCGTCGGCGTTCAGCCAGAAGACGAAAACGCAGAGCCATTGGCACGCGCGAACCTGCAATCACCGTCCGGGGCACGCATCATCTGGCTGCCCAAGCGCTTCGGGCACTTCTCTATCGATATCCTGGAAAACAAGGCGCCGGAGGCATTTGTCGAGACTGCATTTGCCTGGGAGATGCCGCGGTGAACGTCCGATTTCGGCCAATCCGGTGCGCCCGGATCGACCTCGGTATCTACCGCCACATCACCCACAGCTATCGATCATGTGTTGGACGGTGATTGCGGAGTATCGGGATTGAGTTGCTGGCGTCTGAATTGTCCGGGGGGCTGTCCATGTATTTGTCGAAAGCGCCGGGAGAAATAAGCCTCGTCAGCGAAGCCGCACAACCTCGCCACCTCCCCCACGGGTCGTGTTCCATTCAGTAAATAATTGCGCGCCGCGTGCATCCTGCGCTCGAGCACCAGCTCAGTGAAGGTCTTGCCGATTTCCTTGCGCAACCAGTGCGTCAGATAGGTCGGAGACAGGTAAGTCGCAGCAGCCACCTTGATCAGGTTGAGGTCGGGGTCGGCGATGTTCTTGCGCAAGTATTCCGACATCCTGCCCAGCGCATCGCGTCGGCTGACTTCGGCGGCATTCTCTTCGGCCAACCGTTTGAGCGGCTCGGCATACAAGGCACAAACACTCCCCACCAGTTGCAGCAACAACCCCTTGAGCATCTCGCGGGTGCCAAACTGACGGTTCTCATCCAGGACTCGCATCTGTTCGATCAGGGCACAGACTTTGTTGAAATCCTCATCGGCCAGTATGAAATCCAGATGTTCCTGGAAACGGAACGGTGACAACTCCGGGGCCAGCAGAATCGAGACTTCCTCCAGGTCCATTGGGTCGCACTGCAAATGCGGCAGCAGGAAGGTCTGGGAAAAATTGATCACCATGAAATTGCCGTCGGCCGGATGCGGAATCACGTGCACGCGATGCGGCAGGATGAAGGCCAGGGTATTGCGTGGAAACGGACGTTCGACGTTGCCAATGTGCTGCACGGTATCGCCACCGAGGTTGACCTGGATCTGGAAGTACTCGTGGCGATGCGGACTGGTTTCGGCGCGCCGTCCCTTTTTGTCGCGGATGTAGAAATCCGTCAATTCGCTGCGTTGCTGCATGACGTAGGTGGGTACTCGACTCGGTGACGACATTTCCTGAAGATCCTCGACAGGTAAGTGGACAGGTTGTCGTCGCGTCGCGATGCAGGCGGCGACCGCGGTGATTGTGCAGGCAGGCACCGCTGGCTTCAACACGTCATAGGATGACATTGGAATACAGGCAATTAATTGTATCCGTGAGTGATGTGTCGTCTGTCCAAAAAACCATGAGCACACAAAAAATATTAATTATTTAAAAACAATAACTTATTAAACATATGAGGCGGAACGGTGGAAATGAGCTGATTTGATTTTTCTTGGACACCTGCATTAATCGCTGTTTTGAGGAGAAAAAACGATCTAACGCCTCCATTGATTTAGAGAGGTTGTACGACCACTGTGACAGGCAATGCAGCCGACTCTTCCAAAAACAATCAAAAGGTGCGCACGTGATGAACCTGTTTTTCTCCCTCGCCAACCCTCCCCCGACCGAACCTGTCCGAAGGCGTATCTGAGCGCCTGACAGCGGCTGTCCGCGCCTCTTGTTCAAGTAGCGATTGCTCTGCCCCGACACTGGGGGCATCGGCTTCGGCTGCGCGCGAACATCTCGATTCTTCTAACAATAAAAAAGGTCTACTCATGTCGAACTCGCCAACCTCCCCGTCCACCGCGCCGTCGGTGAGTGCCGGTGCCCGTGACGCCCTGTTGCCTCAGCGACTGCCAACGCGTCGGCGCTGGTTCATGCTGTCATTGCTGCTGATTGCGACCATCATCAACTACATCGACCGCGTAAACATCTCGATTGCCGCGCCGTTCATGGCCAAGGACCTGGGCCTGGACAAAATCGAAATGGGCCTGATTTTTTCCGCGTTTGCCTGGACCTACGCACTCGCCTTGGTGCCTGCCGGGTTCATTGCCGATCGCTTCGGTTCCCGGTTCACTTATGGGGTGTCGCTGATCAGTTGGTCGACGGTCACCGTGTGCCAAGGCTTTGCCACAGGATTCGCTTCGCTGTTCGGGCTGCGCCTGGCCGTCGGTGCCATGGAAGCCCCAGCGTTTCCGGCCAACAGCCGTGCGGTGACGGTATGGTTCCCGGCCCGCGAACGGGGCCTGGCCAGCAGCATTTACGTGTGCGGCCAATATCTGGGTACGGCTCTGTTTACCGGCGTGCTGTTATGGCTGGCCACGACCTATGACTGGCGCCATGTGTTCTACAGCACCGGGATACTCGGCATTGTGTTCGGTGTGATCTCGCTCTGCTTGTACCGCGATCCGCTGAGTTGCAAGAACGTCAGCCAGGAAGAACTGAAGTACATCGAAGCCGGGGGTGGACTGGTCAAGAGCAGTCAGGAGCGTACCCGGTTCAACTGGCGGCAGATCGCCGAGCTGTTCAGCTATCGGCAGATCTGGGCGATTTGCATCGGCAAGTTCGCCAGCACCTCGGCGTTATACTTTTTCCTGACGTGGTTCCCGACGTACCTGATCGAAGAACGCAAGCTGACCATGATCAAGGCCGGGATCTTCGCGGTGCTGCCGTTCGTGGGTGCAACGGTCGGCATTCTGCTGGCCGGCATCGTCTCCGACTTGCTGATACGCCGTGGTTACTCAATGTCCTTCGCTCGCAAGTTGCCATTGGTGGTCGGATCAATGCTGGGTATGTCGATTGTGCTGGTGAATTTCACCGACTCGAACGTGATCTGCATTGCCGTGCTGACCATGGCCTTCTTCGCCCAGGGAATCGCTTCGTCGTCGTGGGCGGCCGTATCGGAAGTCGCGCCCAAGGAACTGATCGGCCTGACCGGCGGGGTCACCAGCCTGGCCGCCAACATCGGCGGGATCGTCACCCCGATCGTGATTGGCAGCATTGTCCACGCAACCGGCTCGTTTGCCTACGCCTTCTGGTTCATTGGTGGCGTGGCGTTGATGGGCACCTTGTCCTATTCGTTGCTGCTCGGTCGCCTGTATCGCATCGAACTCAAGGCGCGTTGAGCCAAGAAACCGTTTTTCTCCAACACGAGGCGGCTTTCGTCCAACTTTGCAAAAGATTGCCGCCGTACGCTGACGCTTCAAACAGGACGACTACAAAAATGACGATGACCGAGTACGTGTTTACCCCGGATCTGCCCGTGACCTTGCCGGTTGCCGGCAGCCAGCAGCGCTTTCCCGTTGGCCGGGTATTTTGCGTCGGCCGCAACTACCCGTGGCCAGACACCCAGGGCCAGTCCCGCCAGCCGCCAGTGTTCTTCATGAAACCGGCGAGCAACGTGGTGGATGCGGCGGGTGAAGTGACTGTCCCGCCGTTGACCGAAGAGTTTGTCCACGAAATCGAATTGGTCGTGGCCATTGGTGAAGGCGGCGCCAATATTCCGGAGAGTCAGGCGTTGGCCTATGTCTGGGGCTATGCCGTCGGTCTTGATCTGACCCGTCGTGATGTCCAGCGCGCGGCCAAAAGCAATGGTTTGCCGTGGGAGGGTGCCAAGGTGTTCGACGGCGCCGCGCCAATGACCGCCATCGTGCCAGTGACTCGCGCCGGACACCCGGACGGCGATTTGTGGCTGAACGTCAACGGCGAAGAGCGCCAGCGCGACAGCCTCGACAGCCAGATCTGGTCGGTCAGTGAAATCATCAGCCGCATCTCGCAATCGGTAGCGCTCCGGGCCGGTGACTTGATCATGACCGGCAGCCCGGCAGGCGTCGACGTGCTGCAACCAGGCGACGTCATCAACGCCGGGATCGACGGCATCGGCCAACTGGAAATGCGCGTCGGTCAGCGACCTTGAACCCGGCACACGCCCTCGTGAATTGAGAAAGGAGATAACAACATGAACTGTCCTTTGAAAGTGGCCCTGGTCACCGGCGCCGGTAGCGGAATCGGCCGCGCCGTGGCCCTGGCCCTGATGGCAGACGGATTCACCCTGGTATTGGCCGGACGCCGGCCAGAGCCATTGCAGGCATTGGTCGAACTGGCGCAGAGCGAGGGACACGAAGCATTGGCGGTGCCTACTGACGTGCGCGACCCGGCCAGTGTCGATGCGCTGTTTGCCACCATCACCGAGGTATTCGAACGCCTCGACGTGGTGTTCAACAACGCCGGGGTCAACGCCCCTGCGGTGCCGTTGGATGAGCTGACGTTCGAGCAGTGGCGAAACGTGATCGACACCAACCTCAACGGCGTTTTCCTCTGCGCCCGTGGTGCCTTCGGGTTGATGCGCCGGCAACAGCCACAGGGCGGACGCATCATCAATAACGGCTCGATTTCCGCGCATACCCCACGCCCCTTCAGCAGCGCCTATACCGCCAGCAAACACGCGGTGCTGGGGCTGACCAAATCCCTGGCCCTGGACGGCCGGGAATTCAACATCGCCTGCAGCCAGATCGACATCGGCAACGCCCTGACCGACATGTCGGTGCGCATGACCAAAGGCGTGCGCCAGGCCAACGGCACCATAGCCGTTGAGCCGATGGTGGACGTCAAGCATGTGGCCGATGCCGTGCGCTACATCGCCGGTCTGCCGCTGGAGGCGAACGTCCTGAACATGACCGTCATGGCCAGCGCCATGCCGTTTGCCGGTCGTGGTTAAACCGGCCTTTTTATTCCGCTACGCGAGGTTTACATGAAGCCAGAAGTCTTGCAGCTCAGCCCGATCCTGATCCCTGAAATCAACGCGCGGCTCGATGAGCTGTTTACCGTCAGACGCTACTTCCAACAGACCGACAAGCAGGCTTACTTGCAGGAACACGGCGCGAACATTCGCGGCGTGATCACCGGCGGCCATACCGGCATCAGCCAGGCGCTGATGGCGCAGTTACCCAAACTGGAAGTGGTGGCGGTCAATGGCGTCGGCACCGATGCGGTAGACCTGGCTTACGCCAGGGATCGCGGGATCCGCGTAACCGCGACCATTGGCGCGCTGACCGAAGACGTCGCCGACCTGGCCATCGGATTGTTGATTGCCGTGTGCCGGGGTCTGTGCACCAGTGATCGTTATGTGCGCTCGGGGCAATGGCCCCATAGCCCGGCACCGTTGGCCCCGCTGCCGTTGGCGCGTCAGGTGTCGGGCATGCGCATAGGGATCGTCGGCATGGGCCGGGTCGGCCGTGCAGTGGCGACCCGGGCCGCAGCGTTCGGTTGCGCGATCAGCTACACCGATTTGCAGCCGATGAGCGATGTGAACCACACTTTCATCGCCGATCTCAAGCAACTGGCCAGTAACAGTGATGCGCTGATTCTCGCGGCCGCTGCCGACAAGGCTGAAGCCATCATCAATGCCGAGGTGTTGCAGGCGCTGGGCAAGGACGGGTATCTGATCAACGTTGCGCGCGGCAAACTGGTCAACGAGGTCGATCTGGTGGCGGCGCTTGCCGCTGGTGAGATCGCCGGTGCGGCGCTGGATGTGTTTGTCGATGAACCGAATGTCCCCGAGACATTGTTCGGCAACGAGAACGTGGTACTGCAGCCCCATCGAGCGAGTGCGACGCTGCAGACCCGCACGCGAATGGGAGAGATGGTGGTGGCGAGCCTGGTGGACAGTTTCGCCGGGAGAATACCGCAGGGTTGCGTGACTGGCTGAAGGTTGGCCACCGAGGGGACGTTGCACGCCCTCGGTGGCTCGTTGAGGGCATTATCAATTTCGCAAGAAACCATTGTTTTTTTATCATTTTCAAGTGAGCGTTAGCGTTTTCGCGCCCCCTGAATTATCATTTTCGCGTACTATCCCCTTACAGTTATCATTTTTTAGCTCGCGTTAGGGGATTCGACCATGAAGGCAGGTTTCAAGGCACTCGTCGATCGCTACGGTATCGCGCTTGCACAACCCCTACGTGTCGAGTCGCTGATCGGTACGACACGGATGAGACGCGAGAGCAACGGACATGTCGAGAACAAGTACCCCGCCAGCTACCAGCCGGTGGACAATTTCGCCGGGCATTTCGAGTTTGGGCTCAAGTACGAAGAAATTCACCTTGAGTTTTTCGCCCGCCTGTTTGCGGCTGTTGGCCCAGAGCCCATCGAGGCCTGGTGCCGGCAAGCGCCCTTTGGGCAATATGCCCGCCGCAGCGGATTCCTGTACGAGTGGCTAACCGGACAGCGTCTGGATGTGCCGGATGTGACCAATGGCGGCTATGTCGATGCCGTTTCATCGCAGCAGTACCTGACCCGAGTCGAGCCACTGCGGATACGGCGCTGGCGCATCAACGATAATCTGCCCGGCGTGCCGCAGTTCTGCCCCCTGGTCCGCCGTACCGATACCGTACAGCAAGCGCTGCAATTTGACCTGGATGCAGCACTGCGCGAGCTGAACCAAACCTTTGGCGCCGACATCCTGGTGCGCACGGCCAGTTGGCTGACGTTCAAGGAGTCGCGTGCGAGCTTTCTGATCGAAAAAGAGGCAGATCAAGCCGACAGGATCCAGCGGTTTGCCCACGTGATCGCCAGGTACTGTGGCCATATCAAGGATCCATTGAGCAACGATAGCCTGCACACGTTGCAAGCCGGTATTTTGGGGCATGAGGCCTTCGGACTGGGCATGCGGCACTCGCCGGTCTTCGTAGGACAGGCGACCATGCGCGAGGATATCGTGCACTACATTGCACCGCCATTTGAGGTGCTGGCGCAACTGCTCGATGGCCTCAAAGCATTCGAGCTGGCAACACGGGGCGCCGAGCCGCTGGCCCGGGCAGCGGCAATCGCCTTCGCCTTTGTGTATATCCACCCCATGCGCGACGGCAATGGTCGGATCCATCGCTTCCTGATCAACGACACCCTGATCCGCGATAAGGCGGTGCCTGATGGCGTGATCCTGCCGGTGTCGGCCACCATCACGAGCTCGATCGATTTTCGGGCGCGCTACGATCGTACGCTGGAGGTGTTTTCGCGGCCATTCATGCAACGCTACGCAGCGTCCTATCGGTTTGGCGAACTCGTCGTCTACGAGGACGGCACCCCGAGCAACCTGGTCTTCGATGACTACGACGATGCGCAATTCGCATGGCGCTATCCCGATCTGACCGAACACGTCCTGTACACGGCAGAGGTCGTGGCGCATACGGTCCGTACCGAGATGGCCGATGAAGCCCGTGTGCTGGTGATTTTCCAGCGCGCCCAGGAGCGGCTCAAAGAGGTGCTGGAAATGCCGGATCAGGACGCGAACCGCATCATTCGCTCGCTCAAGGAAAATGGCTGGCAGGTATCTGGCAAATTGAAGAAAGCGTATCCGCAGCTGGACGACGCTCACCGGGCGGAACGTGTTGTGCAAGCCGTGCGCGGCGCCTTCGAAGAACGAGAAGTGGCGAGCGGCGAAGAGTGATCTTCACCCTCACATCGCTGCCTTTCACAACGCCAGGCGCCCTGGACCGAAAGCAGATCGAAGGTGACTGGGACAAGCGGCATCCGCTTGATGCGAAACCGCTCATCGCAGGTCCTCTTTGAGTCGAGGACGCTTGCTCAGAAGTCGACGGTGGCCGACAACTGCAAGGTCCGCGGATAACCCGGGGAGAAGGCGCCGTACGAAGCAACGCCCGACCAGTACTCACGATCGAACAGGTTCTGCACGGTGGCGCGGAACGTCGTCGGCCGGCCTTCGATCCTGGTGGCATAACGCGCGCCGGCATCAAAGCGGGTCCAGGAAGACAACTCCTGCGTATTGGCCTGATTGATGTATTGGCTGTCGGTATAAATGGCACCACCGGTCACAGTGAAGCCTTCAAGCCATGGTGTATCCCATTCGCCCCATAGGTTGGCTTGCACGTTCGGCACACCCACCGGTTTGTTGCCGCGGTTGGCCGCTGTCGCCGAATCGGTCAACTCGCCGTCAAGCACAGTCACCCCGCCCATCAAGCGCGTGCCCGGCGCGACTTCGCCGAACAGGCTCAACTCGACGCCGCGGTTGCGTTGTTCGGCCTGCACCGAGAACAGGTTGCCGGCGCCGATTTCACCACTGGGTTTCTCGATCTGGAACAACGCCAGGGTGGTCATGAACGTACCGTGCTCATACTTGACGCCGAGTTCATGCTGCTTCGATTCGTACGGCGCGAACGTCTCACCGGCGTTGGCCGCCGTGCCAGGTGCGATGTCGCCTTTGCTCAAGCCTTCGACATAATTGTAGTAGAGCGAGACATCTTCCCAAGGCTTGATCACCACGCCCACCAGTGGCGTCGTGGCGCTTTCGTTGTATTTCGAGCTGACCGAACCTGCGGCGTTGTAGTTGCGTGATTCGATGTCCTGGCGACGCACCCCGAGGGTCAACTGAAAGCGCTCATCAAGCATGGACAAGGTGTCAGTCAACGCGACGCCGGACAGATCCGATTCGGAAATGCGCAGCACCTTCGGCGAGTCGATGAATTGCCTGGGCGCATCGATCGGATGGTAAATGTTCGAACGGATTTGCGTGCCGTTGTTGATCCCGCGAGACAGCTCGTCCTGATACCGGGTCGCCATCAGCGTGGTCGTATGAGTGACCGGCCCTGTCGCGAACAAACCTCGTATGCCGACATCCGCGGTCGAGCGATCGACGTTGAATTTGTAGTAGCCGGGAATGTTGCTGGTGTCACCGGCTTCGTTGAGGATTTGCGGGACCTGGTCGGACAGTCGCTTGACGTCCGACTTGCCGCCCCCGGCATGGGCAAACACGGTGACCGTATCGCTCAGGTCATATTCGCCCCCCAGCAAGGCCGACTGCTCTTTGGTATCGGACCAGCCCCAGGCCTGCGGCAGGTTGGTGCGGCCATTCGGCGCCGAAGGCACATCAATGCCAGGTGCGATGGTGAAGGGTCGCGAGGCGCCCTCGTAGCTTTCTTTCTGACTGATGTAATCAAGGTTCAAGCGCAAGCGCTCGCCGCGATAATCGAGGGCAATGGCGCCGACACCCACGTCTCGATGCTGATCATCAATGGCCGTATCGCCGCCCTGCAGGTTGCCGTTGAAGCGCACGCCGAACTGGTTTTCCGAGCCGAAGCGGCGACTGAGATCCAGATGGCCGCCCACCTGGGAGTCTGAGGCGTAAGTGGTGGTAACCCGGGTCAGGTCTTCGTCGAGCGGGCGCTTGGGGACGATGTTGATCACTCCGCCAACGCCGCTGTTCGGTGAAATGCCATACATCAATGCGCCCGGCCCCTTGAGCACTTCGACACGCTCGGCGTAATCGGTGAATACCCGGTAGTTGGGCGCTACGCCGTACAGGCCGTCGAACGCGAGCTCACCCAGGTTGCCCTCGCCAATCGGGAAGCCTCGAATGAAAAACGAGTCGACGATACCGCCCGTCTGACCGGTAGAACGCACCGAAGGATCACGCTCCAGCGCATCGGCCACGGTCACTGTTTGCAGGTCGGCCAGGGTTTTGGCGGTGTAACTGGTGACACTGAAGGGTGTGTCCATCACATCCTTGTTGCCCATCATGCCAAGCCGCGCACCGCGCGCAACCTGGCCACCGGCTAGCACGTCCGGCAATGCAGTGGGGCCGTTGTAGCGGGCGTTGATGTTGGTGGTGTCGAGGGTCAGCGCATTTGTGCTGTCATCAGCCGGCGTTGCGGCGGGAATATTCAAGCTCTTGTCGGCGCCAACGTCTTGTTGCTCGGGGCTGGCGGCCCAGGTGTTGGCGCTTGCCGCGACCAATACAAAATTCAGCATGGCGGTACGAATGGCGAGTGCTGACACGCGCTCACCGCAAGGACGACTGACAACAGGCATGACGTGAGGATCCTTTTCAACAAGGGAAATGGTAATCACTCCTATTGCCAGTCGATCTGCGAAAAAGTATCACCCTCGGTAAAGTTTTTTTGATCCGGGCAAGCCAATGCTAGGCATACAGCCGTTCCAACGGGATCGCTACCATTGGCAACGCGGGGTCAAACGCGTGCCGGGTGGTCTTGTACGCAAAGCGCTCACCGCGAGCGATGGTGCTGAAAATCCGCGCAACGTCGAATGCCTGCCCGGTCTGCCAGTGCCGCACGCACACCCGCGGATCAGCGTAATCGAGCTGGATGCACGGCACTCGCTTCAAGCCCAATTGCAACGCCGCGTTGAGGCGGTGATTGCCATCCATGACGATGCCTTGCGAGCGCTCGACGATGATCGGCTCCAGCCAATGGCCGGCCCGGATAATCGACTCGCGCAGCCTCGCCACGTTGGCCGGGTCAACCTGCTCGGACTGCAGCACTTCGCACAGCGGCCGCAACGCAATCTGATAACCGTGTTCCATGGTTGATCTCCTGATTCGCCGGGGTTTCAGCAGGCATCAGCACGGGCAACCGGCGCGTACTGACTTGCCACATCGAGCAGGCGTTGGGCCTGTTCGATCAGCGGCAAGTCGACCATCTCGCCATCCACTTGCACCGCATGACTGCCCGTCGCCACCGCCCTCATCACCCGGTCCGCCCAAGCGAGTTGGCGCGAATCCGGCAGGAAGGCGCGCTGCACCGAAACGATTTGCGCAGGGTGGATGCACAGCTTGGCGCCGAACCCCAGCGAACGTGCGTAATGCGCGTCCCTGGTGACCACCGCCAAGTCGCTGATCGACGGCGTGACCCCGTCGATCGGTGCCGGCAAATCCGCCGTGCGCGAAGCCAGCACAATGCGGTTACGGGCAAGGAGAAACGCCTCGGGCGTCTGGCTGCAGTTGATATCGAGCGAAAAATCCAGCGAGCCGAACGCCAGCCGCGCCAGACCCGGAACCTGGGCAATCGAATCGACCTGTTGCAACCCCCTGGCGGTCTCGATGATCGCGACGATCTTGAGCCGCGATTGCCACTCGAGCAGGCGTTCGACCACCCGCGCCAAGGCGCCGGCGCATTCGACCTTGGGCAGGAAAATTCCGCTGCAACGCTCGGGATAGCGCATGTCGCCGAGCCAGGTCAGGTCCTGGCGAAACAGCGTGCTGCCGACGCTGTTGAGGCGGATGTAACGCTCGCAGCAAACCTTTGGAGTGCTCTGCTGCCATGCCCAGATGGCGGCGCGGGCGGCGGCTTTGCTATCAGGGTGAACGGCATCCTCAAGGTCGAGAATGATCGCGTCCGGCCCGGCCTCGACAGCTTTGGAAAACCGCTCGGGACGGTTGCCTGGCACGAACAGGTAGCTGATCGCGAGTGGGGTTTTGCGGCTGAGTCTATCGGATTGCATGGCGTTGCTCCTTGGCGTGAACCAATCGTGATTTCGAAAAAATTTCAGGCCCTGTCAGCGGCGGTTTTCGACGCCTGACCAAGCCTTCTCGCACCAGCCCTCAACGCCTTGTTGATCACGGTATTGAGGGCTTTTTTAATCTTGGGGCGAACGCCTCCTTGAGCGTGTAAATACACGTTCATGCGTTCGACTCGAGCAGGTCTTAATTCAGAAATATTTGAAAATCTTACTTGATAATCGTTCTCGTTCGCAATATTGTTCACGCCGCCAAGAGGAACTATCCTCGCTTTAAAGCACGCACTCAGTGCCACGGGAAGTACAGGTCAATGATGTCATTTGAGTGTCAATTACTGGGCACTTACAGGAGACTGACCACCCATTAGCGGCCAGTTGGCACATCCGTACAAACCCTGTGGAATGGGGTTCTCATGAAATTATCCTGCGAACCATTTATGACAATTCGCGTTACGGATTCAACTTCAAATTGCACCTGGCATCCGCCTCCGGTGCGTTTAAGCACTCGTATCTGACGAGTAAAAAAGACGAGATCAATCGATAACGTTTAGTTGTCGAACCATCAATGGCGACATTATTTTTGACGCCAGGGGCCAACCATGCTTAAAACAATTACACCGCCTGTTGAAAAGCAAAATAAAGTGCATCATCCGGACAGGCTAAAACCGCTGATCGACCCCGTTATTTCTACGCTTATCAATATCTTTCCAAGCACACTTACTGACTTGGTCAAACACCATGGTTCGCCATTGAATCTGGTTTGGCCCCATGCTTTTGAATTGAACACGAAGGCCCTGCAGGCCGTGTTGAAACAGTACAACGTGACTCACGCCATTTTCTACGGCGCCAAGGCCAACAAGTCCCAGAGCATGCTGAGCGCTGCGGCAAACTCGGGCATCGGCGTCGATGTGTCGAGCATCCACGAACTGGAAGCGGCGTTGCGGGCCGGTACCCCGGCGGCAAAAATCTGCGCCACGGGCCCGGCAAAAACAGCCATGTTTCATCAGGCGCTGGTCAATGCAGGCTCACTGATTTGCGTAGACTCGCTGGAGGAATTCGAGCACCTGAAAATCGTGATCGAATCGCGACCTGCCATCAAAAAAGCCAGAATTCTGCTGCGTTACAGGCCGAAAATCTGCCCAAAAAGCCGATTTGGAATGGGCCCGGACGACTTGCTTGAAGGCCTTCAACGGCTGACCAGGCAATCCGCGATTTTTCACTTCGAGGGTTTCCATTTCCATCTGGGCGGCTATGGATTCGAATCCCGCGCGCAGGCGTTCCGTGAGATAACGGCGTTTGTCGACGCAGCGCGGGAAATGGGTTTGAAGCCGCTGATGATCGACATCGGTGGAGGCCTGCCGATTCGTTATGTCGAGCCACAGGCCTACGCTCTTTTTTTACAAAACGAGAACAACCCCAGCCACTATTACAACCACTCGGTCCCCGACTCTTATTATCCTTATGGCAGTGACCTGACGGCACCTCAATGGTTGACGCTATTACTCGAAGCCGATCATTCGCCGGGACTGTCCATCGCCAATTACCTGAAACTTCAGAATATAACGCTGGCATTGGAACCCGGCCGAAGCCTGGTAGATCAAGCCGCTATTTCGGTGTTTCGCGTCACCCGTACGAAAAAACTCGCCGACAATAAAACCGTTGTCTTTGTCGAGGGCAGTAGCTTCAGCGCCTGCGAAACCTGGTTTTCTTCTGAATACCTGGTAGATCCAATACTGATCAGCACAAAAGAACTGCCAATTACCCCGACCCAGGCTTATATCGCAGGCCACAGCTGCCTGGACGATGACGTGATTACGCATCGACTTATCAACTTCGGCACCGCACCACAAACAGGCGATTTATTGATTTATGCCAATACCGCCGGTTATCAGATGGACTTGCTGGAGAACGAGTTTCATCGCCACCCCCTGCCCCGGCGGTTGGTGGCGACCTGTTGTACGGAAGGTAACTATGCGTTTTCACCTGACTACTGAATGGAACAGTTGAAATGATATTGAATAAAGTTTCGGATCTAATTGGCAATACGCCGATGCTGGGCATTGATATTCCGGATACCCACGCGCGTTTGTTGCTGAAAATTGAAAAGAACAACCCCGGTGGCAGCATCAAGGATCGCATGGCACGCAATATGGTGCTGGCGGCGCTCAAGTCCGGTCGCCTGAAACCCGGCGGCGTGGTCGTCGAATCGTCCTCCGGCAATACCGGGATTGGTCTGGCCATGGCCGCAGTCGAGTTTGGTTTGCACTTCATTGCGGTGGTCGATCATCACGCCGCGCAAGACAAGATCGCCGTGATGAAAGCACTGGGTGCCGACATTCGATTCGTCAAAGGCACCTATCGCGAAGATGAAGTCGCCGTGGTCGAGCGCCAACGACTCGCGTCGCAGCTGGCCAGCGAGATTCCCGGCGCCGTATTCATGAATCAATCCGACAACGCAGCCAATGCGGGCGGCTACAGTGACTTCGTTCGCGAAACCATCGCCCAGGCCGAAGGTGTCATTGGTGCCTACGTCGGCTGTGTCGGCACCGGCGGCTCGATCACCGGCATCGCCCGCGGCCTGAAGCTGCACAACCCCGACACCGTGACCGTCGCGGTGGAGCCGGCCGGCTCGATCGTCTTCGGCCATCCCGGCTATCCCTATTACCAGTCAGGCACCGGCACCCCGGCCGGTGACACTGTCGGCCTGGTGCTCGACTACAGCTGCATCGACCTGGGCGTGCAAGTCACCGATTCCCAGGCTTTCGAAACCGCTCGCTATATCGCCCGCCACCTCGCGCTATTGGTCGGGGGCTCGACCGGTGGTGCGATTTTCAAGGCACTGGAGTTGATCCACAAAGGCGTGCTGACCGGCAACGTCGTGGTGCCCATCGCCGACGGTGGCGAAAAATACCTGCATACGGTGTTCAACGATAAATGGCTGCAAGAGCGCGATCTGATCGATCCGGACATCGCACCACAACTGGATGCCTGGCTGGGCAAGACCCAATGGCTCGATCCCTTCTGCGCTCCGCTGCAATTGAGCGTCGCATGACCTATCCATCACACAGGAACGCCTCTCGATGAATCTGTTGAAAGTCGCCATCTGTGGTGGCGGCAGGACCGGCCATCTCAACGCCATCCTGTTTAAACAGCTGCCCAATGTTCAGGTCTCGATGCTCACCGGCAATCCGGAAATCGTCGAACAGCACGCCCGCCGCACGCCAATGCAGGCGTTGTTGCCCGACGGCTCGACTCTGGAGGCCCGACTGGATCGGGTGACCACCGATGCCAGAACAGCCGTTGAGGATGCCGACATCGTCATCATCACCGTGCCCGCCCATGCCCGAGCGCAAACCTTGCAGGCGATCGCGCCGCATCTGAGTGCAAGCAAACCGGTGTATATCGGTGCGATTCCGGGGTTCTGCGGTTTCGACTGGCTGGCCGAAGCCACCCTGCACAATCGCCCGAATCTGGTGATCTGGGGCATGAAGGACGTGCCGCATACCGCGTTCGAGCTGACGCCGGGACGCTCAATCAAAATGGGCGGCGGCAAGAGCCAGTTGTATGTGGCGGCCCATGCCAGGGAGTCGCAAGCATCGCGCCGACAGCTGCAGGAACTGCTGGCCATGCTGTATGGCCCCTGCGTGACGATGCTCGACAATTACCTGGAAATCACCCTGACACCGGGCAACCCGATCATGCACAGCTCGGTGATCTACGGACTGATCGGCCCCTACGGCCAGTGGCATCGCAAGATCTTTCCGCAGCGCATGTGCTGGTGGACCGAGTGCCCGGAATTGGGCGCCTACTTCCTCGAACGCATGGATCAGGAAAGCCAGCACTTGTGTGCGCTCATCAGCCAGCGCATGGGCATCGACCTGTCCTCGGTCAAATCGCTGAAACAGGAAATAGTCGAAGCCTACGGTGACCAGATCCGCGACCAGAGCAGCATGCTTTCGATTCTGCGCACCAACCAGGCCTACAACGACATCCTCGCGCCAATGGTGCCGGCCGACAACAACCGCGCCGGCTACGTGATCGAACGCGAGAGCCGCGCCTTCAATGAAGACGTCGCCTACGGCCTGGTCTTGCTGGTGGAAATGGCCAGGCGTCTGGAACTGAAGGTGCCTTACATCGAGGAAGTCTTGCAATGGAGCGTTGCCTACATGCAAGGCCTGCGCGATTCAGCACTCGACTACTTCCCAAGCCACTGGCCACGCACGGCAAACGCCGCCGCGTGATCTCTTTGTTTAATTATCACCGAGCAGACTGCTGATATGGATGACTTCAAGACACTGATCGCCTACTCGCGCAAAAACGCCATGCGACGCTTGATACGTTGCCTTTTTGCCGAAAACATCCTCGACCGTTCGGCCCTGAGCCTTGACGTCGAGGCACATCAGGCCACCTACCCGCTCAAGGGCGCCCGTGCTCACCTGTTTTTTTCCGACATCGCCAAGGGCCCGGCTGACACCGTGGTCAATGATGGGGACGTGGTGTTGTTGACCGATGACGGTGTGCGCCAGGTCATCACCAGCCATCAGGATATGCTGGATGTGCTGCGTGACAGCTTCGACTTCGAACCTACCGACGCAGGCGTCGCCGGCCTCAAGGCCGACATGGAAAACAGCCTGGTCAACGACGCCCACGCCCGCCAGCATCGCCAGCAATGGAATGCGCGCCTGGAGCAGGCAGCCAAGGCTCAAGGGCTCGACAGCTTTACCGATTACCTGCGCCAACATGCCAGTACCAGGGACGCCGCGATTCTTCTCGACCAGTGGGGTTCGCTGGAGGGCCACCCGTACTACCCGACATGGAAATCGCGCCCGGGCCTGAGCGATGCTGAAGTCGAGCAGTTGTCCCCCGAGTTCAACGCTCAAGTGCCACTGCGCATCGCCGCGTTACGCGCTGACAATGCGAAAAGCGAAAGCATGCCGCACGTGACCAGTTACCACGACTGGTTCGCCAGCCATTTCCCGGCGCAATGGGAACAATGGAAGGCCTCGCTCAACAGCAAAGGGCTGGATGAAAGCCAGTGGCTGCCACTGCCGATACACGCCTGGCACTTGCAGGCCTACGTGCTCAAGACGTTCGCGGCAGAAATCGAAGAAGGCATCCTGATCACCGACGGCCCGGACATTGCCAGCCTGCCGACCATGTCCTACCGCACGATGATGCCGGCGCTGGGCGAATGCGCGCCGCTGATCAAGCTGCCGATCGCCGTGTGGATGACCAGCGAGCTGCGTAGCCTGCAAGCCAAATCGATTCACATGGGGCCGCGCATCAGCGCGGTGATCACCAGGATTCTGCAAGCCGAAAACGGCTTTGAACAGCGCCTGGAAATTTTCCCGGAAGAAATCGGCGTGCGTTACAAGAATGCGATCACTCAGGACGATCATCCAGGCCGTCACCTGTCGGTGGTCTATCGCGCCAGCCAGCAAGCGTTCGAACGCCGCGACGATGGCCTGCCGATCACCGTGGCGTCATTGTTTACCCGTTTGCCTGGCAGTGGCCGTCCGTTGTTCACCGATCTGATCGAGCGTGATGGCGTCCGGGCCAATGCCGCTCAGGTTGAGAACTGGTTCCGCGAATACGCCAAAGTAGTCACCCATCCGGTGGTGGCGATCTATCTGCTGTATGGCATCGGCCTTGAAGCGCATCAGCAAAACACCATGGTGCTGTTCTCCCCCGACGGCACGGCCCGTAGCCTGCTGATCCGCGATTTCGGCGACGGCAGGACCTACGCACCGTTGCTCGAAGATCGAGGCTACAGCCTGCAACCGCATGTGCAGCCGGGTATTCTGCCGACGGTGTTCTCGGGCGACATCGAGCCGGTACGCATGTTCGTACTCGACGCGGCGTTCCTCACGCATCTGCACGAAATGGCCCTGTGGCTGACCAGGGAGTACGGGCTGAACAACACACGGCTGTGGGAGGTTTTGCGCGAAGAGACCGACCTTGCCTTCGAGGCCGTGCGCGACCGTGTCTCGCCAACGCTGTGGGAAGCCGAACACAAGGCGTTCGTGGAAGATCCATGGCCAACCCGATCGTTGTTGCGCATGCACTTGATGCAGTACTCCAACTATCGTTTGCAACACACCCTGACCAACCCGCTCGCCAGCGTATAACCGAGGCTGACTCATGTCCCATGCAGGTGTCATCCAGGGTTCGAGAGTAAGAATCCTGATTTATCTTCTATTTGCGATCCAGCTGGTATCGATGGGCGCCATGGAAATGAGCGGGCCGTTCTGGCCTGTCCACCTGCGTGGGCTGACCACCTCGGAGTCGGTGTTCAGCTTCGCCAGCATCGCCGTATACGTCGGGCCGATGCTGGGCATTATTCTGACCAGCGCATTCTGGGGCCGTATCGGCGATCGCCATGGCCACAAGTTGATGATGATCCGCGCCCTCGCCGGATTGTCGTTAACCCAGCTTGGGCTGGCCCTGTTCAGTGACATCTGGATCATTCTGGTCCTGCGTTTCCTGCAAGGTGCCTTCGCCGGGTACATCGCCCCGGCACAGGCTTATGGCGTCAGTATTGAAGCGCCTTCGCGGCGGGCGCGGCTGTTCGCCATCCTGCAAATTTCCACCAACGTCGGCTCGTTGCTCGGCGCGGTCGTCGGCGGGTTGATCCTCGACTACGCGACGTTCTTCTGGATCAACATCATCGCCTCGGCACTGTGTGCGGCGTGCACCGTGATCGCGGCCGTGACCCTGCCGGATGTGCCACCGGTCAAGAAAGCAGCGGTCGCGGACAAGGCCGCGCCGACCAGCCGCTCAGGCAGTCTCTGGCAGGGTTCACCCTTGCTGTCGCTGCTTGGTGTGATGGGCATTTTGCTGCTGGCGCGAATGCTGCCGCAGACCTCTTTCTCGCTATATGTCAGCTCGGTGTTCGAGGTCAGCAATTCGGTGGTTGGCCTGTGCTATGGCTTACTGGCGCTGGGCTTCATTCTTTCGGCCACCGCCTGGTCGCGCTACTTCGAACACCGTAGCCTGCTGGAAACACTGCATCGCATCACATTCGTCGTGATTGGCTGCATCGCCCTCACCGCCGTGGCGGGTGTCACGCGCAATCCGCTGGTGTTTGTTGTCGCCTACTTCATTTGGGGCGTATTGCTCGGTGCTACCACGCCGGTGCTGATGGCGCTGATCTCGAAAACCGCCGACAGCTCGCAACAGGGCCATGTACTGGGGATTGCCCAGGGCACCGCGCAATTTGCCTCGATTGCGGGCATTTCGGCCGGCGGCCTGCTCAGCCAGGTCTATGGCCTGCAGTACACCTACCTGTTCGTGTGCCTGGCCTACCTGGTGGCACTGATCCCGATTATCGCGTTGCGTTACTGGCCTGCGGTGATGCAGCCGAGTCATGCCCCGCCCGGGGATTGATCAATCAGAAGTCAGGCATCGTGACATTCACCCACCGGTGACAGCAGCGCCGAGCCAGATGCCGAGAGCCCGAAAGGGATTCCAATCGGCACTTGCGTCGCAGCCGGTTTGTAACCTAGTATTGGGAATACTTCTCAATTGCATAAAGCCCTGCAACCATGAGCGAAACCCTTCCCGCGAATAACGACAACCACCTGCGCGCGATCGAAGCCCTGTACAGCGGCCATCACGGCTGGCTGTACGCGACGTTGAGAAAAAAACTGGGTAACGCCATGGATGCAGCGGATCTGGCGCAGGACACCTTCACCCGCATCCTTGCCTCTCAAGTCACCGTCATCGAACAACCGCGCGCGTACCTGAGCTGCGTGGCCAAGGGCATTTTGGTCAACTGGTATCAGCGCAAGGCACTTGAACGCGCCTATCTGGATGCCCTCGCCCATGTGCCTGCCCCTGAGGTGCCTTCAGCGGAATTGCGTTTCATGGTGCTGGAGACCCTGCACGAAATCGATGCGATGCTCGACGCCCTGCCGCCACTGGTCAAGCGCGCGTTCCTGTTGTCGCAGATCAGCGGCCTGAAGTACGACGACATCGCCGGGCAACTGGGTGTATCGCTGATCACCGTCAAACGCTACATGAAGCAAGCCTTCGTGCAGTGCCTGTTGCTGGTGGAGTGAATGCTCACTGGCCGCAAGGCGCCGCACCTCAATCACCAGGCACTTGAAGAAGCGGCGGACTGGCTGATCCGTTTGACCGAAGGCGAGCTCAGTGAAACTGAACGTGGCGAATGGGAATACTGGAAAGTCAGCACGCCCGAGCGCGGCCGCGCCTGGGCCCGTGCGCAGTTGTTGCAGAGCAAACTCGGCGGCTTGCCACCGTCCCTGGCGATGTCGGCACTCGACCGCCCAAGCAGCCCTGAGCGTCGCGCGGCGCTGGGTAAACTGGCGATGATCCTGGCGATCCTGCCGGCCGGTTGGAGCAGCTGGAAACTGGCAGAATCCCAGCAATGGTCGGCCGACTATCGCACCACCGTCGGCCAGCAACGCGAGCTGATCCTGGCCGACGGATCGAAAATCACCCTGAACACCGACACTGCCATCGATGTGCTGTTCGACGCCAGCCAACGGCTCATCCACCTGCGCAAAGGCGAAATACGGGTGCAGACCGCAGCGGATATTCCTACGCTGGACCGACCGCTACTGGTCAGCACCCGCGAGGGTCGAATGCAGGCTCTGGGCACACGATTTACCGTTCGACAATTGCAGTCACGCACCCAACTTGCAGTGCTGGAAGGCGCAGTGAAAATCGAACTCGCGGAAATTCGCCAAGCAACCCCGTTGATCGTCAACGCCGGGCAGCGCACCGACTTTTCATCGAAAACCTTTGGCGAGGTCACCGCCGCCGATCGCTACATCGGTGCCTGGACTCAGGGCATGTTGATGGCCGACAAGATGCGCCTGGCTGATTTCATCGTCGAACTGACACGCTACCGCCGCGGCTTCGTGCGCCTCGATCCTGCGCTTGCCGATCTGCGCATTTCCGGTGCCTATCCGGTCAGCGACACCCAGCGCACCCTGAACATGCTGGCGCAAACCTACCCAATCCACGTCAGCGGCCATCTGAATGGCTTCTGGGTC